>FTLB01005139.1_pt1 | contig 38929 bp, 34 predicted proteins | sample 1658291 | NCBI WGS metagenome assembly FTLB01 (sample SAMEA3914812, study PRJEB12502) | metagenome | biome: forest; material: soil | place: Canada | collected 2011-07-07 | depth 0.1 m
CTAGATAAGCGCTCCAGGCAGTAATCTGACGTGAGAACCATATGTCGAAGTAGGCGCCCTAAGCATAAGTTCTTGTTTCTAACAGGATTGTGCTTTTGGAATACCGTGGACTGCTCGCCGTGGTAGACCGATCTATACCGGGTGGGGTGAGCGAGAACAGCGTGGTACGGAATCCCGGACTTAGTCCAAGTCAGCAGCCCGTCAGAACCTCGCTGCGCTAACCTGCACCCCTTCCGTCTCCGACCAATCGCTTTCAGGTAGCATATGATCACCCGGGAGGTGGCGGCTAGAATCCAGCTTTCCTAACGCTATGTACCGGCTTGACACTTACATAGAGACTGAGACAGTGATTGCGGCTGGCTCCCACCCCAAGACCGTGACCATGGTCCTCTCACCTTTTGACTTGGGGCTTTCTCTTCCGCCTAGAATAACTCAGCTCCATCATCTTGAGAACCGCAGCAAGAATGGCTTTCAATATCTCTTTCACCAAGAAATCCGGAGTCCGCTACGATCCCGTGGACAGTGAGGCCAAGACAGAATCTGAGACCGAGGATCAGGACGATTCTCAAGATGGCTCGGAATCTCATCTGATTCCAAAGGGACACTCTGTCGCTACCCAAAGCAAGACATTCTGGGCTTTCCTTCCGTGGACTTTAAATGTGTTACTCATCTGCACTTCGGTTTTCCTCCTGTATAAGGTTAATGTCTTGGAGAGAGACTCCTTAGAGCATGGATACTCAACTGATTTTGGTATTGCCCTATTTCATTCTAAGATCAAACTCATCGTCCGTGTGGCTCTTTGTCTTCTAACATATTGCTGTGCTAAAGGACCCGTTAAACATGCCATCGAAAGGCAGGTGGTCACCTTCACGGGCGGACCTGCATACGACGAGAATGGAATTATGTTTGTACCGAATCCCGGGGATGTAGATTATATCGGAGACCCCAGCGACGAAGTCGACGACGCTTGGGAAAATCTAATCACAGGTACGGACAGTTCATCCATTCAACGTCAAATCTGTTCAGCGTTTACTGATCACCGCTGTTCCAAGCACGGTATATTCTCATGACAGAAGATGAAGCCAGGCAACAGTGGCCGGATACCTATAAAGAATACTACAGCCCGCAGCGCCGTGGTTATGTCGTTGGGTAAGAACCTCTTTTGAGCGAGAACCAGGCCGTATGACATGCTGATCACTTACAACCGCTCGCATAGTCTGGACATGTTTCACACTCTGCACTGCTTGGTACGTCTCTCAGGTCTTACAATTTTCCTCATCATGGATTAAATCTGACCAAATGCTGCGATAACAGAACAATATCCGCCAGTCTTTCTATCCTGAATATTACAATATATCCTTTGAGGAGCACAAGCTCCATACGAGTAAGATTCTATGATACAATACGCCGTGCGGTCTAACAAAGTTGTGGCACTGACGACGAATTTAAAAAGACCACTGCATTGACCAGCTACGGCAATACGTAATGTGTGCCGGCGATGTGACACCAATTCCCACCATATATTACCCAGGTAAAGGACGAAACTATGTTTTCTCCGATGTGCCACATACGTGCCGAAACTTCGAAAAGCTGCGGGAATGGCAGTTCGACCGCTCCCCGGGCGGTCGTAAAGAGGTGCTCCCTAATGAAGAGATATAAGCTGTTGACTATCGTACTTTTGCTATCTTCAGTGTTGCATTCATCCTTTGTGGTTGCAGCGGGTATTAACGCTGTGACCAAAGCTAGAAAACAACTCTGCCCGACTCTCATTGACAGTCTCAGAACTCGGCTGATATAAATATATCTGGTTGTGGTTTAACTTTTATTTCAGAGTAAAGATACATACGATCTCCCCTGGCCATTCTGTGACGTTCCACTGTGTTCTTTGGACCTTGGAATTTCCATGCCTCATTGGGAATCACAACCCGTGGAATACTTAATGATAGAAGTAATCTTATTGAAATTGTACGCTTTTTTTGATGATGTTGACCTAGTAGAGGAAATTCCTCGTCACCCCAAGTTTAACTTCACAAATTCCTCTAGGCCTCACGGCCCAATGCAGGCGATGGTGTTAGCTTCAGCATTAAATCTCTTAAAAAATAGTAACATTGCTACTGCTTTATAGGACAATACAAGGATTTTAGTTCTTTTCTTACGCGTTAAGCCGTCAGTAAATTGTAATTGCTGTTATAACTAAGAGCTGTACCCAATGGTCAATCCAACTGTGTCTACGTTAGACGTAGAGGGAGCATAGTGGGAAGCGCTAAAGGCATCTAACTACATGGCAAAGCGCTAACGTTAGCTATGGGATTCCTCCCTAGTTCTTAGCTAAGTTAGCCCGTAACCTAGTAAAAAGGGATGGGCCTTGTAGATTTCTTGAACCTCTTGGAAGGGGGTTTAAGAATTAGTCTTGACAATTAACGAGTTCCTGGTCTTCCCTCGATTCTTGGTTGAGCAGTATATTTAGGATCCAGATGAATAGAATCTTGGCCGTTTAAGATTAGCTAGTTACCCCTTTTTGAAGATATCTATCTCTACGAGCCATTACCCCGCTGGGTAATCCTCGGCAATTCGCATCGACGCGGCCAGCGCGCCTCCAGCGATGGCTCATTGTTCCCATAACAACATATATATTATTGTATGAAGAGGCTACTTTTATTTACATTCTCTTTGAAATAGTATTTCCTGATTATAGAATAATAAAACAACCAGAAATATTATCTCATTACTAAGCTTCTAACCTTGGTTGTGGAAAACGCCTTGCCAGCCAATATATTGCCCCACTCACGCGAGCCTCGTACGGCTGAACATGCCGATCTTTCCGTGGTGGGCAACCAATACAGCCATGAAATGAAGCAGAGGGGGCTTCAATTGAGTTGTGGCAGGAAATCATGACAAGAACATCACTCAAACAAAGCATGTTCGAAGTTACCAATCGCTTTGGGGGGAGGGACATCGAGATCATCTAGAGGGGAGCGACTCTCACGAGTGCCGCATTACCGACGAACACATGGTCGCGCATCTCAGTTGTCAGAAATGCCCATGACTCACATATCTTCTTTCTTCAGCCCAGAGCCTTACCACAGCATCGAACACCCTCGGGTCTTTAACAATTCGTGGAAGTAGACTTGAACACCATCTATACCGACTGTTTAAACGCTACGCACGCAGAACCAAGTCACGAGAATAATAGTTGATATGGGCTCGAAGTGTCGGGAGAAGACACCAGCTAAGGTGGCCGATCGGTCCCAGGTTAACGCTCACATGGAGCACATCGAACGCAGGCAACAGGTAAGGGCTTCAGTATTGTTGCGCTTGTCAACTAGCCTCTTACACTGAACCGACGCTCCCAAAGCCTTCGTCAGGGTCTTTACTGACAACTGAACACAGGGTCTGAGTAGTAAAAATCAGTATGGTAGCCTCAAGAGCACATCGATAAAACCACAACTTTCAGTATTAGGAAAAAGATCCCGAAGCGGAAACCGGGAGGTCTCACGAGAACGAGGCAATGCTACATCCAAGCGACGTTGCCAGGCACCTTCCTCGCCCATTGATAAGCTCTGCAAAGAGTGCCTGGACATAGACTGGAACTCAGCGATCAACAAATGGATAAAATTCAAAGGCGTTATGACTTGGGCTGGCAAGGAGATCGGTAGTGGTATAGGAAGTCGTTTTCGAAACCCTCCGCGCACGAACTGTCCCCTCTGTCGCCAGCTTCAGGCTCCATGGATAGGACGTTTTCTCAGTAAACAAGAACCCGGCATCCGATGGCTGGCGGATGATAAGGGGGATCGCATACATATCTTCCGGCATCTCCGTCATAGTCCCCACGTTAACGACTTTCCAACCTCACGAAGCGCGCTACGACGTCACAAAGCCCCTTATCACATTGCCGTTGTTCCGGCCGCAGGCAATTGGCGCCAAGAACTACAAGCCCACATAGCGGCAAGGGGAATGGTAACCGTCATGCACATAGGAGATCCGAAACCGGAAATCTTCGTTCCACGGCAAGTGTCTGACTCGTTCGATCCAAGCAAGGTTCAGCCGTGGCTGAAATACTGCGAGAAGCACCACAAAGCAACAACCTGCAGGCCCAAAATGCCCGATGTCAAGGGCATGAAGCTCATAAATTGCAGGACTCGAACGATCCAATACTGCCAACCCGAGGATAGATACCTGGCCCTTAGCTACGTATGGGGGCGTCCGCCGCAACAGGAGCCACCGCAGCCACCATCGGCTGAAGCTTCTGACAAGCCAATGCCGCAGGACGAAAAAGAAATGGCCAGGCCCGTTGCACTCGTTCTTCCACACATATCCAGGTCGAGGCTGGGCTCGAAGCGTCAATCTTTGTTGAATCAGTCTCCGACAGCGATGGGTAGGAATGCGGCCCATCGCAACGCAGCTGCGCGGTTACAGAAGCTACCGCTGAAGCTTCCAGATGTAGTACCACTTACTATCGAAGATGCCATTATCGTCACATTGCGTCTAGGTTACGATCGTCTCTGGGTGGACCAGTATTGCATCGACCAGAAGAACGACGCCGAAAAGCAACAACAGTGTGCCCGCATGTCAGACATCTACGCCGGTTCTGAGGCGACTATCTTTGCCCTGGGACGCAGCTCACAATCTGGGTTACCCGGCGTGAGCTCTAGGCGTCGAAAATGGCAGCCGCAACGTACAAGAGTCGGAAGCTACGAGTTCGTCTGCACATTGCCCGATCCACACCTCTCCATCAAGTCGTCCATATGGTCAACCAGGGCATGGACTTATCAGGAAGGGCTCTTTTCGACCCGTCGACTGTTCTTCACGAACCACGAAATCTACTTTGAATGCTCCGCGATGAATGTGACGGAAACCTTCGAAAGCAACCTCAAGATTCTCCATACGCAAAATGGGCGGCGCTTCCGAGCCTATCACCGCGTCGGTCGATTTGTGTGCGGAAATTCCCACGAGTACTCTCATCTGGATGTTCGAGGAAGCACGACGAATCATAGAAAGATTGACAACATCCGCAGATGTGACTACCAGCTCCGACAGTACACAAAACGTGTCATGACGAGAGACGATGATGTTCTCAATGCATTCACGGGCGTGGCCTGCTACTACTCTCGCACCACGGCTAAGATCGCGAGCTTAGCAGGCTTATCGATCCCCTTCCCGATGGCAAGGTTGTCGACTTCTATAGAGCAAGAACTGCTAAATCATCTCAGCTTTGCTCTGGCTTGGACGCACCGTGTGCACATTCTTGCGGAACCCAGGCCAAAGAAGATCAACGCTGATTTCGACCAGAAGCGGCCAAAGCTACCTTGGAGTCCGTCTGGTAATCCCTGCCCTCAGCGCAGGAGCGGGTTTCCGTCCTGGAGCTGGGCTGGGTGGTTTGGCGAGATTGTGAAGCGGACTGACCTGCCATATTGCTGGTCGAGTGGCCTGAACAATGTGTCAGTCGTGTTTCGAGATGGCTCCCAGGAGGACTACTGTGATAAGCTCAAACGTGCCGGGCAATACCACCCAGGACTGATACAGAGGCTTCTCACAGCGACCGATCTACGGTTTGATGCGTACGTATTCGACCCAAAGAAGTTGGAGTTTTGGGAAAGAGATCCATGCATGCCATCTAGATGGATCCCCTCCCGCAAGATGCGAGCCTGCCTCTCGACAGGGCCTTGCACCTGGGAGGGACTCTATGAGAAAGTAATGAACGGATACTACGAGGTCGTAGTAATAGGGACATATGGCGCACCTCGCAAAGATATCTACAAAGCCATCCAAGTCGCGGATAAAAAGGCACATAACGCTAGGGTGCGAAGGATAGATCTGTTCGATCGCCTGGACTCGGATGCGGTCGTCTGTCTGATCATCCGTACCGTGAAAGGGGCATCTTATCGAGTGGGGCTTCTCAGGATTGATTTCGATGGAACTGTCGGTGATGCCGCCAGACGATCGTGGAAAAAGGGCGAGAAACGAAGATTCATGTTAAAGTAGGGGTATGGCCTTGCCACTGGCTATTTTATTCTTCGTTAGATACCATGACATTCTTATTAGTGTAAATAAGTGTTCCTATATTTGAAAGGGCATATAGTTCATAAACTAATCCTTCATAGTAGTTTATAAGATAATAAACCCTTGTACTTTGTATCTTAAAGACCGTGGCCTTGCTCGAATGTGAAATCAAAAATTGAAGTCTCCTACGACATGGGTGCAGTCTTCCCATTATCTCCTGTTATCCAAGTCCTGAGCCTATCCCTCGAGATAGACTCCCACTGCGTTCCAACGGTATCGGGGATAACTTTGTCCAGATGGTGCGCCGCTTTCTCTTGGTCTCCTTTTTCCTTGTAGTAGAAGGCAAGCTCCAAGTTGGCGCTACGCCTCCACTGTTCTAACTGCGTCGCATCTCCTGCGGTGAATTTGCTCTGCTGCTTTTCAGCCCTAGACAACAGTTCGAGCGCAGTCTCCTCGAACTTTTCATACTTGCAAAACGCGTAGACCAAGACCATCTCGTCCAGGCACATCATGCTCACCTCGGCGTCAGCCGTCCACTTGCTCTTGGCATGGCCCCAGAACCCTGTCAGGTTGCGCAAGACCAGATCCGCGGTGTTTACTTCACGACCACACGCTTCCACAGCAAGCGAAGCGGTCGGCAGTCGTTTCAGGCATGCCTGTTTTGAGATAGTCGTGTTCCAGTACTCTCTTCGACATATCTGCAGGGCGATCGACCGATCTCGAGCGCCATTCACCACTCGGTGGTATGCCTGCCAGGCGCGTGTGCACGCCTCTGTCATGGCGGCACCATCATCGTCGATGCTCGAAGTGACAATATGGAGACGCTTGAGAATCTGCGGGAAGGGATGGCTTTGATGTCCGTTTTTGTCGACATCCTCGAAGCCTTGGTCCAGGTGCACATCTGGCTGCTGCTGCCCAAGTGCGACGACGCCGTGGCGGCCGCCTGTCCCAGTACGAAGGATAACCAGGCTGGTGGCTTGAGTGACCAGGATTCTCGCGGCCTTGAACATGCCCGCTTGGTTCAGGATCGCCAGAGCAAAGAAAATGCTGTACAAGGTGAAGGGCGACCGCGCACTGGGCTCCAGCGTACGTTCCATGGCAATGAAGGCCTGCCGCAATGCTTCCCCGCCGCGGATCGTGTCTTGGGACCCAAATGCTTCCGCCGCAGTCGCGATACCTTGCGTGAACTCGTCGTATATATACACGTCGCGGGGACGGCACTTTGCGTTGTTCGTAGGCGTGGGGGATTTCCAAGGAAGGCAAGCCTGCGTAATCCAAGGGGCCAGGAGGTCCAACAGGATGTGGAGAGACTCATCGGCGTCGTTCTGCGGCAGATACCGCGCAGTGGCGCTCGTGCCTCCGCCACTGGTGCCGGCTGTCGTTGCCTCGGTGCGCCGCCTGTTCTTACGCACGCCCCAGATCCGCAGCTGGCGCTTGTACATGGCCTCGCTGCGTCGCCCCAGATTAGCTTCTGGTACTTATCACAGAACTCATACATCCCTGGAGAGAAGGGTTCTCTACCTTGCTCTGAAATGATGGTCCGTTTCCATCACCTGCATCACGCTAGCAAGCGGGCGCAATTTCCCCAGATAGAGATGCTCAATTATGGACCGCACGGCCTCCCACTCCCCCTCCGTGTACTGTCTTAGTTTTATCAGCTTAGGCTGCATTGTTATTTTGGTTCCAGAACGACGCGATGTGAGTGTAGGAGCCGAGGCCAGTCCGTTCTGAGAAGCTCCTCCGTGAGTCAAACTTGCGGAGGTAATAGGACGGTCTGTTTGCTCAGCTGCGCGATCTATGGACCATACGCTGGAGCGTGTCAATAAACAGGCATGAATATGGAATATGGTTAGGACTTGCGCGATGCACGAAACTTTTATGTTACCCTCGACGACCGGCCCCGAGCCTAGCCATGGTTAGCCCCCGATGAAACGTCGCTGTGGCCCAATGACTGGGCTCCCTTTCAGCCCATGCCGCTAAAAAAGATTCTGCATGATGTGCTGCATACAAAAAGTGGCACAGTCGAGCTGACTAGCACAAACACGTGGTGATTGGCGGATGTAGCTGGCCAAGAATTCAAGTGAACGACACAAGTGAACCACACTAGACGATAATCCCCCGGTCGTTGGCTTGAGTGTCGAATGCCCTGACCAGCCGGGCTGGATTTGCTGTCGAATTGGCAAGGCAATGGGGTGGCGTGCGAGAGGAATGTGCACCTGTGTACGAAATACATAGTCATATATAACTTGTCTATATGTATATCTTCTGCGCATAAAGTCCTCTTCCTCTGTGGCGAGCTTCTGCGCAAGCTGAGTCGCTCCCACTCTGCTGTCGCTCTTGGCACCGTCCCGTCGAGATGATGCCGGGCCTCTCTGCTCTTCAGCCTCCCCTTTTACGGCATGTCTTTGCTTCTGTGCTCCTTTCGCTCTCTGTCGCCGCGGCACCCGACAGCGAGGGTTGGTCGATCTCTGCTGTGCTCAGCCAATGGCCGCACACGTGTATTACTTATTGCCTCGACGATCTCGTGGGCAACGACGTGGGCCGTGTCTTCAACTGCGGCTTCCCATATTTCAATGATTGCTACTGCAACACCCAGGTGCCTTCGGCTGGGTTCAAGGCACAGTCGTACATTGCCAGCTGTGTGACCAGCAACTGCGCGGCCGGCGATCTGAGCGACGATGTTACGGCGGCCGAGTCCATCTACGCCAGCTACTGCATGGGAGCTGGATATACGCAGGATGGAGCGACAAAGTGGTACAACCCGGCGACCGTGACGATCGGCGACGGCGGCAGCTCTCATAGCACCTCGCCCTCGCCTGTCTGTCGGGAGCACGGTACCGGGTGCCACGACGACGCCGGCCGCTCTCCCGACGCCAACAGCAGCCAGCTCTTCTGGAGTCACAGGTGGCAGCATACCAAGTACGTTCTCGGGGTGTTTCGCTGGTAGTCGTCGTATGCCTACAGGTTGGATTGCCTCTAACTCTCTGTCTCTGATTAGTGCCCATTCAAACTACGTCAGCTGCCCTCGGGGGCTCATGGGGCAGCGACACTGCCGACTCCTCCTCGTCGTCCGCATCCGCGACCAAGTTGGGACTCGGCGTGGGCTTAGGCGTTGGTATTCCCATGGCGCTCTCTCTTGCGGGGGTTGCCATCTGGATGTGCCTTCGTAGCCGGCGAAAGCGCCGCGATGTCTCAGGGGATCCGACGCCCGTCGATACTCATCCATCATATGCACGGGCTGAGACATCGTTGCCTCGAAAAGGAGTCGCGAGTCCCGAAATGAAACAGGTAGTGGCCCGGTCAAGTTCCGAGGTAAAAAGCGAACTTTCTGAGCAGGATTATCGTCCCGAACTACGAGGAAGCCCTATTGCCTCAGTTTCAGATAGGTGGAACGCAGCCTCGTCTCCCGTCCGGGATCAACATGAGGTAGAAGGGTGGGCGCCTCCCGAGATGGGAAATGGCAACGTAGCTGGTCGAGCGAATCATTGGGAACTTCCCTGATGACCAGTCATGGGCCAGGGTTCATGGAAATAAGGGCAATACTAGAGAGCGTAGGTGCTGGTGGTGTTGCAGTAAACCAGCCCTGGCCATGACGGACTATTCATTCCGGGTCACGCTAAGTATGCTCCAGGCGGCCCATGTCAAATCCAGCCGAGATATGGTGGGATGTCTTCCATGGAATAATTCAAGGCGTCTCGCTAGAATGTGGAGATAGTGCAAGCTCGGTTAGCTGTTAGCGGGCAAGTGACGCCGAAAGGGTTGCTCGTCTTGGAATTAGGCACCACAAACACCAGAGGGCCAAACAAACTGAAGTCCTTTCACCGCATCTCTTATCACGCAAGGAAATGCGAATTGCGTTTAAAGTTTCTAGAACCGTAATTTGTTCCGATAACGAGCTGATTCATGTTCCCAAGATGACCGCCTCCCTTGGTGTGTTCTTGCGTGCGACCGGGCTGGACCCTGGCTTATCTGCGTACAACACTTGGTGTGCCTGGGGAGGCGGCCCGCGTTCCTAGCACACGTACCAAGGCGAGAATTAAGAGTGAGGCTGTTGATCAGAATTACATGAGAGCGCGTAAAATGTTACCAGCGCCGCGCGCGCTGGATCGCAGCGTGCACGCACGGTCCTTGATGTTTCTACTCTCATGCATCTGCAGCGTGGCTTCAACGGTCTAGACGCCGCTGGATGCACTCGACCTTAGCCCGGGCCCAATGAACGCTGCCTGCGGGAAAGTGGATTATATTCCTGGTAGACGAGGTGGCAGGGCAGACTTGCTTCAGTGCGTTGGCTCGCCACTCTCTTGGCTAACCGTTCTCGGTTTAGATAATGTATGATACTTTTTGGCGCCAATCACTTGATACCAAAGATTTACTGCGCCTCTGTATGAAGCTGCAAGATAGCGCACAGTCCTTGGATTTGCTCTTTCGATTCTCTTAACATGACTTTGAATGACCTATAAAATCCTTGGTGTCATGAGCCGCAACCGACGAGCAACAACTCGGTTCTCCCTACCTATGACGAAGCGCGTCGGAGTTGCGACGGCCATGGTAACATAGCCGAGCCGACATGGTGCGTCGATATAAATACGCGGTAGCCCTCTGTCTGGGAGACCAACTCACTGGTGATGAGGCTCAAGCAATCTCCATTCACGAGGCATCCAGCAGTTATCAGCCTAAACCATGTGGTACCATATCAGCTCTATCGTGCTGTACGGCGCGACTCTGATCGTGGCCTCGGTGGAGATGGGCTACTCTGTGCAATTTTACAACGAGACATGCACCGAGATCTTCGAAACTCAATATTGTTGGCCTTTCTTTGTCGTCGCCTGGGCACTCGCTATTACCGCCAGCGCCCTGTCTCTGCTTCGTGACATGGTGTTGCAGATTCGACACCGCCGACTCCGCCGACAAGTCCAGCCCCAACCAGCCGGAACGATGCGGACTGCATTGATCGTTATCGGCAGCGCTGGCCTCGTCGCGGTCCTCTGGCTCGTGACCATCGTCGTCGGGTGGGTCCAGCCTCAGCTGCCAGAGGAAGCGCAGCTTCCATCTTGGGATTGGTTTGGCCAATCCGTCGACTCGGGTGACTGGTACAGCGATGAGTCTTCCCAGTTGCCCGCCACTGGTATGTTCCAGTGGTCGGTGGACTATTCGAATGCGGTCAATGCCTACCAGCAAAGCTCGTACAGCAACTTATGGCCGCTCCCAAGCTGGGTCACCGATCCTGCTCACGCTGGACTCGCAGCGGTAGTGCTATGCACGATGTCGTTGTATGTTGATCTCCCTCTCCCGTTGTTCATTCCTTGTTCTGCCCCGCCTTCGATGTACAGCGAATGGTAGTTTGCTTTCTGTTACCTGGAGGGATTCTGGGAAATTTTGCTCTACGACAAATGCTAATCCATCGTCATTTCTTTAGTGCTTGGTCGATCTTAGAAGTCATATTGGAGTTTGTGTATGTTTGGCCTAAGTCGGCAACCAGTTCCCCAGGCCAAGACTACCGCGAGGCCACGTACAAACAGACCCTGGCCAAAGACGCATCGACCAGGTATCTAGAGATAACAGGCAACTCTAGTTCTTATACTTAAATTTAGTATACTGCATTATGCAATGCTTAACAGCTGTTGAACTGTTGTTATTCTAAGTCGGCGGATGGGGTTCTAGCTTACAGCTACAAGTCGAGCATTTGATCGAATAAAACCATTTTAAGATTAGCGGGGAAACTTCGCACTTAGATCTAACCTAATGTACGACGACAATGCAAGTTATACAGGAGAGTAAAGAGGTAAGTACGTAGCGCGGTCGCAGCAGTAAAACTTATAGTAGGTATATTGGTAAATTAAACTCTAAATTACTCTCTTCCAAGTCTATTGCTTAGCACCTTGGCGTGTGGGGCATTTTCTAATCTTGATTACAGCCGCCGGGTCCCGTCCCGTTCAACTGTCAAGTTACGCCCCGTCTCCCCGGGGCGAAACGGCTGCTTCTGCCAGCTAACGCACCGTCCGCAGCTTCGCAGCAGCACAAATCATAGAGAGAACCCGTCAGCTTCCCCGCCACTGGACTTGGATTCATACCGCTTAAACTGCAGCGGCGGGATGAAAATGGCAGCTAGAGTTATTTCCTACTAGTAACTTTATAAGTAATTAATATATTTTATTATTTATATCTATCTTGTTATTTGTTATTACTTATTTTCACTCCTTAAGAATAAAAATAGTAAGTAATTATAAGAGAACATGGTGTATAGCAAAGGTGAAGAGGTGATCTAACCTCTACCCTCCTTTTATCTTAGGCACCGCCTCCCTCGTAACTGTTATAAACTCCCCTCCTACAGCCAAACTACTTCCTCGCAGCCCTTCCGGTATGTCCTTCGTCCCCCTAAATGTTTCGGCCTTTCTAATGCGCTGTTACATTTAGGTAGCTGGCCGGCGGTATCTCGGAGCCTGCGTAGTCCCCTACAGACCTCCAGGGGTCTTGGCTATGTACCCGCAGCGCCTACAGCCTGCTTACGCCGAGGGGCATGACTGGCCAGGTCAGGTTGCCTCTGACGGTAAATACTAAATAACTAATAAGAATTCTCACAGGGACTAAATAAGGTACCTTAGTCGAGAGCGACTTAAGGTTATTATTAGTAAGCGGCTAAATATCCCTTCTTGCCTGGGGGACATTTGCCATAGTTTAATCTCTACCCTCTAGCTGTACGAACCCTTTATAATTCGTAGTTCGTATCCTCAGTAAATGGAAAACTATAGTCCGTACTCACGGGGGATCTAGGGATGGCTATAAAGCCTCTCCAGGAAGGTCTCGAGATTACCAACCCTCTGGCCGTACTAATCATTTGGCTATACTAGCCCTCTACCGGTACCGGCCCTCTGGCCGTATGTAGGGAACAAGCAGGACGACGTGGGAGCCGGTCGTACTATAACTTTTACCCCAGTAAAAACTAATTATGCTTTTGGGGGGGTGGGGGTGCTCCAGTGGGGTGCCTCCCCCTCAAAATAGGCTAATATTTTCCACGACTTACAACTAACAAATCGTGAGCCCTCGGGCCTATCTTACTATAGCAACCCCCAAGCGTTATACGTAACCCTGTCCTATCTACTAAGGCATTGGCTAAGCTCTTAAGCAAGTAGTTTGATGTATTGGGAATACTGAGCTAGAGAGTGGAAAATAGGTTGATCCTGAGACCTAGTGAATCGCGCTTGCTGGCATTAGCGTCTTATTGCAAGCGAAAATTAGATTTACAAGCGATCACGTGATGGGCTGTTGTATCAAACTTGACCTAGGTTCAATAACCAAGACTACTACCGGCATTCCGCAGCCGACACTCTTAAAGGTATATATACATGGCACCGTCCCTTGAATTGGATCAAAAAATGCCGTGTATTGTGAGCTGCAAACCTTCGTACCGTTCTCAAATCAACCCCCGCTTGCGCTTAGGGTGACACGTTTCGAAACAATGGCGCAGCCTGTCGTTATCACTACAACCCACCAAGCTGACGGGCTCTCCATCTTCCGTGAGAATGCCACGCCCAAGGCTTATGGCAAGACAGTGAACATCATCTACAGCACTCCCGACGGAAACCCGATCAACTTTGCCAACGATGCTGATCTCGCTGCATTCGAGACACAGGAGTTTTCCGCTCTGACCCCCAAGCAGGGATCGACCGTGATTATTGTGGAATGGGGTCCTGGGGGTGAGACCCCGTTGCATCGTAACATGTGTCTCGACCTCGCTGTAGTTCTTTCAGGACAGAGTACGTTAATCGAAACCACCCGCTGCTCTCCGGGTGGACTCTCTTGAGCATCATCATCCCTGGTGCTAGTTACTCGTTTGCGCCGACCGCGAAATTTGTGTATCCAGTGTACTATGGCATTGGTCAGCTGATACATCTATTGCAGTTGAACTTATCCTAGACAGCGGCGAGACGCGTGTCATGGGAACCGGCGATGTGCTGATCCACCGTGCCACGATGCATGGATGGAAGAATCACAGCAAGACAGACACGGCCCGCCTTCTTTTCTTCTTGCTTCCTGGCGAAGGCGTCCCCCCACCCCAGCACACAGCGAACTGAGTATGACAGAAAGCATCAATGATAGTACTATGCTGCACCGCACCCTCGTCCTCCGTGGAAGGCGCATGATATGTTTTCCATAGATTTCCTCATGGAAGGATGGGTTAAGACTACAGTGAGGTAATTAGTCGAAGAATCAGGGCACTGGGCGGGTATTTATACCGCCTGGCAGTGGTCTTTGACAATAGTCACGATGCCACCACGTATCTGAATCTTCCTTGAGGCTCGAGGGAGCTTGGTCGCTAGAAGATAGCAATATTAGACTAGATATATTAACAGAAATGACAGACGATGTCCTCTCCTGTCACAGTTACATCGGGTAGCCTTGATCGTAGATTTCATTGTATAGCCTTTCAAATTTAAACATACAAGGTTTGTCAAAATACGTGCTTTTGTTTGTATTAATTATACCCTTTGTCGGCAAATATAGCCTGTATAATTTCATACATTTTCATCGAAATATACTATAATTATTTGTAAAATTGAAGTTTGGCCTTGTGCGAAATAGAGAACCTGAACTGGTGGGCGACATGGTAGATGGTGGGCTACTGCCTCATCTTTTATCTATGTATGCTATGACAATATTTGAAACGCTTTGTTAAGGACCGAATGAAAAAGAATATAGCGCAAGAGTAGATGTTGAAATTACACATTTTCAAGGGTAGAGAACGTAATCGCTGCTCGAATGTTAGTTACGGTCATAGTCCGTATGTGACCTAGAACTGCACAAATGAAGTCACGCAGGTTATCATCACTTGTTCATTATCTTACGCGGAGAAAGCCACCTTGACCAGCTGAATAACTTATAGGGCCTAAATTCTTATACTTATGACATAGCTGCAACTGCAGCAGTGAGGAGAAGGCCACCTACATCTTTTCCAAGAACCTTTCTGCACCACAGCGCTGCTCAAGAAAGCAGATAAACATAGCGACTAAACTCTTTATCCTTCAGCAAAAGATCTAGCTCCTCGTCGAAGAGCGTAGCCATGAACTCGATACCACCGTACGCCTTGCGCGGCATGATGAAGCAGCAGGGAAAGCAGTAGCTATCGCGCACAGTAGTCAAGTAACGGTAGCTTTCCGGACGGCCACCGCCGGCGAGCAAACCGCGGGCGTCGCCGAACTCGAGGTCCGCAGAGAACATGAGCATGGACGAGACCAGCATGCGTGTCGGATGCTCCCTGCGCACGAGACCGTAGTTAGGGCATTCTCGTAGCAGCTGGTAACCCTCCATCATGGTCTGGTGGTTGATGACGCGGCCGCTGTCACGGACGAGCCGAGCTACTGCGGGCATAGTCGAATCAGGTGCTGTCAGAGAGCGGAGCGGGGCGGCAGGCCGGTGGTGGAAGACAATGTTGCCGAGGTAGTCGGGTGATACGGCTCCTGTCTGTGAGAAATTGAAACGGCCGTCGGTTGTTACTACCAGCTCCGCCAAGCTATCGGGGTTGCCGTCGTCTGCCGTGGCGGCAATAACGGCGGCCTGGGTGCGAGCTTTGACCACGGCCCGCCAGATCAAGGCAATGAGGATATCGTTGCCGGAAATGTCTGTCGTGTCGCTGCCGAGCTCACCACCAGCGTCGTCAGTGGCCTTCCGGAGAGCGCGGAAAGCTGCAGGAGAGATGTAGAACATCCGAGACTTCATGCTGCGCACTTTTGGGGTTGGCCGCGGCTTCAATGCCTGCGCGCTCGCCACGGCACTGTAGGGATCGAGGCCCACCATGTGCCAGGTCGTGATATCTAATTCTCCTTGTGGTCGTCGTGCTTTTTCTTTTCCTTCCGTTTGCCAAACAGTCTCCAGAGTCGTTCGGTCCCAGCTCTCCCTCGAGAAGGACGGGCCTGGAGTCTCGGAGCTGATGCTGCGGCAGTGATCTGCCCACAGCCGAACGATGGTCGTCGTCGCTGCCGCATCTCCTACAGAGTGAAGGAGGGCAAATGACAAGATACAGACCCCTGGGAGGAAGTTTGCTTGCGCGGCGAAGACCTCGGTGCCTACGGATGAAGAAATGTTGACATAGATCTCCGCCCACAGCAGCTCTTCGTCCTGGAATGTTTGCAGTGAGAATCCTCCGGCTTTAATGTCTTCGTAGGTGGTAGTCTCTTCCAGCTCTTTGAAACGGAACTGGTGCGGTGGAGGGCCGTCGACCGGGATGGGGGTGTAGCGCACTTCGAGTCGGCCGGGACGCCAATCCGGGGCCTTCTCAGACTGTCGGTATACTTTGCCATTGAGCCAAGGTACCTGGACGAATGTACGATGCAGACCTTCTTGGAGATGTGCAAACAGCTTGGTCGGACTTGCCCCGGGTTTCAATGGTAGATAAACAATCGCTCCGGGATAGTTGATGCCCGGAACGTAGTCCATTGCTGCCAGAGGCATGTGAATCAGCTCGTCTGATGCCATGGCCGGAGTGATAAGGCAGAGATACAGAGGTCACACAGAATGGTACGCAGGTGAAGTTTGGTACTAGATGGTCAGCACAGAGCCGCAATCCATCAATAGCGAGGTTCAAACGCCAAGAGCTTCCTATTGGAAGGTTGAACTTACAAGAGCAGATTCTTGGCTATATCGCGAACACTGAATCGTATAAGCAGGTGCTAAGTACCTTATGGAAAGGGACGAAAATAATTTAACGTACACTAGTGGGCACCTAATCAAGGAGGAAGTCATGCTTGCCGCAGCTTTCTGCAAGGCTATGGAGTACAATTCTGTGGCTGTGGCGAGTCTAGTGGTTCCAACGGCCGCAGTAGATCCGTGTCCCCCACGGCTTTGTGCTTTAGCAAATGTGCTTGGAGTAACGGCAGCTGGGACCCGGACGATTGCTTGTAACAAATCTCACTTGGTTGAGAAACTAAGGTAATTATCGGATTGTGCTTACGTATTGTAAGCCCAAGGTCGCCATTACCCGCACTTGGGTACATTGGCAGCCAGGGGGTTAACAAGGTATCAGCGGGGGCAAAAATTGATCACACCTCACGCCTCGGGCTTGTCATCCGGTGGTAAGACGAGAATCCTTACCCCCCCTGGGTCCTTGCACCCAGAGTCGTATCGTCCCATCGTCGCTTTTTCTTACAAAATTAGATCACCATGGGGCAGAATGATTTGTTGAATTGTATTGATCAAGTTCCAGTGTAGAGCCCCTTTCTAGAATGCGGGTGTTTCTTGGGCCGGTCAAGGATTTATAGCGTATGCATAAACCGTATGCATGTCAACTCTAAATCTTGGACCCATGCGCTAACTAACGGTTATAAGGCTGGACTACAGTTTTCAAAATAGCATTGCGTAGCTAGAGCTTGCCTTTCGCTCTGATCTTTCGATGCTCCACCCCACAGGCTGCAAGAAAGCCGACACCAGATAGAACCAAACACATTCGCCAAACATGGACTACTGAGTCGTTGAAGACGTTAAGTGCCGCCTTTTTGTAGGCGTCGGGCAATCCGTCCGTGATGGTCTTGACACCGCCGTTCAAGACTGCGCTCGGGTCTATATGACCCGCTCCAAGTCCCTCCAGGCCGCCTATCAGAGTGTTGGCAAAGATGGACTGGCCAGCCGATACGAAGATAGATCTAATTAGAACAATTAACTCCAGCCCGGTCAAATAAGAGGTTTTTATCGTGAAGGGTTCTGGTTATATTACTCACGGAGAGAGAAACAGAACGAATGTGATTAGAGTATACGCCATAGGGACATCTTTTGGGTCGACAACCTGCTGCACGGCTACTGTCGGTGTCTGTCTGCTGATGCCGGAGCCGAGACCAAATATTATCTGGTAGGCAATCCACTTGCCGCTGCTGGCGTCCACATCGAGGGAACTGAGAAGTCCTGTCCCGATGGCCGTTAAGGCAGTTGCCGCGAGCATCAGAGTCCCTATGTGCCCAAACATGGTGATGAGTATGCCACTGAGAAAACTGCCAACTACAGTGGATACCACTTGCGGCAGAGTGTCTACACCTGACTGCAGAGGAGTGTACTCTTTGGCACCTTGGAACCATCTGCATCGGTTATCAATAGTCAGCTTCAGTCTCTGTTGGACGATATAGAAATTTCGGAGGGCTCGCTCGCCGATGGTGTGACAGACTCAATCGAGTATACGAAGTAGGATAGAGCGACTCACATCGGAAGATAATACCCCGTCGCTACGGATACGCTGTTGCCGACGAATGCATAGAGCATTGTCCACAGAACAGTACGCTGCTTCAGGATACGAATGGGTACGATAGATCTGTTACCCTGCCATATTTCGCTGCCCAAGAAAGCTGCTGCAAACAGACCAGACAAGACAAATAAGGCAATCACGCGGCCGCTTCCCCATGCATAGGCGGTGCCTCCCATCTGCAGCGCTAGCATGAGACACACGATGCAGGGCGTTAGAGTCGCGAGGCCGAGGAGATCTACGGATCGCAGGAAAGCGAGTGCCGAGACTGGTGCTGCGGGTGGCGGGGCACGAATCAGAAGAAGGAGCACGGTACTGGTTGCGACGCCAAGGGGAATGTTGATGTAAAACTAGAAGGCCACTTATGATTAGATTGACTGTGCTAATAATACCATCCAGTGCCAACAAAACGAGGCAATCGGGTCAACGGAGCGAACGAGGGAGGGGGAAGGACCTGCGTTCCAGCGCCACGAGACATCCTGGGTCAGTGCGCCCGAGATCAAGGGCCCGCTGGATGTTCCCAGTCCCATCGACGCGGCGAACAGACCGATCCACATGGGTCGCTTGGCGGGCGGCGTGAGGAAAGGAAGCAGCGCCGAGGTGGTGACAATGAGGCCCGCGGCGCCGAGGCCGGCCAGGCCGCGACCGAAGATAAGCACAGGCGAATTGGGGGTGGCACCGCAGACAGCCGAGCCAGCGACGAACAGCAGCATAGACACGGTGTAGTTCCACCGAATCGGGTAGCATTCATTCAACTTGTTGAATAGAAGTTGCGGCGTCGACATGGCCATGAAATAGACGCTATTATACCAGCCAATGTCATCCAAGGACCCAAAGTCAGTCGTGATAACAGGAACGGCTGCCCCAAGAGCGGTCGCATCCTAGCAATCTCAGCTTGTTAACGCGCGAATAAACTCTCTCCGGATGCCGCTGTAGGAGCCAAGAAAGGGCGTTTAGAGAAGCAAGGAGTACGTTGAAACTAACCAGGCATATCAAAAAACCACCGACATATAATGCTATGCTCACCAGCCATAGCTGAGATCCCCTCGGATACTCTCGAACAGATTCCCCAGCTTCTTCATGGCCGAGCTTCTCGGAGTCTGCCGTTTCGCTTGCGGTCACCACGTCCTTGGCCAATTCCAATGAGACGTCATCGCTGGGCGTTGATCTGGTGCTTGCAACTGCCATGCGAACGAATTTGACTCAAGAGTGTCATAAAAGGAAAATGAAACTGAAGAAAACGAGCAGGAGGGAAGTAGATGGAGCTCGAGCGTTATGGTAGACGAGAACAGAACCAGGAAACGGCCTCGAGTTCGGGTAGGGCTGGGGTAGCGTCGATTCTACATCGCTTCAGGGGTAATGCCATGCATGTACAGCCGACACGCTGGCAGGGGTCCAAAGGACATTTGTTAGATTACGAAAGGGGCGACGTCGTTCCAGGATATTGGGCCGCCGCCGTTCCGCCTCAAAGCTAACCCGCTGCAGATCTAACTTAAGCAGCAGGACCTGGCTCAGGTAGCAAAGTAGCTTACCGTAAGATTTACCAGTCCGCACTCCTGCGCGATTACCCGCATATTCAGCTACTGCCCTGGTCCCGAATAGTTCTTGAATCGAAGCTTACTACTATTATACTTTAATGGACGGGCAAGTCTCCTGCCAATGTCAAAAGTCGCAACTGTGATAACTAGGATGAAACAGTTTTCCGATTTACAGCAACATCCTGTTGGGTTGAGTCACACGGCTCCAGGGAGGCCCGCACCACCGCCAGCAATAATATACATTTCTGTGGCGAATCTTTTTGCCGATTCCGGCTCTATATCCGTAGGACGATCGGAGAGCCCCAGTTCGCAGCTCTACAGCCAGGGAGGCATGGGTGATGATTATGTGAGCCCGAGTGTAACCTCTAAGACGGCGTAAAAGCTCACGTCAAAAAGCAGTATTGACATTATATGCCCCACTTTGAGTGCCAGGGTACCGGGCCGTGGGCGTTGATTGTTTATTCTCCCGTAGCGCCGAGACTGGGATCGCCTCCACTCTGTACTTACGGGCTAAGAAGTTGCCAGACGCTGCCGTTGCGTACTCTGTGGCTTGGTCTCTCGGATCCGTCCGTATTCACTAGCTTATCAGGGGCCACAAGAGCTAATATCAAATCCTGTGTCAACCCTACTGGTCCCAGACAAAGGTGTTCCCTACACGCGCCTGCTTGATGGTGGGACTGAAGGCGGATTCCCGTGTGACATAGATATATCATCAGGAGACAGCCAGACCGATATTTTTAAGGGTCCTGCATCAGACTCCTGCAGATAACACATGGGACTAAAACTGTTTGAGTCCGAACAACATGACGACAGATACCTTATTGAAGAATGGGACAGGCGCATCCAGGGAACCGGATGCCTCTAGCGAAGGCGGCTCGGCAGCAGTTGCCAGCTCTGAGCCTATCGCCATCGTGGGCATGGCATGCCGGTTCTCGGGAGATGCCAACAGCCCGTCGAAGCTATGGGAGAACTGCGTGCAAGGCAAAGACGCATGGTCACCGATTCCGGCAGACCGTTATGACATGAAGGCTTGGTATCATTCTGATCACCAGCGGCAAGGCAGGGTAAGATGATTTGCCTTCAGTGATTTGCAATATTCGATGCTATTGCTTATTGACATTTCAATTTCTACTTATTACCAAAACACGAGGCCACTACTAACCTCATCTCTGTGCATTTTAGAGTCATGTCAAGGGCGGGTACTTTTTGAATCAAGATGTGTCACATTTCGATGCTGCCTTCTTCAACATTTCGAACGACTTCGCCAATGTAAGTAGCTATTCTGGCTGGCCGAGGACATCGGGTGTGACATCATCTGACTCCGTCTGTAGGACCTTGATCCCCAAACGAGACTTCTACTCGAGTCAACTTATGAAGCTATGGAAGACGGTGAGACTCCCGTTGATGTTTGATCATATTCTCTGCTGGCAGTTGGGGCTGCTGTTGACGAGTACAACTTAGCTGGGATCCCTGCGGACAAAGTGGCTGGCTCCAACACGTCTGTATTCACGGCAGCGTTCTCCAAGGATTATCACGAGCTTCAGGTGAAAGATCCGGAAGGGTTGAGGGGCAACTTTATAGGAGCCGTGGGAACAGCCACGTTGTCTAACCGCATATCCCATTTTTTTGACATGCAAGGACCGAGCATGACAGTCGACACTGGATGCTCCGGCAGTCTCGTAGCACTTCACCAGGCCTGCCAGAGTCTTCGCTGCGGGGAGTCGGAGACGGCTATTGTTGGAGCTGCCAACGTGATGCTCCATCAGGATGCCTTTATCTATCTCGGCTCTCTAGGGTAGGAACATTGCTACCCCTTATTCAACCCCTCCCGAAATCTTTGCACACTGAACTTACTAAATTTGACTCATCATCCTAGCGCACTCGGAGCTACAGGTCGATGCTACGCCTGGGATTCGCGGGCCGAGGGCTACGGGCGCGGGGAGGGAGTAGCCTGCCTGGTGCTCAAGCCCTTGAGTGTTGCATTGCGAAGCGGGGACCGCGTACACGCCGTGATTCGCGAGAGTGCGCTGAATCAGGATGGCAAGACGCACACCATGTGGTCGCCGTCCATGGACGCTCAGGTCCGCCTGATAGAGGATTGCTACCGGCGCGCCGGCCTCGACATGGCCGAGACGGGATACGTGGAAGCGCACATGACAGGTACTGTCGCCGGCGACCCCATCGAGGCAGAGGCCCTGGCGCGGACTTTTGGCGCAAGTCGCCGTGGAGGCACCGACCCATGCGAAGATGAGCCAGTACTGGTGGGCTCGATCAAGACAAATGTAGGCCATACCGAAGCGGCGAGCGGGCTCGCCGCCGTCATCAAAACCGTGTTTGCTCTAAAGAACCGTGTCATACCGCCAAATCTGAATTATCAGACACCCAGCCCTCACATTCCCTTAGACCAGTGGGGTCTGCAAGTGCCAACTGAATTGACACCTTGGCCAGCTAACAAGCCGTTCCGAGCGTCGGTCAACAACTTTGGCTATGGTGGTACTAATGCGCATCTCATCCTTGAGCGTGCAGCAGAAACAACGACATTCTCTCTCAACGAATCACCATCAAAACAGATTAATGGTCATAGGAACGGCAACGGAGACGGCACTTATCTAAACCCCCCAACACGGAGCCGAGTCTATGTCTTCAGTGCCAAGAGCTCCGTCGTGCTGGGGCAAATTGCGACGGAATTTACAAGTCATATACGCCAAGCACTTGAAAGCCACATTCCTCAGCGCGTCACGGCAGACAATCTCGCTTATACGCTGGAAAAGCGGCGATCATTGTTCGAATTTAGAAAAGTTATACGGTCCCGTAGCTTGGAAGATCTCTGTGACCGCCTCGAGTTGTCATCATCGGGAACTCAAGCGGCGCACGCGACAAGAAAGCCGCGCTTGGGCTTCGTCTTTAACGGTCAGGGAGCCCAATGGCATGCCATGGCGAGGGAGCTGATTGCGGAATATCCCGTTTTTTCTCACGCCCTCCGAGATGCTGACACCATACTCAGAGGGTTTGGCGCTACTTGGTCACTGTTAGGTATGTACTTTACTTCGGCTCTAAGACCCGTCACCTCTCCTATGCCAAGAATATCGTGAACATTAGATGGGGCTAAACTAAGAATCATATATCAGATGAGCTGATGCGAGATGCAAATTCAACGCGAGTCGGCGACGTTGCGATCAGTCAGCCGGCAACAGTATCGGTGCAGCTCTGCCTGGTTGACCTCCTCGAATCGTGGGGCATTACACCCTCCGCAGTCACGAGCCACTCCAGCGGCGAGATTGCGGCATCCTACGCAGCCGGTGCGCTCTCCTTTCAGGAAGCACTCGGTGTGGCCTACTTTCGGGGCGAGTTGGCCTGGAAGCACAGGGATCAAGGGCCAGGACACGGCGGGATGCTCGCCGTCGGGCTTAGCCAGGAAGATGTTGCCCCGTATTTGCAAGATCTCAAGAATGGGCAGGTGGTTGTTGTGGCGTGTGTCAACAGCCCACGCAGTGTCACACTCTCTGGCGATCTGAGTGGGCTCAACGAGGTCGCGGCCCGGCTTGCAGAGAAAGACATATTCTCTCGGCTACTGAAGGTCCCACTCGCGTATCACTCACACCACATGCTGCCGATGGCAGAAGAGTATGCAAAACAACTACAGAGCATACTCGGAGCTCCAGCGTCGAGGAGCTGGAAGCCGCAAGGCATCGTCTACTCGTCACCCACCACCGGTGAGGTAGTCCAGTCGGCGAAGGTCCTAGGTCCCTCACATTGGGTTCGAAACCTGACCAGTCCGGTCCGGTTTGTCGAGGCTGTTGAAGGCATGGTATGGGGCCCAGACGGGCCACGCGTCGACTTTCTCATCGAGGTAGGCGCACATGGCACTCTTAGCACCCCGCTGCGTGACATCCTGAAAGCCCGAGGAATCGAGATACCATACGCGTCCTGTCTCATGCGCCTCGCAGACGCTGTCGAAACGATGCAAGACGTTGCGTGCGAGCTCATGCGCCATGGCTATCCGGTAGCCTTGGAAGCTGTGAACTTCCCCGCTGGCGCTGCGAGAGACGAACTCCCCGTATTCGTGCCTGATCTCCCATCTTACCCATGGAACCACACGTCGCGCTATTGGCGCGAGTCGCGAGTGGCATACGAGCAAAGGCAACCAAGATTTCCAGCCCACGAACTCCTGGGTAGCCCCCTCGCCGGTGCTAATGGAAGCACTCCGACTTGGCGGAGTCTCCTGCGTCTATCGGACGTAGAATGGCTAGCGGATCACCGCGTTGGCGACGAGGTAGTACTTCCAGGAGCCGCGTACATTGCTATGGCGGTCGAAGCGCTGCGACTTCTTACCCAGGCGGAGGTCGAGTCTTCAGACAAGAAGCTCCAGGTATGTCGACTGAGAGATGTGGACTTTTTACATGCTATGGTCGTCCCAGAAACTCCAGAGGGCATCGAGGTACAGCTATGCCTCAGGCCGTGTAGTGATAAAGACCTTGAGCGTGAGGGCTGGTTCGAATTCGACATCAGCTCCTTCCAGGGAACAAGCACGTCGTGGACCCAAAATGCCAAAGGGTTCATCTTCGCCGAAATCGGATCGCAAACAAAAGCAGAGACCACATTCAAAACGTCGCCGCCCACGTCTCCCGGTGCATTTCTTGGGGACAGCACAAGCAATAAAATGGAAGGGGAAGAGGCTCACATAGACGTGGAAACGATTTTCCGTGGCCTGCGAGAGATGGGCCTCTATCATGGGCCGCATTTTCAGAATCTGATTGCGAGTCGTGCCGCTCAAGGCAGAGGTAGAGCTGTCACCGATATATCTGTTGGCGATCTGGCCACGAATGGCCAAGAATACGTCCTGCATCCGACGACGCTAGACTCCATCTTCCAAGCCACCTACGGCTGTCCGGCCCCTGGAGATTCACGCGGTCGAGGCTCTGTCCTGTTCCTGCCCCGGTCCATTCGTGCCATGTCCATCCCGCTCGACGTCCACAACCAAGCGGGCCATCAACTTAGGGTTTTTACTGAATTTTCAAAAGCCGACGGGCGCGGGACCACGTATAAGATCATGGTGGTCAACTGCGACGACCAAAGCGATGAACAAGCCACTACAACCAACGCCTCGTATATTCGGATTGATGACTTCTTCTTACACGCAATGCCCCGCGAAACCGAAGAGGAGAACATAGAGGTCCCAAGCCTGTGCTCCAGGTTCTCCTGGGAGCCAGACGTGCTGCACGATCTCTCCACGCGTTTCCAGCCAGTCGCTATCTGTCCTTCTGACGAGCAGAGCCGCGTGGAGAACAATTGCGTCCGGGCAGCATATTACCTTATCGATAATGCCGTGCGTGAGCTGCATATCCACGAATTGCTTTCTGGCTCGAGTGAGCCACACCTGCGGCGATTCTACGATTGGATGACCTTCGTGGTACAAGAAAAGCCTGGTAAAACCAGCGCATGGTCCAAGGCCAGTTCCGGCATGCGCCGCATGGTCTTCGATGAGCTGTCTGCCGAGGACGATGGATCTTGCCAGCTTCTCGTCCACGTTGGGGAGCAACTCTCCGCTATCGTCCGGGGCGAAGGGCCTGGCAGCCTGGAATTGATGATGCAACGGGGTCTACTCAACCGATATTACCGTGATTTTGGCCCGTTGACGCGCAGCTATCAGCACATGGCCCACGTGGTCAAACTGTTCGCCGCCAAGCATCCCGGGGCTCGCATCGTGGAGATTGGCGCAGGTACGGGAGGAGCAACGAGCGTCGTGCTAGACGCATTTGGTGCCAAAGCCAGACAGACCGAGTTCCCAGGTTCGCTGCTCGGCCACTACACCTTCACCGACATCTCGGCTGGCTTCTTTGAGACGGCACGCCAGAATTTTGCCGCGTGGGAAGGCTTGGTGGATTACAAACAGTTGAATATCGAAGAAGATCCGACAGCACAGTCCTTCGCTTCCGGATCCTATGATCTGGTGGTGGCCTCGTTGGTGCTTCATGCCACCCGAAACCTACGCCAAACGCTAGCCAACGCCAGGAAGTTACTTCGCCCCGGAGGTAAGTTACTACTGATTGAGACGACGCGCGACCGCTTGGATATGCAACTCATCTTCGGGACGCTGGCGGGCTGGTGGCTCGGAGAAGAAGAGTCCCGGCGGACAACTCCTAACGTTGACACCGACGCATGGAATGAGGCATTACGCGAGGCTGGTTTCAGCGGCCTAGATTTGGAAATACCTGACTGTGAGGACCCCGAAATTGGCATGCTGAGTGTAATGCTGTCCACGGCCGTGGAGACTGGCGAGAGTATTCGTGGGCCCATTTCGTTGGTCTACGGTCCAGGTGGAACACCGCCGCCGCAGGCATGGCTGTCCCAGCTTTGCAGCCAGATCCAAAATGACACGGGGATTATACCTTCCGTGGCGAGCCTCGATCAGATTGTGCAAGATCCGTCCCGGTCTGAACAGCTCTGCGTATTTTTGGGTGAGATGGAACATCCTCTCGTCAGTCAACTCGACGAAACTGCCTTTGAAAAGCTGCGCACATTTCTCGTAGAAACTCGAGATGTGTTGTGGTTGAGCAGTGGAGGGCTTATCACGTCGGAGGAGCCTTTATTTGCGGCCACCAGCGGCTTGCTGAGAACTCTCCGACAAGAAGACCCCAGCAAGCGGTATATACATCTGGATTTCGAGCGCCAGTCTTCGCTAACTTCATCACTCCCTGACGAACATGGTGCTGTCTGGGCGACCGCCAAGATTAAATACATCGCCCACGTCCTCCAGCAGAGCTTCAACCAGCACGTGACAAATACGGATAGCGTAGAGCGGGAATATGCTCTAAAGGACTCGGTGTTGCACGTTGCCAGGGCCTATCCAGACAACGAAAACGATTTGGTCTGTGCCAACAAGGAGATGAAACCTGTGCCTGAGATGCAGTTTTTCCACCAGGCGGATCGCCGTCGTCTCGTGTGGCAGCTTTCTGGGTCAGGTCTCCTAAGTGACTTGCGCTTCGTACCATCGCCCTTTGCCTCAGATGATATTCCCAGTGGTGAGGTGGAAGTGGAGGCGCAGGCATTCGGCCTCAATTTTCGAGATATCATGTGTGCTCTGGGCCTACTTGACACAACTCGCCTCGGCCACGAGTTAGCAGGTGTCGTCACACGACTCGGCCCAGACACCGAACAGAGCGGGCTGCAGATCGGCGACCGTGTATGCGGGATGGCCTGGGGGTTCTTCGCCAGCACGTCGCGTGTTTCGTGGAAAGCGATCGCCAAGATTCCCGACGACATGTCCTTGTCAGACGCAGCGTCCATCCCTAGCGTTTTCGTCACGGCCTACCACTCGCTGTCGACCATCGCGCGGCTACAGGAGGGCGAATCGGTCCTAGTGCACGCAGCCACAGGCGGGGTCGGCCAGGCGGCAATAGTCCTGGCTCAGCGTATCGGCGCCGAAGTCTTTGCCACCTGCAGCACGCAGACGAAGCGCGACCTGCTCATCCAGCAGTATCACCTGGCGCCGGACCATATCCTGTCGAGCCGCGACGCCTCCTTCGCCGACGCCATCATGGCCAGAACTCAAGGCCGTGGTGTTGACGTAGTGCTTAACTCCCTGTCGGGCCCCCTGCTCAAAGCCTCGTGGGACTGCATCGCTCGCTTCGGCCGCTTCGTAGAGATCGGCAAAGTCGATATGGAGGCAGGTCGACACCTTGACATGACGCCATTCACGCGCTGTGCTACCTACGCGAGCGTCGACGTGCTGCAACTGATCGAGCACGGTGGCTTGGCGATGCGCGAGGCTCTGCAAGAGTGCGTGCGCATCTGCCGCGAAAGGCGGACAGGACCTGTCTTCCCGGTTACAACGTATTCCATCGCCGAGATGGAGAAGGCCATGCGGCACATGCAATCCGGCACGCACACGGGTAAACTTGTTCTTGTTCCCGGGAAACAAGATATGGTCAAGGTGAGTGAACAGAAATCAGAAAGGGAACAAAGTTTCTTTACCCCGAGAAGAGAAATCAATACTGACATTCTATCCACCATAAGGTCGTCCCTCTATTGCTGAAACAGCCACTCTCTCTGGACGACGATAACGCTGTCTACCTGGTTGTGGGCGGGCTAGGTGGCATCGGCCGCTCGGTTGCCGAATGGATGATGGAAAACGGAGCCAAGAACTTGATCCTCACCTCCCGCCACGCTACCTCACATCCAGACGCCGACACACTGAAGGCAAAGGGAATCAGCATGACGTGTAATGTGCAGATCCGCGATTGTGATATAGCCGATCAAGCAAGCCTGGTTCGCTGTCTGAGTGACTGCCAAAAGACCATGCCGCCTATTCGAGGTCTCGTGAATGCAGCAATGGTCCTAGAGGTAAGAAAGGCATCCGCAATGGATACATACGCCTATTTCTTTCCCGCACCACCTACTCCCCGTACGCGATCTCTTGCTGATACGATATCACTTAGGACGCGATTCTGGAACAGATGACATTCGACAAATGGCAAAAGGCAGTGCGGCCCAAGATCCAAGGCAGCTGGAACCTTCACAATCATCTACCACATCTAGATTTCTATATTATGCTGTCCTCCGTTGCTGGTGTCGTCGGCAGCCCTTCTCAAGCCAATTACGGCGCAGGCGGCGCGTTCCAGGACGCCCTCGCCCGTTACCGGACGAGCAAGGGACTTCCCGCTACCGCCCTCGACCTGGGCGTCGTGCTGTCTGCCGGCTACGTCGCCGAACGGGAGCGCGCTGGAGACGACTCGGTGCGCAGGCGCATCGAGAGACAGGGTTTCGTGTCGATCAAGGCGAATCAAGTACTGGCCCTGGTTGAGGCCGCAATTCGCAGTCCACTGGCTGAAGGGCCTGACGGAAGCCAGCTTCTCGTCAGCGTCACGGACCGCACAACCGCGACATGGGCACGCGATGGCCGGCCGCTGGACCCGAGGTTCGGTACGCTGCAAGTGGCGCGGCGCGGGCACAGCGCAGCGGGGCAGTCGACAGCGTCTGGGTCTGGACATTCGATATCGTCGGCCGAGGCGGTGGCAGCTGTTGCGCAGGCCCTTTCTGACCCAAACACGACGCCAGCTCAAGCTGCAGCTGTGCTGGCGGAAGCTCTAACGCTCAAGATCGCTGCCATGTTTGATATTCCCTCAGCAGATATCGACACGTCGTTGCCCATGGCGCGTTATGGGGTTGACTCGCTGGTCGCGGTCGAGCTGCGGAAGTGGCTTAGTGGGAATGTAGCGCGTGCAAAGGTGTCGGTATTTGACATATTGCAGAGTGCGTCGCTGAAAGAGTTTAGCAAGTTGGTGGCAGAGAAGAGCAACTACATGATATCAAAGAAAGCGATAGAGTGAAGTGTAAGCCAATCGAGGAGAGAAACATTATCTTTGTAGCTATAAAGTGTAATATATATACCTTTCTTTCTCTCTATAGGGAACTTAGCTATACTATTTACTTTGTAATTCACATCAACACTATAATATGCGACGCAGTCGTGGGAGGCTTCACATGGTCTGTTCTGGGAAGCATGGTTCAAGGGGCCGCATCCTGTCAACATAGTTAATTGTAGCTATTAGCGGATTGTCGCTGTGCTTGGAGATACTAGGTATGGTATCTATTGTGTGGATTTATGACTGTCTTTTTCTTCTTTTTACATGTGTATCCAGCCCATTCCTGGAGGCATGCTGAATTACTCACCTTGCATAAGCCAGGTGTCAACTGTATAAATGATTATATGCAGCGTTAACATGTCGACCTTATTTCAAAGGATACAGTACCAAGTATTCTGTTGAGATCTACCTACCTAAGGTAGCTGGCATCGGTTACTTGGTTGACCTTTCGCGGGAGCCAGATAGCTGCCTGCCGGTAGCGACTGGAGTTTCAAATGTATTTGGCCGAGGCCGACTGCACTCGTCGCCCGTTTCTTCCCTTTTTGGACAAGTCGGAACGCTAATATGTAAGTTGCAATCCATCGACGCTAAGCCTCCATCCACTAACAGTCCCTACGTTAGCTCCGCGCATGTGTCCTACAGGCCGGCGGAACCAGCCAGGCAGCTTGGTTTCATCAAAGCCAACAGCCCAACACAACTAGTGCCTGGCCGCGCTTTCGCCTGACGCGTGCAAACTTTCTCCCCGCGCAGGTTGATCCCATGCTCCCATGCTGGGTCCGAGCTATTAAAATATGGAGACGTAGGATATGAGGGAGTTTTGTGAACCAATATTGCAGTGAAGCTACGAGACATCAGTGTAGTCGCTGCGACTAGGCAGTGCCTTACTCAATCACTCTACTAGTGGACTGAATTTTGAACATAGCGGTAGAATTGGTTATGGGGATGGTACTATGTCTGAGTGTGATGGAATAACTATTCCAAGCGATACAGCATTCGGTCTGTGGTCATTGGCACAGACGCAAAACGATCGTTCCTTCTATCATTCTCGTTGTACTGTCGTTACGGCTGAGCCAATGGATGCATTGAAACCCGTCCTTGAGTATTTTGCAGGGGCAGATCCGACGTGTTGCGGCGGCTGCTACGTAGAAATTGACCAAGATGGAAGTTCTGCGTTCCATGGTCGAGGAAGTATCTTATGCGCGAATATTCTTCGCTGTCTTTCTCGGCAGCGAGGAACCGAAGTGCCATGCCCACAGGGAAGAGAACGATAAGAAGACCCCACCAGCCGCTGCTTTTTCTGAGGAAAATGGGCAAGGACCGCGCGATGTGGCGGCAGCAGATCCAAGGGTCTACTCGGACCGGCAGTTCCGTCTGCGAGTCTGCGGCCCGTCGCATCACGTTGTACAGTATAAGGCAGGTCGTCCAGTATAGGTTCATTGTGTGGGCGTTGGCGATGTCTTGTAGGGAGGGATCAGCGTTCAGCTCGTAGTCCACGTCTGAGGCCACCGTCCCAGAGCCAAACGATGCGAACCACGCAAGCAGGTCTCTGTCGTATTTCCAGCAGGCTTGCAATAACGCTTCTTGTCCCCTGCGCTTTTTCTCTGGGTTTGTCTCGACTTGCAGCTCGTCTAACCTCTCCAAAACGGCGGGAATGTCGACCAAAATATCGATCAGGTGGTCCGCTGCAGACTTGGGCTCCAGGCTCCAGGGTATATGCTTCCAAGCCGGGCTGCCAAGGATGGACTTTTTGCGTGCATAAATGCTTGGAAGCACCTTCGTAGTATCTCAGCCGTTAGTCGGTTTACACAATTTTTTGAATTCTAAGGCCCTAACCATGATAGCACGCGCGTCGCGAAACATGCGATGGCTGACGCCGCTGGCGCACCCTTTCGGGCCTCGCCCGACGAAGAGTGCGATCTCCCCTTTCACATGGCCGAGCCAAGCACGCGCTTGGGCGAGTTTGTCTTGCCTGTTGTCTCCATGGAACATCTGGCTGGCTTCGTTAGATCCAAATCCGCAGCTGGAGAGAAGGAGGGGCGGGAGAGGGAGGGCAACCTCGATGAGGCTCATAATCTTGGTGGTAACTAAAATTCCATCGCAATCGACTTGCCACGGATTCAGTACCGCCGCTCTCATTCTACGCAAAGCTTTTCCGTAAATCCGGAGCCCTGCATCTCGCAACCATTGCTTGTCATCCCTCTTTCCGACGTTGGCTAGTGCGAGAGCGATGAGAGCCTGACGCAATATGGGCTCCTGGAGGTACAAATCTTGCGCGAGGAGCGTCCAGCTGCTGGAGCCACATGAGACATTAGTCTCTGGAATAGGACGGCCGAAGGGAAGAAAAGACTCCCAGAATAACCCGAGGCACTTGGCCTCAAATGCAGCCTCGGCTAATATGTCGGATAGCAAGATGTTGCACGGCTCGTCCGACTTTGCAGCCCCCGGTTCGCGATGCGCTTGAGTCGTTGGGATGAGCCCGTCTTCTGCAACGACGTGGCATTGGATTCACTTACCACGGATAGTCCGTCCATTGGTGTGCCCGCCTTCCTCGGGCGGTCTGCTGTGCACGAAGAACGGCCCTTGGTCATAGATGCATTCGATACAGCGGTGGCGACACAGACTGCATCTTGGAACTTGGAGGTCGCACTGTGTTCCTTGTCAATTGCTATCGCAGGATAGTCTTCCGCAACGAAGCTCGCCATCGTTGCAACGGCGGGGAAGACGTACTTTTTTTCTCTGTAACCGGCAGGCCCTACAGCGCCTAGAATGTCCCGGTCCTCTTGGCATAATGCGGAGTCGGTCATGTTCCTTTTTACTTGTGAACCATGCATAGCAGGCTGTTGGGATGTCTATTTATCTTTCCCCTTTTGCCCCACTCTATGTTCAAAATTGTGGCGCTGACGTGATTGCGGAACCCATTCTTCAACCCATTAATCGGCTTCTTGTGTCTGTATTTCTAGTTCAAATCTAAAATGAGAACATTTAACCTACTTCGTACATAAATAAGCCTATACATAGTATGTATGATATTAGTGGACAATGACGCAGGCCCTCTGAGAGAGGAACATCTCGGTACCAGCCACGCGCAGGCAAAACAAGGGCCCCCCTGCTAAGAGTGCGTCCAAGTCCGCGAACCAGTGCCTCCCAAAGATAGTTATATTTTTCACGCTAGACCTGATTCTCATTCTAATAAAAACAACACTCTAGCGCATTCTGCTGAGCAAGCCAGGCTGCATGATGGTCCCCAAATGTCTCCTCCAACGGCCGGTAGACAATGCCCAGCTCCTCTCTGCTCCTTCTATTGTCCAAATTGAAATCGATCCCCAGATTCCCATCCGCCCACCGCTTGGACACGTTCAAGAACGGTGCCGCCAGGTAGACTAGCAACTTGGGCATCGCTCTTGTTGGCAGAAGCTTCGCCTGCTTGTGGAACGGGCGCACCAGCTCGGCCATAGCGAGCATGCTCGTTGAGCTCGCGTGAGACACAATGTACCTGCCATTCGCCTTGGCCATTTCACCCGCCGCGACGTGCGCGGCGGCCAAGTCGCGCACGTCGACAACCGAGTACGAGTAATTTGGGATGCCGTACCGGTCGGAGCCCTCGTACATGTGTTCGAGCATGTGTAGAGATCCAGAATCGGACGCGCTGGAGAGCGAAGGGCCGAGCACAAGGCCCGGGCAGATGGCGACGAGATCCCAGCGGGGATGCGACTGGGCGCCGGCGACACGCCAGGCGAGTCGCTCCGACTCGGCTTTGGAGTAGGCATAGGGATTGTATGTCGGCGAGGCCGTTGTGTTCCAAACGGATTCCGTCAGCGTGTGCTCGGGGAGCGCATAGACTTCGGAACTGTCGCAATACATAGACACGACTGCAGCGGGCGATATTAGTATCTGGGCATGGTGACAACAAGCAACACACTGGGATTACGAGGACTGAGGGACATACGGGACGATGTGAGAACGACGCGTCGGACAGACTGTGTCTGATTGACTTCATCAAGGACGTTCTGGGTTCCCTTTAGAGCCGGCTCGACAATTTCCTTCATGCCATCTTTGGTCTGTTGTGGCAAGATGAACGGCGAGGCGATGTGGTAGACAATATCGCAGCCCTGTATGGCCTCTTTGAAGGAGCCTTGGTCAAGCATGTCTGCCTCAAATAGGCGCAGTTTGCTCGGGTGAGCGGCCTGCAGCTCCAGCAGCGGCTTGCACTTCCGCTCGTTCTTCAAGCTGCGCACTGTTGTGTGCACCATGTGACCGTGCTCGAGAAGCTCCTTCACTACGTAGAGACCGATGTAGCCTGTGCCACCCGTGACAAGACAAGTGGACATAGTTGGCATGATGGTTCGTCCGTAGCCGATGCTTCAATTCTAGAGTTCACTGCCGTGTGTTGCGAGTGTTTTAGGATGATGGAGCAAATGGAAACCGCAAGTCTTCAGTTGAGTTGTCCAAAAAAAAAGTTGGAAAATATATTGCGACGATGTGTGCAGATCTCTGCTTCTGTTAATTTTATCAAGACTTGTCAAAGTTATGAGAAGAATCACTGACTGCTAGCCACCACATTTATAGGAATTTCACCCCTGCTTCGACAATTTTGTTGCATGGGTATGAGTTTGGACTCTCCGCTTTGCCACTCTCTTGGACGGAATCATCGAGGTCGCTCCTAAGCTAACAGGGCCTCCCTCGGGAGTGGGCCGTTTCTGCTGATTTGAGATGCATGAAGTATCGGGCTGACTGACTCTCCGAATGTCCCAACTCCATTTTCCCGATACCAAAGTCTCACAGCCAAGGAAAGTATCTGATAACTATCGTAGCGGCTAGGTTCCGACTCCTGGATTACAAACAGCAGTGTATGACACTCTAGCTCCCGAGGTGGTATGGTCGGATCACGGTAAGCGAATGCGAGTGATTGGGCTTGGACATGGCCGGTACGGCGCTGACACATCCCCCGCACGCCTTGGCCAGGCGATAGGGTTGTCAGTGACGGTCACCGCAGATACACTGGGCCTGGGATTGGTCTCCGCTGCTACCGCCTCTGAACCCCCTCAGTACAGAACAGCCTGCCCGCAATGCTATGTTGACGTGACTACGGAGGCAACGTACGGCGTAGCACTTTACTAGCTAGGTAGAAGAACACTACGTGTAGGTCCCCAGCTACAGGTTTTGAGGGACCCAATGTAGTCTCTAACTGGGACTGGGCTCCTACGAACCATACGTTCCTCCGAGCTCCTCTAACATCCGCAAGCCGCCGAAAAAAGGGAGATCGAATCGAGCCGCGTACCGAAGAGGGTCAATTCATTCTCCGGGAGATTGTACCTTACCATCAAACTGGCCATACCAATGCCATTACAGCCATGTCGCCGATGGCAACTAGTTGTCGCATAGGCTTCCCAAAACGGTTTGCCGACCACCTTTTTGGCGGTCCGCGGACTAAGCGTCCTTCTTGTATAAATATGATCGTCCGGCATTCTTGTCGCTTCAGAGCACTCCCGATCATCACGGATATCCCCAGACACGCCAGCCACATTCGCCACCATCAGCACCATCGCTCTGCTCTCGAACGTCTTGAGAACCCGTTTGCCTCTCCAGAGTCCTATTAAGAGCCTTGTCACTCCCCAAGTCGTCTTCTCTCTCAGCGCCCTACGCGATGAGCCCCACGAGTTTCAAAGTCATTGTGGTTGGTGGCGGCCCCGTCGGGCTCGTCGCAGCCCATGCCCTGTCCCGCGCTGGCATCGATTTTGTTGTACTTGAAAGCAGACCAAGCATCGTACTCGATGCTGGCTCGAACTTGGTTATAAATCCTATGGGCTTGCGTGTCCTGGGTCAACTTGGACTTCTTCCCGCCTTCGACGCTGTGAGCTCGCCGCTCGCGCAAGTCGAACGCCAGGACCATCACGGGAAGGATATTGGCCCCAGTCAGGCTTTCGTGCACATCAGTGAGAAGTATGCCATCTGTCTTCCACGCAGCTTTTGCGGCGCATATACTAACGAGCTCAATAGCCACGGCCGCTCCCTCCGAGCCGTCAGCCGCCACGACCTTACCGCTGTCCTCTTTGACTCTCTCCCGGAGGAGAGTAAGGCTAAAATGTTCTCCGAAAAGCGTGTTTCTCACATCTCCCTGTCCGATAATGGCGTAACTGTCACGTGCCGTGACGGAACGTCGTATGACGGATCCATCGTCGTCGGTGCAGACGGCGCCCACAGCGTGGTCCGCGACCAGATGCGCACTCTCGCTCTCCAGCAGAGCCAGATCGCAAGCCCCGAGACTCACCAGGTCAACGAAGAACAGCCATTCGTAACCACCTACCGTGCTCTCTGGATCCGCTTCCCCACGCAAGGCGACCTGCACCCTGGAGACGCCAACGAGACGCACGGGCGGGACGTCGCCGTCCAGCTGTTCGCCGGCGAAGACACTACCGTCATTGGCATCTATGAGCATCTGGACACGCCAACCCGTGAGCGCATCCGCTTAAGCATCGCCGATGAAGAGGCCCTTGTCGGCCGCTGGGGCCACCTGCCTATCTCGCGTACGTTGACGATCCGCGATGCCTACGGTGCACGCGTCGGGGAGGGCAGGGGCGCTGGCATGATCAACCTTGAGGAGGGAGTTGTCAAACACTGGTCATACGCCGGACGTATCGTGCTTGCCGGTGACGCGGCGCACAAGTTCACCCCCAGCACTGGTGCTGGATGCAACAATGGCATCGTTGACGTAGTCACGCTCTCCAATGAGCTGGCTAATATGTTCCGATCTATCGGCGGCGTCCATAGCATGCCCACCACGGAGCAACTCTCGGATGCCTTCAACGCATACCAGGCCACCCGCTTTGATGCCGTCGTCGCTGGGTGCCTCGGTTCCGGCCAGGTTACCGCAATGGCCACCTGGCAAGGGCAGCTCGTCAAATTTGTAGACCGTTATGTTATATCGAATCGTACCGTGGAGAAGCTTATATATTCTCGGGCTGCTACCGGCATAGCCAAGTCGCCTGTGTTTGACTATATCGACGGCGAGGAGGAGTTAAATGGGAAAGTCCCCTGGACTCAGCCTATGAAGTTAAGTAACTTTGCAGTTATTAACTAAAGCAATTGTAGGGCCGAATTACAATGCTGATTCGGAGGGGCGGATAGTCTAATAGAGAAATTTGTGATGAGTTGCAGAATATATTTATAGCCTAGTAATAAGTAGAGAATAGAGACGATCCTTTTTTTCTAGAATCAATTAATTCATCTGCGCTCGCTCGCTTCCAACGAGCATTGAAGCGTGGGCGAGAGACTGAGAGTGTCCGGGATGGATTTCCGTTGCTTTGTGCACGGGAAGGAGATCAGCGCTGTATAAAATAGGAGGAGAGTAAAGATACGACGGTGGGAGTATCTTGTAATTACTAAGTCATAGCACCTCGATTAAGTATATAGATATGAAAAGGATATTAAGACTACAGCTCATCCCTACATTTATAGCTTAAAACGCTAATATTATTATAGACGACTTTATCTCCAAACTGCATCGATGTTCTATATGATGAAAGTGCAGAGGGTGAGCCAAAGATGATGAAGATTAGGTTGTACTGCCACATCACGGGACGTGGTGGTAGATTCACAGCCCTGCAGAAGTTCGCTGAATGCATAACTGTCAAAGATGGTGTGTTGGTTGCGTCGAGAACCGAGATTGTGAGGCGTTCCAGGTGCAGGTTCCTTACAAGAAGGGATACTTGGCATAGCTAACTATTCTACAGAACGAAGGTCTATACCATGTTAGGCCTGTACCAAAGATATAGGAGCAGCATCACCCTATTATTCAAGATTACCCTTCTTTCCACCTGTCTTCCATTTCAGGTACTACATCAACGTGAAGTCGTGTACCAGCGGACAGCCAACTTGTTTGCCAGGAAATATAGGGAATAGCATGGAAATATTGAACCATGTCTAATTTCTAGCGTGTAGAAACCAACGATATGACGACCATGATTCCAGGATCTAAGTTCTCGAAGCAACCAACCTCAAGCTTAGCCTGGGAATCGAGAAACCGCTTCCCTGCTTGCCTTTTCCATCATCACCCAGTAATGAGATGTCCCTGATCCAGATGCAGCTAATGAGACATATGCCGATAAGAGGAATGAAAATTATGAAAACAGAATGGATGCCCTTCATCTTGGCGCCTAGAATTGCGTCGTCCCAGGTCGGAGTATCCCCAACTTTCCACGTTCCATCTCTGACTGCGGAAGTTATACTCGAAGGCAAGTCCAATGGCAGAGAGGCGCTCATGATAGAAAATTGAGCTGCCGTGGATACCGCCACACCAACTGCTGAACCAAGTGCGCGAACCCAATTACGAGCGGAGGTGGTGACTGCGAGGTCTGGTTTTGACGACAGGGCCTGCAACGCCACAAGAGCTAACACACGTCAATGGAGTCCAAGAGAAATGCAGATGCTCACTTACAAGGCTGAAAAACGAATCCTACCCCAATGCCCTCGATGAGCACGGAAATCACATATAGCGCTACCGAGGTGGAGCGAGAAAAGAGCAGCTTTAGCCCCCCGCCGACGGTCCAGAATATAAAACCTACCCAAAGCATGGGCAGGTACCTAGCAAACAGTTTAATGGAAGATTATTGTTTCAACGAGGGATTTACCAACCTGCTAGTCCAAGACATTGCTGGGCCGGAGCAAACACCAGCTAGACTCTGGCCAAGAAGGAGAGGCAGAGTCAAACAAGCACTTTTGATAGGAGTGAAACCGCAGACGTCTTGATAGTATATCGGCAGGAAATAGAGGTCTGCTTGCCAAACAAATCCAAAGAGGAAGTTCTGCGCAAACAAAGTGCTCCTTGACAAGGAAGTGAAGAGCCGAAGTGGCATCATCGGCAAGCGTGCAACTTTCCATTCAATAAACAAGAAGGCAATCGTCAGTACGGACCCAGCCGTCAAGAGCCCGATGACAGCCGAACTGTTCCATGGCAAGACACTGCCTCCAGAATTGACAGGAATCTGCAATCATCTCCGGGTTAGTGTTCTAATATCCCTGAGGGGACGGAGCATCCATACCAGAATGAACAGTATACCGCTGACAATGGCCATGAGTCCGATCCAATCAACATTGTGCACTTTCGTAATCCAATTACCGACAACCGGCTTCTGGGGGAGAAGAATGAGCAGTGGAGGAACGCAAAGCGCTGCCAATATAGCGGGGAGCCAAAAAGCCCACCGCCATCTTTCCGGATCGCCTTGGATGAGCGCCGCTGAGACGAAAGGTCCAACGCCTGCCCCAAGCCCTATCGCGCCGCTCAAAATTCCCTGGTACTTGCCTCGCTCCTTTAGAGAGACAAGGTCACTGACGGTGATCTGTACGAGGGAACTGATCCCTCCGCCCCCAATACCGCTGATGGCCCGGCAGCCGTAGAGCCAAGGACCGTTTTGTGCGAACCCGCAGAGGATATCGCCGACGATCAGGGATAGAACGCAGCCGATAAGAACAGCCTTTCGCCCAAATATATCTGCGAGACGGCCGTATAATACTTGGAAAGCACACTGCGCTATTAGATACGCTGTGCCAACCCATGTAATGGTGCTTGATGCCCCCAGGGAACGTCCAATAGCGGGCAGAGCGGTTGTGGTGGAATTGACGTCCAGGAACGACACAAAGAAGCAAGTGGCAAGGCACAGGTAGACCGCAATTAGTTTGGAGAACGGGAGGCGTTGCGTATAGTCTGTGAGTTGTGGTTGCTTGCTCCCAGAGGAGCTTGCCGCTGTCTCTTGGCCTTTTTCAGTATCTCCGGACTGAGCTTCAACCTCAAGGTCACTCGTCAACTCGAT
>FTLB01843390.1_pt1 | contig 38437 bp, 27 predicted proteins | sample 1658291 | NCBI WGS metagenome assembly FTLB01 (sample SAMEA3914812, study PRJEB12502) | metagenome | biome: forest; material: soil | place: Canada | collected 2011-07-07 | depth 0.1 m
TGCTGTGGGCCGCCTTCGTAGGGATGATGGCCACGACGAACTCGGATGCTGTAAGGTTTCAGTGGTTTAGTAATATGTTTAGCGCGGCCCTACTCAAGGTACGGGAGGAGAAGATTAAGTTAGTGGCCTACGAGATCCAGAAGATACTAGGCACTTTCTTGTGGCGAGAGAGCCACTGCTTGCCTGTTCTCAACGCATGGGTGGAAGACGGTCGCGGGGACAGCCTGAGCCCGCCGCTCTTGATAGAACCATCCTTGACGGAACTGACAAGCGACCCAGGCACATAGAGAAAAACATAGTCAAGTCAATATAAAAAAAAGATAAAATTCAACAAGAAAACAGGGCAAGAAAATTACAGTCAGTCAAGAGGCAGGTGTCCCAAGCTACTCCTTAAGCCTTAAAGCCAAAGCAAGATGGCGTCAAGACGAGCGGAGACGGTGAGCAACCAACACTATTATAGGGTCCAAAATCTGCCCGTCTTCCCGCTGATATATCAACTACGGGAAGATTGAGTTGTGGGGCACCCTCTTCGCCATTTTGGCCTAGCGGGACTGGTCAGGGGATTACAGGTACGACTCGACCGTCTGTTTCTCAGAAGCGGTTACCCTTTTGAGTATTTTTATCTATCCTGGTTTTCATCTAGGTCAAGTAAAGCGGTGGATCTGCCACGCCTGAAGCTGACCGACTACGAGAGATCCCCCCTCCCCCCACGCTACCCTCCTGCCTACAAGGTACCCATGAACCGTACATGTGCGTATTTTCTTTTTTCCTATCACTAACTATTGTACAGCCAAAGATGGCATTACCAGTCACTAGACTAACGCCCCCTCCCGTGGCACGCCGGGAATAAAGTTACGCAAGCTCGTTCAGAGTCGTGTAGATATCCGGGCCGCGGGGCGTCCAGCCCAAGGACTTGGAGTTGTTGCAGTCGATCAGCATGTTGCCGGCGATGTACCGGGCGACGAACCCGGCCTCGCTGTAGGCGACCGACTTGGTCTCGGCGGCCGGGATCTTGCCACGGCGGGCCTGGACGGCGGCGAAGGCAGTAGCGAGCTTCTTGCTGGGCTCCTCGCTGTACTTGCCGTTGTACCAGTGCGTGTAGACGTCCTCGGGCTGGTAGGTAGCCACGGTGTCGAGCACCTTCTGGTATACGAGCATCATGAGCGACACGACGTCGTTGACGTGGATGACGCCAAAGACGGAGGTGCCGCTGCCGACGTACGCGCCGAAGCCCAGGAACTCGGTGTTGCGCATCATGTAGTCGGTCCAGACGCCGGGCGCGAAAGCGGCGGCCGCGCCCACGGACTTGCCGACGTGGCCGTCGCTGTGGCCGTAGACGCCCGCCGGACAGACAAAGTAGACCTTGGCGTCGCCCTTGGTCGCCGCGGCGAAGAGCAGCTCGTCGCAGGGCCCGTTGGGCTGGTTGGCCGCGCTGATGGTGCGGACGTCGGCGGGGTTCGCGTCGTCGAAGCGATGCTCCGTAGCGATGAAATCGCCCGTCTCGCTGTTGTCGACAAAGTTGCCGGCGCCGCTGAGATGGTAGACGACCGAGGTCTCTCCGGTCTCGGCCTTGCGCGCGCGCGCGCCGCGGATGATGGCCTCCGTGACGGGGACATTCATGGAAGCCGCGCAGTTGAGGACCAGGGAGTGCGCCGCGGCCAGCTTCTCAATCTCATCGAGCTGCTCGAACGTGCCGTGGACGACGCTGGTGTTTCCCAGGTCCCGCAGGACCCCATCCAGCTCGGTGCTGCGCAGGAAGAAGGTGACTGGGGTGTCCGGGTACTTGGCGCGGAAGGAAGTGATGAAGGCTCCTGTGAGGGGTTTGTTAGTAGGGGGATATCGACTCGTTGGATACATTCTGGACGTACCTCCAATCTGTCCCGAGACTCCAAGGAACAGTATAGAAGACATGGTGGTAAATTGGTCCAATGTGGCCTAGTCAGGATCGTAAAGTCCAGTAAACTCCGGGTGGTCGAGCCGTACAATAGAGAGAATAAGGTCTAGCAAACTCAGGCTGCCAAAAACGTACGATCTGCAACGCTCTAACAAGTTGAACTTAGAAATCAAGGGCGTTCCGAAGCAGCTCGGAGGCAGGTAGCCGCGGCTGTCTTGACATCTATTTATTCTATTCTCACGATGGATTCTGTATAGATACTCATTTGTAATCGTGGGATTGATTTACAACGGCCGCCTGGCCTTCCTTGGCCCTTCGTTGGCCCCTCGTTGGCCCCTCGTTGGCCTTCATGCGTGTAGACTTGTGGCACTTATCAACGTCGTAAGAAAAAAATGGCGCCAAAAGGCGTCGTGAACTACTCAAACTTACCTTACAAGTTAGCGTACCTGTCCAAGCTACCTTGCCAAGCTACCTTAAGCTGGCGTGACATCCATAACTAATCTTTGGTCGCTACTCGCCGAGTCTAATCCGTCTTGGCGTGGATAGCGTGGGTGCTGCGGTTGGTCCGTTGGCGATTACAAATGAGAATAGAGTGGCATGGAGACGAATTATAGTGCGTCGAGTCGCTTCCCTAATAGTGGAGAGCTTCTTCGAACACGCCGTGAGGGGCAGACGAAGATGCAAGGAAAAGAGAGAGGCTCGAGAGGGAATCAGTCAGCAACGTGGGGCAGCTGCTGATTAACCCGTTCCTGGCCCCGCTTAATCTGTGCGCGTCCCATCTGGCGCTTCGGGGAGAGACGAAGGTGATTGGTCGCCTGGAAGACTAATCCAAAAGTTCCCCAAACCAGAGTCCAAATTAGGAAATTATGCAGCGCAAAGCTTAGCTCCCGTCCTAGAGTTGGAGTAGGTGAGGCCGTCTAGAAAAGTAATCACCATGCTGTCCTAGCACACCCGAGCATGTCGTGCTTAGACAAACTTAGGGTGTTCTGGCGTCAAAGAGAAACTTCGAATGCAGGTGGATGATTCATCAGCCCAGAGACAATAGCAGTTATGGCGGCGCAGGAGACGAGAGACCACACGACCTCACTCGCAGCTTCGAAAGATATAAAACGATACGCGACGACGGTCTTTCATGGGATTTCAGAACACCATCACTCACACAATCATCATCCAATACAATACCATCCTCACTCTCAACACACTTCTACAACAACCATCTCATACAAACTCAACTGAACAACCTTGACAACCACCCCGCTATTATCTCCACCAACTAGATCCTACTCTCCTCAACTATAACCACTATCCCCCGAGACATCATCCGCACAACACAACTAAAAATGGCTGGAGATCTTGTCCTTCTTACTGGAGCCACTGGCTTCCTGGGCTACCAGACCCTCATTCAGCTTATCAAGGACGGATACAAGGTTCGCGCTGCCGTGCGATCCATTCCCAAGACTGAGAAGATCCGCAATGCGCCTTCCTTCAAGGCCCTCGCGCCGACCGATGAGCAGCTGGAGTTTGTCTCCGTCCCCGACATGACTGCCAAGGGTGCCTTCGACGAGGCCGTCAAGGGTGTCAAGTACATCGTCCACATCGCATCGCCTATCCCCACGTTCGGCGAGGGCGAGGCCCCCGCGGCTGACCAGCTTGAGAGCGTCTTCGTTGGCCCCGCCCGCGCCGGTGTTGTCGGCCTCTTGGAGTCGGCCAACGCTGCCCCGGGTGGCACTGTCAAGCGCGTCGTCGTGACTAGCTCTGCGGTCGCCAACGTGCCTTTCTACTACTTCATGGGCCAGGGCAAGGACCTCGACACCAGGATCTTCAACGCCGACGAGCGCATTCCCGTCGCCGAGGGTCCCTACGGATTCGAGTTCGCCGCCTACAGCGCCGGCAAGGCCGCCGCTCTTAACGCTGTCGACGATTTCATCCGCGACAACAAGACCACCTTCGATGCCATCAACATCCTCCCGGCCTGGATCTTCGGAACCGACGAGCTGGTTAGCGAGGCTGCCAACATGCGCGCCGGTTCGACCAACTCTGTCCTCCTCGGTGTAGTCACCGGAGTCAAGAGCGAGATCCCCAACACCGGCAACGCCGTCAAGGGTTCCGACGTCGCTCTCGCCCACGTCCGGGCCCTCGACCCCAAGGTCGCTGGCAACCAGTCGTTCGGCCTCAGCAGCGACATCGTCTGGGAGGACGCCATCACCATCTCCCAGAAGTACCACCCTGAGGCGTTCAAGGACGGCAAGCTCAGCAGCGGCGCTCAGCCCACTCTTCCCATGCACTGGGACGTCACCAAGACGGAGAACATCCTCGGCATCAAGCTCGCCGGCTTCGACGAGATGGTCAAGGAGGTCTCCGACCAGTACTTGCAGCTGGTGGCCAAGGCCTAAAGGGGTAAATTGACAGAAGAAGAAGAAGAAGAAAAAAAAATGGACCAAAAGGGCTATTTTACCCACTAGCATTGCTCATGGCGATAACGTTCGGGGACATTGGATTTGACGGGTTGTACTATAGACGCATTTAGATCACGTAATGATGGCAATATAAGAGGAATAGCTCACGCACTTGGTTCCAGACCACCTACCGCACATGCACATGAATAAGAAAATGCTACCCAACACCGGCACTGAGGCCCAGACTAATAAAAGCAACGTAACCGTTCTTGGCATCCCTACCAAATTAGAAAAAACTTGGCGCGCTTCTACATACAACGGGCACGGAGTATGTATGCATGGGGCATTGTACAGTCATCGACACGCGGCAGAAACCTCCTGCATATCATAGCAGCTGCGCGGCTAGGCGCCAAGGTCAAGGTGCATTATTACCCGTATATTTACGCTAACTCATTAAGGTGGTGTGGTAAGATACCGGCCCAATCTTTAATGCGACTGCAATATACACCAAAAGCCGGTGTTGGGGGTTTTTTTATATAAAATTATTTAATTTTTCGAAAAGGAGACCGCAAGCTTTTCGTACTTCACACCCGCTCCGAGGTCGAGATGGTCGGCTGAAGGGCACCCGCCTCGGCTCCCTTTTGCGCGAGCTCCCTCGCCGTCTCGGACGAGAGACATTGGTAGTCCTTGAACTTGAAGGTAGACACCTTGTTGTTGAACATCTCGTCGATCTCTTCGAGTGACCTCCCCTTGGTCTCCGGCACCAGGAAAAAGATGAATACTAAAAAAAAATCACAAGTCAGCACATACAGCTCGGGAAATAAAGGAGAGCTTACGATTTTGGGAGTGTTGTGTATGAAAAACGTACCGAAAGCGATAAAGTTCGCGCCAGCCCAGATGAATCCGTACTTGGGTCCCCAGTTCAGGTCGTTCGCGTTGATAAAGTACGGAGAGCAGTAGGAGATCAACCAGTTGAAGAAGTAATTGACTCCGGTTCCGAGACTCATGGTGTACACCCTCAGGCGCGACGAGACGGCTTCTCCCGCGGACGGCCAGCTCACGGTTCCGATGAAGCCGTTGTAGAAGAAGTAGAACATCAGCGCGAAGCCGAGGAGCGCGCGGCCGCCGCTGGCCGTCCCCGAACCCGCGACGTAGGCCACCGCGATGGCCAGCATGCAGCACCCGCATCCCATGGCGCCGATCATCAGCATGGAGCGGCGGCCGAAGACGTACTGCGTCAGGAAGATGCCGATGACGGCGCCGATGAAGCCCATGACGCTGCCGAGGAGGGAGATCTCAAAGGGCTGGTTGAGGCCGGCGGCCTGGAAGAAGAAGGTGCCGAAGGACAGGATGAACCACAGCCCGGTGGCGGCGTGGCAGACGATGACGCCGACGCAGATGATGGTGCGGCGGAGGTCCACGCCCTTGAACATGTCCAGGATCATGGCGGACGACGCGAGCTCCTGCTCCTCGGCGATGCCGCGCTGCATCTCGATGAACTCCTCCTCCAGCATCTCGTGGCTGAGCGAGTCCCCGCGCAGCTTCTTGAGGGCGATCTTGGCGTCCTCGGGCCGGTTGCGGAGGAGATACCAGCGAGGGCTCTCGGGCACGAGGAACATCAGGAAGGTCAGCATCGTGGGGACGACGAACAACGCCGCGAGCGGGATCTGGTACGACAGCTTGTTCAGGCGGTTCTTGGTGAAGTCGTCGCAGAGCGAGCCGAAGACGCTGCCAAAGTTGACCCACAGACCGAAGAAGCTGACGACCATTCCGCGCAGGTGCGGCGGCGCGACCTCGACGGTGTATACGTTGGAGATGGCGACGAAGAAGCCATTGGAGACGCCGAGCAGGATACGTCCGGCGTAGAGACCTCCGAGGGTCGTGGTGCCGAGCTGGACCGCGCAGGCGATGAAGGCGAAGGCACAGCCGACCCAGATGGCAGGCTTGCGACCGTATCGGTTCGTGAACGGGACGGTGAGGATGGTGCCGACGATGGTGCCGACGTTGAGGAACGAGCTGATGAGCTGCTGGGGCGTGGTCTGGATGTTCCAGCCCGACACGGACTTGGGGTCTTTGTAGCCGTAGATCTCGAGGAAGCCAACCATGGCCTGGAACCCGGCGACGGCGTTGGTATCAAAACCATACTGGCAGTTCGCCATGGAGACGAGAAGGCAGATGAGGATACATTTCCAATTCGCCAAAATTGGCGTGTTGCGCTCGGCACTGATCATCTCGAAGAAGGCGTGAGACGCTGTACCTCAAATGCTGCGTGTGCTTGAATGGTAGAGGAGCTCCCGACTGAACTGGGACAGAGAGACGACGATCACGGATGCCAGATCGATCCAGACTGTCGGTACCATCAACGCGGGGGACTGTGGGGATGACTTTTAAAGTTGAAGAGAGAATGGAGGCTGAGAGGCGGACAATAAGGGGAAAGATATCACGAGAACGGGTCACCGAAATGGAACCTGGTCCCACGGTCTAGAGCTGAATGATACATCCGGTGATCGCCCAAGGACACGGACCTGGTTCTCTCGGCAACTACTCGAGGAGTCGAGAGCCAATATGTTCGGGGGCCAGTCGTAGGTGCCGAAGGCGTCTCATTTCCACGCTTACCAATTAGTGTTGGCTGGCAGGTCGGCTAGTGCCACGGGAATAGACAATCACTACGTCCGCTCAGCTCTGCTAGCTATTCTTAGGAGCAAATATCACAAGCTATTTGCCTTAAAAACCACGTTGCCCGGGGCTCAGCGCTAAGCACCCCGGGATAGTCCCCGCGTCTGACACGACTAAGGTATGCCGACGCGGGGTTTCGGGCCAGGCTTTCCAAGTCAAGTCAAGGCTGCGGAGGCTGTAGTTCACTACCCCCTGTGCACATGGGACGAACTCGTAGTTTGAAAATCGGCAGTTGTCAAAGACATGTTGTGTCCATGCAATTACTAACCAGTGCCCAGCCCGCGGCGTTAAAAGAGATGCGCGGAGGGCACACCACGACTCCCGGTGCCAACTCCCGGATCGGATGGCGGCTCGGCACCCTGTACCCGACAGGATGGTAGTCAAAGGAGAATTTGCTGCGAGTTATATGATTTTCCAGGGGTCGTCCTTCGGGCTAAGTAAAGAATCCCTACCGCGCGTCCGATAGGGGCAAAAAAGGTCGCGTATCCCCCCCATGGTTCGTGAAGCAACGAGGCATTCCATCCTCGCGATACTCAGCCTCAGCCCTCTCGCCATGATGGACGCAACCACCACCGCTGCCGCCGCCGCCGCCGTCACCGACGAACCAGGCTTGAATGCCTGCCAGAAAGTTCTGATCCATCACACCATCGGCTCCTCGACGGGACGTCAATACGTAGCCCCGGACCAGGTTATTCTCCTGAAGCCATCATGGATTCTGTGCTCCGAGGCTGCCTGGAATGGCATGGAGATTCACTACAACGCGCTCGGGCGGCCGTCTTTCCGCCGCAAGGACCGCTTCTGGCTTGCTCCTGACCATATTGTGGATCCCCGAGTGAACGACCGGCCGCGTGAGAAGGCAATCATCGAAAAATGTGAGCGGATAGCGAAGGAGATGGATCTCGGTGACAATTACAACGCGCCCAACACAACCATCATGCACACCGACTTCTATCGGAAGCGGTGCCAGCCGGGTCAGCTCATCATCGGTGCCGATAGCCATACCGGTAGTGCCGGCGCCGTGGGAGCGCTAGCTATCGGCATGGGAATGAGCGATGTGTTGATGCAGATTGTGACGGGGGAGACCTTTATCAAGATGCCCGAGGTCATCTGCATCCGTTTCACGGGCAGGCCGCCTCTGGGCCTCGGTGGCAAGGACATCATTTTGGGGGTTCTGGGCCAGCTCAAGAGGAACACCGTAGCTGCTGAGAGACTCGTCGAGTTTACGGGCGAAGGGCTGAAGTATCTGAGCTGCGATGCACGATTCGCGATCTGCAACATGGTCACCGAGTTCGGTGGCATCGGGGCGTTAGTGGTGCCCGATGCCGTTACGGCTGAGTTCATTTCTCGGCGGCCAGGCAAGAGACATAGTTCCGACTCTCTTTACTTCCAGCCGGATAAGAACGCCCAGTACGCGGGTGAATATGAAATCGATCTGTCTACGCTGGACCACTTTGTCGCGCTCTATCCCAGCCCGGATAATGTGGTCCCCGTATCGCAGGCGGAGCTGCCTCAGCTGCAAGGCTGCTTTATCGGAGCATGCACGACCACCGAAGAGGATCTCATCCTTGGCGGCCTCGTGCTTCGGGAGGGGCTAAAGATGGGTTTGAAGCCAGTGGCGAACGGAATGCGTCGCATGACGCCTGGATCGATAGGGATCACCGACAGTCTGAAACGCCTCGGCCTTTTGGATGCGTACGAGGAAGCCGGCTTTGTCGTTGGCGCGCCGGGATGCAGCTACTGCGTCGGTATGGGTGTTGACAAGGCTGGGAAAGGCGAAGTCTGGCTGTCATCCCAGAACAGAAACTATCGAGATAGGATGGGCCCAGGTAAATTACCGCTCCCTCTCATCCCCTCCCTGGCTAATTGCCATGTGATATAACGGCCATATGTCAAGCATGACCGAGCTACAGACGCTGACTGGTTTGAACCAACAGGATCTATAGCAAACATTGCTTCCGCTGCTACCGTAGCAGCTTCGAGTTTCAGCATGACGATCCAGAACCCTCAAACCATCCTAGACCGAATAGACTTTGCCGAATATGACAAAATGAGACGGTACTCGTCGACCACCATCGACCCTTCGTTCGAGAACATCACGTTCGCAGAACCAGCACCCGTCAGCCGTGAGGCAGATACAGAGTCGCTGCAGGCCGGGAAGGGCCCAGCCGGGCCAACACCTGGGGTGCCAAACCCACCAGGGACGCTCCCGAGCTCGATCCAGGGCCGTATCCATCGCTTCGGCGACAGTGTCGATACGGACTCGATCGCGCCGACGGAGATCTGCTTAAATTTCACTCCCGAGAGCCTCGCTCGCGGAGCGTTCATGCACCGCAAACCGAATTTCTACGAGCTCACGCAAAGCGGTGCCACCATACTGGTGGCAGAAAATGCGTTCGGGACAGGGTCGTCTCGAGAGCAGGCTCCCAAGGCGCTTATCTACGCTGGTATCAAGGCCGTTGTTGCGAGAAGCTATGCTTTCATCTACGGTCGAAACCAGGCCAACAACGGGCTTCTGGGGATCAAGATACAGGATGACAGATTCTACGAGCTGGCTAAAGAAGGCGGAGAAATGAACATCGATATCGAAAACAGGGTCATCACCTGCGAAGGGGAGAAGTTTGAGTTCCACCTCGACCCCATCGAGGAGAAGCTCCTCGCCGCGGGCGGCCTGCTTAACATGTACAACTTGTATGGTTCGGCTTTGTTCCAGAAACTGCAGGAAGCGGTCACGAGTCGCGCAGAGCAGAAGACCGAAGTCAGGGAGGCTGCACCTGCAACGGGGGATAACAAGTTGCAATGGTGATTAGTATCATTCTGTAATTATCCACGCATCCTTTAGAAATGTACTGTCTTCGAAATGCACAAGGTCAATGCTCTCATACGCGAGTCATGCTTTACGTAGACATCTAGATACTGCCAGAGACAACGATTTAGTACGTCCAAGTGGGCAAAATACATTGCAAGGCGTCCTATTTGTGAACTTGTGAATATGGAACTACGGGATAGATGTAGTAGCTACGGTAGGTATAACTCTGCAGTCTAGCCGTAATCGGTACAGCTTACTCGTAAAGATCATATGTTTCCCCAGTTAATGCTGTGTGGGCAACCCCAAATGTCGAAGCAACAACGCTGTAGCTGAGTAAGAGCTTTCACGCGGGCTTGTACTAGAAACCCGAAACGTGGCAAACAGACCCAAATAATTACTATTCAAGTCGCCGATGAGGCCAGGAACCGAATGGCCGAATCCGCCGTGCACTTGGCTATGCTAACAGAGTGATTCCACGAATCTGGCATGATTTCTCAGGGCGGTTATTTTGTTCTAGAATATTCCATAAATGAAGGAAATAGATACCCGGAAGGATCTTCCATGGATAGGGGGTATCTGCGGTAGCAATTGGGTGCCCTAAATCCTGTTCTTTGGATACACTTGTCTAGAAGTTACCATGTCTCCGGGTACCAAGCTTTAGACCTGGCAAGGTGCACCTCTTTGCACTATATTTCCCTGCAGCTATATCCTGTGCCTCAATTAAGAATATATATGGCATCCTTATCGAAGTGGGCTGTACCCAGCATTCAAATTTTGCCGGCAGCCCCGGTAACGGGATATATCAGGAATTATGCTGGATTCTGCCGGCTCCCCAACTGCTCAGAAGAAGCTCGGGGGGGGGGGACGGCAGCAGAGGGCTTATCCGTGTGAATCCGTTGATTAGAGCCTTCTGTACCATCAAAGAGAACTTGATATTCTCTCATGTTTGGGCACGAAAGCTATTGGTATCGCTGGCCGTAATCTTCTTACACGCATAGAACCCAAGCCAATACGAGCCGCCGGATCGTACCAATTCAGAAATGCCGGATGACTACAAGGAAGTCGTCGATTTTTATTATTCGGGGGCAGCCGTATGCCTCGAGCACGTACTCTCATGGTAGAATCAAAAGCCAGCTTCTGTATACTACACTTGTAATTTCCGCAAATATCACCGTCCAAGAGAAATATTGCCATATACTGTACTCTATGCCGGATACAAGAGATAAGCTAGGGACAGGAATCGGCAATCCAGACGTTTGATCATGAGAAGTAGGCAAACCAAAGAGCATGTGATGTTTCGGCAGTTGGATTATTGGATAACCACATGATTCGCTTCGACTTTTGCCTTGCAGGTAGACGGTAATGCCATATTAATGTAATTGGGCATTCAGCTGGGACTCAGTCTAGAAACATAATGACATTCTCTCATCGCCAGCTAGATGCACCACTGGTGGTTAAGTTTCATGCAAAATGTCTTTAACTACCTCTTCTTTACAATTGTTCCAAGCCTTAACTCGCCACCGTTGAGAGTACGAACTGAGTCTTGTATTCCAGCAATAAGAAAAAAAGGCACAATCAAACTCTTTTCCTAATATGAAAAGAAGGTTCTATTATCCATCCATTTGTTCCGGAAAACTCAGGGCGGGAGAGAGTTGGTTCCTCCCAGCCCTCCCAGACCAATCAGGCGGCGGCTGGGGCTGGTTAATCTTTTTCAATATAGATAATTGCCGCCCCAACTAATAGGAATTCGAGAAATCTTCTCCTTACGACGTCGGGCCATGGCCCTGGGGCGGATTTGCCTAATATACGCAGATATGGGGCAGCTCCAAGAGGTGAAGCGCTGCAGCGGCACATCTAAAATAGACAACGGGTAAACAACAAAGCAGCTGGTATCTATGGCAGCGGCAGTAGACGGGCAAGCTATTGGGGAATGGAGAGGGTGTAATCACGACGGCGGTCATACAAATAGCTCGGAGAACACCCTGAGCACCGCTGCTCGTTCTCGCGACCCGGTTTTCGAGTATCCCTAGGTATCAACCCAAGTGTGCAGCGCCAGCTCCCGTCGCGCCATGATGAAGTCACTCTCTCTCGCTCTCGCGCTTGTGGCGCCGTCCCAGGCTGCGCTCCGATTCGGATGTGCGACGCTCAGCATTCAGCGTCTCGACCCGGTGGTCGAACCGAACCATATCCCCTCGGCGCATCTTCACCAGATCGTCGGCGGCAACGCGTTCAACGCAACCATGACGGGTGATATCGGTGAGCAGGGTACATGCACGACATGCACCTTCTCCGAGGATTTCTCCAACTACTGGACCGCCGTCATGTTCTTCAAGCACCCCAACGGCACCTACAAGCGTGTGTCCATCATGGAGAACGCTGCCTTGCCCAATGGCATTCAAGGCGGTATGACCGTTTACTACACACAGCAGGATTTCAACTCCAACGGAAACCAGAAGATTACATCCTTCAAGCCCGTAAGTGCTCCACTCAGCAGAATGAAAAGCTCGGTTACTTGTCAGTTACTTGAACATGATGAGGCTGACAAGAAGTTAAGGGTTTCCGCATGACCGTCGGTACCCCGGGAACCAACTCTCTGGACGCTGCGAAGGGACACGTCGGTCTTCGCTTTGTCTGCCTCGACACCAAGTCCACTCGGTTCCCCGAGCTTCCCGACTTCCCCACCAAGCCGTGCCCCGGGGGCATCATGACCGTGCATCATTTCCCCTCGTTCGTAGCCCCCTACTTATCCTATTTGCATCGTGTGACCGGTTCCGCTAACGCAGCACTAGATGCTGGGACGGAAAGAACCTGGACAGCCCCAACCACCAGGACCACATGTACAACACGCAGAAGGAGGCCTTCCAGCCTGCCGGACCTTGCCCCGCGTCTCACCCCGTGCGCATGCCGCAGGTCGCCTACGAGACCTTGTGGGATACCACCAAGTTCGCCAACATGTGGCCCACCGACGGCTCGCAGCCGTTCCACCTGAGCTTCATGTCCAGCGGTAGCAACAACAACGGCTGGGGCACCCACGCCGACTACATGTTCGGCTGGAAGGGCGACGCCCTGCAGCGCGCCATGGACTCGTCGTGCATGTTCCAGGCCTGCGAGAACGGAAAGCCCCTCAAGTCGCAGTCCGTGGCCAACATGAACAAGTGCGCCGCCAAGAAGCTCGTCGACGAGGATATCGATGGCTGTAAGTCTTTCTCAGGTGCCGCGAGCGAGCGTTCCAAGCTAATGATTCTCGTTCCTAGGGCTCGATGCTCCCCCTGGTGCGCAGATGGTGGCGAAGCAGTAAGAGATCATTAACTGGCACAGAGAAAGGCTGAGGGCGGGAGGGATCGAAATAGACGGCTGTTATCGTTAAGACTTCAATCCTTTTGTACTCTAAAATCCACTACAATATTTTCAGAACTAGCCCCAAGTAAATCATATTCAATAACTATTCCAGCGTCCTCCACTCTTCCAGTCAGTCATCTGGTAGCCTCAGCTCAAACAACCTCCGCGGCACGTGTTCGATGGGTTCTATAAGGCTGAAGGCTTCAGTTTCCCTAGCTGGCTTTGCCCCTCCATAACAATATGACTCAAAATTCCAATTCCAATCCCAATTCATAATCGTCTCTCATTGCGCATGTGCCCCAAAGCTCTTCGAGACGGGGTGGAAAGCCCTGCTTGGCGAGAGGATGGATATCTCCCGAGATCACATCCACGCGTGAGACCCACCTCACGATGCCAGCTTCGAATTAGAAGAAACAAGTTCGTCGAGTCCCGCCCGAGTTTTGTCTCTCGGAGCCCGTCCAAAATTCCCTGAATCCTGTTTACACGATGCCCGTTATAGAAAATACAAATCAAATATATCCAAGGAACCCAGATGGTAGGTAATTACCCCACTCATCGCCAAATTCATATTTCGGCCCCCAACTGAGGCGCCCCCTTTGGCCGCCTCTTGGTGGAAAAAGGAGAACCCAAACAAATGGAATTGGTGAGCCGATTTCTCTGCCTAGCGAGACAGCAGGGTATGGGTACCTTGTAGAATTCGTAGCCTATCCAAGCACTTCAACAGAACCCGGTACAACATATATTAATCGGTGCAGTTCTGCTCTTCATTCCGACAATTTCCCCTCCTCTCTCGCTCGAACGTCAATCCGCAACTGACAGGCGAGGAAGTGTCATTATTGTTCATATCGTATATTTCCCACCCAAGACATTCCCATCTCTTGTTCTAAGGTCTTGTCCGATTTTGGTATAAGTCGTCTTGCAGATCACTGAGACTTCGATTAACTGATTAAGTGAGGGTTGCTCTGGCGGCTCGGGGTCGATCGGTTGTTAGTGGAGGGGCCAAATACGAGGAAACCCTTCCGAAAGACCTGGATCGACATTGCAATTCGGTTTTATGAGCGAGGTATCGAGACTTGGGCGCGTGTAGGATACCATAAACCACGGGGGAGACGGCCGAATAGGTCAAGTTATCTCGGGCTGGTGTTCGCTGCAGGTGCATCCGACCAAGATGATCCTCCTCCTGACCTGGTGCCCCGACCTCCCGTAATCTGGGCATCGATCGATGGCGTGCTGGTAGTACAAGCATCGGCAGACCGAGTAGAGCTCTGTGACTTGAAAGCACATGATTGCCACACCAAGTCAACCAGGCATTGGGACCGTGAAAATTCGGCGCGGTAAGAGCGGCGAGACGACGGGGGAGGGATTCGTTATTCTGTACCGAGCATCATGTTGGACGACAAGTTTGAGTCTCCTCCAAAAGCCAATTGATGCACATGCAGCGCTGGAGGTTGATTTATTAAAGATATTTGATGAGTGAAGACATGGATGGTTACATTCTAAACCTGTTACATCCAGTCACGGAGCGTTTAGCCGCTAGCTGCGTCCTGCTAAGGACAACCGCCGACAGTAGCTCTCTCAGACACAGCAAACTGCAACGTGGCCCCTTTTTTTTCCCTCGCTATCGAGACTCTCTCTCTGAATCCAATTTGTCATAAATTATATATCTCGGTGCTAGGAGCCGTGGTTCGGTTCCTCGCGTGCTATGGCAAGCTCTCTCTAGCGTGGCCGTCCCGTCCCCGAACGCATCATGACCTACAAACCAGCCGGCTGGCCTCGATTCGGCCAGTCTCGACTACTGCACTCCCGCCAATTGGCTCTGGCGATCCAGCTCCCACTGGACGGATCGAGCGAGAATCTCGTCGTGGTTGGCGACGGGCGCGAAGCCCAGCCTCTCGCGTGCCTTCTGGATGCTGTACGTGTGCGAAGTGGTGACATATGCAAAGGACGTTTTCGATAAGGCGACGGGCGGCTCCACAGTGCCGAGAGTGAAGATCCAATAGCTCCACGTGGCCAGGAATACGATGGTGCCCATGGCCCATGCCGGCATAATAGTCACCTTCTCCAATGCCTCCTCGCCGCGAGCCACCTTCCAGATCACGCGAACGTGGTGCCAGAAAGGCACCGGTGCGCCGTCCGAAATGTTGAACGCTTCCCCGCCTACCTCGCCCCCGTCGAGAGAGCGGCGTGGGTCGAGCAGCGCCTTGGCCGCGAGGAGATGTGCCGTGGCCGCATTGTCCGCGGACAGGACCTCCATGAGATTCTTTCCATCGCCAATCTGCACGAGCGGGCGGTCGCCCTGGATGGAATCCAGCACCTGGGTGAGTCCTTGGGTGTGCCGATCGCCGTAGATGTGCGCCAGGCGGAGGCACACGGTGCGGAGCCGAGGGCCGTTTGCTTCTCGCACTAAGCCGTCCCCGATCGCCTTGGTGCGGTTATACTCTGCAATTTTAGACGCGGGCGACCAGAGGGGATGCGACTCGTCGATCAGGTCGTGCGGTGGGTCTGCGTACGTGTCGACGCTAGAGCTGTAGACAAACGCCCGTACTGACTCGTGCTCGGCGGCAGCGTCGAGGAGCACCTGGGTCCCTATGACGTTGGTATTGTAGAAATCCTTCTTGAGGTGCGACGGGAGCGCCGCTGGGGGCGACGCCGCGTGAAAGATGACGCGGGGCTTGAGGAGCGTGACCAGCTTGCGGACCGTCTCCTTGTCGGCAATGTTTCCTTCTGTGTAGGTTGCGTCTGCCAGACGATTGTTCTCGATGCTCCTGTCGAGCACGTGGACCAGTCCGCATTCGTCGTCGCGCAGGAGATTCTGGACGAGGTGGTAGCCGAGGAAGCCACAGCCGCCAATCACCAAGACTGCTCCCATCAACGGATCCGCAGGTGGCGTGTTGGGAGCCATGATCGCTTGCATATACTTATCTGGTAAGTGGAATCGAAGTACGTGAATGTGATTGAAAGCCGCAGAGAATTGGAGGGGTTTGGGTGGAAATTTGAAGACATTACAATGCTACACTGTCAGACTATCAAAGTGTGCGGACCGCGGCAACCACCGAATCCTTGTGCTGGCCAACAAAGAAAAACGAAGTAAAAAGAGGAGCAGACAGACGCAAGAGCAATGCTCTATAGATGACTACCGATGATCATCCCACCCACTATACAACGGCCCATGAGCTCCTAATCGTAGCGATTGGTGTCGCGAATTCGGCTCCTGAATGTCTCATGTGGATACGTTTCCTGCACCAGTGAGGCAAAGCAGCTCGCTCGTTTGCATCTTGCTCTTTGCTTACCACTCTTCCTCGGCGTATCAAACATTCCTTGACGTCAAGGTGTCGTGAAGATGCCGTCATTTGAGCCCAAATCACTAAAATGATTCCGCCTCGAGTCTTTTCATTTTCCTGTCCATCTCGATTCTCCAGCTTGGATTGGCTTGTGCAATTCGATAGATACCAGACATAGTATCTCGCGGAGTAGTGAGTCTCAGCCACAGTTCAGTCCCTCCAGCGATTCTCTATAGTAGCATGGCTGACAAATTTTCTGCATCTAAGGCAAAGGCATGACGATTCCCAAGGTCATGCCACCAAAGGCCTATGAGCCCAATCCACTCCGATAAGGTCCTTACACAGCACACTAGCACCACCGGCCTTATCGCCCGAAGATGCGCCCGGCGACGTTCGCAGGTGGTTGGTTGTTTCCCGGTCCAGCACCATGTCCCGCGCCAGGGGGACCTGGAGGTCCTGGAGGTCCCGGAGGTCCTGGTGGTCCTGGCGGCCCAGGAGGACCGGGAGGCCCTTCAGGACCCGGCGGGCCTTGTTCTCCCTGCTCTCCTTGAAAACCAGGCATGCCGTCGCGCCCGTCGTAGCCGTCACGCCCGTCCCGCGCGGCGCGACACGCCATCCGACACCATTGATTGCGCGGCTCCTCCTCTCTCCGGCGGCGACCTCGGCGCGCGCAGCAGCAGCACCACCAGACGAGGCAGAGGAGCAGCATCGAGCTGAGGAGGGTGCCGAACAGAATCAGCGCGGTCGGGGCGGTGTCTCCCCCGCCGGTTGCGACCGGTAGGCTCTCGCCGGGAGACTGCTGGTCGGGATCCGGCGACGCAGCCAGCGGCGCGAGGACCTGCGGTGGGTCGGATGTGCTCGGCCCAAGCAGGATCGTCGTGCACCTGGTTGAGCTGGCGCGGACGACGGCCAGCGTCACGTAATAAGAACCTTCTTGCTCCAGTGCTCTTTGGACCCTGGCTTCGTCAGTCTCCGGAGAGCTTCTTGGCCTATTCCGCTCCACGGCACCGCTGGCCATGCGAGGCCAGGCAGTGAGTGCTGGAAGTAGCATGTCTCCTGCAATCCGAGTGTGAGCCGCGAGTAGATGAGTGGCTTCTCTCCTCAGTGGTGATAATACCGTTGATGCCCGCGGTGAAGAACGACAAGAAAGACGTAACAAACAAAGTTGAGATTCGACTGAGCCTCCGCTGCCGGGATCACACGGCACCTACGCAGTATCTGTAGCCAGTGCACCCTCGATCCCCTCTCGAATATGAAAGTGTGGTGTCACATGCGAGGGGTCGTCTCTCCCTTTGTGGTGATCTCTATGTTCTACCCCGTTCGCGGCGGTCTAGCCGTGGGCTCAAAACGTGGACACCTGCCATCCCAATCGTTCCGCCCGCGACCGCATCCACTTGGGTCACGGAGTTATCGAATATGGGCTATGACCTCACCTCAGTTGTGTCGGCATATTGCCCGTCAAGGAGCTTGTATACGAGACGACGTGCCTTGGTGTATCCTGTCGGCCGAGAGTTGGGAAGGTGGCATCAGTTTGCACCCGACAGAGTACGGGAATCCGCATGGCCGATACCAAAAAGGTAAGTCGGCTTCCCATTCTGGAGATATGGCTTGGTACGAAGTCAAAGCTCTGCAGTGCATGTACGACCGGCAACTGAGAATAGCGACCAACAGGAGTGCAAGCTGGCAATGTCGTTTTGTGTCATGTCAGGTTATCATACATGCCACGGCATGAAACTGTCTGGAATACAGCTGGCTACCTTGGATAGGAGAGTTCTTGCGGCCCCCAACGAGTTCAAGTTTGTAGTCACAGTTAACTTGTGTAGGGGGATGATATCATGCCAGCCGGACAAGGTCAGCGAACAGCAGAGATCCTTTGAGCGTAAACGGTAGGTGACCTGTTGATCTGGGACCAGATAAGTACGAAGCGAGCACGACATGCCATAAACAAATACAGTGCAAATACAGCACAGTACACCTCGCGATGTTGTGGGAGCTGCTATCTTGCAAGTGGGCAAACATGGAACCTAGTTCCACCACGGCCGCAACTAGCCACTGCTAAATACAGCATGTCTCACGCTTAACTGGCACTGACGGTTTGTGACCCCTAGCGCCCGCCTCTTAGTGAGACGCGAAAAGAGACACTAGAGAGACTGGCAAGAAGCATAGCCAAAGCTCGGAATGGAATGACGTGTGAAGTTGATCTCAAGCGCGATAGTTCTCTCGTATGAGAACTGAGGGGTAGAGTTGGCTTCGCCAAAGGAGAACGGGTTTCGCATGCTGACTTACACAGGAGCCTGATACTTCGTGGTGTTCACTCGAGGCAAGTGCGCTGGGATATCATTGGAGCACACACAGGTCTGGTATAATAAACCGCAGCAGACCCCGGAGAAGGCAAGATCCCGTGACGCGTCTTTGAGAGGTATTCATCTTCGCAGGGGAGGAGATTACCCTGTTTCCCTGTGCATCGTCCCGAGATGCTGGTTTAGTTGGCATGGATTGGCATGGAAGCCACCTTAACTTGGAAACATTTGGATGACGCTGCTGTAGACAGTCTTAAATATATAGACCTCGGCATATTTCATCATTTCTTCAGCGAAATCCCGAGTCATCGGAGCGACCGCGTAGGCTCTTTTCCACAGAGATATGTATTGGATGGTAGAAGATTAAGTATATACAAAAGGGGTATCGTATCCAAAAACGAGGGCGGTTTTCGCCTTTTAGCAGTGCCGCATGAACAAAAGACACGCGACCATAAGGGGCTGTAGCCGGTATTGGCAGCCATTAAAATATAAAACTCATCAAGACGAAAAGGATCGCCAACGTTGTCGCGCCGAGCGCAGGGCTTTTTGCGCTCGACGAGTTGTCGCTGGCGCCGGGCTCGGGCTCGGTTACGTTCCCTTGGCCACCGGAGGTAGCCAGGACCTTCTTGCCTGTGGGATATTGTATGTTCCAGACCGGCTCGCCGGTCAGCACCGTGGGGACGCCTAGCGTATCAGGGCAGGTGGGTTGGTTGTAGGTCGGGTAGTCCAAGGTGCACACTTCGTTCTTCCCCCAGGTACATATCGAGTCGAGAATGTTATAGAGAACGTAATTGTTGGCGACCCAGCTGCTGGGGTCGGCCAAGCAGCTGGTGATAAAGTTCATGCTGTTCGCGGCACTAAACGGCAGCTTGTTGCCGTCGGTATTGATGAGGTCGAGGCAGTTGGACATGTCCACGTCGGCTGTTTCCATGGCGATGGCACCGCCAGCCGTTGGGTCTTCGGTCGCTCCGGATCCTGTCACCAGGTAGTTCCACGCATCGTAGCTGACGTCGTGTGCGCCGCCGGACTGGTCGATGCGGAGCAGATAGACGCTTCGGCCTTGGTACGAGAGAGAGACGCAGATATTCGAGCAGTTGACAGACGGCGGCCAGTACGCGACGCGATTCGTGTTGATCTTGCAGCCAAGAACGCCGACCGAAGAGGAAAAGCTGTCGTGGGGTGTCGCCCAGACGGTGTCGGCCACTGCGCGGGTGGCAGCGACAATTGACGCGAGAAAGGCGGAGGATCGCATTGTAAAGGAAGGTAAGCGACTACGAGTCGCAATGAGCGCCTTGTATAAGACGGACTATGGTTCAAATGAATGTGTGTAAATTTGCAGAACAATAAAGAATGGCCTGCCGCCGTCGCGGCGGATCTGCAACTCAGAGCATGGAACTTGGCGATCGTGGGTTGCGGGAGGAAAATTGGACACAGACGCTCGCGCCCGATCTGGGGAACATCTCAGCCAACGCCGTTGGGCTTGACCAGCTTTGGGTTCCTGGCGAGATTAGAGTCGCACGGACCCAGGGGAAAAAATGGGAGTTGGGGGTCCACCTCTACCACGTCTACGAAGTTCTAGGCCCAGTAGGAAAGGGTCTTCAACCCTAACCCTACAAGTCTACCTCTATTCCGGGATCTAGTCATAGGTAGCGCTTCGTCTTGATCGTCTCTCATTTGAGTGCCGAGCCAACGTCGTGACTCGTCGAGCAGAGAGCCTCTTGCCAATTGGTGTATATACCACGAATTGGCCCCTCGTCATGATGGCGGAAACAGAACATCATGGCGTTCGACAACAGCGGTTATCCGAGCATCTTCTTCTCCAGATTTATGCCTCGGATCAAGATATGTACCCAGCAGGATTGACATACGATCGACTGAGGGACTGGGTAGAGCATGCTCCTGATTTATCAATATGCTTTGAATCCCTTGCCGAGGATGGCTCGAGCTATGTGCCTGTTGGGGCCATCATCGTGCTGCCACTGGTCCGCCATGAATGGGAGAATCTCCTCGGAGGCACACTAAAAGAGCCTCAGATCGAATCCAAATCAATGTTTCCAGGAGAGGAGGAAGTTGATATTGGATTGCATGTCTTTCACATCGAGCGATTCGACATGTTCCACCGTCTCGGGCTTGCAGGGCGATTCGCCGAGCTTGCTCTCCAAAAAATCCAAAGTGCGGCGGCTGGAAAACCGTGGAACGTTCTTGGATATTCTGGTATGTACGGCTATATGGTAGCCAGCAAGTCGTTATTACGGTATAAAAATCTAATTTCATATAGCTCTGACGGCTACTGCACAAGGCAAGGCGTCTTTCAGCCGCATGGGATTCAACTCAACAGGGTACCAGGAGCTGTTCCTCAAGCCGGTTGGCGATAATCATGGCTCGCATGAGATCGAGACGCTCTACATTTACTCCAGCCAAGACGAACCACCGGAGCAACAGGAGAAAGAGGTTATCACAAGAACGGAAATGATGGTTCGTTATCAGAGGGACTAGACAGAATGGGAAATAGAATTGGCACTAGATGACGCACAAACTGATCATGTACCTCATAGAGAATCAGAAGGAAAAAAGTCGCAGCCTCTCGTCTCCAACCTGCGTCTCTGATCTCAAGTCACGCGGGGCCACAAGCATGTGAAACCCCTATCCTGCCTTATCCATTTCAGAGAACAGGCACGGCATGAATTTCGAGACCCTGCAGGGCACCACGGTCCCTCCAGTCTTGCAAATGAGCCATGAACGACTCCATGCCTTCGGTCCACCCACCAGAACGTGCTGCTTTCATCAATGCCGCCGGGTCCTTCGAACGCGTGGTGAATTCGCCCTCCGACGTGAGATACCCAGGCGTGCAGGGACTCAACCCGCCGAACCAGGCGGCGCGTCGCATGATTTCTCCGCTGTGCATTTCCTCGGCCTCTACACTGGGCTCTATGACCGCCTGCTTGCCCTCGCCGACCCTCCGCTCTGCTTCGCTGATGATGAAGCCTACGTGAGAGGTGATCATATCGAGCGCCATGACGAAGTTGGCGGCCGAGGAGCTCTGCGTGGGACCGGCAAAAAACAGGTTGGGAAACCCATTGGAAACTACGCCGTGCAGTGTGGTAGCTCCTTGGTTCTCCCATTTCTCGTCGAAGGACCTTCCATTCCGCCCGACTATCTTTATCCCGGTCCGTAGAGCAGGGCTTCCCGCACCGTCGGCCGGGGTTCTGTATCCCGTGGCTAAGATGAGGATGTCGAGGGGATACTCCTTGCCATCGATTACCAACCCCGAGCTGGTGGCAGAAGATACTCCCTTGCCGTTGGTGTCGACGAGGTGGACGTTCGGCTGATTGAATGCTTGCAGGTAGGAATCGCTAAAGGTCGGTCGCTTGCACCAAGTTGGGTACCATGCTTTGAGCTTCTCCGCCGTCTCCGCGTCCTGGACGATCTCGCCCACCCTCGTGCGCACTCTCTCGGTGCTGGGCAGGTCAAGCGCCATCAACCGCTGGATATGTTGCCAAATCTTCTCTGGTGTAGGCTCCACGATTCCCCAGGTCGGGGAACCAATCAGTGCGCAGTACGCTGGGATTTCAGTCCAGGCATCCGCAACCATATTCTTGTCTCCAGGCTTGACCGCGTTTGTCAAGTAGGAGTTGAAATTCTTCATGCGCTCCATGTCTTTGTTGATTATAGGTCAGCGATCACATCATACGCACGGGTCCAGGGGGCGTGTGGAGTACAGGAGTCTCCCATTCTGGGCCATGTTTGAAACATACAGAACACATGGCTCAAGAGACACCCAGGGAGGGAAGGGGGAAGTATGGAACGTAAGGGGTCAACTCACGCCACCCTTTCTTGTGAGCAATCTCTCTTTTGAATTCTTCCGGATCGGTTTGCTTTTGACCACGCCAGGTGACACTTGACGGAGTGCGCTGGAAAACGAATAGCTCCTTGGCGTACTTGGCCACGATGGGGACTGCCTGGATCGCTGTAGCACCTGTACCGATGATGCCCACGCGCTTTCCCTCGAAGCCAGCAAGGGTCGGATCCTCAGGTGATCCACCGGACACGGCGTAGTTCCAGCGTGCGGTGTGGATGAATTCACCTTGGAAGGATTCAAGCCCAGAAATTCTGGGAATCTGAGGCTTGGTGAGAACTCCGGGTGCAACGAGAACATACTGTGCTCGAACGGATCTCTCTCTCGGCTGCTCTCCGGGCCCTCGCCCCTCGACGACCTTGGCGGTCCAAGTTTGTGCCTCGTCGTTCCACCCGACCGACTTGGCCGTTGCCCGGAAGAGAGCTTTGTCAGTCAGATTCCACTTCTCCGCGATGCGTTCGGCGTACTTCCGAATCTCGGCGCCGCTGGCATATTTGTTCTCGGGGACATATCCGGTCTCCTCGAGCAGCGGCAGGTAGGTGTAGCTCTCGACGTCGCAGTGCAGTCCGGGGTAGCGGTTCCAGTACCACGTTCCACCAAAGCCCCCCGCCGCGTCCAGAAACCGAATCTGGTCTGCGGTTGCGGCACCCCGCTCGATGAGGCGGACCGCAAAGAGTAGTCCGCCGAAGCCGGTGCCGAGGATGAGAAACTTGTACGTGGTGTCGTCTTGGATCGGATTCTGGCTGTTTAGCGCTGCGTGATCCGCCCACGGGTCTTCGGCCAGTCCTCGGAACCTATCCTCGGGCGCGTCTTTGAGCTCGACAAACTGCTTCAGGCCGTCGGTGCGGAATCGCTTCGCCGCCTCTGTCGCGTATTGCTGCTGGACAGATTCCAGCTTCGCGAGAGTGTCCATGTCCGTGTTTTCTTGCGTAGTAGCCATCTTAATGTCTCCTCGTAAGATCGCGAGATCGAGAGAAGATAAATTTGGCAGATAGAGGGGTTGGGTTGTAGATGGGTTGTTGGTAGCTTACGTCCGTGATCCCCCAGAACATATACCTATAGATACTTATACCGTCGGCTGCGGGGAGTACCGTGGGTGTCCCGTCTTATTCGCATGCACATGTTGGTTGTCCTACCCAATCCTTACACCTTGCGAAGCATCAAAACCGGGTCTGAAGTCGAGGCGAGGCACGGACAGGAGCCCATATCGCATTCGTATTCGTTCCTATGGTGGAAAGATCCTCCTCGGATGCTACACTCCGAGGGGCAGAGAGGGTATAACTCCCCAGGAAATGGATAACAATCATTTTACGTCTACATGCGGTACTCGGACCGAACACGTCACTGTACAAGGGACGCGGAGTCTCGTTTGTTCTACTCGTTCGCCCGTCCCCGGGGCTCCTGACCCAGGGGGTAGGCGCGTAAGACCGAGTGTAGGATAGGGGGGCTTACTGTGAAGTTTGCGGAGCTGATCTCAGATTTTACGCAGACTAACTAGTTACAAGGTTGCAGATGGGATGGCTTCCTATCAAATCGCAACAAAAAGCTTTAACGCCACAGTTTACAGTAAGACTCTACGTAGTGCTTTCCAAGAGAAGCTAAGTAGGAAGTTATGCACCTGCATAAGGTGGTTATCCCCATTGGGAAATATGGAATATCCGGCCCGGTACTGAATACCACGGGATGCGACTTGTTTTATAAATTCTTCCCTATCGCTCTTTGCAAAACGTGGCGGTTTATTAGTAAGGTATAGTTTATTGCCTCATATAACGAAATATTTTTATATCTATTTGCTTTTTATCATGTTCAAGAGGATCAAATTGAAGCAAGTGAGTACTGAGGTTCATTGAGAAGGCAGTCAGTTTAAATTAGCGAGTAACACCATTAAAATTTAAGAGCAATATTGCAACTGGAAATGCGCATCAAATTCTATCTGACTTGAGAGAGACTGGTATGAGCAGGTCGTGGGATTGGGAGCATTCACCACTTATGTTTATTTGTTGGGTGGAGGTCCGAAGGCGGACGGGCCGAGACGGTTTATTAGCCGATCGTTGAACTAGGACATTTCTCGGAGCGACAACCTCCTCCCCAAAAAACCTCTAAACCCAAGCTTCCTAGCGCTTCGTTCGCATCCAAGTTTGCTAGCATACAGTACCTCACATTAGCTTTTTTTGCTTGCGCACCCCTTTCACCAGCAACGAGCACGGAAAAGAAAACCAGTTGATTATAGCCGCTTCCCTAAACCAGAAAAATGGCCGGCGGCAACAGCGCAGACAGCGCGTCCAACCCGGAGCTCGTCGCGCACGTGCAAAGAGTATGGGACGGCATCAAGCCCACGTCGGCCATCTACAACATCCTGCTGTCCGAGATACAGATCGTATCTGCCACGCACGGACGGATCGTGGCCCGTCTGCCGCTCCAGCCCGTGCATCTCAACTCCAAGAAGATCCTGCACGGGGCCGTGTCCGCGTCGATCGTGGACTGGGCTGGGGGCATGGCGATCGCGAGCACGGGGCTCGACAAGACAGGTGTTAGCGCTGATATTCATCTGTCGTACGTGTCCACGGCGCGGGAGGGCGACGTGCTCGAGATCGAATCGTGGACCAGCAAGGTGGGCAGGAACCTGGGCTTCACCATGGTCGAGATCCGGAGAATCACGGCCGACGGGGAGCTCAAGGGCGTGGTCGCCACCGGCAGCCACACCAAGTTTCTGAACTTTGTCCAGTCCTCCGAATCCAACGGGGTTTCCTCATAAGACCTTTATGATCACGAACAGGGACGAGCTACAGGATTAAGCGGCGAGAAAGGCACAACGGTATGAAGAAATTATATGGTTTTATTAGAATTTAGACTAGACAATGTCCCGGCCCCCTTTTAGTACTAGACTAAGCGGGAGAACAAGACAAGGGGAGAGAGAGAGAGAGAAAACACCGCCGGCTAAGGTATCTAGATCGCACTTGAGCTTGGGTATACCGCATATCCATCAAATTAAAATGACTTTCTTTTTTTTTCTTTGAAAAAGCTCTCTTTACCAGGCGATCCTCGCAGCGAAGCCTTTGGGGTACTTCCTCACGAAGAACTTGCGCCCCTCGTCCAAGAGGAGGACGCCGATGCCGAACGTCATGGGGAGGAACCAGTACTCCACCGGGACCTGGGCCGTGAGGAGGACATTCTGCAGAGGCGGGATGTAGAGCCAGAAGAAGGCCATGACGAGAGCGAAGAGCACTGCCGGGAACAGATACAGGTTCTGCGTCTCCTTCTTGAAGCAGGGCGGGTGCTGGAAAATGGACAAGCGCCGGGTACGGACACTCAAGAGGTTGAACCATTGCCTAGATTTTTCAGAGTTAGCAGCTGTTCGTGAATCCATTGCCGGTAGATACTCAATACTCACATGACAACAAGGTTGACGAAGTAGATGGAGCTCGCCACGTTGAGACTCTCCTGGTAGAAGTCCGGATCGATACCGTCTGGTACGGCTCCAAAGGAGAACCACAGGTCGCCAAAGGTTATGCCGTTGCGCTGAAGATACCAATACGACATGGAGAAGGAAGCGACGGTCTCAATGACGCCGACGAAGCCATAGCTGTGCAGCATGAGTTTCCAGTCGACGAGGCGGTCGACGCCAATCTTGCGCGGAGGACGGGACAGGACGTCGGCCTCGGGGGCCTCATAGGCAAGGGCTGTGGCAGCCAAGCAATCGGTGAAGCAGCTATAGGTCACACGGTTAGAGATGTTATAATGCTATCGTCCACAGGGATGTGGCGAGGTGGACAACTCACCAGATGATAATCATGAGGAAACTGCTCAAGACTTGGGGCAGGCCAAACATGACGTTGGTCATGACGGGCCAGAACTCAGAGAAACTACCAGCGGGGAGAAGATAGGCGATGGTCTTCTTGAGGTTATCGAACATCATGCGTCCGAATCGAACGGCCTCGACGACACTGGAGAACGACTCCAAGAGCACCATGTCGGCGGCCTCGACCGCGATGTCGCTTCCACCGCCGATAGCGATACCGATGTCGGCAGCACGGAGGGCGGGCGCATCGTTGACTCCGTCGCCGGTCATACCCACGACGTGGCCGCGGGCCTGAAGCTCACGCACGATTCGCAACTTCTGCTCCGGGGTGGTGCGAGCGAAGACGACCTCAGTGTAGACGTTGGCGATCTGGTCCCATTGATTATCGTTCATAGACAGGATATCGGAACCGGTGAGCACAGTCGAGGTCGCGGCAGCGTCGCCATCAGTCGAAGAGTTGGACGCGGCGAATTTGGAAGGAGAGAGAGGCTTATCCGATACCTTTCGCGACAGAGCCGATGCGTTGTCGACCGCACTGGGCGGGTTCGAGATGATACCGCACTCGGCAGCGATGGCTTGGGCAGTCAGAGCGAAATCACCAGTAACCATGAAGATACGAATACCAGCACCCCTCAGCGTGCGGACGACCTCGGGGATTTCCCGCCTGGGAGGGTCTACGATAGCGACCAGGCCAACCAGCGTAAGACCAGACTTGGCATGGGTGAGCATCTCGGTTTCAAAGGCCGAGGAGGACGGGTGGGACTGGATGGCAGATTTGGAGATGGCCTTGTGAGCGAGAAGAAGGACTCGGCGGCCGCGAGCGGACCATTGGTCCTTGGTGGTCTCAATCTGCTTTCGAGCTTCGTCTGTGAGGACCATCGATTCGCCGGACGGCCCAGTGAAGTTGGCACAGCGGTTGAGGAGAACGTCAGGTGCGCCCTTAATAGTGAGAAGCCTAGACAATGTTAGTGGTGAATTTCACGGATGTGGTATCAGGCGGATGCTCCTACATGTCACCGGGTTCGAAGATGGCGGCCGTGCCAAAGGGGAGAGCATGCTCGAGATTCTCCCGGTTGGTAGGACCCAGGACACGAATCATGAACTTGTTCTTGCTGTTGAAGGCGAGATTGAACTTGGTATTCCAGGTCCGCTTCAGCTCAGAAATGGGTCCCATTCCCTCGGAGAAGCGGAGGATTGCCTGGTCGGTCGCATCACCGTGAATCTTTCGTTGCGCGAGCGGGAGATCCTTGGTAGCCGCATCAAATTCACCAGCATTGCAGAGACCGGCAACGCTGCGGAGTTGCTGGAGAGCGCTCTGTCGAACTGCGGACGTGCCCTGCTGGTCTCCTTTGAGCGCCTCGCAGGCTGCCTCGGCGGTCATTTCCTGAAGTCCGACGCAGCACTCTGCGACGACCATTTTGTTCTACCCATATATGTCAGCTATGGTGCCAACTAGAATGGTTCGGATTGTCCTACCTCAGTGAGAGTTCCCGTCTTATCGGAGCAGATGACAGAGACAGTTCCCAGCGTCTCGACCGTCTTCAGAGACTTGCACAGAACCTTGTTCTTGCGCAACATGTTGGCACTGATGGTGAGACTGGCGGTGAGTGCGACAGGCAGACCTTCGGGGATGAACGCAATAGCGACCGAGACACAGTCCACAATCAACGTTGGCACATCAATCCAGCTGGGGTGGTCTCTCCTCAGCCAAGCAGCCCTAGGAGTAACAGTTAGTTTCCTTATTCACTGAATTGGCGCGACAGCTTCAGAGGATCGTACCATAGAATGATGACGATGATAATCATGACAGCCATGATGGAACAGATGATGTAGACGAAGTTGAGCACCTCACGCTCTAGCGTGGTCAGGCCAGTTCGAGGTTCGTTCGTCAGCTTAGCAATACGGCCGAAGATGGTGCGGTTTCCCGTAGCCACCACGATACCGATGCAAGTTCCAGAGGAACAGTGCGTTCCTTGCAGACCAATGCACTTAGTTTCGAGGTAGTTCTTTTCCGTAGAGTCGACGACTGCAGCGAGGGGAACAGATTCGCCTAGCAAGTTAAGGAATTGTCAGTACAGGCACAGCGATTGGTTGAAACCTATTGATACAAGGGAATGAATATGAATTACCTGTCAGGATAGCCCGATCAAACTTGGCGTCCGAAGAGACACTCAGAAATCTGACATCAGCAGGAAGCTTATTGCCAGCCTTGATGATCAGAATATCGCCAGGTACGATCTCCGAGGCCATGGCGGAAATCTGCGCGCCGTCGCGGATGAGCATGCATTCGTCGGGGAGCATGTTCTTGATGGACGCCATGACGCGAGACGAGGACCAGTCTTGCCACATGTTGAAAGCAGCTTGGATGAAGAAAACGCAGAGCAGGACAATGGCGAGAGCCAAGTTGGCAGGCGCCGGCGGCTCTCCGAGGGGCTTCCAAGAGACAAAAACGAGGATGCATCCGACAAGCAGGATGGGACCGAAGCCCTTGAAGAAGTATCCAAAGATTTTCCTGAAGCGGTGCGTTTGCGGCGGCGACGGCGCATTCTTGCCGTACTCTGCCAGGCGACGAGTGACCTGATCGCGCGAGAGACCTTGGTCGAGCGAGCTGGAGAAGCGGCGAATAATTTCATCGATGGACAGGAGATGCCATTCCAGATCGGCCAGATCTAAACAGGAGAAATTATAAGTCAGAAATATGTTTCTCGAGCCTGTAGTACAACTGCATGAGAGCTGGACGTCTTACCTGTGGCGGCAGAATCATTCGCCTTTTTCTTCAGCTCTTCCTTGCGGTTGTAGTCGTCGATGTCGATGGACCTTTAGGGCCACACATTAGTATCAGCAAGCAAATACAATCGCTAAATGACAAAGAAGATGACCAAGGAGCCGCATTACACGGAATAAGAGAATTAGATTCCGCCAAACTCGATGCCTTAGATGCCATGCTCCCCAGTGTTTGGTGAAGTTCAAGTGTTTCGACCTGGAGACCAGAATGGTTTACTTACAATGTCCGGTATTGAATCGGAAGTGCAGCAGAGGGATCGATGGGAGCATTCGAGCGCATGCTGCTGATCGAAAGCGACCTTCCGCGGCGCAGAGTATTCCGAGAAGCCTCTCCAGCCTCTTCATCACCCCTTTCCCAGCGAATTCGGTCGGGGACAGTGACCACCGCCACCGGGGACTTGGGTTCCGCCTCGTCTGCTTTGATATCCCCCATGGCTCCGGTTCTTCCTGATGTGAAAATAGAGAGGGAGATGGATCTGCAGTTACCACAGAAGAAAGGGAGACAGTTCAAGGGTAACTGAGAAGGTTGAGGAGGGAAGCAGGAAGAGGGAGATGGGAGAGCAGCGAATCTGGGATTGGTCTTTGTCCTCCCGAGAGGCGGTGCAGGATATCTGTCTTATATACAGGAGCAGAGATGCCAGTCTACCAAGATCAGCACGCCTCGTTTACCGTTACGGTGGCATCATGGACAGCCGCTGAGCATATGATCCAGGCGTTGCCTGGTGGGCCATGACCGCCAGGCCAGGACAGGATGAACGTAATGCGTTTCACTAGATTGGTCTTTTTGGATCTATTTTAGCACGTTTTCCTTTTTTTCTTCTTTTGTTCTCCCCTGCTCCTCCTCGTGCTCTCTCCTCAGCGGTGAGACAATTTACCGCAGCCCGATAGAAAGAAGCGCATATCTGTTATGGAAATGAAACGGGGACTGGATACGGAGCAACAAATGTTAATTTGCCTCGGGGACGAGTCCATCTCTCCTAGTACGAAGGAGCCTAAGGATGGCCCATCAGATGGCCGCCCCTCTCTTACTCTTCCAAAATAACCAAAAAGACATGTGCCGGCTATGCACAGTCACGCACCCGAGAACCCTTAAGGGGGCTAGTTGGGTTCGGTTCGATGATGTGGCGGGTAGGGCTACTCGCGGCAGTGTCTAATAGTGCCAAGGGATGGGTAGAGGCTATAGGCGAGACAAAGAACAGAGAGGATGGAGCACCAGCAGCGGCGGAGTCGCTGCTGAGTGAAATCAGGTTTGGGCTTGCTCAGAATTCTCATAGTGAAAGATGGTCGGGGCTAGACATTCCAGGCAGGTAGAATCGCGGCTACTGAAAAAAAGGGGAGAGGATTCCTGAATTTGGATCCAAAGTCTGTGATATTAGGTGTTAAAGGAGCAACATGGTTGGTCCGTTAAGAGTCTGTATAGCAATAACACGCCATTGAAAATCGCTCATATCTGAATGTGCGAACCCGACCCTGGCAGCCGATACCAAGGAACGATGCGCCTCCCCCCAGGAGCTTGGGCCGCTGAATCGTCCTAGCTCCCCGCTGTAACTACGCTAAAGTCAGGTTGCATTGTGGGGATTACAGGGCATCTTAACGCCTCACGCGCCTCCATCTTCCCATCTGCCACCACCTTGCACCGATCGGAAAAAATTCCCTGGTGGGGGAAGTCTATTCTGTGCACTAACTCATCCCTCTGGTTCAGCCATGTTTTTTTTTTTGGTCGCGGAGCCCAAAAAAAAGTCGAGGCTCCATGATTCGTTCTACACCGGCGCAGCTACAGTGGTCTTTCTCTTGCTAGTCTTTTTCTTTTTTTTTCTTCTTCCGTACCGTCTAGTCTCGGAAAAGGCCCGAGGGTATTTTGTCCTCGTTTTCTGACGAGTCCACATGTCAGACCATCCACCCCCCCAGGGGGATTTCACCAAACCAAAATACCACACTTTTGGCAATTGCTTAAGGCAAATTACCCCCTTAGCAAAAATATTAGCAGCGGCCACACATCCAAGATTGACCACCCACCAAACCTCACACCTTATTTCTTCTTCTCTATGCTGTCCATAATTCCCTCAACGTCTCCAATAAGTCCCTGTGCCTCGTGGCACGCCCACCGCCTTTCACCTACGTATGTACCCGTCGCCCCCCCTTGTCTTTCACAGGCAACCACCGATTGGTGACCCAGCAACGATATGTGCCCGCATTCGTTTCCCAGAACATGACCATTGCCGGCCTGTTGGTACGGGATGACTCGAAACTGCAATCCGAGTTGATCGCCATGACGGAGGTTGTGACGTTCCTGGAGTTAAATTAACGTAATTGTGTTCCAACCTTTTCGGCTTCCTTCCCCTGCAGAGTAATTATTCACAGGAGCCGTCTGAGGAGGCCTCCCCCTTCCTCCTCTACCCGCCGCTCACTTGCATCCTCGCTCGACGCACAAGTTCCTTTTGTGTCGAAATGGCCTCGTGGTCTTGCCTTCGAAACGTGCCGTATCCACTTGCCTCAGATCTTGATCGAGCGCTCGAAATCCTTGCCACAGCCAGTGAACTGAGGCGGAGGAGGCAGAGAAGAAAACTCGCTGGAAACTGCAGACAAGTGGTTTGGCACGCAGCCGAGAGCACATCGAGAATACGGTGTATACGCTCTCTGGCGAGAAGGTTCTCAAGGCCAAGTGTTTGAGTATAAAGAGGTCAGTCGTTCTCGGCCATCGGGGATCATGCATTTCGTTGAGCGCACATTCTCTGTTCTCTCCAGTCACCCTACACAAACCCCAAGGCATGTCTCTTCAGAGTGAATCTGGCAGTTTCCTCTACCGTCCATGGACAAACGCACAAAAGAATCCCGCTCCAAATCAAACGCGTGGTTCCTCCGAAGTTATTTCGATGATATTTCCTTTCCATACAGCAGACCGGCCTTTCTATGCCTCCGCTTGGCTCCTCTAGCATCTTGCAATCCTCGACCCTGACTACAACGCTCGTTGGCACCATGGTTATGCTCCTAGAGTGGTGTTTGTCTGGTACATGGAGCCGCGTTTTCAGAACAATCGAAATCCCACGCCAGGAGAAGCCACCTATGTTCTCGTCCAAGTATGGTATTCAATCCCCAAGCTGGCATGCCAAAACTGGTCTTCAGCGTGAGATAAACAGCTACTCTGATAAATCGACAGCAAAGGGCCTACCTATGTGATGCGACCTAGATACGATAGTGACACAATCTTCCCATCAACCTCTACCTCCCAACCTCAAGCCGGCACGCGAGCTTCTCCTCGCCTTCATACCATTCGAATATCCTGGATCCCATATATGAAAATGTTCGCAGGCAAAGCAGCATGCTTACAGGATGTAACATGTCAAGTGGTGATAGGATCTTCCAGAAGTTCGGCCGAATACCGCGCAGTCACAACACAGTTCCTCGAACACTCCTCCCTCGCTTGAACCTCTTCCACTTGCTATCCCAACGCGGCGGAGTATCTGAGTCGGTCGCAGCCTCGCTAGTAAGCCACTGACATCTGAGAACCGTTCTCAAGTTCACCATCTGGAACATTAGATCGTAGCATGGCGATATGTTAAAGCATCTTAGCACTCGCAGTGGCCAGGATACAGCGGCAGCAGGCGCGCCACTCGGATCAAAGACGTCCCTCCGCGCACAAATAATTCAAAAAGGAGGTTCAAAATGTTACTAAGAAGTCCAGTGGATCACATTTCTTCTCCTAGAGAACGGTTGGCCGTATGGAATTGAGAACACAAATAGTCCAGAGTAGATTTAATTATCCTCTACTCTACCACAGTAACTACCTTGGCTGTCTGCTCCCAGCCTCGAGCCAGTGACCATTCCCAACTTGCAAGAAGAAACCAGAGCCTCGCGTCTGCCACAAGGCACCGAGACCCATACGCGTAGCATTCGATGCCCTTCAGCCCAGACAATAGTCCCAGCTATGCATCGCATAGCGCCGTACGCGCTCATTCAAACTGCAGGGTCCAATGGGACCGACCGTCTTACCACTCACTAATTACCGCCGTCAAGCGAACCAGACGGCATGCAGCGTAGTACCATCCCCGACGCAAACGTGTCCAGACTCTGCTGTCTAGTGCGCCAGCTGAAGTCATAGTCTCGCTGAAACAGCAACATGGAAATTCTTTCAGAATCGACCCACGGAAACGGCATGGGTTCACTCGAACCAAAACAAAGAACTCGGGGCGGCCGTGGTGGACGCTAGCCTTTGCAACACCAGGCCGCGGCCCAGATGGGCGCCGACTAAAGAACAGTAGAAAATGATCCCCACACTCCCGGTCACCCCGTTTTTTTTCTGTAAAAGATATGTCTTTGGTAATCGTAAACATAATTTATGTACGAAGTACGGGCTGTGGGTTATGTTACTGAGTTTGGTGACCAACTCGGGTGGCTGGGGGCGTTGGGTGGGCAATAATTGTTTATTACCCCTGAGATACCCCACCCCAAAAACCAACTACATACTTACCTTGGGCACAGAAGGTACGAGTAGCTGTTCGCAAGCTTGGAGGCGACGGTCTCGTCGCAGGTTCTTTGCCTGAGGTACCCTAACTCTGTATACGAAGAATGAACTTTCTTGCTATTGCTTGTTCCGCGCACTTGGGTCAAAGACGTGTCAAATTGATACAGCAAAACCGCCACAACATCAAGAGTTAAGATCATAGTCAAATATATTGCCAGTTTGTTTCTTGACGCATGCGATAAGATGACAGCGAGACGAACTTCAGGGCCTTCACATGCCAAAACACATTAGAGCTCGTTGACGCCAGTACAAAATCCATATGCCGTCTTTCCTTCCTTCCCTAGCCATGCTTATCGCCTAGCCTTTACAGGCGCCAACCTAGTTCACCCTGGCTGTCATGTTCCCTGGTCCAAAATGACGGCGCGGACGAGATGATCGCGAAATGGGATATTTCCACGCCCCTTACCCTCCTTCCCCAAAAGAACCAACCGTGATACCAACAAACCTAAACAGGAGTCATGAATGAAACATTGGAACGAGTGCTTGACGGCTCAGGCACCGCCCGGATGGGGGCTTGGGGTCCGACTGCCGCCCTCTAGTGCCTGCGAGGAATCTCGGCTAGAAGACGGCGCGCCAGCTTCCTCGGCGGGAACTACAGGGTCGGTGGGTTGTAATGGAGCCGGCTGCAGGCCCGGATACAGAAGCTCTTCGCCTGGTACGCCGAAATGGGGCGCTGGGGGGGCATGGTGGGGCAAGCCGTGGGCCGTCGTCGACGGGCCTGGAATACCAACAGCATCCCCCCCAATGAGGTCTGCCTCGTCGAGGCGCGGCGGTAAGCCCAGAGCGGAGGCGAGCTGGGCGTCGGTGAACAGCAGCTGAGGAACGTAGGGTGGGTGCCCTTGAACATAGCCAAATGGATTGGTTGACAGAATGGCAGTGTTCGGGGCCTGCATAGAGTAGCCCGGCACGCCGGGTCCGGGTCCGGGTGGAGCAGGCGCATCTACCGTCATTTCGGGGGCATCCTCGAAAGCATCGTCGTCGTCTCCAACGCCTTCTCCATCATCGAAACCACCGTCAAAGTTGTTGGCATCTGGGACCGGCGGTACAGCAAACTCGGACGGGTGGCGCGGGGGTCTAGCCGCTTGGGCGTGATCTCGCATCGACGCGTAGGCAGGATCTTGGTTCAAGTACCGACGCAGGTTTCCGACGCCTTGGCCCGAGAAGACGCAAAACACGGACCGTTGATGCTCGGTAAATTCTAAACAGCCGGGGTCAGCAGTGACTCTCGAAAAAGAGCCACGAGAGAGAGGTATTGCTTGTTTCTTACCCTGCGGGGCATCACGGCAAAATTGCTCGAGATCTTCTCTCAAGAATGCCTGAACGCCAGTCAGGCTGAGATGTGTTAGGCGTAGGCACGAATTAAGAAGTCGAATGATGCTCTGTCCCATCTTGTCAGCTAAGATCTCGTCGAGGAAGGCGGAAACGCGCCATACCTTAAGAGTCAAGTTGGTACAGTAGCTAAGGTGAACTCGCTCAAGACTGCTGTGGCTCGAGTAATAGTGTGTATCCGCTCCCATGCTACCGTCCTTCCGGGAGCGTATGCGGTGAGTGTTGGCTCGTGCGAGGGCGTATACGCTCTCGTCCGTAATGCTGGAACATTTTACTAATCCGATACGCTTCAGCTTCGGCAACTGGGCCAGGCGCGTGACCGAGTCGTCAGTCAGGTGCGCACAGCATCCGAGATCGATATACCGAATGCGATTGCAGCATTGGACCAGCCGTTTGACAGCATCGTCGGTGATCTGCCCGCAGTGGCCCAGGTGAACGTAATGGAGATTCTTGCCCAGGCGAGAGATAGCATAAACCGCAACATCTGTGATATTCCGGCACTTGGCAAGAACAAGGTTGCGTAGGCGCGGGGCAACGTCGATGATTTTCTCCACGGCGCGGTCCGTCAACCGTACGCAAGAGGTGAGATCGAGAATTCGGAGATGCTCATACATCCTGTTGGAGGGCAGTGATAGAAATGCGGCGTCATCCACTAGTTCGCAGTTTGCCAGTCGAAGTTCGCGCAAGGCTTGGCCCTTAGCCAAGAGGGCAGTGACTGGCTCGTTACCGATGAGCCGGCATTGATGCAAATCAATTTCGAGTATGTTTGGGCACTGAAGGGCGAAAGCGAGGATTGCTTCGTCGTTGAGTTGACCGCAGTCGTTCAGCTTCAGCTATGGAGAGAAGAACCGTCAGCATCTGAGGAAAAAAAAACTATTTGGAATAAAGAAAAAGAATTAAAAAAATCTGTGAGATAGGGGCCGACCGAATGTCGGCCAGCGCAAGTGCTCAAGCACTGCCCAAAACATGTGCGCGCGCGCGCGTGTGTGAGTGTGTGCATGTGTGTGTTTGTATGTTTAGACCTACTCTTTTGATATACCGGCAGGCCTGTGCGAGGTGAATCATGCTCTCATTCGAGATCCTACTGCAACCGGAGATGTTCAGACCTTGCAACCTACGGCAGTTCTCGGCAATGGCATTGATCGAGGCTTCGGTGATTTGTTCGTCCAGGGAGATGTCGAGGGCGAGGAGGTGCGAGTTGTTCTGCACCAAGGCGATCAGGCCCGAATCCGTGAGGCCCTTGCATCCCGTCAGCGTCAGGCGCTCGACCCGGCTGCATACGGCCAGAGGCATGACGCTGCCATCGTTGACCTTATCAGCGAGGGAAGCCAGGTTCAGGCGCTTGATGAATTCTCGGTAAGCAAAATAAGGATTCTCGACGCCGAGGGTCTGGCAGATCGAGGCATGCTTCTCCCAGGTCGAGCAGGCGGGTCGGTGCCACAAGATATCCACAGCATTGCGAGCCCACCGTTTGCAAGTGAGCATAACATGGAGGATGTCGGAGGAGGGGCCGAGTTTCGAGAAGACGCTGATCAGAATCTCATTCGGTAGACGATTCACCGGAGGAAGGCATTCGTCATCGACTTGGATGTCCTGGAGGTTCGGCACCCCCAGCGACGACTGGGAATCGTTGGCCCCGAGAAAGAAGTCAGATTCTTCGTTGTCGGCGGGCGCGGGCGAGCTGGTGGACGAGGTCGATCTCGAGTCCTCGGGCACCTGGTTCGACTGGTCGGCGTCGTTCTCGTGCATCGTGGATGGGCCCTGACCAGCGCGGTCGTCGGCGATTATATCGAGCGAAACACGCTGTTTCATGATTCGTCGTCTCTCTGTCAATCCCGAGGGCCGTCGTGGCGTTCAGAGACTCGACCGAGACGATGGGACACAGGAGTCAGAGGGAGCGTGAGAGCGAAAGGTGATGGGTTTTTGGGAAGGGAGCTGGCCGCAGCGGGTGCCGTCCGACCTCAACAGGGGTGTTTTCGATTCAGATTGCAGGGCTGGGCTGCTGAGCCGAGGGGTGCCCAAGCCCAAAATGGTCCTTGCTCGAGAAGGAGGGGTAAGTAAGAGGTGAGTACAAGACCGCGAAGGCGATCAGCCTTGCCAGTCTGTCTCGAGCGAAAAACTGCGTAGGCGCCACGCAGACGATGGATGGAAAAAGTATCGACGATGGCGGAGAGATGAAGGGTGATGTAGGAGTTCCGAGCGAGCGTGCGTAGGGGTAGGGGAAGAGCTGGATCGTCGCGGCGTGTGCTGCGCGATTGTTGATAGGGAGTTTGCGAGTGCGGCTTCCTTGGGCGAAATGCAGCACCTTCCGTTCCCGCAGCCCCCGAAACTTGGCTGGGGGGTTAAGGCGAGACGAGGGGTGGGGCTTGCAAAAGCGTAACTGTCAAGACGCAAGAAGAGCGGAACTCGTCAGGAGGGTCACGAGTTAGCGTGTCAACCGCCATCGATGCGCTCATGCTCTGGAAGGGCCCATCCAGCTGGATAGATTTGCTACACCACTAACAAATTGCTGTCTTAGATTCCTGCAGTCACCCACCCGCGCGTTGCTCCCTGCCGCCTTTCGCATAGTACAGAGAAGCCGTAGTGCTACATTGTGTCTGGGACCTCCCGTCGCTTGCAGTCTGCAGGCTGTCCGAATGCATCCTCGCAGAAGCAAAAGTTCTGCTGTAGTAGCCCGATTCGAGCCCACTCAGCCTCTTGTATTTCCTACGCCTAGGTTGTCTAGCAATCCTCTCTACGAGTCATCATTTTGATCGAGTTTAGAATAACCAGGCCTCAGCCAAGGCGTCCAGCCGTCTGGAGGCGGTCGAAAAGCAGAAGGCATGTAACGTATTTGCATGTGCGGGCAGGACAAGGCTTGGCTTCTTCGGCCTTCCAGCTCTCTCTCTCTCTCTCTCTCTCCCGCACATGACCAGGGTCAGCATGTCTTATCGCCCTTCTCCTCAGGGGAGTACATGAAAAAAAGAAAAGTTTACGAAGATCTGGCCCAATAGCCACGGGGTCGAGACTGTATGAAAGGACGAAATAGTCTCCGGGAGGATCAAGGTTTTTCGCAGGGAAATCATGAATGATCCGTGGCTCTCGTTGCATGCGGCGCGCGCACCAGGATGCAATGCACAGCGGCAAGGGCACAAGAATCATTTCCTGCAGTCTCTCTCTGTCAGGCAGATCCGTGGGCCGCACATTTCTCCCCATCCGCTCAGCAGCTACTCCGTACGTACGATTGGGCGCGCACCACCCAAGGAAGGATGACATGACATCCTTCTCTGTTGGATTCATGTATTTATTTAGAATGTGCTAGCAATTGCCTAACCCAAAGCGAGCGTCGGAGTCATAGCAAATGAATAGGCGATCTTCTAAACCCCCAACGCAGCTCGGAGAATTGCTATTTGCTCTTGCTATCCAGACCCGGGCGCTTAATCGTCACCCTGCCCTGTCACGCCTGTCAAGCCTGG
>FTLB01003090.1_pt1 | contig 35043 bp, 30 predicted proteins | sample 1658291 | NCBI WGS metagenome assembly FTLB01 (sample SAMEA3914812, study PRJEB12502) | metagenome | biome: forest; material: soil | place: Canada | collected 2011-07-07 | depth 0.1 m
AAGTCTAGCAGGGGCCTATAGTCCGTCTCAAAGTTATTCCATAGTTTTGCCTCATTTTTAAAAGTGTTGTATTCAAAAAGCCTATGAAGGTATTCATTAACCGATAATTGATCGTCAGCTTCCAGCATTTCAGCGCCAAGTACTAATTTATCTTTATTTAAATAATGTAGTTCTTTTACCAATTGCAACTCTAGCCAATGCACTATAGATACATTATGGATTTCGCCAAATAGTATCACATTAGCCTGAGACGCTTTTTTTGCAAGCTCTGCAAAATCAGATTTTTTGCCGTCTTTAGTAAATATAGTATAAGCCGATTTTTCTGAGTAGGAACTGAGAATAACTAGCAAGGAAATACAACTAAGAAAAATAGCTCTCATCGTGTAAAGATAATTCTTTTTAAAAAGTATAGAAAGAATGGCATAATGCTGTTTTTCTCATTATTTAAGTTCTTAATTTAACCTATAACTAATTGATAGTTAATTATGCCAACTGGCATTTCAGCTTTTATACAGTAACAAATAAACCTTTAAATTTATTAATTAAACAGATATAATAAGGAGTTTGTGCTAGTTGTAAAAAGGTAATAATAACAGTAATAGTACATGGCATCCCGCATGTGCGGGATTATACGCTTGTTATAGCTTGTTAATTTTGTTGTTATTCGTTGTTAACTTTACTGTTATTTTTTTTAGCATGTACTATTTCTTCCATTTTTAAAAACTGTGCCAATTGACATTGGATCAAACGGAAATTGCTTTGCCTAGTATAGCATAAAGATAGTTTTCTTCAAAAAGCCTTAAACAAAAAAAGAGAGGACTAAGCCTCTCTTTTTTGTTTAATTTATAAATTACTACTAGAAACTATTCAGATTTAATGATCTTGATTGTCTGTATCTGATCATTGTATATAGCCTGCACCACATACATTCCAGCGCCAAGCTCTGCGCCAAGGCTAATATTCTGGTTTGTGCTGTATGCGTCAGAAGTATACACGGTTATACCAGTCATATCATACACTTTAATGCTAAGTTGTGCAGCAGATGTGCATGCAAAATTAACTGTTGTTGTAGAACTGAAAGGGTTTGGCGATACTGTAATACCCTGAGCAGAAGAGAAACCAAACACACCTGTTGTAGAAGGGTTAACAGTTATAGACAACGAAGATGTAGTCGGGAATCCAAAACTGTTGGTTTCTGTTACTAATATGGCTTGTGTACCTGTTCCTGTAACGCCAGCCAAACTTATTGTTATTGAAGTACTATCTTGTCCTATGCTTACAAAAGTTGCTCCCGTAGGGATTGACCATGTATAGGTAGAGGATAGATTCGGACTTCCAATTGTATAAGTTACAGTTGCTGTCTGTCCCTGGGTAACTGTAGTTGGCCCGGAAATAGTTTGCGGAGCCGGATCAGCGCATGGTGCAGTTCCTTGTGCTGTAACATTCGGTGTAAGTGAATTAGACGTTGCCGTTGGGCTAGTAGCGCAACTTAAACTGCTAGTCATTACACAAGAGATTACATCATTGCCCGTCAGTGTTGTTGAACTATAAGCGCTACCTGTTGCACCGCCTATAGCTGTAGCTCCATCATACCACTGATAAGTAGCTCCTGGCCCACCGTAAGTAGAACTTGCAATACTAAACTCTATAGCAGTACCTGAACATACTGTTGAGCCTGTTTCATTTGATTGTATGCTTATCGTTGGCGCTCCAGATGTAGCAATAGTTTCTGTAATTGTATTAGAAGTTGCTGGAGAACCTATAGTACAAGAAACACCTGTAGACGTTACTACACACCATACCTGATCTTCATCTTTAAGAGTTGAAGTATTATAGCTAGCGCTATTCGTTCCAACATTAGAAGTCCCATTAGTTGGATCGTTTAGCACCCATTGATACGACAAACCAGAACCTTGCGCAGTAGCTGTAAATGTTACAGGAGTACCGCTACAAGTAGCGCTGCTGCTGCTTGCAATGCTAACACTTACGTTATTTGCAGGCGTAACTGTTACAGTTACAGGCTGTATAACACTGCAGCCGCTCGCAGTAGCTCCTTCAATATAATATGTTCCTGATGCTGCAATAGAGCTAGGGCTGCTTAATGAAGACGTAGCGCTGGCATCTGCCCAATAGCTATATGTTAAACCTGATGTTGAACCTGAAGTCACCGCCGCTGCTGTAAGATCAACCGTAGAAGGCGAACATACAGATGCAGGGCTAGTAATAACTACACTCGGTAGTGGGTTAATAGTTGCTGTTACAGGCTCTACAATACTACATCCGGTTCCGCCTATAGTACCCTTTATATAATACGTTCCGGTAGCAGAAACAGTAGCGGGAGCGCTTAATGAAGACGTAGCCCCGGCATTTGTCCAATAGCTATAGCTTAAGCCTGCTGTTGAACCTATTGTTACCAATGCTGCTGTTAGATCTACTGTTGATGGAGAACATACCGCTACAGGATTGGTAATACTTACTATAGGCTGAGCATTAACAGTAACAGTAACAGGCGCTATAGCGCTACAAGTGTTACTATTCGTTCCTTTAATATAATATGTTCCTGACGCAGAAACAGCGCTAGGACTGCTTAATGAAGACGAAGCACCAGCATCTGCCCAATAAGTATAAGTTAAGCCTGTTGATGAACCTGAGGTTACTCCAGCTGCTGTAAGATTTACAGTAGCAGGAGAACATACTGCTGCAGGATTGGTAACGGTTACAGTAGGATTAGTATATACCGTTACCGTTGTTCCTGTTGAAGTTGCTGAACATCCTGTACTTCCTACAGTTACTGTGTAACTACCTGCTGTTGTTGTAGTATATGTAGCATTGGTAGCCGCTGAAATTATAGAACCGCCGTTTAACCACTGATAAGAATATCCTGAAGAAGGATTTGCGCCAAGAGTTACACTTCCACCTGAACAGAAAGAAGCGCTTCCGTTGGTTATGCTAATAGTAGGCGTTGAAGGCGTTGTATTTACCGCTACTGTAACAGGAGATATTGCGTTACAACCGCTTCCGGCTACAGTACCTTTTATATAATAAGTACCTGATGTAGCTACAGCGCTTGGACTGCTAAGCGTAGTAGTAGCTCCGGCATTCGTCCAATAAGTATAAGTTAGGCCACTGGTTGAACCAGCGGTTACAGCCGCAGCTGTTAAGTTTATAGTATTTGGCGAACATACAGGCGATGGATTGGTAATGACAACTGTTGGCAATGCATTAACCGTTACCGTTACAGGCGTTGTAGCGCTGCATCCAGCTGTAGTTGCTCCTTTAATATAATACGTTCCAGATGTTGCAATTGCGCTAGGAGTAGTTAATGTAGTTGTAGCCCCTGCATTTGTCCAATAAGTATAAGTTAAGCCAGCCGTAGAACCTGCTGTAACAGATGTAGCAGTTATATCTACTGTAGAAGGCGAACAAACAGCCGTAGGGTTAGTAACACTAACAGTTGGGTTAGGATTAACTGTTACAGTAGTACCTGTTGAAGTAGCTGAAACTGTATTATTATATACAGTTACTGTATATGTAGTAGTTGCAGTAGGCGAAGCCGTATAAGTGGCGTTTGTTGCTCCTGCAATTGTTCCCGCTCCATTACTCCACTGGTAAGTAACCGGAGAGCTGGTAGTAGTTGCTGTTAATAGTACGCTACCCCCGGCACAGAAGTTTGTTGCAGTAGTTGTGCTTATAGTAGGCGTAGCCGGAACCGAGCTTCCTGATAAATTAATAACGTAAGGAGAAGCAGGGTCGTTGCTGGCAATAGTCAGCGCTGCTGTTCTTGTGCCTGCCGCAGTCGGTTTAAAAGTTACTGTAAAGGTTTCGCTGCCGCTTGCCGCTATACTTGCAGCAGTTGGTTGCACCACCGTAAAGTCAGCAGCATTTGTACCTGACACTGCTACATAAGAAGTACCTGATAAGGCCAGGGCCGTATTACCAGAATTAGATATGGTAAAGGTTACCGCAGCGCTGCTTGAGCTTACCGCTACCGCTGGGGTAAAGGTATATGTGCCCGCAGTGGCAATCCCGGTATTTGACGTTCCATATGTTACAGCCATCTTCGCTCCTGAGGCTGTGCCATTCAGATAGACAATATATGGGTTGAAACCTGTACGTCCATCGTTATTGGCAATGCTTAATGTAGCAGTTTGCGCGCCAGATGTAGTAGGTTTAAATGTAACTGTAAAGGCAGTAGAAGAACCCGGGCTCACACTTGACTGTGTAGTTGCTTGTCTAACTATAAAGCTTGCTGCATTTGTACCTGTTACGCTTACTACAGGAGTACCTGAAAGAGCAAGAGGCTGAGTACCGTTATTCTGCACTACAAATGTATATACAAGGCTATCGCTTACTGTTACTGAGCCGAAATTAACATTGGTTGTTGGGGCTTTTGTAACTCCGTTGGCAACCACGTTCATATATGGCGCAGCAGCGGCGTATTGAATATTATCTATATAATAGGTTCTCGCGGCAGCAGTTCCCACAAAGGCTGCTCCAGTATCTATCATAATATTCATGTATGCGGCAGACGTAGAGTCCAAAATAGCAGACTGGTCGAATATTAAAGTCTGCCATGCATTAGCTACAGTGGTGGTTGCAGTAGCAGTGTTTAACACGGTAGTTCCATTAGCTTTTAGGAATTGCATACTCACCGGCACACCTACTGCAGGTGAATATATTTGCAGAGAGAATACTGTTTTACCTTGCGTAAGGTTAAAATTACTCTTACATCCCTGGTACTGGAAATAAGCATATTTACCAGTGGCCGGCCTTACCCACTCGGCTACAGTTGCGCTATTGTCTGCTGTAGCAGGAACTGGATTTGCCAATACATCGTTATAGGTTGCTCCTGCTGAAGTATTTTCATAAGTAAGCCACCTGTTGCTGTCAAAGTCATCCAGTATACCAGTACTTGCTATTCCTGAAATACAAGGAGCAACGTTGTACCGTATATTATCAAAGTAATAGGTGTTATTGCTAGTGGCCGTAGTATAGGTCTCTAGCGGGTCAAAGAATAACACAAGATATTTTGCCGTTGTAATACCTGCAGAGGCTGAAAAATCAAAATACAATTCTTCCCATTGGCCTGATTTAGTAGTGTTCACCGTTACGTTTCCACCTGCAATAGCTGCGTTGGCAGAAGTTTGAAGCGACATCTCTACAGGTATGCCAGCAGCCGGAGAATATACCAGCATACTAATTCCTGTAAAGCCTGCTGGGAATAAATTGATGCTTCCATTACATGCAGAATAGCTAATAGGTATATACTGACCTCCTGTACCTGCTGTATATGGTCTTACAAATTCCGCTACGTTACCGCCTACATCAAGTCCCGTTCCTGTAGTAACCGGGTTATTAACAGCCTGGTTTAAGCCAGTTACATTGTATTGCAATGAAACGTTGATGTGCGTGTCAAAGTCATCAAATATATTAGATGTAGGAAGATCGGATACGCATGGGTTTACATCGTATTGTATATCGTCTATATAATAATTCGTAGCTTTTGCCAATGTATTGGTTGGGTCTATTTCAATATCAAGGAATTCAATGGCTTGCGCACTTGTTACGGCGCTAAGGTTAAAATACAGCCTTTGCCAGCCGCCTGCTACCGTTGTAGTTGAAGTAACGTCTGCATTAGCCGAAGTGGTTGCATTAAGCTTAGGAGATAAAATTACATTGATGCCTTTTGCAGGCGACCATATTAACATACTGATTAAAGGATGTGTAGTAATGGAAAACGTTCCTCCCGCTGCGGTACATGGCTGATACCTTATAGTATTATAAGTACCTGTAGCAGGCCTTGTATAGCGCATTACTGTTTGGGTGCTATCCAATGGGCCTGGGTAAGGATTTGTAGTATCTTTAACTGAACCTGTGCCATTTGGCAAAAAGTTAAGGCTCACATTATTATTAGCGTCGTAGTCTATCAACACCTTTGTATCGTTGGTATCTGCGCAAGCTGCAACCGTACCTGTAATGTTTATTACGTAACTAGGATTAATAGGGTCGTTACTGGCAATAGTAATTTTTCCTGTAATAGGGCCTGCTGTAGTCGGCGCGGCATAGGCAATCTGGAAAGTTCCTGTAGCTCCCGGATTCACACTAAGAGGAAAGCTTGCAGGTTTAGTAACTGAAAAACCAGTGCCTGTTGTAGTAATTCCGGTTATATTTAATGGCCCTGTACCTGTTGTGTTAGTTACATTAAAATTAGTGTAAGATACATAAGGAGACGGATTATTAGCAGGCAATGTAGTTGGTTTTACTGTTACATAACCCCAACTGGATGTGCCATTGCTTGCTATACCTGTTCCAGACTTATTAACCGCCATTAATGGCGCTGTAGCTGTGGCAGTACCAGTTCCAACCAAGGTTATAGTATAAGAAGGAGTTACAGGGTCGTTGCTATTTATAGTAAGAGTAGCTGTATAGTTACCGCCCGGTGAAGTTGGCGCAAATTTAACGGTAAATGTTTCTGAACCGTTTGCAGCTATAGTAGCAGAAGTTGGCTGTGTTATAGTAAATACACTAGCTCCTGTAAGCGTTACTAACGGACTGCCACTTATTGTTAATACTTTTGATCCCGGATTAGATATAGTAAAGGTTGCTGTATTGGTGCTGTTGTTGGTATACTCAACATCTTCAAAATTGAAGGTAGTGGTAGTAGGCACTGGCGTTGCAGTTGTTTGCCCGGTAGCGGCATCGGTAACGCTAAGGGCTATTTTTTGGTTAGAGGTTGTTCCCGGCTTCCAAAAGTTACCGCTCATTACAAACAGAGAAAGCACTCTTAATGTATTTCCAAAATATCCTGATGGATAGCTGCCAGAAACTGCGTCTTGTGTGTTTACTGTTTGGGTATACATTTGGTTCAATAGGTTCTGATAAGTAGAAGAAGCCCCCACCAAGCCCATTGCAAATGTAGATACAAAGGTTGCGTTGTGCGTACCTGTACCGCCTGTTTGCTGAATAGGGCCGCCCACGTTACCAGCACCTGTGCTATTAATAAAGGCAGCAATTTTATTTAATTGAGAATAACCGGTAGCGGCTGTTGTTGATCCATGCCATATTACGTCGGTTGCCATTCTCCAGGGATTACGGCAAGCGTCATAACCATAAGTTCCCTGCGAGCTACCGTTACACGTATTTGGATTTCCATTATTATCTGACCAATCGGTTACTAAACCAATGCTACTGGCGTTATTAGTTATTAAACCATATCCTCCAGCTGCTACCGCATTCCACTGGGCAGTATTGCCTGTAAATGTTCCAAACTCCCTGTAGTAAGCCGGCGCCTGGTAGCTTGGGTCGCGGCAGGTAGAGCTAGTTCCCCATTGATCTCCATTAATTGCCTGGTTATTATATATCTCTGAACTATATATTTTACCAATCATAGTTGTGGCTGCATTTTTATAGTTATAAGGGCTGGTAGCGTTTGGCCACTGGTTAGAAGCTATAATAAGCGCCATAGCCACGTCCTCATCGGCATCCGTTGCCCCATTCTGCCCCTGCACACTGTTAGCTCCACATCCAGTAACTTCCCAATTCATAAAGCCATTACCATTTGTATTAGCTAAGTAAAACGCATATAAGGCATTAAATAAAGTCTGGTCTGCAGCATAAGCCGCTAACAACATACCATAGCCTATGCCTTCTGATACCGTTTCGGAAGGAGTATCAAAGTTCACTCTGGCCATTGTATAGTTGGTACACCAGGAAATGTAATTGTTTTTCCAGGCATTGTAGGCGTTAGCCGCATCTGTGGCCTGCCCATAAGTTCCGCCAGTTGGCAGATTAGTAGGCAATATGCCATTCCCTGTGTAAGAGGTATTGAAGCCAAAAGGCACAATAGCGCCGGAGGGGCTGTTTATCGCTCCCTGTCCCTTAGAAACAAAAGACCATGCCATCATTAGCATCAGCAGCCAGAGGGCATTAATCCTGTACAGTTTTACCATAAGTGTGTGTATAAAGGTTGAGTAATTAAAAGTTTCAGTTTTTCAATATTAAATAGGCTTAAAGCTAGTTAAAAAAAATAAATCAACCAAAATAAAACAACTGAATCATTTTAAAATACAATTCTATGCGGTTATTACTGAGATAATGAGTAAAATAAATTCGAAAAATTATATTTTATAAAATAAAAATTAATTTGCAGATTTTAAAGGAATTATAAGAGGTATGAGGAAAGGGTTACCTTAATCTTAATTATATAATTATGAATATTTTAAGCAAAAGGACTGAGACCTTTATTAATAAAAAAGCCCCTGATGAAGGGGCTTTTTTATTATGTATTATCAAATTTATTGTTCTGTGTCTTCGGCTTTTTCTACCTTTTTCTTTTTCACTTTCAGGGTAAGGTTTTCACCCTCTCCTTCGTAGTCTGCCATTAGGGTATCGCCGTTATGCACATCACCTTTTAGTATTTCTTCAGCTACCGGATCTTCAAGGTATTTCTGTATCGCCCTGTTCAACGGCCTAGCTCCATACTGAGGATCGTATCCTTTTTCAGCCAGGAAGTCTTTGGCCTTGTCAGTAAGCTCTATGTTATATCCTAAAGCCAATATCCTGTTAAAGACATGTCTAAGCGTAATATCTATTACCTTATGTATGTCTTCTCTTAGAAGGCTATTGAACACAATTACATCGTCTAACCTGTTCATAAACTCCGGAGAGAATGCTTTTCTAAGAGCGCTCTGGATAGTTCCTTTCATTATATCATCCGCATTATCCCTCTTAGCTCTTGTTGAGAAACCTATCCCAGCGCCGAAATCTTTTAAATCTCTTACGCCAATGTTAGAAGTCATAATGATGATGGTATTCCTGAAGTCTACCCTTCTGCCCAAGCCGTCGGTTAATATACCATCGTCCAACACTTGCAACAGCAGGTTAAATACATCCGGGTGCGCTTTTTCAATCTCATCCAGCAATACTACGCTGTATGGCTTTCTGCGAATCTTCTCGGTAAGCTGTCCGCCTTCTTCGTATCCAACATATCCCGGAGGCGCGCCCACAAGTCTGGATACAGAGAATTTCTCCATATACTCGCTCATGTCTATTCTAACCAAGGCGTCCTCTTTATCGAACAAGTAAGTGGCAAGCACTTTTGCAAGCTCAGTTTTACCAACCCCGGTAGGGCCTAGGAATATAAAAGAACCTATCGGTTTGCGAGGGTCTTTCAATCCCACTCTTGTCCTTTGTATTGCTTTTACAAGTTTGTCAATCGCCTGGTCTTGACCAATTACGCGGGCTTTAAGCTCGCCGCCCATGCCAAGAAGTTTTGCGCCTTCGTTCTGAGCCACGCGGCTAACAGGTATACCCGTCATCATGGCTATTACTTCGGCTACATTTTCTTCTTTTACATTATAGCGTTTTTTCTTGGTCTCTTCTTCCCAGCGCGCTTTAGCAGTATCCAGTTGTTCAAGAAGTTTCTTTTCCTTATCTCTCAACTGGGCAGCCTCTTCGTACTTCTGGCTCTTAACTACCTTGTTCTTTTCTTTCTTTATATTTTCTATCTGCTCTTCCAGCTTTACTATATCGGCAGGCACATGAATATTATTAATGTGCACGCGCGCGCCAGCCTCGTCCAGTACATCTATAGCTTTATCAGGTAAAAATCTGTCGCTGATGTAGCGGTCTGATAGCCTTACGCAAGCGTCAATAGCTTCGTCGCTGTAGTTTACATGGTGATGGTCTTCGTACTTATCCTTAATGTTGTTCAATATTTCTATTGTTTCTTCAGGAGTAGTAGCGTCAATCATTACAATCTGGAACCTTCTGGCCAACGCGCCATCTTTCTCAATGTATTGTCTGTATTCGTCAAGCGTAGTAGCTCCTATACATTGTATGTCTCCCCTGGCTAACGCTGGTTTGAACATATTAGATGCATCAAGCGAGCCGCTTGCACCGCCTGCGCCTACAATGGTATGTATCTCATCTATAAACAGGATTACCTCAGGAGATTTTTCAAGCTCGTTCATTACTGCCTTCATTCTCTCCTCAAACTGTCCGCGATATTTAGTACCCGCCACTAACGATGCCAGGTCTAACGTAACCACACGTTTACCAAAAAGCACCCTCGATACTTTTTTCTGCACTATCCTAAGGGCAAGGCCTTCAGCTATTGCTGTTTTACCTACGCCAGGTTCGCCAATCAGTATCGGGTTATTCTTTTTACGGCGGCTTAGTACCTGCGCCACACGTTCAATTTCTTTTTCTCTGCCTACTATTGGGTCTAGCTTATTATCTTCAGCTAGCTTTGTTAAATCTCTTCCGAAATTATCTAGTACAGGCGTACGCGATTTTTCCATAGTACTTTTTGAAGAGCCTGATTCTTTGCCACCTGTAGAACCTGACCCGCTGTTTCCAAAAATTCTGGAGCTGTCTTCATCTCCGTCGTCAGTATCAGAAGAGCCAAGAGGATTATGAGAATGGTATTCCAATAATTCTTTGATCACTTCATAATTTACTTCAAACTTTTCAAGGATTTGAGTGGCTATGTTGTCTTCATCCCTCAGGATTGATAAAAGCAAATGCTCTGTACCGATCAATTCACTCTTAAAAATTTTAGCCTCCAGGTAAGTTATTTTTAAAACTTTTTCGGATTGACGGGTTAAGGGGATATTGGCAAGGTTTTTAACATTGCCTGTAGCCGTGCCTTTTATGGCCTGCTCAATGGATGTCCTTAGTTCGTCAAGAGAAATGCCCAGTTTCTTTAATAACCCAATTGCAACTCCCTCGCCTTCTCTGATCATTCCCAGTAATAGATGTTCAGCTCCAATATAATCATGGCCAAGGCGAAGCGCTTCTTCCCTGCTTAGGGAAATCACTTCTTTTACTCTGTTAGAAAATTTAGCTTCCATATTATAAAGGAGTAATAAATATTAAATAATTAATTAATTTGTTTCCCTTGAAAAAGTTATTCTCAATACTAACAGGTACCCGTTAATATTTGTTCAAACTTAAACTATTTTACATAATTTCAAAATTTCCAAGGCATTTTTACCTTCATTAAATAATAAATCGGTAATGCTAAGATTAGATTCAAAAGTCGAGCCAAATAATTGCGTATAGTTTACCGATGCAATTTTGTCATGGTTTTCAGAAATTAGCTTTGGGCTAATAGTCCCTCGCCTGTCAAATAGGCTTGTTTCTTTATCATAACGCTCTGTCAACAACAATTCTTTTTGCATCCCTATTACTTTTATGCACATTCTCAGCATATCCATATTCAAATCAAATAAAAAACTATGCCTTCTTTCCCATATTTCCTCAAAATAGAAAATATAGTATTCGTAAAAAGGCGCATTGCCGTAGGCAGACCTTATTGCTTTTCGGTGCTGGTTTACCCAATTGCGGGTATAATCTATTTTTATCGCTTTTGTTAAAACCTTAGCATGCGGATTTATGATAGGTACGGATAAAGCGTCTATTTGGTTTGCCCCTCGTATGCGGCACCTGTTACGGTAACTTTGCTTTACGTAGTTTTCTTCAGCTTCTATGTATATACTTTCGGAATGGTATAGGTAAGCGAAATATTCTACGCAAGGCAGGTAATGCAGTTCAATAAGTAAAGGAATCATTCCTTAATGTTAATAATTAAATTTAATTTTGGTTCGATGATTTTTATAAAGCTACTTTCTTTTTTGCCTCTCACCATCCTATACTGGCTATCGGATCTGCTTAGCTTTTTTCTTTCAAAAATAATTCGTTACCGCAGAAATGTAATTATACACAACTTAAAAAACAGCTTCCCAGATAAATCACACAAAGAAATTAAATCCATAGCGGAAGATTTTTATAGAAACCTGGCGGATGTAGTAGTGGAGGCTATTAAAATAAGAACCCTATCCCCTGCCGCTTTGCAAAAAAGAGTAAAGCTTAATGCAGACCTTCCCAATAAATACTTTCACGAAAAGAAATCCATTATAGTTCTTACCGGCCATTTAAGCAATTGGGAATGGCTGCTGCAGGCTTGCTGCTCGGTGACTAAAGCCAATAACTGTGCTTTGCTTGCCGTATATCGCCCATTGCACAACAAGGCTTTTGATGAGTTGATGTTGGAACTGAGGACTAGATTTGGAGCTATAGCCGTTGCCGAAAGAAAGGTTTTGCGTGAACTTACCGCCCGCAGAAATGAAATAAAAGGCCTGGCAATGGTAGCGGACCAAACACCCGGAGGAGACATAAGATACTGGACAAATTTTTTGCACCAGGAAACAGGCTTTTTTACCGGGGCAGAAAAACTGGCAAGGCTTAGCGAAATACCAGTGCTGTTCGCTTCTATGAAGCGGGTAAAAAGAGGATACTATGAGGTAAATTTTGAGCTGATCGAAGAACCTCCTTTTGATACAGAAAACGAGAATTCCATCATTGAAAAATATAGTAAGAAGTTAGAAGCGGCCATCATACAAAGCCCTTCGCAGTGGCTTTGGTCGCACCGCAGATGGAAGCATAAGCGAAAAAGCGATTACCTTATTTAGCCAGAGATTTAAAAAATTTGCATCTTTATTTTTATAACACACAAGCAATACTATTATGACACTAATGAGAGTAAAGTACCTGGGAGATTTAAGAACGGAAGCTGAACACGTAAAATCTGGCTCCAAGATGTTTACCGACGCGCCTACCGATAACAATGGCAAAGGCGAAGCATTTTCACCTACCGACTTAGTTGCTACGGCGCTGGCTACCTGCATGATTACTACCATGGGAATAGTAGCCCGTCGTGATAACATAGACATTGTGGGCTTGCATGCTGAAGTTGAAAAGATAATGGCAGCCTCTCCGCGTAAGGTGGCGGAAATAAGAGTGGCTTTAACGTTGCCAGATAGTTCTAAACTAAATGATAAAGAAAAGGAGCTTATGAAGAAAACGGCTCACAGCTGCCCGGTGGCATTGTCCTTAGATCCTTCTATAAAGCAAACGGTTTCGTTTAACTTTTAACAGTAGCAAGCTGGTTTTTAATCTCCTGGTAATTAATGGCAGTGTGCGAAGCATGGTACACGCAAACTCCATTGCTTATTACCAATACCTGAGGAGATTCATGCTGCACGTGGAATAAATGTTCTATTTTTTGGGAAACAGGCCTGTAGCTAATCAAATCTAAATAGTATGGAGAACCTGCTTCCTCTTTTTTCCAGGCGGTTTCCAGCCTGTTTATAACCATAGCGCTTATAGAACAACGGGTGCTGTGCTTAAATATAACCACAGGATGATGTTTAGATTGTTCTATAATCTCATTCAACTGAGATTCGTCTTTTAATTGCAACCACTCCATAATTATCTCCAGATTTCACTTTCTCTTTTATCGTACTTCGGCTTGGCCTCCTTCTTCTTCATATAGTTAGGAGTTTCAATGCCGTCATTCTTGCCATATTTCTTCAGCATTCGCTTTCTGTACCTTTCCTTAGCGGCGTAGGAATTTTTAACATTCCCCCCACGGTACACAGCGCTTGGGTGCATGCCTTTCTTCACTCTCTTAACTATAATATCACCCTCAAAGTTTGCCATCTGCTTGCTCTTCTTTCTTATTTTCCTGTCGCGCGCTTCTAATGTGCTTACTAATATATCTCCTTCGTAGCTGGCAATCTTACGTCCTTTTTCACGCCGCATCTTATCGCGTTTATTCAAATCGCGAACCAATATGTCGCCAGAGTAATTCTTCATCCTCATCTGCTGCTCCATATTCACACCTCTTACAAGCACCATTGAACCTTCGTTCTTAGGCCCTTTGGCTCGCGATTGCGCTACTTCCATATCGCCGCTGTAATGGCCTATCTCTTTATCTTTCTTCCTTATTTTACTTTCGTTGCTTACTATATCGCCAGAGTAGCCGCTTATCTTTTTAGCTGCTTTTCTCTCTTTACTATCATCAACTTTTGTATCGCCAGTATTGGAGGCTACCTCCTTAGCTTTTATTTTCAGCTTGCGAGTGTTGTCGTTATATTTTGTAAGATTGTCAGGAATTGCCTTTTTGTTACTGCCTGTCTGAGCACGCAATATAAAAGGCACACACAAAGCAAAAAGAAGAATAAAAATAATACTGGTATTTTTCATTGAGGAGTTTCCTGTCGTTAGCGCTTACAGATGAGTTTTACGTTGAGCTTTGAGTTTTTTAGGGGTTTTTTTACTCACAAGTCCGTTTCCTTTATCGATTCTTCCCTTCCCTTTAGAATCTTTTAGTTTTCCATTTTCGTCAAACATACTCATGTCAGCCTCATTTGATTGTCCTAAGCCTGGACAAGGATATGACTTGTTACGGCAGGAAGACATAATGATAACGGCAAAACCAATCATCATGTATGGCATGAGAATATTTTTTATAAAGTTAGTTGCTCTCATAATCAAAATTACTAAAAATTGTACGTGTAATCAATTTAAAAGTTTAAAAGCTCTTCTATCTTCTCTTTAAGCCGTAGGCGTGGAAGAAAGTTTTCTTCCAATGGAGGCGAAAATGGCACTGGCGTATCAAGGCTTCCCAGCCTCATTACAGGGGCGTCCAGGCAGTCAAAACAGTGTTCGGCTATCCAGGCGGCCAGCTCTGCGCTAATGCTTCCAGTTATAGTATCTTCATTCACTATTAACACTTTACCTGTCTTCTTTACTGTTTCCAGCACTGCCTCTTTATCCCAGGGAAGCAGGGTACGTAAATCCAGCACATCGGCTTTTACGCCCGGCATTTCTTTTAAAACCTGCTGCGCCCAGTGAACACCCATACCGTACGTAATAATGGATAAATCATTCCCCTCTGCCGCCAGCCTTGCTTTGCCAATCTGAGTGGTATAATAGCTATCCGGCACATCTTCGCTAACTGAGCGGTACAATAATTTATGTTCGAAATACAGCACAGGGTTAGGGTCTTCTATGGCTGCATTCAGTAATCCTTTAGCGTCTGCAGGCGTTGCCGGAAACACCACTTTTAAACCGGGGGTATGAAAAAACCAGGCTTCGTTCGATTGTGAATGAAACGGGCCAGCCGCAGCTCCTGCTCCCGTTGGCATACGTATTACCACGTCAGCATTTTGCCCCCAGCGGTAATGCATTTTTGCCAGGTTGTTTACCACTTGGTTAAAACCGGATGAAACAAAATCTGCAAATTGCATTTCTACCACTGACTTAATTTTTTTTATCGATAAGCCAAGTCCTGCTCCTATAATGGCAGATTCGCACAAAGGGGTATTTCTTACCCTGGCTTTTCCAAATTTCTCTACAAAACCTTCCGTTACTTTAAATACTCCCCCGTATTCTGCTATGTCCTGCCCCATCAAAATCAGATCAGGGTACTTCTCCATACTTTCCCTTAAGGAGTCCGAAACAGCATCTACATAACGTTTCTTTGTCTTTGCAGGACTGGTTGGCGCTATTACATTTTGCTGAAACGGGGCATACACATCCGCCAGTTCTGTAGCGGTATCTGCTACAGGCATTTTTTCCGATGCAGAAACTTTCCAGGCTTCGTCTATTTCTGTTTTAATATCTTTTTTCAGGTCTTGCATAAGCTTTATGCTTAGCACATTCTCATCCAGCAGCCATTTTTCATAATTCTCTACCGGGTCTTTTTTTGCCCATTGCTCAAACAGTTCCTGCGGAACGTATTTAGTGCCAGAGGCTTCTTCGTGCCCTCGCATCCGAAAGGTTAACGCCTCAATAAGAATAGGGCGTGGGTTTGCCCGGATGCTGCTGGCCGCTTGTTTTATGGCGTCGTACACTTCCAGTACATTATTACCGTCCACCTGCAAAGTATCCATACCATAGGCGGGCCCTTTATCGCAAAAGCTATGAAACTTAAATTGCTCGCTGCTTGGGGTAGAAAGACCATAGCCATTATTTTCTATTATAAACAATACCGGCAGGCTCCATACTGCCGCTACATTTAGCGCTTCGTGGAAGTCCCCTTCGCTGGCTCCCCCGTCTCCGCTAAACACCAGCGTTGCCTTTTTCTGTCCTTTAAGTACATCCGCAAGGGCAATTCCATCCGCTACAGCCAGTTGAGGCCCTAAGTGAGAAATCATGCCCACAATATGATATTCGTTAGTGCCAAAGTGGAAAGACCTGTCCCTGCCTTTGGTAAAGCCAGACAGTTTTCCCTGGAACTGGGCAAAAAGCCTGTTTAGAGGAATTTTCCTTGCCGTAAATATTCCAAGGTTCCTGTGCAGGGGCAGAATGTATTCGTCATTTTCCAGGGCGCATGCCGCTCCTACCGAGATGGCCTCTTGCCCTATGCCAGAGAACCACTTACTTATCTCATTCTGCCTTAGCAGGATAAGCATTTTCTCCTCAATCATTCTAGGCCTAAGCAGCTCTCTGTACAATCTTAAAAGCGTCTCCTCCGAATATAACTTCTTGTTGAATTTCATACCAATACGTTCTCTGCTAACAATCAAAATTAAAGTAATGTGATATTCTTAAAAAACAATAACTTCTATTTTTTACTTTTGCACCCAAGTATAAGTAAAAATGATAAATTATAACTATTTTAAACTGGATAACGGACTGAAGGTTTTTGTTCACGAAGACCATACGGTATCCATAGCGGTGCTAAATATTTTATATAACGTTGGTTCTAAAGACGAAGACGAGAACAAAACAGGCTTTGCCCATTTGTTTGAACATCTTATGTTTGGGGGCTCTATAAATATCCCATCGTACGACATGCCTTTGGAATTGGTGGGAGGAGAAAACAACGCCTTCACCTCGCCCGACATTACCAATTATTACATAACCCTTCCGGCCATAAATATAGAAACAGCTTTTTGGCTGGAGTCTGACCGAATGTTGTCTCTTTCTTTTGACCCCAGGGCTCTGGAAGTGCAACGCAGCGTAGTTATTGAAGAGTTTAAACAACGCTACCTGAACCAGCCCTACGGCGATGTATGGTTAAAGCTAAGGCCGCTGGCTTACCAGGTGCACCCCTACAAATGGCCTACCATTGGCAAAGAAATTTCGCACATCGAAAATGCCACTATGGACGATGTTAAAGAATTTTTCTATTCCCATTACCTGCCCAACAACGCCATTATGGTGGTAGGGGGCAATGTAACGCTGGAACAGGTAAAAGCGCTTTCAGAAAAGTGGTTTGCCCCAATTCCGGCAGGAAAAGAATACAACAGAAGCCTGCCAAAAGAACCAGAGCAGAAAGAAGCCCGTTTTGAAGAAGTATTTGCCGATGTTCCCCTTGATGCCGTGTACAAGGTTTACCACATGGGCAGTAAACTGGCGGACGACTACTACGCTACCGATTTACTAAGCGACCTGATGGGCAGAGGGAAATCTTCCCGCCTGTACGACCAATTGGTAAAAGAAAAACAATTGTTCAACTCAATCGGCTCGCACGTATCCGGCTCGTTTGAACCTGGCTTGTTTATTATAGAGGGCAAACTGAACGAAGGCGTTAGCATAGAAGAAGGCGAAAAGGCCATAGTAGAAATTCTGGAAGATATAAAGCAAAACTCCGTAAAGGAAAGCGAACTGCAAAAGGTAAAGAACCAGGCAGAGTCTTCTATTGCTTTTGGCGAGGTAGAGCTGCTGAACAGGGCCATGAACCTGGCTTACGCCGCCCTGCTGGGAAATCCTGAGCTTATTAACGAAGAGGCCGAGAAAATAAAAGCGGTAACTACTGCCGATGTTAAAAACGCCGCTTTAAAAGTATTAAAACCCACTAATTGTTCTACCCTTTACTACCGCAAGAAAGCTAAGTAATATGAAAGTAAGAGTAGGTTTTGGTTATGATGTGCACCAACTGCGCGAAGGCATAGAGTTCTGGCTGGGGGGAATAAAAATACCCCATACGCATGGTTCTTACGGGCACTCCGACGCCGATGTGCTGATACACGTAATTTGCGATGCGCTGCTAGGCGCCGCTAACCTTAGGGACATTGGCTACCACTTCTCTGACAAAGACCCCAAGTACAAAGGCATTGATAGTAAAATACTATTAAAGAACGTAGTAGAACTACTAAAGCAAAAAGGCTATAGCATAGGCAATATAGATACTACCATTTGCTTGCAGGAACCCAAAATAAACCCCCATGTTCCGGAAATGAAAAAGGTATTGGCCGCTACCATGGGAATTGAGGAAGAGGACATTTCCATAAAAGCTACTACCACCGAAAACCTGGGCTTTGTAGGCAGAAAAGAGGGCGTGTCCGCTTATGCAGTGGCGTTGATTGAGAAGAAGGTTTAAAAATGCGGTATCTTAATACACAACAATCCCCTTACTGTCAGATGTTTCCATCTGACAGTAAGTAGTGCAAATCGTTAGGTGATAACACCTTACGGCACAAATACAATAAAGACCCGTCAGTAGTTTAGCTATAACGTATACGTATTCTTAGGAATCTTATCCAGGTAGTAAACGCCTTCGTAGTTCAGCTTTTTCTTCAGCATCTTCTTTACTATTTCATCCAGGCTGGTTTCCTGTTCAAAAGGCTCAAAAGTATACCGCTGCGTTTCCTCCGTTTTTAGGCAGGCAATCTTCATATCAAATACGGGGATTTCTCCCACAAACAGGAATCCCATAAAACCATGCATTCCCTTAATCGAAAAATAGACAGATTCCATAGCTTTTTCCGGTAAATGTATCAAAAAACAATACACTTGTCAAGTTAATGATACAATTTGTAGTAATTAATAGACAAAAAACCTGTACAATCGAATTTAAAAACCATGAATTTTAGCTCATGGTACACATAGGGCAGAAAATTCAGGAACTGGTTTATGAGTTAAACATACCCATTAGTGAATTTGCTTCCAGAATAAATAAAAGCAGAACCGTTGCTTACGACATTTTTACAAGGGAGACCATTGATACGGGCTTGCTTTATAAAATATCGGAAGTGCTGGAATACAATTTCTTTAAGCTCTATTTTGAGAACGAAGGGCCTATGGCCAACGACGCTTCTGAAAAATACGCCAAGTCCTCTCAACAGGAAATCAGTCAGCAGTTAATCAGTTACAAAAAGGAGCTTGATAATGCCATTGAAGAAATCAACAAGCTAAAAAAAGCCATGAAGCCTCAAAGCTATAAAATAGCAAAGAAGAGCAATAAAAAAGGCTCCTGAGAGCCCCTTGCTTAGCCGCCTACAGTGCCTACGGATGCACTATGCGGAATAGGATCTGCCGCTCCGGTAGGGTCGCCCTTTACTGTGCCGCTTGTTGTTATGTTTCTGCCATCCAGCAGCAGCAAGCCTGCCATATGAGGCGCCGCCATAGAGGTGCCTGTTAAAGTAGCATAGGCCCCGTTCAGATAGGTACTATAAATATTTACGCCAGGAGTACAATAGTCAATAGGGGGCATACCGTAATTAGAAAAGCTTCCCCACATACCGTTAACGTCCATAGCGGCTACCGTATATATATTTTCTCCGTTTACCCGTGCAGGAGAATAGTCAGTAGCGCTGCTTGCCTGGTTGCCAGAGGCAATGGCAAAGAATATACCTAATGTAGAGGTTAAATAAACCGCCCCATCCAGGCTGCCCGAGGCCAATCCGCCTACGCTAAGGTTAACCACATCGCCCTGTTTGGCATGGCCTGCCACCCAGTCTACCGCCGCTATTATGTTAGACATTGTGCCCATTCCATTGGCGTCCAACGTCCTTAAGGCCACTATGGTAGCTCCTGCAGCCACGCCCACCACACCTATGGAGTTGTTATTGGCGGCAATAATGCCCGCTACGTGCGTTCCATGCCCGTTTTGGTCTTGCGGCGTTGTAGTATCTCCCAGAAATGATTTACATCGCGTGGCGTCCACCGTAAGGTCAGGATGGGTCATATCCACCCCGGAATCAATAATCCATACCGTTTTACCAACTGCAGGCCCATAACCCACCCTTGCCACTCCCCAGGGAATAGTTTGTCCCGAAGAATCCTCCGTGGTTTGGCCCGGACTTACATCCAGCTTTATTACCTGGTCTGGTTCTATAGCTTGTATGTTAGGGTCGCTCTTCAACTTCGTCAATTGTTCTTCGTTAAGCGTTACAGCAACGCCCTGTACGCCTATTACATAGCTTTGTTTTATAGCCGAAGGCGCCACGCCATATTGGGCAAGCAGAGCTGTGGAGCCTTGCTGCAAGGCCATTACTTTATCGCTATAGTTTTGCGCGGCGGCGGCTTTGGTAGCCGGTTCAGAACTTCCGTGATACAAGACAATGTACTGATTGCTTACATAACTGCCCCCCGCCTGTTCAGGCGCAAGGGTAGAAGAAGTATTAGCGCTTGTTGGTACTACATCCTGAGTTTTTTTGCAGCTGCTAAAAACTAACGTGCATGCAAGAGCCAGGGCAAGCCATTTGCCGGTTGATTTAATCATGAAATGAAATCTTTTCTGGTTGATCTAATGATTTAATCAGAATTTAGGCCGAATTAAATCAGGTTACTTTGTAGTAAACAAGTGGTAAAGGGCTATAAGTTCACTAGGCTAATGGCAGGAGCTAAAGCGCTTAAGTGCATTTTAAAAGAACTAAGTACAACGATTATTTAATTTTTATATTTACCAGGGAATAAATATCGGATAGAAGCGAAGGTTACAAAAAGAGAAAGAAAGGCATTAAATAAAAACAGTATCAATACAGTGATCTTAAAAGTTATAGTAAAAAGTATACTTGGTTTAGCGCTTCTCCTATTCATTCTTTCATGCAAAAAACATGAAACAACACCTGTTCAAAATCCTTTTACTACATCCTTTTCAGTAAATGGCAATTCTATAGTAAGCTATACCAATCCTTCTGGCATAAATACCCTTCGCATAACCTGCCCAAACGACACTGCTATTAACCAGATTACCTATACGCACGACATCATCAACTACTATACCAACTACCCAACCAGCGCTTACACCCTAAGCATCCCTTACGACAGCTCCAACTTTGTAAGCCTGCTTAAAACCAATACCAAATACCCTTTGCTGGCTAACGTAGGCGATAGCTGCTCCATTGGCATGGACTTTGCCTATAACGATGCCCAGGGAATACCCTACAGCAGCATTAGCGATAACAACTTAAGCCAGCAATACATGTCCCTTTCTAAAATAACCTATTTAGGAGATGAGGAAAGCGCAGCCATAAGCTATGCGGTTTATTCTTTAAGCGGGAATTTTACCTGCATAGTACAGTCGGGAGACACTTCCCTTCCCCTGAAAGTTATCTCCAATGGCAATTTTACAGTGAAGGCATACCTGCTTAGGCAATAAAAATTATTCTTCCCGTTCCTATAAAGTTTTTAACTTTATCTTTTTCATCAACTCTTACCATGTTAACTAAAGCAAACAGGATATTCTTTTTTTTGGCTGCGCTCTTGTTATTTTCCTGCCATCACAACAAATCAGAAAAGATATTTATCCCAAGCAGTAAAAAGATAAACCACGCACGCAACTACTATAAAAAGGCCGAAAAAATTAATTATTCTGTGCAGTATGGCTTATTGCACATCGGGAACATTGTTATAACTACCTCAGCGGGTGTGCAACAGGTTGATAATATACCCTGCTACCATGTAAAGGTAAACTCTAAGCTATCTGGCGCCACTGGCTTTGTTTTTTCAATAAACGACTCCTGGGAATCCTTTATTGATACCTCTTCCCTTTTACCCTATAAGTTTGGCAAGTCTTTACAAGAGAATAAGTACCATAGAACAGACTATACCATTTTTGACCGGATACAGGAAAAAGCTTTTGTAACCAATATTACCAACCCTGCCGCGCCCGAAAGTAATAATTACCCCATTACTACCAACATCGAAGACATGATAAGCAGCTTCTTCCTTCTAAGAAACGTCCCCTTAGAAAATATGAAGGTAAACGATACGGCTACCATTGATGCTTTTGTAGAGAATCGCTGTTTCAACATCCGAATAAAGCTTTTGGGTATGGAAAAGATAAAAGCTCTTTCTAAAAAACAAAAAGCTTATTTAATTACAACCTCAGTGGCAGGCGTAGAATCGGACGAACAGGTAAAATGCTGGATAAGCGCCGACGAAAAACATATTCCGCTAAAAGTGAGGGTAAAACTACCCCTTGTTGCCGTGGAACTGGAACTAAAGGAATACAAAAGCAATTAATTTGCGTAAGTAGTGTAAGGAATACGATCTAAATGCGACAAACTAATAAAAAAGATTGTTTACTAATTAATCATCACCTGACATGAACAAGCATTTATATCTAATTTTAATGTACCTGGCATTTTGTACCATTACAGGATGCGGGCAAAGCAAACCTTCAACAAATAATAAAAAAACATCTGTTATGGCAACTACCAACAACGATACCAAAAAATACAATGTACTAACTCCCGAAGAGGAAAACGTAATTGTACACAAAGGCACAGAAATGCCGTACACAGGCAAATACTATAAGACCAAAGAAGAAGGAACATACATTTGCAGGCGTTGCAATGCCCCTCTTTACCGCTCTACAGACAAGTTCGATTCCCACTGCGGATGGCCTAGTTTTGACGATGAAATTCCTGGCGCAGTAGAGCGTATTACAGACGCTGACGGCTATCGGACTGAAATAGTTTGCGCCAATTGCAAAGGGCATTTGGGCCATGTGTTTGAAGGGGAAGGATTTACTAAAAAAGACACAAGGCACTGCGTTAACTCAGTTTCTATAGAACTTGTGCCAAAAAAGAAATAAGGGTAAGCCCCTTATTTCTTCCATTTAATATTGCAGCCTATGCTTGGCTTCTGGTCTTCAGGAACAAGTTCATTTTTCAAAATATGATCTAAGGCGTTACGTATATCCTTTCCTGTTACGGGTATACTATTAGAAGGCCTGGAATCGTCCAGTTGCCCCCGGTAAACCAGGCGCAGGTTACTATCATAAATAAAAAAGTCAGGTGTGCAGGCCGCTTCATAAGTCTTGGCTACTGCCTGAGATTCATCGTACAGGTAAGGAAATGAGAAATGATTTTCGTCTGCAAATATCTTCATCTTATCCGGCGCATCAGCAGGATAATTAATTACATCATTAGAGCTAATGGCTACAAAAGAAATTTCTTTAGGGCTGTAATCATTGGCAAGCTTTGACAGTTCTTTTTCTACATGCTTTACAAAAGGGCAATGGTTGCAAATGAACATAACAACAAGCGCTTTGCCTGTTTTTAATTCTTTAAGCGAATATTGCTTCCCGGAAACAGCATCAGGCAAATTAAAATCTGGAGCTATACTGCCCAGAGTGCTCATGGTAGAGGGGGTTTGTGCCATAGTAGTTTTATCTGGTAGTAATTAAGAGGCCTTCTTCGATTTTAACTTATAATACTCCAGTTTCACAAAAGAGTAGCCCATCTTTCTAAGCTCAGGAATTGTTTCCTTTAGCGCTTCATAGGTATACCATTGGGGGCGGTTCATGTGCATTATAATAAGCGCGCCGCTTTTAGCGTGAGAAATAATATTTTTCTTAATCTCGTCTTTGGGCGTAAACGGCACCGCATCGCCCGAAAGAATATCGTAGCTTACTATCTGTACTCCTATCTGTCCAGCTATTTTAGCGCAAAGCTCGTCTGTAAAAGCGGTAGCAGAGCGGTAAAACTCTGGCCTTCTTCCTGTGATCTTTTCAAGCTTACGTTCATTAAGTTCTATCTCATCCAAAGCGGCAGATATATTTGCAGTGCCTTTTATCCCGTATTCTGATTCCCCATCTACCGAGCAGGGCCTGTGCCTCAAACCATGGTTTTCTATCTCTATCAAGGTATCTGCCATTAGCTCTTTTACAGCTTCGGGGTTAGCGTCCATCCACATACCAGTTAAAAATACAGTAGCGGGCAGTTTTTCCTGCTTCAAAAAGTCAATCAGTTCTTTATCGTATCCGTCTCCATGCGGGCCGCCGCAGGCGTCAAACGTCAAAGCCATTATCTTTGCCTTGGTAATCAGGTCTTCGTCTACGCCCTTTACAAACTCGCCCCAGCTGCCGGGTTTGGCGTTAGGGTATTCTTTTATAATCTTTAGTTTAAGCTGTTCATAATCTGTAGTGGCGGGAACTGTTACTTCAGCAGGGATAATCTTTTTAGCTTCGGTAGAGTCTGTATCAGCAGTTTTTTCATTCTGGGCTACATCGCAGGAAGCCAATGTAAATAGTACAGCTAAAAGGGGAATAAATTTCAATTTCATAATCAGATTAATACAGATGCAAATTTACATAAAAAAAGGGAAGGCTAAAGCCATCCCTTTTCTATAATTTAAAGACAATACACATTAGTCTTGTCTCTTGTTTCTTCTGTCTTCACGTATATTTTGCTTATCATCCCTCTTGTCTTTCCTATCCATTCTCGCGTTCTGCTTGTCAGCCTTTATTTGTTGTTTAGGCGCTCCAGCGGCCTCATCTGCAACCATTTTACTGTTATCCTGGTTTACCCTTTCCTTGTCCATCCTCTTTTGCCTTTTGTCATTATTTAGCGTTTTCTGGTCATTACGCTCTATTCTTTTTTCTTCTTGCCTGTCCTGGGCTTTCACTGTTTGACTAAGAATAAGTAAGCCAAGGCAAAGTACTAATTGAAGCGCTAATAATTTCATGATAGTAATTTTTAAGGTTTATGCTGTATAACGTTGAAATCTGATTTGTTATATTAATATTATTTAGAAAGATAACAAAAATAATTTAATTTTTAAAATTCATACAAATGGCACGGGCTTTGTGCTACGTAAATTGATTACAAAAGTTTTATTGTATGTTCAGGCTGATTTTTAAAGTTTTTTTACTGCTGGCCTTACTAAACATGGCCTTCTCCCCTCTAGCCAAAGGAGGTATAGGCCCAAACAGCCCTGGTTTTAACTTCAATTGTTCAGAACATGCCGTAAAAATAGTTTCTTGCTCTGCCGCTCCTGTTAAAAGCGTTGGTTTTATTATATACGCCGAAGACGAGAATGATAGCGCTAACGCTAAAGTAAAAGCTACGCCAATCCGTTTTTACCCTGGTCGTACCGCCTACCGCATAAATTATTTACAAGCATCTTACAAAAAAGCAGGTTTACATAATCCCATCCCCATCTATATTACCACCCACAATTACAGAGTATAAGACTTAAGTAAGGTTATTTTTCATCCGGCTGCATTACTACTAGTAATTCATTATCAAAACATTCATTAAATCTTATACAAGTATGAAAAAGATATTTTTTTTCATGTCGATCATTCTGTTGATGTCGTCATGCAGAACAGTGCCGGCAGGCTATAGAGGAATAAAAGTATACCTGCTTGGCAATAAAAAAGGCGTAGAAACCAAACAACTTGGCGTAGGCGCCTATTGGATCGGGGCCAACCAAAAACTATACAAATTCCCTGTATTTCAGCAAAACTACGTTTGGAAAGACGACCGCCCTAACGGTGGCGCGGACAACTCTATCACCTTTCAGAGCAAAGAAGGGCTGGATGTAGACGCCGATTTTGGCATAAGCTACTCCATAGTGCCAGACAGCGTTTCTGCCATTTTTCAAAAATGGAGAAGAGGTATTGACGAGATTACAAACATATTCTTACGAAACATGGTGCGCGATGCGCTGAATGTAGAGGCTTCAAGGATGCCGATTGAATCTATTTACGGAATACATAAACGCGATTTGCTGGCGAGGGTTGATAGCCTTGTTTCTATACAAACCGAACAACACGGCATTATTATAGACCGTATATATACCATTGGCGAGTTCAGGCTGCCTACCGTGATAGAACATGCTATAAACTCCAAACTGGAAGCCAACCAGAAAGCGCAGCAGGCGCAAAACGAAGTAAAAGAAGTAGAGGCCGAAGCCAACAAAAAAATTGCCAAATCAAAAGGCGAGGCAGAAAGCAGGGTAATAGAAGCAACCGCGCAGGCTTCGGTAATAAAAATACAGGCCCAGGCAGAAGCGGATGCCCAACGGGTACAAGCAGATGCTCAGGCGGAAGCCAACCGAAAAATATCCGAGTCGCTTAGCCCCTTGCTGATAGAGTATCGCAAAATAGACAAGTGGGAAGGAAAGGTGCCGCAGGTTACCAGTGGCAATATCCCCTTCATTAATCTTAATGATGGCGCAAACTCTCCGCCAACAGCGCCTTCCAAATAGTGTCTTGTAGTAAAGGGAACGTTAAGTTCCCTTTACTACTTATTACCTCCCAACTTCTGCTCTAAGAAAGACAACGTTAGCGCCCAGGCCTCTTTAGCAGCATGTTCATTATAGGCCGAACGCTCGTCGCAAAAGAACCCGTGGTCAGCGTCAGATACTACTACGTTCACAAACTTTTTATCTGCTTTCTCAAGCGCTTCCGTTACTCCCCTACGCTGCTCTTCCGGAATATGCTTATCCAATCCTCCCCAGAAAAAAAGCATGGGCGCATGCAACTGGCTGGCTCTTTGTAGCATCTCGTCTTTCATCCCCCCGGCATAGTACGACACAGCCGCTTTAAGTGGTAGTATGGAGTTGGCAATGTAAGAACACCTGCCGCCCATGCAATAGCCGCTACACACTATACTGTCTTTCTTTACTTGCGGTTGGCTGCTAAGCCAGTTATATGCCGCTTTTATATCTGCTTCCAGCTTCTCAGTAGTCAAAACCGAGGAATGGGGGCGCACTGCTTCAAAATCTCCATAGTTCGCCTCAAAGCCCGCTGGGGCAGTTCGGTGGAAAAACTCCGGCGCTATGGCCACATAGCCTTGCTCTGCAAAACGGCTAACCAGGCTGCGTATATGGTGGTTTACACCAAACGCTTCCTGGAAAATAAGAATGCCTGGGAAGGCGCCATTGCCTTTGGGTTGAGCGGTAAAAGCCTGCATAGCTGGTTCCGCCTCCACAGGCAGAGTAACAAATTGTTCTAAGATAGAGCTAGTCATACTAATAAAAAAGTTGAGTTATGTTAACTAAGATAATTTCATTTTGCATAAAGTACAAAGCAGGCAAAAATGTTTGGGGAAATATTATTTTCATAACGAAAAATAGGCATTGCATTTTGCAGAAAAAAAACTGTAAACCCATTTACATCTCACAATAAATAAGTTTAGCATAAAGCATAGAACTAATTCCGAGAACCTACCCCACTTACTGATGAATGAGGACAGCGCCACAGGAGCTAATAGGCAGGTAAGTTATTTTAAGGTTAAGAAACTATTATTAAATGGTTAAATAATTATTACCGCAAAGCGCTTTACAAAAGCATAATACAAACATTACCTTCCCTTAACACCGCGTAATGCAAAGCCGCGTACATTGCACAAAAAAATAATTACTACTATGAAAAAAACATTACATTTTACACTAATTATTGCCCTTATTATGCTTGTTGCTGAAAGTAAGGCACAAACAACATTACTTTACTATTGGAGTTTTGATACCCTTTCGGCGCCACTAACAGGCCCCGCTGCTGGAGATTTTATGGTTCACTTACCTATTAACTCAGACTCTACTACAATGAACGCACCGGGAACTATTAACTGGGAACCACAACCAGGAGCTCCTGCAGGAACAGCATCTACTTTATGGATTGACAATGTAACTGCTGACGGATGTACTATAAATGCACAGGGAAGCGCTATAGCCAACGAAGCTAAGAGTATTGGTTTAAGACCACGTAACCCAAGTCTATATGCTGAACTAATATTTAACATACCAACGACTGGCTATAAGGGTATCACTTTTACATTTGCAACTGAATCATCAGGATCAGGAATCGGAACTCAGGCTTTTGACTATAGTGTTGACGGAGGTTCTACTTTTAGTACAACAGGTATTGCAGTTACTTCAAATCCTTCCGCTGAAACAGGGCTTGCCTATGAAGACTCTGTAACTGCTAACTGGGGACTAGTAACAGTTGACCTTACAGCAGCTACTGCCGTTAATAATTCAAGCAATCTAATATTAAGATTAATATATAAAGGCCCTAAGGCAACTACCGGGGCAAGCGGTAACGATCGTTTAGATAATATAACTGTGTGGGGAACTGCCCTAACAACAGGCGTTAGTAACCCTTCTGCCGCAGACGCAGGGTATTCTTTATATCCTAACCCTACTTCAGACGTTGTTTATCTTTCTGCCCCCACTACAAGTTCTAAATACATTACTATTTACAATGCACAGGGCCAGCCGGTATATACTAGTACAGTAAGCGGGCAACAGTCCTCACTAAGCATTGCCAGCCTTACTTCCGGTATCTACTATGTAAATATAAACGACAACGGAACCAACTACAGCATTAAATTTGCGAAGAATTAATTTTAGAAATAAAATTTAGGTTTAGGTGTAAAGCCTTCGGTGAAGACCGGAGGCTTTTTTTTGTTAATAACTTTATACTACCTTATTTCTTTAAATTCTAATGCGGGATTTCTACCTTAAAATTCTATACCCTAGTGTCGTTGGCATAAGCTCCAAAACCTTTGCAAAAAAGGTTAAATAATACATGCCTGAAAAAATAACAGTACCATTAACAATAAATAACAATGAAATTAACAAGCGATAACAAGCGCATTAACAAGTGCCAATTTTTTTTCAGGTAATATTATAGTTACTATTGCACTTTTATTACTAGCACAAACTACTAGTTCGTTGGGTAAATTTACTACCTTACCAGTTACACTTAAAGCTAAGCAAAGGGCCAATTGGCATAGTTTACGCCAATATCCAGTATATTAATTTATTAGGGTCAAACTGAAAAAAAATGAGGATAAGAAAATACACAATCAAAAACGCTTTCATACTGTTATTCTTCTTCATCTCCTCCCTACCGTTTTCCTTAAATGCAGACATAATAAGTAGGACTACGCTATATACTATTCCCGCTGCCATGGTAAAAAACATAAGCGCCGTTAACCAGTAAGTAACTGTGTAGTGAACCCCAAAGCCTAGCGCATACGGAGGAATAACGCCAAAAACAGAAAACCCTTTAAAAGTTACTTTAGCTCTTATTATAAATGAGCTGAACACAACAACCCAGGCAATAGGCACATAAGTTAATATCTTATATACCAAAATCGATTTCTTTATCATCCCGTTATTTCTTCCTATCGTACTGGCAGCAGCCAGGTAAATTCTTGTATGCAGCGTCATCGCCTTTTTCAGTCTCCGTGTCGTAACCTGCTTCCGCTATCTTTTTCTGAATGCCCTGCTCATTTATTTTAGAAGGGTCGTAATATACAGATATCATTTTCGTAACCTCGTTCCATTCGGCAAAGTTAATTCCTTTCTCTTCTTTCAAAGAGCCTTCAATGGTTTTCTTGCACATTTCGCAGTTGCCATATACTTTAAAGCTCAGCTCTTTGCCTTCCTTTTTAGCGCTGCAACTAAACATACCTGTTAGCAGCACGATAATAACGCCATTAATTAAGATACTTTTCATCTTACAAATTTATGCAAATGATGAGTTAATTAAAAGCATGATAACTCCTGAAAGCGACAGTTTAAAAATTATTAAAAACTTAACTAAGGCTTAACATGCAATAAACATTGTAGCTATATCCTTGCACCAACCAAACCCATTGCCATGAAAAAAGGAATAATTGCCCTAATAATCCTGATAATCATTCATAGTTTAATGCCTGCTTCAACTAACGCCCAACATTCCAAAGTCGAAAAAAAGTTAAAAATCCTGTCCTGGAACATTTATATGTTACCTCTCCCCTTTGCCTCTGCCGGCAAAGTGAAACGCGCTAAAAGCATTGCTTCCATCATCAGAAATTCCGATTACGACGTCATAGTATTCCAGGAAGCTTTTCATGCTAAGGCCAGGCAAATATTGGCCGATTCATTGAAAAGCGCTTATCCATACCAGATTGGCCCTGCCAATTTTGGTAATAACTTCACTGCTACAAACAGCGGTGTGTGGATTATAAGCAGAATACCCCTAACTTTTATTGACGAGATCAAATTTAACGCCTGCGAAGGAATTGATTGCTTAAGCAAAAAAGGGGCAGTATTAACAGAAGGTTTGTTTGATGGCCACAAGTTTCAATTGGTAGGCACACACCTGGAATCTGGCAATAACCACTCAGTCAGGGAAAGACAACTTATCCAAATATCAGAATCACTGCTAAAACCACACGAAGAAGCGCAAGTTCCTCAGGTAATTTGCGGAGATTTTAACGTAAATAAATACGATAACGAACATTACAGTATATTAGTAGATAAGATGGACGTTGATAGTTACGACATAGCTGGGACTTGCCAGTTCTCCTATGCTGAAGAGACTAACGACTATACCAAATCAAAAACACAATACCTTATCGATTATATCTTCCTTAAAGAGAACGGTAAAAGAATAAAGGATGTGATTAGAAGAGTAAACCCAATTAAACAAAACTGGAAACGCAGGCATAACGACCTATCAGACCACTATGCCATTTGTGCTGAAATATACTTTTAAATGAGGTGACGTTACTATTAATAGGGAGTGTCAAAATTAATTATTGCTCGTTCAGGGTAACCAAGCAAAAAGCGCACCTCAAATTTATCCCCTTTCTTTAAATGGTATTTCTCAACTGTTCCCTCATAGTAATATTGAATTTTAGTGCGCTCCATTACCACATGGTATTTAAATAAACAATAGGTTTTATGCACTTCTTTAAGGGTTCCCTCAGCGTCGTCTAACTTCTCACTAGGCAGAAAAACAGGCTCTTCAAACAGTATTTTTGCATCTACAGGATTAAGGCTATCGTATTGCAATCTAAACTTATCGCCTTTTACGAGCGTAATGTTGTTATTCCCATCAAGTATGGTATAGGTATGTTTTTTTACAACATATTCAAATTTTAACCCATCTGAGTTAGAGCCTGGGTCAGCATGGTCGTCCATTAACGTTGCAATGGTATAAGATTGCCTCTTCTCTTTCTTTGATTGAGCCCTTGCATTACTTATTCCTACATAAAACAATACGCCTACCATTACAAAAAAAACACTGTGCCTGTGCATTTTTAACATGGTCAAATTTATACAAAACTAAATGATTTCTTGCAATAGCGGTTACAAGCGCTATTCTTACGTTATTAACATACAAAAATATATGTTAAAATAAATACATTTACAGCTTTTAGCTTAAAAAAATATAATAATTAATAGACAAAATTGAATTATTTTATTAAATAAATGTATTTTTGTCTTTAAAAAAATACTATGGTTATTAAAACCCGTGTAATCGTCTTTTTCGTCTTATTGATTAGCAATTCCATTTTTGCTCAGGTTACTAATGTTTTTTCTCCTGTAACGGCATTTACTTTAGGCACACAAACATGCACTAATCCTGGAACCCCTGCTACAAGCATTACTATTTCAACAAACAATGCCGCTTTTGCTGTAGGCAATACCGTTCTTATTATACAAATGAAGGGAGCGTCGGTAAACACTACCTTACAACCCGAACCGCCCACAGCGGCTGCAGATGCTGTTTTTGGAAGTGTTACTAGTCTCAATGCAGCAGGCAATTATGAATTTGCTGTTGTAGCCACTACCACAAACACTGGACCAGGCACTGCTACTCTTACTTTTACCCAACCCTTGGTTAATACCTATACCCCTCTTACTGATCCTGTGCAGTTAGTTAGTGTTCCCCAATATACTAACCTTACCATATCTGCCCCACTTACAGGTACTCCATGGGGAGGAACAACGGGGGGGGTACTTGTTTTTCAGGTAGGTGGAACATTGACATTAAACGCAAACATAAGCATGAATAACTCCGGGTTCAGGGGGGGGGCCATTATTACGCTTCCCGGAGCTACTGCATGCAATTCCGGCCCTTATACATTGGCAACAACGCCTACTGCTATCTCAAGCCAGAATAGCGCTGGCCGGGGGGAAGGTATAGTAACCAATGCAGACCTTTGGGGAAGAGGGGCTATGGCGAATGGCGGCGGCGGCGGCAGCGGCCATAACGGAGGCGGGGCAGGCGGAGGCAACTACTGTGCCGGCGGCAGGGGGGGATATGAATATTCCCCTTGCTATGCTACAACTGGTGCTGCTCTTCCCTACTTTCAAGCTGTTCCCAATTATGTAGGAGGCGCTTTTGGAACAGGACCGTCTGACCGCCAGGCTTTGCCAGGATATGCTGTAGCGCCCAGCGCTACCAAAGTATTTATGGGCGGCGGCGGCGGAGCAGGCAACGGCGACGATGGTTTTGAAACGCCAGGTGGAAATGGAGGGGGTATTATTATTATTTCGGCAGACGAAATTAGCGGAACTGGCGGCACAATATCTGCCAACGGAGAGGCCGGATGGACCAACGGAATTGCCCCTTATGCAGCGGGGGTGAGCGATGGCGTTGGCGGCGGTGGCGCGGGAGGCTCTGTACTACTTAATGTATCTACATATACAGTTGCAAGCCTAAGCGTACAGGCTAACGGTGGCAAAGGCGGAAGCAATGACCAGGCTAGCACTTGCCATGGCACAGGCGCAGGAGGAGGAGCGGGTTACGTAGCTTTGTCCACAGCAACTCCTTCTAATGTTAACATAAGCGCAAAAGGTGGGGCTTATGGATTAAGTGACACAAGCAACGTTTACGATAATAATTGTCATAATTCCAACTACGGTTCAGAGGCGGGAAGCTCCTGTGCAACAGCTAATAATACATTATCGCTTAATACCATGAACTGCCCTTGCAGCGCCGCTAACCTGGGGCCAGACCAGTCTTTATGCGGAAGTACTTCCATTACCTTAAAAAACGGAACGGCAAGCAACACAAACAAAACATTTACCTGGTACCTTAATGGTACGCAACTTACAGGCGCAGGGACTACAGGGCCTACCTATATAGCCACCACCGCAGGCTTATATAAAGTTATAGTAGATTCAATGGGCTGCATTAAAACATCTGAAATGAATATTACCAACACCTTACCGGTCCCCTACCTTGGGCCAAACCAAACGTTATGCAACCCTTCTTTCTTAAACCTTAGCACACCTAATGCGGCCTCGTTCCCGTCAGTTACCAAATTTCAATGGTACCTGAATGGCGTCGCTATTGCAGGAGATACCAACGTTTCCCTGCCAGACGTTACTGCGCCGGGCACATACAAACTTACTGCAACTGTGCCTGGCGGCACAGGAGGATGCGCCCAAACATTCGCCCAGGTAACGCTAACTTCTACTTCTCCCGTTGCGGTTAATGCCTGCAGGAGTACTACTGGTTCGGTAACTCTATCCATCACAAACACCCTTACTGGCGGCCCTTATAATTGGTATGCTACAGCTACGGGAGGAGGCGTACTATTAAACGGCAGTAACACTACTACTTATACAACCCCTTCTATTTCTGCTACTACTACCTATTATGTTGAGGACGATGGTTACTACGATACTATTGTAGGCCCAACCGCTTCAAATAACGGGGGATTTTCAGGAATAAATGGTTCAGGAAATTCTAAAACTTATACGGCTTTATATTTTAATGCCCTAAAAACCTTTTATTTAAAAGGTATTACAGTCACTATTTATACAAACAATTGTGCATGTACTACTAACTTCCCTATCTGGCTGGATATAACTAATTCAACCGGTACAGTTATAGGAACAGGAAAAGCAACAGTTAATTGCTGCCCTACAGGCATATCCGGAGGGCCGTATACTTATCCCATTACTTTTACAACCCCTGTTCTGATTCCTGCCGGGAATAATTATACCATAAGCGCTAATGCAACTACAGGGTATACAATTGCCTTTTTTAACACGGGAGCTGTGTACACTGAAAGCTATACTCCTGTATTTAACATTACAGGAAATGCTAACAATAGCAATCCAACTGGTTCACCCTCTTATTTTGACTGGAACGTATCATATCAGCAAGGTTGCGACCGTATTCCTGTAGTGGCAACCATATCTCCCACTGCCTGCCCCTCAGCCAGTCCTGTAAAATTAATCAATTTCACGGCAGAGCTTATTTCTGGTAAAGTGGAACTAAACTGGTCTACCGCACAGGAAATAAATAACAATTATTTCATTGTTCAACGCTCTACAGACGGCTCGAGCTTTGAAACTATTGACACCATAAAAGGACATGGCAACTCCAGCGCCATTATCTACTACCAGTGTACTGATAATTCTCCCCTTGCAGGCACTACTTACTACAGGCTTATACAGGTAGATTATAACGGAGACCAGACTATAAGCAGCCTGGCTTCAGTAAATAACGACCAGGCCCTTACCGCAACTATATACCCTAACCCCTACGATAAGGCAGTTAACCTTATTGTAAGCGCCAGGGAAATATACAAGGTGCAGGTGCAAATAACTGACCTCACCGGGAAAACTTTATATACTTCTAGCCAATTCACCACCAATGAAACAATAACCCTTGGTCAGGAACTCACTACAGGCATGTATATACTGGAAGTAATAAGCGACTACGATACAAAAACTTTTAAGATTGTTAAAGAATAAGAGTTTTGATATACAAAAACCATAACAGATTTTTGTTAAATTAAAAACAATATTGTTGTTTAATTTAACAAAATAGCAACACTATTAATATTGACAAATATCGTAAAAATCAACACTTTAACATAACTACACCTTTAAAAAAAACGCTTTATCTAATATATTCTTGCGTAATATTTTAAATTTATTTTTCTATTGCTTCCCTGTTCTGTAATTCGTAAATTTATATATGACTCATATTGACGAATCAGTTTATCAGGTGGTAAAATGCTTTAAGGATGGCAAGCTTTATGCTTATCATAAAGCCGAGCACAGTAACCTGACCGAAGATTACAGCATAATAAAATGCTTCCCTTTAAATGATGCTGGCGGATTAGTAGATAAGGTGACTATGATATATAAAAAAGACCTTGCCATTGCAGCAATAGAAAAACTCGCTTAAACGCTTCATACGTCGAAAAACACAAGGAAAATCGAAGAATTTAGTTTATTTTCGGCAAACTAAATTCTATTATGAGATATTTACTGATATACTTCATTTTATTTCATGGACTTACGCTTTCAATAGCACAGTCTGCCACTAAACAGCATACCAAAAAGACTCCTGAACAAAAAGCTGATAACCAAGTACAAAAACTAAGTCAGGAACTGTCTTTAACACCTGAACAAACCACGCAAATAAAAGCTATTTATTTAGAATGCGACCAACAACTGGACAGTCTTAAACAACAGGAGAAAGCT
>FTLB01843426.1_pt1 | contig 34079 bp, 18 predicted proteins | sample 1658291 | NCBI WGS metagenome assembly FTLB01 (sample SAMEA3914812, study PRJEB12502) | metagenome | biome: forest; material: soil | place: Canada | collected 2011-07-07 | depth 0.1 m
AGATCGGATACCTTGTAATTACTAAGTATTTCGCTCGGCTTATATAGTATGTGATATGCGATCTATCTGTATCTTTCCGATGGAGCACAACGGCGACACAAGAGATGAATATGCCATGACAAGCACTGTAGTTCGACGATCGGACCCGAGGGCTTGGAAGACTACGAAAGATGCGTTGCACAACCTAGCCGATCTCCGGCACTCCCTCTTCGTTAGAATGTCCTAGTCATGCCTGCCCCCCTACTCTCCCATACAAAAGAGGGGAACGCAATCTGGATCTTGCATCGGTACACTGACCGCACTACGACATGTTTATCATGTTTTCTTTTCTCTACTCGAATTCATGGAAACGATATCGGCTAACAGAGCTAACATCGCCCCAGGGGGAGAGGATAGGGGGGGGGGGGAATGCATGAATCAGGGATATGCCTCCTCGCTTGTGGCGCTCGAGCTGAACCTGCAGGTCCCCAAACTGGAGTTGCGGGTTCAGCGCTGATTGGCACGATAACGCCAAGAACAGACACAGACGCATGAAAAATGTGTCTAGAACCTGGGAGTAAGAGAACCCCCCCTGCCAGATTAATGCCTGGTGACTTCGAGGCTGAAGGCGAACCGCAAGGCTTATATTCGCCTTGGTCGTGTCTTGGAAGGAAGTGCCCCATATTATAGCAAGCGAGACAGAGTTCTCACAAGGCGAGACACTTCTTCCTTGCATATCCGAGCTTCGTAGGCATTTATGAGACAAGTATGGATGTCCTGGAGTGCTCTTTGACGGGGAATGCCGACATGTACGGCTTAGGGATCCGGCTTGGGTTTTATCTCCAGTGGATAGCGGGATCCTTGTCGTCGCTTCTCCGCGTCAAGTCCGATGTCATCGCCGTTCGATCTGCGCTGCTCGGATTTACTATCGCTACCTTCATCGCCGTGATCGCTCAGACAGCGAATTCGGCCAATACGACGGTCGATATCTACGTCACACTGTTGCTCTGCTTCGGCTTCTTCTACTCGTTTATCGCCAAGTATTTCTGGAGGATCTACGCCCGCCTGACGCACACGCCAGATCCCACGATCTACACACTTGTAGTCGCCAGTCCCGAGTTCGATGTTATCCAGCGAAATCTCTTCCTGGCCGTGTCCGGCTTCAGGCTGTGGTTCTGGGCCCGCAGGGTCCTTGTGGACGACCAGCAGCCGGGATGCGCCGAGTACGGCTTCCTCTTCTACCCCCTCGAGCTGAAGAATGATATTATGCGATACGTCAACATCGCGCTCGACAGCTGCTTGATTTTCATTGTCATCTACGAACTCGTTACCCAGTGTTACTTCTTCTATGCCGGAGAAAAAGCTGGGAAGAGCAGAGAGAACCGCCTCAATCTCGATCTCAGCTACGAGCATGCAATACCGCGCCGCGGCCAGATAGACTCCCGAGAAGCGCAAGCTTACAAGGACAGGTGAGTTGGAGAGAATTTTAAAAACCAGCCGTCTATGCCAGGTATCTATCTTATTTACGCGTTTCTCGGCAGCGCCATGCCCAAGCACGCCTTGACGTGGGTGTTCTTTTGCCGGCTCTTCGCCTCCGCGGTAGTGATCGCAGCCACCGAGCTGACTATATACTGGAACAACCTCCGCGGCGTGTACGAACTCGGCTCGGCGGGCCAGCTGATCCCTTTTGTTCTGGGGTCGATGATGCTGGTGCATACAGTCTACCGATGGATCCGACCATCAAAGGAGGGCAATGGCGATGCAGAAAGTAGTGGCTTCGCTTGCATGTTCTGCCAGAGACAGTTGGGGCAAGAGAGGGGAGCTCCGTCTTCGCGGCGGAGGGGATGGCGTAGGACCAGAAGGGGCCGTTCCCACCTGGGGCCATGACACATGTTCTTAGGCGTAGATCTTTGGGCAGTGTTCCCTACGTGATATTCTATCCTAGTCTTCCGAGTCCTCCTTTTAGTTAGAAAATGAGATGCAGTATGGACAACATAACCATTTATATGACTCCACAGAAGTTACCATCTGTCTCGACTTGAACGTATATTCTGAGAAATATCGCACGCCTCGCCGGATGCCTAGGATTGAAATCATGTACTCAACGTCGGCGTGAGTAATTAGCATCACCTTGTTTGGAAGGAGAGACATAATTCGCACCAGCGATGTTGGCTACTTGTATAAGGTCGATTTGAAAACAAGTACAGCAGGTAGGAGCTTTAGAGCCTTGCAGTTGAAACGAGTAGAGACTATCAGATTGTATTCTCCTCAATTGACTGGCAGGACTGGAGCAACTGAGTACTAACCAAATTTGCCTCATGATGGAATCGAGCTCCTTGGAGACCCGGGCCTTGTGAACTAGCTCCGCCGGCACGGCCGAGCTGGTCTGATGAGCCAAGGCGACCGAACGATTGCCCTTCTCCCATGGCTCGTCGAGGAAGGCAGCGGTGCGAGAGGCGCTAAGGCGCCGTTGCTCCTCGCCAACATTGCGCGGTCGAGAAACCCGGTGGCTAGCGATATTTTGGGTAGATCTTGGGAGAGAAGGGCGGTCAGTAGGGTAGTTTGAATAGATTCACAACCTCCGGGAGAGTTGGAATTACCCCTGGTGGGCCGAGGTGGTGGATGCAGAGGCCATATCTACGAGTGCTTCCGAACCCCGTCAATGTCTTGACAATGTCTTGACTTTGCAAGGAAATAGTACGTAGCCTAGTGAAAGAAATCTTGCAAAGATAAGGGTGAGCATAGAAAATCAGGTCGACCTGTGCTGCATTGACCTCCAGAGAAATGATGGCATGGCATCTTTCCTGGTGGCCATGGCCCTTCATTTTATCGAGATCGGTTGCCACGTAACTCCACCAACGTTTGTAAGAGGGCAGCAAGACCGAGACCAGTAGATAAGTTCAATTGCGTGCGGTCCTGAGCCATGTATGGGGAGGTAAGGAGAGCGGGGGATTAGGAATGTCGACGACCATGCAAGCCGACGTAGGGCGGCAGGGTGCGATTGGCTGCACTCTGATTGCGTATTCTTCGACCTGATATGTAAATTTGTAAATACCAGCTGCCTGACCCTAATTTGGATAACAGGACTACTTAAAGCTGCCCCCCAGGGTAGGAGGAGGATCTTTGCCACAACGCTATACGTTGGACTTGGACCTGCAAATAGGATGCATAGGGTAATATGTTATCATGTGGCATATTATATGGGTATGTATTTAAAACCATGTATAGTTATATATTTATATCGGGTGAGACGAAGGCGGAATCAAACAACCTGTATAAGGCGAGGTACGTAAGTACGGTAAGGACTCTCGATATAGTGGCAGCGACGTTGAATAGGACTTACGAATCATACGGTAGTCGATCTGACCCCTTTAGTTATTACTGGCGAGACTATAAATGAAGGAAACTGGGACCCTTACCTGGGTTCGTTTTAATTATACAGAGCCATAGCGGGGTGGTCTCTCCGATCTATTCAAACTACCCATTTTAAACGAAGAGCTCCAGAGGGATGAGTAGCACTTGACTCAGTACGGCCACTGATTGTTTTGCAAGTCGCCTGCCTTCCCTAGTATCTGACATCTTCCTCGGGGGGCGGCCCGGTCTTCGCTCTCATATTTCTGAGTCCGGCCGACGTAACTCTGAATTCTTGCACTCCTGCCCCGATACAAGAATGTAAGTCGGCACACGTTGGCGAACAGCTGGTTCACTCCCAGGCGTTGTTCAAGTCAGATTTGAGACCAGACCTAGTACCCGTCGAGTGGATCTGCCAACGTGTCTTGCAGCTTCTCGAGGCTTCCGCAGCTTCATCACAGAATGGTGGCGTTCGAGACGGGGTCACGAGAGTGCAAAAGAGCGGGATCGATTGGAGCGGGATTGCGCTGGACTCCTTGGAATCAGACAATCAACGAACCTGGATATTTGAGTTGTGGAGCCGGTCCGCCCGGTATACAAGCGAATTCAAGAGAGAATCGGCCTCGCACTCGGTGCTCCTGATATCCGAGGGAGAATTCGGAGACGAACGGTCTCGGTAAGAGAAATTGACGATCCTGAAAATTGTTGAGGCTGCCGAGAATGGCCCGCCAGTCGTTTTGCTTGCCTCATTTTTCTCGCCTCGGTTTTCTCAACTCGGGGAAGCTAGGCGGAACTTCTGTATCGTAACCTAGAAGTGATTGGATCGGATACGGGGAGTGAGGGGTTTGGAGTTAGCGACAGGGCAGCTGACCGAAGAGTTGGTAGGGTGACGTGTCGCTCAGCTCGCCAGCCACGTCATTGCTGAGGTGCCTATGCATGCCTGCCTTGTCGCGGTCTTGGGCGACGGTGCCTGTCGGGCAGGTCAGGCAGACACGGACGATACTGGGCCACCAAGCTATGATGGCAGGCGAGCGTTGTTTCGAGCGTTGTTTCGCTGGACGACAGAGCAGAGCAGCATGCGCTATGAACGTGTATGTCGAATAGAGCTTCGAAGTCGATGTATCGGTTGAACGTCGGGTAAAGGAAACCTCGTTAACGACAAAGCTAATCTCATATTGTGCTGCTGACAGTAGAAGGGTATTGGATAGGGTCCGGTCTATGCTCGAAGATTGTCATGGTGGAGGATGAAGGTTTTAGAGGAAGGGAGGCAAAGAGAAGGACAAATAGGAGGAAGAAGACGACGGTCGCAGGTAGCTTGAGGCAGCTTGAGGCTGCAATGGCTGTAGGGAACTGCCACTCGAAAGTTTGCTTTAAGACGAGGGAGAGGCAAACTCCGACGAAGACGTTACGAAAAGTAACGTGGGAAGCGACCTGATTTTATACTTACATTTTTCCAGACGTAAATACATATATCTTTTTCGAGCCTGTCTTTTTAATCTGACCAACCAAGCTCCACCGAAATCGGGCTGCATATCCGAGAGAATCGTCCAGTTCAGACTTACGTGTTTGAGCTGATATGATTGGCTGAGGATCGGGTAATGAGGCAACCTTCATGCCCGAGCTGCGGGCGGCCGGCATCCTTTTTCATGATCCAAGTTCAGACCCACGCGTTTGAGCTGTGATTGGCGAAAACCTTTTCCTGATCATATGTCATTTGGGCACCAGCTAGGATAGTTGCTGACTGGTATTGACACAAGGCTTTTGTATCACACAGGAAGAGAGTTCAAGTGTCTCTCAGTTCTCGTACGACGCATACAGGCCTCGGAATGTCGAATACCACGTCAGCTTAGACGTCAGAGTGGAACAGCCGTTGAACGAGTCCATATTCTCTCCCGCAGAAGCAGAGGATGTCCTGCTGTCCCAGAACGCGACGAGGCGAATCTGAAGACAACAACCATGGAACCGCCTAGAGTATGGACAAAATCAAGAAGGAGAAGAGCATTGTTGATGAGACTAGGAGGAAATATACCTAAGGAGATAGGAGAGTTCTTTCCATCGGACATTGATGGCGTCTTGCTCGGGCTGCTCCGACCTGGTGCTTCTTAGGTACCCATACCTTATGTAGGCATCGATAAAAATCGCATATTTCCCGTACTCAGGCATATAGGAGTCTGCTTGGCCCAAATATCCCACTCAGTCACCATGTAGTTGGTTGCCCGCGAAAATGGCTACAGCTCTTATAGCCAATGATTTTATCGCCAGAAAAAAAAAAACATTTCACAACTTTGGACCCCTGGCTTTTTGCCTATTTCCAATAGGGATATATTTTGTAAACATCAAGTCGTAAACTACACCGAAAGTGACATGATACAGGCATTTTTAATATTCCTTCCAGGGGAGACCTTGCTCGCACATGGCTTAGAAGTCAGCGAGGGCGGTAGCAAATTCCGAATCAACCGAAGCCTGCAGAGCGGTGACCGAGGCGGTAAGAGAAGGGTCGACTGCGACATATCCGTTAGTACAACTCCTTTCGTCTGGATACTTAATTTTGATAACTCACTGGTTCCTTCGAGAGCCTTGAAGAAGGCATCAGCATCCGACTGCAGGGTACCAAGAGCACTGCTAACGACGCTGGTGTAACCAGCGGAAGCAACAACAGAGGCCTGAGACAAGTTAGCGGCAAGTACGATGACATATTGTGCGTGGAGGTTATGTACCTTGGCCTCCAGATCAGTGAGAACCTGCTCAATCTGGCTGCTGAGACCAGTGACGGAGCTGAGGATGGTGTTGGAGTCGTCGAGCGAAAGCGTGCCCGTGGAGGTGATAGCGGAGGTACCCGAGGTGATATCGCTCTCGAGGTTGTTCACCGCAGTGAGAAGGGGGAGGGCCTGGAGGAAGGAGCCGGTGAATGCGACGACATCCCCGTCAACGGTGGTGAGCGCGCTGCTGATGGAAGAGATGGAAGATTCAACATCCGAAACGCTGCGCCTGGTAGGGACCGCAGAGGTGAGCCCGAAAAGGGCGAGAAGAGCGACCTTGGTGACCTGCATCGTTGCGACGTAGAGCGAATATAGAAACGGAAAGTAAAAAGGCGAGGCGTAGGATATTTTGCTGAGTGGCCGAGTTATTTGGCAGACAGCTAGAGGGCCAGTCTGGCTATTTATCCTCCTTGAATTTCGGCCCAGGAACCAACTCTCGGTGTTGATCTCGGTGGTGATCATGGTTACGACGATGGAGTAAGTCTTGATCCCTCCCTCGGATTCACATGCTGCCCCAAGGGTAATTTCACTACTCTCCCCTCTTGATCGTTGCGTCGAATCTGAGCCTTGTTGAGGAGAGAGCACGGGCATTGGACCCGATTGAGAAACAATCCTACCAAGATGATAATTTGCACCATCATCCAGTTATTGTCGCGATGCGGGAAGCCACGGAGCAAACCTGAAGTTTCTCCTGTTGCAACCATTCCCGCATACGCGTGCGGCAGTTAATCTATCCCGATGGAACCCCCTGACCTAGCCGTTGCACTCGGGTCCAAGGATGGGCAGTGTTGCCAGGCTAGCAATGCCGGTGCCCTGGCCTACGGGCGATATACCGGCCAGGGGTGGCTAGGGTGCATGGGGTTTCTAGCTTTTAGTTATTCGCACCTACCTCTACCTGCAACTTCTCTAAGGGGAACCGCAGGACAGGGCTTTTGAGGGCATCGTGACCCTGCGGAGTAAATTGCTTTTTGAAAATCTGGGGTCGGTACTCTGACGCAGCAAATTAATAAGGGATTGTACCGACGCCGACCTGCCATGATGGATGGCAGCGTAACATTAGTTAACCCCCGCACGTCGTGCATCGGTCACCAGAATGGCAGAGAGGCAAAGAAAACGAGCCGCACCTTGGCTTTGCTACTCGGGCCGGACTACCAAGTGTCGCTGCGGTGCCATGCTGTCATTCATTCAGCGCGTACTCGTTACTGGTTATTCTCGCCGGCATTGGCTCGAGTTTAGGGATCAAGGTCCAAATCTGCGTGCTTCCGCATGCGCAGTGGGCCGCGAGATTCGCCAACTCGCCGCCTATACCTCACCATACTTATAGCACGTGGTCCCCCGCACCATCAGCCGGTTCTCCGAATTCCAATGACAGTAATGGCACCGTGGAGATGAGAGGGGAAGACGTAACGACAACCCCCGTGGCAAGCAATTATAAAGTAATGTCGTAGTATTCGACGCCTCCCTCCTATTGAGACGCATTTAACCTTCCCTCTTGAGTCTGTTGAACAAACCCGGCGAACATGGCTTTTGTGACCCTGGTCAAGTTGGTCAATACCAGGCAACTAAAGTAGTTTAGGAAGGTTAACTTAACGTTAACCCAAAAAGAGTTGCCTACGGCCGACAGCCACTTATTTCGCTGAGAAGTTGGGTAATAAGTGAGAGTAACTAGGGCAAAGAGGGCGGAAAAACTACACCAGTGAGAATTCCGACACATGTTGAGAACTAGTGTTTGATGCCCTCCCAACCGGGAGAATCCATAACAACGTGCCGACATTACAACCGTTTCTGCAGTGTTTTGAGCAATTTAAATCACAATCCAGTCTGCGTTGGGAGGACTCGGTAATTGGATAGAGGGGTGACAAGAACGTCACTCGCCTTAATCTCCTGAAGCTAACTCGTTAGTTTAGGCAACTAAGATGCTTGGCCGAGTTATTGAAGGTTAACTAAGGTACGCGACCTAGGGACATCGGTACGCAGTTTAGATAGCTTAACTTGATTTCCATTGGTCCATTCATACACGGATATACAGAGCAATTAGACTAAATCGGAATGGCCAACATATCATGGAAACACACCTCCCACACAGAACTCGCCCAGAATCCCGAGGCAACGGAACGGCTCTATCTGGGAGGAAAACCCTCGAGTCTGCCGAGGTCAGGCACCGCTTCCAGATTTACGACGCAGCTTGACGATTTGGAAAAGTTCCCCCAGTCGTGCACTATATTGTCCTCGCTCACTTCCCTTTTCATCGCTCATGCTACCACTCAAGCTGTCTTCAGTCGCGTGTTGATTCTCTTGATCGCCCACGCTTGGTTCAGGTATGCTGCCGTATAAACCCGCCTTTGCACGTGGAACGGGTTGTCTACTCGCATTCTCTGGCTGTACATGGGCCACAACTTGGCGCAGGATGTCCTCTATTGGCCGGCCCATCGTGGACTCCACCGCCTCGATATCGGCACCATGCTCGAGAAATGTCTTGGTGATGGCCAGAGCAGACGCTACTGGGGCTGCGCGCGCTAGCATACCGTGAGCCCATAGCAACCACGGGGTCACATCGGCAGCCTTATAATCGCACCAGGGGCCGTGGGCCACGTTCTGCAGCTCATGGGATGATATCTGCTCGTTAGGGTTGCAACCCGCAGCTAGGAGGTGGTGAATCACATCCTCGTCAATATGCGGGGAAACGGGCCACCAGGGCGACGTGTAGGACAAGATGGGCCGCATTATGGCTTGTGTTAACAAGTGGCTGTGTCGCTCCAAGAGACAGGCCCACGTCGTAGGACGCTCATCCAGGACGCTGACCAAGCCAAGCTCGACAGCCAGCAGCGCTGTCCTTCTACAACATCCCGCGGACGATGTCCGGGCGGAGTGTAGGTAGGTGGTATCGTACTCGGGGTCTGGAAAAAGCTGCAAAAACACAGCTTCGAACTTGACCACAAGCGGCCATATGGTCATGGCGTCGGCGTGTCCGAAGTATCGCGCCACGTAGTAAAGGGCATTGACCAAGTATACCATGGGAGCCTCCGAGTTGCTACTGCAGCAGGCCTGGGCTGTATGTAGCGAGAGACACACCCAAACTTTGCTCTTTTCGGGGGAGTAGCCCTGTATGCTGAAGCCTAGCAGTGCTTGTGTGCTGAGTCCATCCAGATAGTCGAAGACGGTGCGGTGGATAAACTGGACATGGGAATCGATCAACTTATCATGCGGCCTTTCGTCTTCGGATTCGCAAAAACAAGGCTGGTCGGGCTCTGAGGAGCTATGATCGAGCTCAAGAAGCCCGCAACAGCGACCTCTAAGTCGCCCTTCAAGTTCCTGGCACCTTCGTTTCTTCTCTACTAGCGTGAGCAGACGAGCTTCGGGTACTCGTGCGGGATCCAGCCCGTATTCGTCAGCGAGCGCCAGGGCGATAGAGTAGACCTTAGACATCCCTTGAACACGCCGGCTATGGAAGCACAGAAGCAAGAGCTTGGAGGCTTCGAGTCTGTATCTTTGCTCGATTCTCTCTAGCATGTGTCGGAACAGATCTTCAAGCTCAGGGGGTAGCTCGTCGACGCGTTCCTGGAGTTCAGTAATAGAGTCGAACGCAGCGAGGCCATCTAGAACGGAGCGACAAGCCAGGACAACCCAGAGAAAGATGCCCGACGACTTTTCGACCAGGTCAGTGATGATCTTGGACGCATCATCGGGGTACGTCTCAGTCAACCCCTGCATGCGTGAATCTCCGCCGACTACGCTGTCAACGTATGACACAATGTCGACCCTGTTGAGATCTTGCAGCCGAAGACTCGGCCCCGCTGCGAAGGCTTGAACGCAGGCGGGAATCGGTCGGCTGGAGACCAGCACTTTGACGTTTTGGCACGCGGCGAGGCGCTTGATGAACTTCACAGCATCGGCACAGCTTCCAGAGAATTCGTCGAGTCCGTCAATAAATATGCAAAACCGCCGCGTGTCCAGCTGATTGCTCCCTAGGCTGCGGAGAGCCTCCGTCATTTCAGCCAGGGATGGTAGCGTAAGAGGGGAGCCGCTGGTGTATTGTGCTTCCCTCCACATATTGGGAAGAACAGCGGGAATCATGGTAGGCTCCGATTCTAAGATGTAGTAGAGCAGGCCACGGCACATAAAGTCCAGTGATTTTTGCTCAATAGTTCCGAGGAAGTAGAAGAAGAAGCTCGAGCGGACGATAGGATAGGGCGACGGACTAGCCCAGTCGTCGAGCAACTTTTTGGCCCGCTCGGAATACCACAAGGATTTCATCAACGTGGACTTGCCGCTGCCAGCCTTTCCTGACACCCAGTAGATACCAGATCCAGCTCGCAGCCACTCGGACAGACTATCCCACCGGGCATTCTGGTACTTTGGTGGCTCCAGAGCCCAGTTCAGCGTTTCCAAGTGCGCGTCTTCGATATTGGTACGGCGGTTGTCAATGCTCCGGAACCAAAGGCAACGCAGAATCTGTGTCTCGGCAATGACCTTTTTCATGCCCTGTTCAAGGCTGCCGTTGAGACTTTGAGTCGCCTCTAGCAACAGAGAGAGATCCGGCAGGTGTTTCAAGTCCTCACTGGTGATCGGCGCTATGCCACTGTGGCGGTCTGGAACCACCTCATTCAACTTGGAGATGAAGTACGACGTCTGCTGGACTAGGTCGTCAAACTTATCCTTGTCGTGGATCACCCATCGAAACTTACGAAAGAATGGCGTCTGGTTCTGCCGCTGTTCTACTCGGAGGCTGAAGTCCTCGAAATCTCGAACAAAACGATCCTTCCGGAGGCTGCTGACAGTCGCAACAGGGCTCTGTATAGCGTCTGACCCATCCGTCTTTGTAGCTCCGTATCGCCCTTGGAGGTGGCCACTCTCGCTCAAAAGCAGTTTCAGGGACGCCAGTATCCGGGAAACAAGCTCTGCAGCAACAGGATTCCGGAGCCGTTCGTCGCATCCATGCACCACGTCAAGAAGACGCACGCGCTCAGCCCATTGGAGAAGTAGCGTTTTCTCAATATCAAGCTTGGTCTCTAGCAACTCGTAATCGCGACCAAGCGATCGTGAGGCACAGAAATAGTCGAAAAGGTCGACGCAGTCCTTGAAGACACCTGCGAGGGCTATGACCCCAATGGCGAGACCGGCGGCTTCAGCCATCTGGAATGCTCTGGTTCTCGAAATAGAATTCGTTCGCACGTGGAAGATAGAGATGCACAACAACCACAAGTGGCCCTGAATAATGGGCGCATGAGGCCTTTCTCGGGCAGTGACCAGAAGCCATTCAGCAGAGCAGAGCCAAGCAAGACGGGCGGGGTAGAATATGCATTGCGGCCTTGCGTACCGTACCGCCCTTCAACCTATTCAGCTATTCAGCTGAGGTCGGCCAACCCTGCAGCGGCCTTGGGGTCGATCAGCACCGTCTTCTGAGGTAACAAATGCACCTCCACGGGGGACGAGTTTTGTTCAGCCGCACTAAGCTGAGAGTAGACCTCAGCCCAGAAGATCTCAATCCTTCGTCCCACACGTGATTGATAGCCATAGACCCCACGTCATTGACCCATGAATGCTCAGATCGTGCCCGAAGCCTAACGAACATACGTCCTGCTCGACGCGGCTATCAGCATCGCTGTTCATAGTATGGACCCGATCAGCATCGTGGGCGTGGCGTCTGCTGCTGTTCAATTTGCAGATTTCGGCAGCCGGCTGCTGAACGAGTCCATTCGCATCTATAAAGGCGTGTCTGGCGCCGAACTGAAGGTCGTCGATATCAGCAGAATCTCGCACGACCTTTCCAGGCTGTCCGGGGCAATTCGCGAGAGCATAGCTTCGGCTAGCAATGAGTCGCACGCAATCTTAGCAACTACTGCCGCCCTTCTCGAGGAATGCCGGCGAAGTGAAGCGATATGCCAGGAAATCCTGCAATCGGTTGCCAAGATCCAGGACTGTGGCATTGAGCGCCTGGATTTCAGCCAGCCAGATCCCGTGGACCAGAATGGCCGAAGTCGGAAGGGCGGTGGTGGGAAGAAGTCGAAAATAGATAGCTTCAGAAAGGCACTGCGACTAGTGCGGAGCGACGGCCAGATAGACAGTCTGGATGCCAGAATACTGGCTGTCAAGTCGAAGCTGATGTTCGCGCTGATATCCAACTTATGGTATGCATCCCCTTCTGGACCTGATCTTATTGTTCCCACTTCTCACAAGTTCAGGGAGCGATCACTTGGACCTGCTGCGGCACAGGGCATGGATGGACCACCAACGTTCCATCAAACTCTCATCCAGCAGGTGAATTCGAAGTATGATGCTGGAGAAAGTACACAGTTGCCATCCGGAGACTCGATATTTGCTTATCAAACGGCGGTGGCTGGACGTGACAACCAAGTCCAATGGTCAGGCAAAGATCCCCAGAGCAGCAATGCCTTCTGCACAAAAATCCTTCTCGAGAGTCTACGTTTTGATGCCCTCGAGCATCGCTCAATTGCCATTCCTAGTGCCCACGAAGAAACCTTTGGGTGGATATTCAAGCAGCCACGACGGGCTGACGATGCTGAACAAAGCCAGATGTGGTCCAGCTTTCCCGACTGGCTCGAGACCGACTCGGATAATGTATATTGGATCACTGGCAAGCCTGGTTCTGGCAAATCGACCATGATGAAATACCTATCAAACCAAGAGCAGATGCAACTTTCACTTGAAAAATGGGCAAAACCGCGGCGGGTCATTACTGCCAACTTCTATTCATGGAGCGCCGGCACAGGCCTGCAAAAGTCCCAGGAAGGACTTCTGAGAACGCTTTGCTACCAGATCCTCCAACAAGCCCCAAACATTGCCCCTAGGCTATTTCCAGGCCGATGGGCGATGCTCAAGCTCTTTGACAGCTCTGCAACCAGCCAACTCCCACCTTGGACCTGGCGAGAACTATTCGATGGTCTCGTATCCTTGGATCCGTCGTCACATCATGATTTCGCTCTCGCCATTTTTGTGGACGGTCTTGATGAATTTGACGGCGATCATCGCCGGCTCATCGAGCTGATCAAGAAATTCCACAGTCGCCCCGGCATCAAAGTATGCATCAGCAGCCGACCGTGGAACGAATTTCGTGATGCTTTTGCCTCCTGCCCGCAGCTACGCATGGAGATGCTGACCTGGAAAGACATAGAGATCTATGTGGGGACGAGACTCCGCGAGAATCTCGCGTTCGCCGAGCTTCGCGAAGAATTTCCAACCGAAGCCGACGCACTGATGGACGGGGTCGTAGAGAAGGCCAAAGGCGTCTTCCTGTGGGTCTCTGTCGTGACGAACGCGCTCCTGATCGGCCTCACCGATGGTGACACGCTAGAAGACTTACAGCGTATGCTCGACGACTTACCGAGCGATTTGGCGTATCTATACACGAGCCTGTGGGAGAAGATCAAACCAAACTACAGGTCCGAAGGCGCCCGGTTGATATTGCTGTACCAGGCGTATACCCAGTCGCCAATTCTGAATGCAACCTTGTTTAGCGCTGTCCAGACGCGTATGCCGGCGGAAACTCTGTGGCATGCCGAAGGAGGCGGCTCCATGAGCCCTGAGCTCATCGTGCGGACGCTCAAGAGGAGGCTCAATAGCCGCACGATGGGCTTGCTCGAGGTTACGAGTGCAAACGTCATCGAATATTTGCATCGAACAGTGAGAGATTGGATCGAGACCGTCTGGGCGGAGATTGAAGCTCAAGCTCCTGAAGACTTCGACGCTAGTCTGGATCTCCTCGGGGCTCAAGCCTCTATGGTATCGTGCTGGTGCCAGTACGTCTGTCCCGACGAGGCTAACTGCGAATGCAGGAAGCTCTGGCAGTGGTTGTTCCAGTGCATCTATCACGCGTCGAGAATTGCTGATAAGCCTCAAAACTACGGTCGTCTCTGCGAGATACTTGATCGTTTGGAGATCTCGTTTCAGACCTTTTGTTCGTCCAATCTTAACCACAACTTGACCCTGGCACTCCCTCCGTGGAACGCATTTGCTCCGAACACCATGAGGAAGCTTGGATTTGCTGCTCTGGCGGCCGACTATGGCGCTTTCACTTGTGTCAAAGTTAGGGTGGCATCGGACCCTGACTATCCCATAATCAATACAGAAGAGAACATTCTCTCACACCTGATACTTGCGCCGTGCAACAAGGGCACGTGGGAGGGAAAGCCTGATCTCGCAACCGCCGCCCAGTATCTTCGCAACCTCAATGTCTTTATCTCGATTCATTTACAATTCAAACCCGTTCAACGCTTCCGAGTAGCCAATGACCTTCTCCGCATAGCATCCGAGAAGGCGCGGGGCTCAGGGGCCGAACAAGGACGAGGGATACAAATACTCTCCGAATATGTTGCGGAGAAATACCAGAGCAAGCAGTGGAATGGACTCTTTGGTATAGAGATTCCTGTTGGCCACGGCAGTGAGCAACAGACGATGCCGTACGGGCTTGCAGTATCCAAGTTGCTTGAGAGCCACTGTCCGAAGAAATCATTTATTGCGCGAGCCCGAGTCTTCCGCCGTGCTAAAAAGACTGCTGGTGGCAGCTAACCTATTCTAAAACCCTCCATATATATATATATATATTATTTATACGCCGAACCGGGAGTCTGAGCAACCTCGGCGTGACCCCAACGGAAGCCAAAGGCTAAGTGAATACGCGGCCGAGAAGATGGCCAGCTCCGTAGGCCCCATTGCACGTACCCCATCGATCTTCATTCGCTGTGCGACTGCTTGATTCATTGGCTGTGCTCTACGTGCCGGGTATGGCACTCGTTGTGCGAACTGGATGTGCGATATTTGCTTGTGCTGGCTCAGCCGCAACGCTGTGGCCTATGTAAATATTTTATATACTATCCATCCATTGTGTTTCTCTCGAAATATTCTCAGGCTCCGCATACCCCGAAACTTATAACCAGCGGTACGAGTCAAATTTCAGTTTCATGCCGGAAATGTACGGCGCAGAAAGATCATCTACGCTAGGTATAACCGGCCGGTTCCTAGACGTGATCTTGGATAGCCGGGTTCTCCTCGTCATTGGATTGAGCTACCGCTCCGTCCTCGTTGTGGTCGAGGCAGGCAGTTTGCCACCTGTAAGCGATACCGTCACCATCGTCGTGCCCGGATGCGCCCACGTGCTCAATGGCTCGCCGAAGCATCTCGACTGCCTTGCCTACATGCGTGAGTCAGATGTGCGCAAGTGCTGATGGCCTACTAGGAAGACTTACTTGCCTGCCAAGGCAGAGCGAGCCCGAGCACACTGCCAAGGAAGAAGAAAACAAAAAGAGCTTGTCGATGCATTCTTTGGGTCTTTAGAGAGGAACCTGTCGGCTAGGGTGTTGTTGACGGATCGGTAGATGTTGAAATCAGGAGATGGTGACGCGATACTAGGGCCGTGTCGTCTGCAAGGACATTAAAAGGCCGTCCCTTGACCCTGACAATCGAAATTATGTGTTCGGAGACTTTGAGGAGCAGCCCTCTATATCATAAGGCTTTCTACATTTAGATTAGCATGGCCCAATTCCGCAGCGACACGTTGGCCTACTACGTATGACGGGGCTCAAAATACAACTTAATGATATTAAAAGATCCTTCATTCTTTGCCGCCTGTTGGTTAGATAGTAAAGTTGCTCCCTTCCCGGCTTGTTTATCACACAGTTACTAGGATGGTTTCAGGCATGCTAACTCTCAGTAGTTGTCAGGCAAGTCACATGGAAATTGGTACAGCATGCTTTTACCGATGTAGTACGCGATTGTCCCAACAGGAGGCGTAGCAGAGTATTGCACTTAAATCCTTGCGTGTGATTGGTCCGGCAGTAAATACGAAGGATTCCTCTCGGTCGTGCATTCCCAGCATTCTGCCGAACCGCCGTAGCATTCGTTACTGTCCTATGCCCACACGGCTCTTGCAACCAACAACGCAGCACAGTGCCGGCTGATTTGCGGTGCATGTTGCCTCAAGAGCCATATCCGCCGACTCCTACAGGCGATAGGTAGCCTACATGACTATTGTACAGGGGAGACAACTTAGCAAGTGATCTCATTCTTCATAGATTCTGTGTAGAAGGTCCAGTATCTCGCGACCTATCTGGCGACCAGAGCAATTAGGACGATCGAGCCATAGCCGTCTCCTTGCGTTAGTGTGCATGGTTTATAGATCTTTCTTATTGAATATCTAGATCTGTCTTATTCAGTACCTGCCTGTCTTCAGGGTGCTTGGTCACATCTAGATGTGCGTCCCCGACATCACAGCATCCAGCATCTCAACACCCAGCATCTCAGCATCATGAATCGCTACCTCAACTACAAACCGATCTCGAAGAGTGATGACGACGATCTACATGCAGCTCGATTAGAGCCCGAGCCTTCACTAGAGAATGCCGTTGAACTGAACGGGGGATGGCCCAGCTTCCAGCCACGAGGCGACTGGGCGACGAAGTGGTTCCGACCCGGGTCCTTGATCATCGCCTCTACCCTGCTGGGGATCTTTATAGGCGTCTCGTGTTACTTTCTAGGGAAACATGTACAGCAGCTTGAGACGGATACCGGTTTATCAGTATGTCTTCACTTCCTGACCTGCCGATCAGTTGCTCTCCCAGTGCGTGCCCGCAATGCCCTGACCATTCTATCTCAATCATAGCGCCTACGGGATCCATACCGACTACCTTCAGCTATGACAAAGAATTCACTGGGCCGCCGACCAATCACTCTAAACATCTATGGATGCATATATTTCCGCGTAAGACTCTCCGCCGCGAGATCAAATAAGCACCACTGACCATGGCTTCCCTTCTGGAAGGAGGCGGGGGGTTCTTTCAACATCCGGAAATTTCCCCAGAGCCACACGTCTTTTCCGTCTACCATCAGCTCCACTGCGTAGTAAGCTGGCCCCCAACCGCCATCTACGTTCCGGACGATTGCTGATTTGGTGTATGAATACTTAGTCCTCGATATGGCGTGCATATTGGGCCGCAGTGCAGGGCACAGAGCCTGATCACGACGCCTTCACGGGTCACGTACGCCACTGCATCGACTACCTTCGTCAGTCTCTCATGTGTCTTGCCGACATGGCCCAAGAGCCCATGGACAAGAATCTCAAGAGCTCGACTGGCTTTGGGGTTCCCCGTACATGTAGGAACTACGATAAGCTGACGGCTTTTGCTGATGAATGGAGAGTGTTCAATGAGTAGATGGGCGGAGGCCCCAATCATGAGACAATTGTAGTCACGGGTCCCTTAGATCTACGGTGTACATACCAGTCCTCCAGGACTAAAACGAAATTTCTATCTTTCTTCCAGTTGGTTATATATTCAATTACTATTTATTTTGCCTATGACCGCCCATATGTTGACCCCCTACATCTAAGCGAGCCCTGCTCTGCGTCGTCCTCTACGGCAGTAGCGAAACCTTCCTCTCCAGAGCAAGCAAGCTCGAGTCAAACAAGTCAACCCGCCGCGAAACGGCCCAGTGGTTTAGCTTGTCCCATCTCACACAGGTATGCAGAGCTCCTTTCTGGGTTGTTGGCTCATAGGTGTGCCTCTCGGGATCGTGAAGCCACTCGAACGGAATGACACCGACGTCGCCATGGCACATGACGGACTGGCGTAACATTTCCAAACAGTGTTCTCCAAGCATGTCAGCGGATCCCCATGTCTCGCCTCTGCATCCTGCCTAAGATTCACGGCAAACGTACCTGTATGGGCGAATCGCTCGCGAAGTTCATCCTCGGTCGCGTTCGCGTAATAATGCTCCTTGTAAAGCCACCTCCGCAGCCGTTTCTGGGAAGATACCTTTGTTAGCAGCAACTCCTGAGTGACTGGGAGATTTGAGAATGTTGACTCAAGAACATACCACGCAATGGAGTTGATGGTAGACGCCTAGAGAGGCCAGGTAGCCGGAGCCGTCGCGCATCGCGAGTGAAGAATACCCGAGCTGGCTCATATCGGAGCTTGAAAGTTTAATATTCATCCCTAGCAGTGTTGAAAAGTAAGTACTAAGCCTTGGTCCATGCGATAGAAGCTGTCTAAGACTACCGGCCACCTTCGAGAGATTCACATACCTCGCGTTAAATTCGCCCAGGCGGCATCTGTCTGGGGTGTTGGAGGTCCTGTATATATGCTGCCATGGAGCATGCCGTCCGTGGTTTTGGCTTCCCACTCCACTGCCTTCGAGGCCGGCGCTACATGCATCGTTGGTCAACATGAACAAGACGAGGGTAAATGGAGATAATAATCCAAAGATAAAATACGCACACCATACTACCTGGCCGTGGGATTGGGCTGCGTTATACATAATGATACTAAAGAGACTGCTGTACAAGATGAATGCGAGTGCGTGAAAGCAGGAGTAGCGCCAATTAAAGACCATTGCTAAGAATTTCGTCTGCCGCGGGATTAACTGCCTTGCCCCAGACGACGAATTCTCGCCATGGAGGAAAGGGGTTGACTCGGCTAGGAGATCTGGCGAAGTTTGCTTCTCGAGCAGTCCTGCCATGGTGGCGGTTAGAATTCAAGGGACGAAAGTATACTGGCAGACAGCACTAGAGAGGAAGATCGTGCAGTGATGAGTTAATGGAACACACTATAGGGTCATAGCAGTGCAATTGGAGGGCTTTCAGTGTTCAAGTTCTGCTTATGTCAACTTGGTAGCCTCATTTTGCACGTGCTTGGCTGCAGAGCCATACTCTCGGCAGACCGCCGTCGGCTGAAGTTCACCTTTGCAGATAACCAACAACCCCCCCTATTCCCCCTTCTGAGGGTCCTAAACGTAAAATTCTGTTGGTGTTTTCTAATTGCGCCTCATCCGGAGGTCCATCCGAGATTGAGATACTGTATCATCACCCTCAGAAGCACACCAACTATGTTACACCCCGCGCAGGTTTGCGGCGCGAATGGCACGCAGGACCCACCACTTCTGCCGTTGAAGGTTGTATAATCTAGCTGACCCGTCCGGGTTTATCGCTTCCCGCCCAGGCGCAAGTCTTGCTCTGTTGTATCAGCCTCGTATCGGCCCGGCTTCTAGACGATGTTGGCTCACTGCAAGATGCACGTTCCGCTACTCCAACGCCTTCCTACGAGGGTAACCTTTTTTTGGATAGCCCGCGTCGAAGTGGCAGCCATAGAAATAATCACTTGGGGTTTGCACCTGCACCATCCTAGAGGTTGTGTTTACTCGTCACCGGCTGGCTTTCAGATACTTTCATTGTGATTTCTCATCCGCGCGAGCTTAGACTCACGATGGCACTCTCCCAAGCTGCCGACGTTATTGTCCTAATGGCTGTATTCTCGATCCTCCCTATCGTTGCTGTCGTCCTGCGCTTCTACGCCCGCAGCTTGCAGCCAACTAAACTCGCATGGGACGACTGGCTGATTATCCCAGGCTTGGTACGCTGGACATGAAGCGAGAGTTTCCCCCAATTTTCCACCTCCGGCTCAGAAAGTTTACAGATATGTACCGTCGGGCTCAACGTCACCGTTCTCATTGGTATATTGACCCAATTACTTTACCAAGAGTTCGCTGACTGACGAAACGATCAGGCGTCTGCATTGCAAACCTGGGCAGCCACAAAACTGACGCAACATCACGAGAGACCATGATCGTGTATAACAAAGTACCATTCTTAATGTTTTCTCATTTCAGGTTTCTTCCTCTATTCTCTTAGTTCTTTTTACTTCCTTTTCTCGGTTGCTATTGCTTCACTCATCTGCTAGACAAAATATTAAGAAAAATATAGCTGTCATGGGCTGTCGAACTACTTAATGTTCCCGCGATAATCTTCGTCAAAGCCTCTATTGTCATGTTCTATTATCGAATCTTTGAAGCCCAGGGAAGAGTATACAAAACTGTCCTCTGGGCACTCCTTGGCCTTATTTTCCTACGCATCGCCTTCTTCTTCGCTAGCCTCCTCAAGTGCGTGCCGATAGAGAACATCTGGCTTGTCAACACTCCGGGCCGGGGTGGCTGCGTTCAGTTCATCACGGACTATCAGGTCTCAGCCATTACAAGTGCAATCACTGACTTCCTAATTCTGATGGTTCCCATTCCTCCGATATGGCAGATGAGATTGCCGTTACGAAAGAAGCTTGCTGTGATGGGTATTTTCCTGTTGGGCGGCTTGTAAATCAGATCAGGAGTCTCATTCTTGAGCCTCCTCACTCGGCCAGCCCGCCAATATCTCACACAAAAGCTCTTGATGTTGGCGCTAACTCTTCATGGCTTAAAAAGTACCGTAATTGCCGCCGTACTTCGGATCTATTTCTTCCAGTCTGTGGGCAATCAAATTCGGCTTGGTCTCACTGACACTACCTGTAAACCCCTGTTGCCACCACCTCTCTTCCTGGGAGAACATGCTGATGGTTGATATCCCAAGACTACCAAGCGCCGGTGTATTATTGGACGGCGATCGAGAACGCAGTCGCTGTCATTTGCGCATGTTTACCGCTGATGCGCACGATCGTGATTAGCTCGTCGCTCAGGCGTGTTCTACACGGATGGGCCTGCCTATTACGTCTGCGGAGGAGCCGGGGCAGTACGAGTGACGGTAGCTCCGACCAGGGAGATATGAAATCACCTCGAAAGGACTTGGGAGCCGAGAGTAGCATGTGGCCGATCCATACCACAAGTGCTCATAATAAAGTCGGAGAAAACGAACTCTCCAGCGTCACTGGCGACACACGAGAGAAGACCGAGCAGCTGAGGCTGCCACTCGACGAAGGAAAGTCCACCAACTGTGTTTAGGATGGAGCCATGGAGATTTTTATAATCCTGGGTAGATCCGAGCGGGCCTGGACAAGGCAATCGATAGAAAGTGCTTATAAAAAGAATACGGCGGGATTCCTGTCCAAATGGGTGATTGCCGGTAACGATAACACAAGCCTTTGGCGTAGCAATCGACAGAGTATTTAAATTATGTGATGGCGGTGATGGCCCCTATATAAATCACCCACCGGTACGCAGGAGATTTACCGGTCAATAATACTAGAATTCTACAACCCTAGGAGTCTTTATAGCTAAAGCACTAAATGCGAGTATTAAAAAGTCGCTAGTAAACTGAAACTTTTCTACCTTTGCATTGGGCTCGAGTTGGAACAGTAGATAAGTCACGCGCATTGATCTGCTCACTTAATCAGGTATACAACAGGCTATATTGCGTGCTAATTTACTCTCTCATATCTACCTCGGACTTCTTCGCCCAAGTACAAACCAACGGCAGCCGTCCATCCCGCACAAACCCAATTATCACTCGCACGGCAGGCGGCGAGTTGGCCATCGGTAGACGGTGTTGCATCGAAAAGGCCCTGTAGCACCTTAATTTTTTAAGTGGATGTAACGGTGCCGCGCTGGGGTCTGCCGTGTTGTTACCCGTGCGATTCGCATCCCTCTTGCATGATTGTGGCACAATTGCACGTCCTCCCGTTTTCCCGGTCTCTCCACTTACTTATCGCCGGCCATCGGCACTCTGACGCAAAGATACACGATATCAGAGAGCGCTGCTGCTGTCGACACCTCTATCATCAAGCGCCTTTGGCCGACTGTTCCACGTCTGCCGACGTATGCTCGCATCAAATCGTATATAATGTCTACCTCCTCTATTGTGGACCTCTCGGCAAGGATCGCGGCGAATACGGTCAAGGTCAGTAACTACCTCGTTGCCAACGGTCTACCGCCGCCATCCTTTGGTGAGAATGCGCCGCTCCAAGGCTTGATTCCGGATGATGCTCTCGAGGTGCAGGCCGCGCGTATGGCCATAATCCAAGATACCATGGAGCTTCGGCGCCTTATGCTTGGCTGCACTCCCAGGGACTATGTAATGAGTTTCTCGGTGCGTCACCAGATCAGAACCATCCCTTGCTATGCTGTACGCAGCTCTAATCATAGTGTCTTGAAAGAGTAACGAGAACCTCAGCCTGCAGGCCACCGTGCGCTTTGGCTTGGCCAAAACCTTTCCGGCTGGGGCGGAAACGACTTTTGCAGAGATGGCCGCAGCGACGGGTGTTTTGAGTGAGCCCACCGTCCGCCAGCTGGTCCGGCACGCTGTGACGAAGAATATCTTCTGCGAGCCTCGGTCTGGTGTTATTGCCCACACATCGATATCTCGCCTTCTCGCTGAGGATAGTCTTATACACGACTGGGCTGGCGCAGCCACGGACGATCTGTGGCAAGCAGCCGCGCAGACATGCAACGCGCTAGCAAAGTACCCGGGCTCGGAAGAACCAAATAGAACGGTTAGTTCTCTATAATCTGCTTTCCATGTTCTCCCCAAGGGCAGAGCTGGGCGATACTCACGGCCTGCTTGGCTTACTCGTTCCCTCACAATCCAGGGTTTCTGCTTGGCCAACCAGACGGACAATCCTATGTACGACTTCTTTTCCACCGTCCCAGAACGCGCCCGGCGCTTCGCCAACGCCATGACCGCGTTTAGTGAGAGAGAAGGGGGGCTGGTATCACACGTAGTAGATAACTTCCCCTGGGGACAGCTCGGCAACGGCAAAGTAGTTGATGTAAGGACAAAATGACGTCCCCTAAGCATCCAAATGTCGCACAGCCTACTGATACGCGCGCAAATAGGTTGGCGGATCAACAGGCTTTGTAGCCCATGCACTGGCGCGCAAGTTCCCCGACCTCGAGCTCATCGTACAAGACCTTCCGCCAGTTATCGAAAAAGCCAAGAAGCAAGCACCGAAAGACCTCGAGGGCCGTGTAACCTATATGGCACATGACTTTCTACAAGAACAGCCGGTCTGTGACGCGGATGTGTATTTCTTCCGCAGCATATTTCACAACTGGCCCAACAAGTACAGTGTCCAGATTTTGCGTAATCACATTCGAGCTCTGAAACCTGGCGCTAAAATTGTAGTCATGGACATCGTTCTGCCCGAGAAGAATATCGTCTCGAAACAGGAAGAAGAACGCATTCGCAGCATGGACATTGTCATGCTAGAGCTTTTCAATGCGCACGAGCGTGAGATGGAAGACTGGAAAACCTTGTTTGAGGTGGCCGATAGGCGATTTGATTTCCAGGGGGGCTTTTTGCCAGAGGGGTCGAACAAATGGATCTTTGTTGCCGAGTGGAAGGGCAGTCCATAGCAGCGTATGGATTGATCTATCATTCATACCTCACAGATAGCAGAGTAGCTAGCTTACTGTGTTATAATGTCAACCATTACCTGTACCCAGCTACGTCCTGACATTAGAACGCCTTGCTGATTGTGACTAGTGCATATTGGTGCGCAGTGCGCATAGGAGATGGGATATTTACACCGCAGTAGCGGTGATCGTACCATTAAATACTGAATGAGGCTGGAAGCTACTTTCAAGTGTACAATCGGAACTCGTCGAAATAGTCAAATATTCTGCTCTCCTTACCTGTAAAATACACGAATATGTGAGAAACTGGCCAACGGCCTCATGTTCCAAAAGAAGAGAAAGCCCATCAGCGGAAATGCTGATAGCTTACTGAGAACACTCCGACAATAGCTCACCAACTTCGCTGGACTAGAACCATGGCTAGTTATCGTATACCGAAAAATACTGCCGTGATAGCCGCAACCTCGTAACTAACTGGCCTGAATGTGTATTTGTGCCCCCGTGAGTCCCGTTGCTGAGGCCGATACTGTGATCTGCCCTGAAGCCCCCTGGTTTGTGCGAACGATCGCGAGGGCGAAGCCGCTGAAAGCTTTTCGCGTGAGCGAAGGAAACGCCGTCATGTCGGTCGGGTCGCCGTTATCCGTGGAGACGATCTGACCAGGACCCGAGAGAGAAAATTTGATCGCATTGTTCGCCCTCGGCACCGAATCTCCATTGCTGTCAACCACGGCGACGGTGATAAAAGACAGATCGTAGCCGTCGCCACGGATGGTCGTGCGATCCGCTGTCATATTGAGCTTGGCCGCGTCGCCAACGGTCCGTTTCGTATCCACCGCCCACTGAGAACCGTTCTTGTATGTGACAACACGCAGATCGCCCGGGGCATAGGTGACGTTGTCCCAGCGGAAACGGTACGAATGGTCCGCTTTCTTCTGCCGACCGGCAGATTTGCCATTGACAAAGAGCTCAGCTTCGTCACCTGACGAGAATACATGAACAGGCGTGATTTCGCCAACTCGGTCGGGCCATGTCCAGTGGGGAAGAATATGCGCCACGGGGAGGTCAGAGCGCCAGCGCGACTGGTATAAGTAGAAACGATCTTTCTTGAAGCCAGCCAGGTCGATGATTCCAAAGTACGAGCTGCGGGCGGCGTTGTAGGGCGTAGGCTCGCCTAGATAGTCCCAGCCAGTCCATACAAACTCGCCAGCCACGTAGGGGTATCTGTCCTGCTGTCCAAATACCTTGTCCGGAGAAGACCCCCAGGAAGGGGCATAGAGATCGTAGGCACTGACGTACATAGATTTGAGATCGCCACCCGAGCTGTCGCCGACCGTGGCGCTGTTGGCGCTTGTCACCGGGAATATGTAAGTGCCGCGTGTACTGAGCACCGACGAACTCTCGCTGGTCCATATCATCTTGTTCGGGTATGATTTGTGAAAGTTGGGAAACGAGGATGCCATGGAGGTACCGAGGCCCTCTCCTTGGTAGTTGAGACCTATTAGATCCAAAACATTGGCGAAGGCGCTACCCGCTGATGCTGAATTCATTGCAGCGGTCGAAGGGCGTGTTGGATCTTCTGCACGGATGATATCGTGTAATGCTTGGCCGATTGTTCCGCCTGATGAACTACCTTGCTCGCCAATCTCGTTGCCGAAACTCCACGCTATGACGGAGGGATGGTTGCGGTCGCGACGGAGAAAGAGGCGCAGATCCTGTTCGTGCCAGTCTGAGAAAAGAAGGTGATAATCATTTTTGGTTTTTTGGCTGTTCCAGCAGTCGAAGATTTCATCCAAGACCATGAATCCCATCTGGTCCGCCATGTCAAGGAACTCGGGTGCGGGAGGATTATGGGATGTCCGGAGGGCATTGCTTCCCATCTCCTGCAGCATCTGAAGCTGACGTTCCGCGGCTCGTACGTGGAAGGCGGCTCCGAGAGAGCCTTGGTCGTGGTGATTGCAGGTACCCTGAACGCGAACCCACTGGCCATTGACGGATACGCCCCTTTCCGCGTTATAAGTAACGGATCGGATTCCGAAGCGTGTCTCGTACATATCTATCACTGTACCATTTGATGTGACCGTAGTGAGAGCGATGTACATAGTAGGCTTCTGCCCTGGTGGTGGTCCCCAGAGTAACGGGCTGGTCACTGTTGTAGAGCCATTGACAGACTGCCGTTCGCCGGCGGGGATACTGACGGAGGCGCGAGGAAACGAGGCAACTGCATCTCCCAACGCTCTTCCAGAGTCTGTATCGAGCAAATGGACCTCGGTTGACACATCCACTTGGCGGCTGGTACTCGCTTTGTTATCAATTTCGACAACCAAGGCAAGGCTCGCTTGTTGGGCCGATACCGACGGGGTGGTGATATATGTGCCGTACTGGCTCACGTGCGTTGTATCAGTTTTGACCAGCCATACATTTCGATATATTCCACCGCCCGGATACCAACGAGACGAGTCCAGCGCGTTGTCCAGTCGGATGGCCAGCAGATTGCCATCGCCAGACTTCACGTAAGGAGTCAAGTCTAGACGGAAAGAAGCGTACCCATACGGCCATCCGCCCACAAGGTTGCCGTTGAGCCAGACTGCCGCATATGACATGGCACCGTCGATATCTAAGAAGATTGACTTTGGCAGATCTTCAGGCGATATTGTCAGGTTACGCCGGTACCAGCCTACTCCGTTGCTTGGCAGCCGCCCCATGCCGCCACCGACTCCAGGGGCGTTGAATGGGCCCTTTATCGCCCAGTCATGCGGTAGATCTACATTCTCCCAGTTACTGTCATCGAAGCCTGCTTGAACATAATCAACGTCCTTCCCGGGAGGAGTTCCTGTAGGGCGCTCGTGTCTAGCCCCCGTGCTGGCGAAATCGTTGCTCGAGAAAAGCATCCATTGTTTCAGCGTTGCGTAGGACAATGAGTCGGGATTCGAGGTAAACCGCGAGAATCTCCACCCATAGTTCAGGCTTAGACGCTGGCGTCCTGCTACCGGTAGACTGCTAGAAAGAGAGTTGGCGTTCCTGATGGACAATGCTCTCGTAGTTCCGAAAGTCAGCGAGAACACCAGGCTCCAGAGGATGAGCCCAAGCATACCCGGGCTCAGTCGTAGCAGAGGCGTCATTTCATCCAATTCTGCTTCTAAAGCTGGAATACAAGCTTGAAATATTCAGAATATTGTTCACACCTGGAGCTTTGCTGCAAATAATTCTACGCAGTTGCTGATACCCAGCGGAGGATCCAATTCCGCGGCTCTAAGTTTGGTCCCTAACACTCCTCTTTTTGGGTTATAGGCACTTGAGAACTGCCGCCTTACAGATAAAATAGCCTCGAAGCCTTTTACTGAAGATTTCAAGCCCTCGGAGGTTTTTATACAAACGTTTGTGTTTTAGCCTGATGTAACCACTCGAGGAATATGAAGGTGTGGCATTCTTCCTCTTGAAGGAGTTTCCATTTTGTTATTCCCTTAAGAATAATATATGATTATATCTGCTTCCAAATCAGAGACTTTTCAACCAGTGATTGACTTCTTACAATTAATTTCTTCCTTATCAAATACAGCCAGATTGGCGATTCTAGCTATACCAGCTGTACTAGTTGTACTAGCGGTGCTGATGATCTGGTCGTAAATTACTGGCTGTATTGCTAGCCAAATTGGCGATACTGGGGATCCGGCTAAACTGGCTGTACTCTCCGTACTGTGAATCTCTCTACACTGGCCACACTGACTGTACTGATTTTACTAAAGATTTGACCATACTGGCTCTATTTGGCATGAAAAGGATATGGCGGTACGTTTATACATCCAGATCCACCGTGTAGCTAGTGTAGCCAGTACGACTAGTACTTGATGAAAGGGAGACAAGAAAATGATCAACACTTGAGAATAAAAAAAAGGTAAAAAGTGATTTTGAGTTCTGGGCATGTGTGGCAACGGCGCATTTTACATCGTAGTACAGCCGAAACTTTATGTTTATGTGCCCCTTAACGTCAGGTGGTGAAGGTCCGGACCATGAGTTCAACCAAGAGTGAGTTGATCTACCTAATTGCTATTAATTAGTGCGTATGGATAGTATATAAAATATTTACAAGAGGCCACAGCGTTGCGGCTGAGCTAGCACAAGCAGATATCGCACATCCAGTTCGCACAACGAGTGCCATACCCGGCACGTCAAGCACAACCAGCGAATCAAGTAAATTTTTGACCATTACATACAGTCACTAATACCTAAGTATTTTCTGTCGTAAGGTTTTCCTTGTCCTATCCTATCACCCTATATATTTTTTTTTTTTACCAAAAGCGGTCTTATTGTTAACATCACTTTATAATTGCAGTTTTTTGTAACAGTAAGAGTGACAGAGAGCCCAACGGGCCTGGAATAGGTTGAAAATGTGGTATACTATGACAGAAGTCTGCATTCTCTCAAGATGCTGCTGAACTCTTCGCTCGACAGATCGGTCATTACAATCAGATTGACAGAGTATTTGGTGGCACTGACTGAATCGACCTTGCAGGCGCCTGTTTTCAGAAGTTCGCCGACCCGAATCATATATTCGGACAGGTCTTTGACGAACGATGTTGCGACGACTGTGTTGAATTGACCTCTCTGACCCGAGCAAAATCTGTTGTGAATATAGACAGCAATTGCTGGGGGGCCAGTTGTGACAGGGCCAGGCCCCGCCGTTTTCACCATGCCATCGACTAGATCAAGATACTTCCCGTCAACGATAGGATAGCCGCTGGGTGTCCATGCTTGGACAGGCGAAGCATCGTTCGGAAACTCCGGAGACGGTGTGTTCGACACAGAAGGCGCATCAGAGGGACTTTTGTCGCTTGCTCCGACGTTGGTGCTCATGGTTAAAACGGGGTAGCACCGAAGGACTTAGGATGCTCTGGATAGGCCAGGCCGGCGATCGCTTCGACCTGTTGGAGCGAACCGATGGCTGTGCCGTGTATTCTAAGCTTGTTGGTTGTATATGAGCCCGTTGCTTGCCAGACTTTTGTTGTTTTCAGCAAATCTGCCTCGTCGTGGTTGGTAGTTTTGAGGTTTTGAGGTGCAAACGACGGCGCAGACCAAGGCATGTGCTATGCGGAGGTGGTCAGCAACTTATAGCCAGTCGGGGTTTGCTGCACTTGGCCTGCGAGTCAACCTAGAAACTGGTGTCACCGTTACTTTTTAATTTATTTGCTTACCTTGTTGGTTCTGGATGATCTACCAACAACATTCTACATCATGTTCCATTGGCCAGCCACCCTCCAATTTTACATGCAGTATACCACCTAACTAAGCGAAGCGGCGTGGCAGGAACTATTGTAAGTGGCTCATAACTATAAAGAGCCTTTGAAAATGCCTTGTATGAAGGTCAGAAGCAACATCATCTACAACATCTGCTCATTGTAAGCTCCCACCTATACTAATTCACTTCAACGGTCGCTCTAGCAATATGAAGGTAAGGCTTACAACTTGCGTTCAGTAACTAGTGTCCAGTCCCGCTGACATGGTGCTCTCTTGTTCTAGGGCGTAACTCTCTTCTCGTTGATCGCATCCTCGACCTTGTTGGCGCAGGTTCTAGCAGCGCCGATAGGAATAGCCGATACCACGCCGAATCCGGCCCATCCGGCTCATCTTGTCAAGCGTTACTTCTATCTGAACTGTTCTGCTGGTCAGACATCCGCTTGTCGGAACGATGGCACTTATTGCAATGCACAAAGTGGCTATCTTTACTATTCAAATGGATGGTGCGCAAATAATTGCCAATGCTACAGCGACTATTGTGACAGATGCCACGTGGCTGAGGACGGGTCTATCACTGGTCCAGACGACGGCTCCCTGGAAGCTTCAACCGCTGGGAAGGAACCTATATCTTCTGAGGAAGAAGCATAAGCTATATGATGACCGAGACCAGTTTCGAGATAAATCGATAAATTCTAGGCAGATAAGAAAGTATCACTCGCCCCGTTCCGCAATGTAAGCTCGGCGAGTCACATCTTGACAACACATCCTGATTTATGAAAGTATCCTTAGAGACCCATGGATTCAGCAGAGGAAGGTGTCATACTGCACTTCGCACTTATTGACAGTCAAGAACAAGCAAAATGGGCTGTAGCAATGTAAAAAGTAGCTACATCCCGCAAACAGAACATAGTAAAATTCTCCCTACATGCTCACAGTTGTAGTACACTAGTAGTCAAGCCTGATTCATGTCTTATTGGAACAGTGCATTGACCGAAGTGGATTTAGACTTAACTGTTTTAGGTCTTTCTATAGCATGAGAAATTCCCTAATATCTATAGTTTTAGTAAATAACTTGCCCGTATAATAGGACAGGTATGCTGCAGCATTGTATCACAGTAAAGACTAACTACCTATCCTTAAAATCTTTAGATTTGTAGGATGTAGTAGGTTTAACAACGTTGTAGCTATATACCTTTCCCCGAGCAAGGCGTATAGAACAAAGGGTATATCTACACAACATTCCCAAGCGAAGTTGTCTTGTAGTTATTCTTATAGAGGAGGATTTCCAAGAATGGGGCTCTATTTTTCTGTTCTTGTGTCTATAAACTCCGGATGTCGATAAAATTATCCTGCTCCTTTCGGACTAGCTACCTGGTGCTGCTGGACTAATATTACCCTATGGAAGGGCGAGGCGAGATTTAGTACTAAATTTTACGTATACTCCCTGTCATATTTAAGCCAAGGTACAATCCTATTAACTTAAATATGTACATAAATAGGCACGATAGCGTGGTGCGGCAGCCTGCAGGACAAATGCGCCGTTTCTGCATCAGTTAAGACCAAGATTAACCCGCTAAACCCCGAGGCCATGGACTCGTCTCTTCTTCTAAAAGCCGATAAGCACCAGTTCGCGGCCCCCAATAGCACCGCATTTCATTATATAGTACAAGCTCTCGGGGCCCTTGTCATTTTTTCGGGCGTTTGGAGGTGGGGTTAGCTATCGTGCCATCTATATGTGATGCTATGCAGAAGCTGCAATACTTCACTGTCCTCGATTTTGAGCACCGCGGCGCAGGGAAGGGCACGCGCATCACAGATCTTTTACAATCGGCCCTTTCTCCGCTCAGCTCACCTTACCCGATAGGGTGACCCGGTTGAGTCTCGCTACCATAAGCTCACGGTAGCTCGCTCTAGGTACTGTAGCAGGGTGATCTGGACGATCTCCTGGTGACGTGCGTGATAGTGTGCAGATACCTTATATCTTTTCAATAATAATTCACCTGTTAGTCTTCTAGGTGTGTAGTCACCGTTATCCCGTCGGATCGTAGCTAATCTACGTCCTTGATTCAAGCTCTTGCGAGGGAGCCGGACAAGTCGTGTAGCAATGTTTCAGCTGCCTGGTATTTAGTGGAGAATCTTTGTCAAGTCACTGGATCCCAGAATGATCATAGAGGCAGGCCAAGACTTTAGTCAGAGCCGCATTGGGCTCACTATATGAAGAGAAACAGAAGGGCACAAAACGAGTCCCCAAGCATCAGTTCTTCTCAGTCCTGGGGAGAGGACCGTGCTTCGAGGGCATCTCCATATAGAGCGACCAGCTTCCCACATACTACTGCACTGCCGTTGGCAAACCAACAGCACACCAGGCTTGGCAGGACAACTTCGCCCAGAAGTACGACTAAACGTAGGCGGGTTGGCCTGGCACGTAGTCAGTTGCCACATCACATTTCATCTCAATGCTAAATATATTGCATAACAAACCGGCTGCATAGTGACTAAGGGCATGTCCACAGGGTGCGAGAACTCCGTACTCTATACAATGCTGAGCGTAGCCAACTGAGTCCCAGCGAACCAGTTCTCATCGTTCCACTCCATTACGCCAACACGCCTGAATTTTCTTTCGGCCCAATTCTCCACGACCAACGCCAGACCGGCATTAAGAGCCACCGGAGAGTTTCCGCCTGCCAACCCGTAGTCAACTACATTTAGACAGTAGACGACTTGTGGTAGGGCGTCTTCTAGTATATCAAAGGAAATACGCCCTATCTGGTTATAGGTAGCCGGCCGACGATTTACGGCGTCGTCATAGTCGATTAGCTGGCAGTAGTGCGTATTAATTGTTGGAATGTACGAAATGCCACGCTTGAGTCGGCCAGACACGCGCAGTGTCGCGGCGTGCAGTGTACCGTAGGGGTACATGGGATTGGTAGGAGTGATGTTCGCGTCAAGAAACTGCAGCTGTGATAAATTTGGCAGTTGCCGCAGATACCCAATCCTCATCAGATGCACGGTGTTGACTGGGCCTTCGATGGAGACCCATGACCAGGACGGCGCTCGATACGCGGATGGCCGTGACCATTTTAGGGTTCTGAGGGGAGCGGAACCTAGGTAGGACCTGTGCCACAGCAGTCCTCGATGGAAATCGCCAAGCCAGATACCCGCGAGGTACGCGTCGTTCGTTTTACCGACAAAGGCCTTGGCGAGGCCCGAAAGAGCTGGGAATCGATCCGAAGGCTTGGTCAAATCGCGAGCGCTATAGTTTTCCACCGCATCCAGCCAGCGATCATAGATGTTGCCCTGCGGCCCGGCTGACATGCTGTTCTCTGGGCTGGCTGGGTCGAATATCCTCAGAGCGTTCATACCGATGCCGAGGTCGAAGGCCTTATTGACATGAGGCTCCTGGAAGTTGTCGATCGGCTGCAATCCCGTCTCGGGCCGGTCCTCAGTCGCTATGCAAGTCCGACACTCCCACACTAGCATGTGGCTTGTGAAGTGCAGCACACGAGGCGACAGCTGGCGCTCCTGGAAGCACCATCCACGCTCGCCGAGCGGGCCGGACTCGATAAGTTTCTTCCAGAAGGGCGGCGGCGGCGGTGCGAGGCCTGCCGGCGTATCCGCTCTGGGCAGGGGAGCCTCAAACCCTTCTTGGATAGGACTTTGAGATCTCGGGACAAAGCAGCCACCATTTCCGTCGCTAGAGGCCGTGGCAGCGATGGTGCAGTAAGCGTTTGCGTACACGATATCCATCAGGGACGCTTCCTTTTCCCAGTCGCGCTCATCATCCTGGATGATGCAGAGGGAGTCTATCCAGATATATCGAAGTCCGAGGTGGCGGGTGATGTCAATCGCGTCTTCGAAGGTTTTCGGGAGTGTCGATACATCTATGTTGCGCATATAGCTCTTAAGCTTGCCCCGCCTGGTCTTTATTTCGTGGAGCTTGGGTAGACCACCCCAGCAATGGCTCAGCGCGATATATCTCCTGTCGACGGGTGGCTGTGTTGCGGTTTCTACCAGACGAATATCGCTCTTCCCTTGAGCTCGGACATCGATGAGTCTCGTCGGGATCGGCGCGTCGAGATCCTGTTTGCAGACCGCGCCGTGACTGTTGGTACAGTAGTCAAGCCACGAGGCTGCGAGCCTGAGCTGAGCACTCCGTCGTCCCGGCTCCATCTACTTGGCCTGAGGCGTGTGCGAGCGCCTTGGAGTCGTTTCTAGATTTTTGAAATGGAGCTCGAAAAGAGCCGGCGAAGCATAACGAAAGGAGGCGAAGAAAACGAAGGTCACGGAGGCATGAGGCGTGGGCTTCAAATCGGATCGTTGATTGCACACTTGGCCTCACTAACACCACGCAAACCCCCTCTCGGGAGCCGCTTATCGCGGAGATGCCTGTCTACTTTGACACCTTCCGAAGAGGTATAGCATCGGGCGTAAAAGGAAAAAGTCACATATGAACTGAGCTCATCTCCTCAGCACCTGATAATTCTCGGTACCAGATACACGACGTCAAGGGATGCGGTGCCGGGGTGTGATTAGACCAAGCAGCTGTCAGGCAGGCATCACGCCGGCGGGATCGCACCCTCTCAACGACCCTCCGGCATGGCGCTAATCCCGTTCCCGGTAGGCTAACGCACTATCGAACGGTATGGCTTACAGCCGCACCGCAACCTTACCTGGGGGCAACGCGCAAGAGAACGCGAATGCAGGGTCGTGCAATGAAGCTGGGAATTAAGAGGCTCTGTTTGTCGGAAAGGGGACCCTGAGATGCCGACGCCCTCCTTTTCCGTGTGCGTTTTGCCGCGCCACCGTCATGGAGAACCTATATTCTCCTCGAGCGCATGCTTAGTACCGCCATGATTTGCGCGCCACACCATAGTAGCCTGATTCTCAAGTAGCAAATCCTGTTCAATCCGAAGCAGCTTGCGTCCTGCTAGTTAATGCCAATAAACAACTTTGAAGAACAAAAAACAAGCCATGGGCGCGACAGAGTTTGGAGATTTCTTCGTACGAGACTTTCCGGTGCCATTCCCAATAGTCTTTACTCGTGCTGATACAAGCCACCAAAGTATTTATGCCAAGACTCGACACTACCGGTTTGCAATGTACGTATATGCTTTTTGCGTTCATAACTAACCAAGTAAAACGCGGCTGGATTGGAATAGTTAATCATGTTTCTGTCTATTCCAGGTTTTATCAGCGTCGCATAACCAGTCCGGCCCATGGGGAGGCTGCGAGTTGACGGGAGTATCTCTACCCGGAGGCCAAATCCTGGGCAACTTGGGTAAGTTGTACTGGTGACCCTTCGGTTCCTCATCTATCTTCGCCGCCATCTTTCATGCAGTACTGGTAGCTGAATTTCTCTCCTAGGCTCTATGGCTCTATGCGCAGTCGCCATAATAGTGACCCTTTGCCTGCTTAATCATGCCGGAGGGAAGAAGGCTGCTGTAGGTCGAAAGTATGCCGTCCGGGTATCCTGAGCGGTAGCACCGAATCCTTTGTGACTGACGAACCGATCAGGGAAATGCAATGGTTCTTGGCCGGATACCTCGTCATCGAGATCTGCGAAATATTTACCGTGGGCGAGTTCCCATTAGATGCAAGCGTTCGAATCGTACGTGGTGTCAACTCGAAGTTTTTGGTGCAGCCAAGGCTGGCGTGCTCACACCGCGGAATTAATTAGGCCTTCACCGGCGTCCACAT
>FTLB01004600.1_pt1 | contig 34057 bp, 27 predicted proteins | sample 1658291 | NCBI WGS metagenome assembly FTLB01 (sample SAMEA3914812, study PRJEB12502) | metagenome | biome: forest; material: soil | place: Canada | collected 2011-07-07 | depth 0.1 m
TTGCTATAGAATTACAACGGCCAAGGTCAAGCAAGGGATCCAGCTAGACTGGAGAGGGGGCGGGATTCTAGCCTATAAAATAGTTATGAAAAAGTCCCTATCTATCCCTATCCTGGTCGCAAGGACTCTTGACGTAGGGAAGGAGTGGGCTTAGTAGCAGAACAATAATTCCGAAGGCAAGGAGGTGCTCAAGCACCCATACTTTACGCTTCTAATCGTCCCATTTGCCCTAATTCGTCTATCTACGTAATTATATATGCCATATTGGCTCCTCTCTTTCTCTGTCATAGGGTATTTCCTGACATTTCTGGGCCATTCTCTATAGCTTTTAGAAGCTGATTGTGTCCCTGAACAAGCGGTCCTCGTAAATCTTTAACACTTGCGAAAATCGTAGAATAAATACCTAGTATTTGTAGGCTTGTCGATACCAATACCTACTATCTCTATAATAAATAAATACTTAAGAAGCTTAATTGGCTAGAGTATCCGCTTAGGCTTAGATATAACGTCGAACTTGGGTATTGACTTGGTAAATGGCACACCGCTAAAATATCCGTAGCGGTTGGGGCAGACTATATACGACTAGTCTTTTTAGGCCAATAGTTGAAATGTATAGTATAATGAATAAAATTGTAGATATTCTGCGTGAAAAAGGTTGGGATGGTCGCCACGGATCACACTCTCCATGGAAACCTGCGACTGAGCCGCCAGGTTTGGATTCGTGTGGAAAGTGAAGTCGACTGGCTTTAGGTAGCGCTTGCTCAGCTCTTCATCGTAGCACTCGGGCCGCGTCCAGATCCATGAAATCGCGTCAAACACGCGGCCTTTGTCGCGAGCCTCTCGAACGGTCCTGCCGGCACCGGAGTCCCCGTAGTCTCTGGGTGTCTGCGCAGAGATGGACTGGACCGTCACGGCAGTGAAGGCCAAGCCAGCGAGGCCGGCGATGCAAGCGATGATCACGCCTGGCCATGTCATGAGAGCGGCTCTTCTCAGGCAAGATGGGGGGGTCTCCAGGTTCCATCGAGTAGGGTGCCCGACTCGTCATCCTTTTCCGAGGGAGTAGCCTCGGAGATATCTTTTTGGTGGTAGTCTCTTGCGCATAGTCCCCTCTACGGCCATGTTTCTGCTGGAACTATATCGTGGAAGGATAGACTGGCTGTGGGTCATGGGACTCCGAACAAGAACGTACTTGCGTAAGGAAAGGAAGGGGTGGGCAGAGTTGAGCGAATTAACCTTCTTCTAATTATATGGATCCCAGAGCGAGTTGTGAGAGGGTTTCCTAACCCCTGGGCATACAAAAATAAGTGAATGATTAGCACTCTTTATGCTTGGGCGATATTCACGTGGTTTAGCCTAGAACATTTAAAGAAACGTCAAGACTCAAAGTATTGACACAACATGCAGGGGGTCCATCAGGTACACTTTGGCCTGCCTCAGTCACTTCTGTAATGATTCAGTGGCACGGCGGCTCGGATCTACTGGATATATCCACACCACCCTCGACCTGCCTAAAAGGATCGAAGAACCCCGCAGATCCCCTCGGACCCATTATTTCTATGCTGAGAAGCTGTCGCTGTTAGGCCCCGTTTCACATAAAAGGGACGGTAAGCCAACGCATTATGTTTATCATCGACACTAACGACCAACTCATCTTTGGCTCAGCTGAGTTAGCATGGTGAAATACAAGCTCAAACCTCTCGTTTTACTCAAACTCTTGCGATAGGGGTGTTCTTAACCCTGGCAGAATGGTGAAACGGAAGCAGCCTGCGCAGGGAGACAAGGTCATCCACGACCTCAGTGGCATGGTGGAATTCAACATCACAGAAGTGTTGCACACTGGACGACAGGAAAGCGGGCGAACCTGTATCTCGTGAAGATACGAGGAGCAGTCGAGACGAATCGACCACGAAAAGTCACCCAAACCTCGAGAGCGCCGTCGGCCAGGGAAAGTGGGCTCTATGTGCTCAAGATTGTAAGAAAGCGATCTTTCTGGACCCATACCTGTACAGTGAGCACTGCGATCTAACCAACCTGTGCCGCAAGTTTCCCACGCCTCTTGCGAATGAGGAGGACTATAAGAGGGAACTAGCAGCATACGTTGTGCTTAGCCGCAGCTCCGCTCCCTCTGATGCCCAGGCTGCATGTGACGCCCTGACGGCTCCATCGGAGGCCTTCCGTGCCAGTCGGTGGCCGCGCTGCTTTGGGACTCTGCGTACGAGGAAGGATCCGACATCTGGAGAGTGGACTCACAGCGATGCGGGTGTAGATCGCAACCCTGCCCTTCTTTTCGAGTACGTTCCAGATCTAGAACGACTCACCCGAAACGAGGTGACGGAGGATCTTTCTCGGGAGTACAAGCAGGTCCTCGCAGACCTCCATGCGTTAAAAATCCTTCATCACGACCAGATACTGCATGCAGCATGGCCAGAGATTGCTTTCAACAACGTATTTCTCCGGAAGAATAAGACAACGGGCACAAAAGGTGGCTAGCGATTTCCATACCTCGATAGACCAACAACCGTGTCGTGGCTAGCTAACCTCTGGGTGCTTGTAGAAATCGTGATTCTCGACTTTGACAAGGCTCTTGTGCTCGGCGATAGCGCTCGTGACAAAATGCTTCTGCGAAACGAAGCGAAGGAAATGGAGGAAGCCTTCGACATAGTGTTGTCAAAAAGGGACATGTTACAATCCTTGCCGAAAGAAGTGAAGAGACTTCTCCAAGGATGAATCACCCCCCTCGTGATACATCGAATCGAGCTGTCAGAGTAAAACGATGCTATAACTAGATCTCGGCTGTAGGGTATACCAGAAGATAGCACTACAAGATAAGCAGTCACTTACGTGCCTCGTGTACCCTAAGCGCGGATCTGTAGCAGTTCCAAAATAGTTATTTCGATGCTCTATGTTGACCAATGTGTCCCCGAGCTGCGCTCCATGATGAAAACCCTCAAAATAAATAAGTAGGCAGGCGGGCACAAGCCAGTCGTTCAGAAGAAGGCTTCGAGAGTTACCTTCTTCCCGGCGCGCATCATACAGGACATCAGTTCTCAATGGTATCCGCATCTCCGGATATCCCGCGCACCGTCGATGAAGCTCTTGAAAGGTCCGTCGGGCAACCGACCCTGCGGCTCAATTGTGCCATCTGCCTAGCAAAGGAGACTCTGCACACGCGTTAGCCTAGCAAGCAATAAGCAGCTCATGTGAGCTCCAGAATGACCCGGGTCTTAAGCCTTTGTCATGTAGTCAAGGCAATGCGGCCAGTGAGGATTATCCGACGCGTCGAATCCCGGGTCGAGGCCTTCCCGCGCCTGTTGTATGGCTTGCCGCATACCAGCCTGGCAATGAAACTAATGGAACCTATGAAGTGATAAGAGGTGCGTTTCGGCGGATTCTGACGGGCGACCCTCTGAACGTACATGGCACCTGTGGCTGCGCTAGGCTCGTCGACCGCCTCCTCATCTCGCATGTCACACAAGGCGCCGTCGCCACCGTAAGCTTCTCATAGAGGGTTGTAAGCGGGATCCAAGCTTATGTAGCGGAAATCCTTGTCTAATATAGCCCTCATAGACCCTGTTGCCAGGTTCATGGCCGTCTGACCCTCGCTTTGAATGAACATGCGAGCCGCCAGGATCACTATCACCGCACTAGAGAGTGTTGTAGTAAAAGAGACAAGAATGGGCCATCTGGTAAGGGGAGGGTTTTATTGGTGCGGCTCGCCATCTTGAGTGCTTCGGAGCCGCTCGTACTTTGACAAAACTGACCATTGCGGAGTATCACAGCCAGGATCAGTAGACGCGACAGTCTTGGGTCGAGAGCACTTGTTTGACCCACGAGGGGAGAGATAGAGTGGTAAAAAGTGGCAAGAAGGGAACGACAATCGTAACGTTAGCCAGCTTCCAAAGACCTTCGGCTTTTTCAGCAATGCGTGTACACTACTTGGAAAGTATTCGGGGTGGGCAGCTCTTGTCTGGGACGATCTCAAATTATGGATTTGCGGTGCGTTGACCGATGCACAGCGCGGAGCGTGAGCAAGCACTCCTAGATTCCCCACAAGATGTCTTAGAAGTGTCTGTGGTACTGCTACCTGCCTAAATGGCTAGTTTGTTGGTTGTTGGTTTCTACGACGTATGGCGCAGCCGTCGCCCACTGGAACAACACTCGGTATTGGCTGCTACAAAAGAGCTAGTTTAGCCCCCCAACCGAAATCGCAAAGGATACAGCAAGTTGGGTCCGGGTACAGTTGACCAGGTAGTAGTACCTTACATAACTTCCTTATCGGGTACCCTTATTTACGTCGCCTTGACTCATACAGGAGCCCCTCTGATCGCAACCGGCCCGCTTGTCTTGGATAGTTACTGGCATATAAACATGGAGAGCTGACCCAGGCTCACGAATAATAATAAAAAAGACACATGGGGCGGGAGAAATCCGTTCTTCTCTTTACCCCCATCCTCTCAAAATTTCTGATACTCAACAAAACAAGAGTCTAGTTATCTGGCCCCCTCTCTCAGTCACATTCTCACTCTTCCTGCGATGAACCATGAAAACTACCAGCAGCGCCTTGACTTTGTCAAGTCAGTACTGCAGCTGAATGACCTACAGGTATTGTCTCATCCCATCCCTCTTTGTGTGGTAGACACGTCTAATGACAAAAGTTCCAGGCGAAGAGCATTGAAACTGTCGAGTATGACATGAACAGCCCGTTTCCCTACAACAACTACATCTACCTTGTTACTCTTGCATCGCCAAAAGCCTCAGCGATCAAGATTCGTCCCTCGCAGTCAAATGTATCCCAGCCGGCCACTGTGCCTTTTCCAGCAAGTTCTATGTCACTTATTGTCTGACTCGCGAATTCCGATCCAAGAAATGGCATGAGCAATACCAACCGTGTAGAAAACGAAGTTGCTGCCATGAGTCTTGTTCGGCAGGCACTTGCAGCGTCCAAATATCGTGATATCGTCCCAGACATCTACTCTTGGGGAAGCACGGCTACCGGCCAGGGCTTCACAGTGCAGCAATATTTGCCTGGGACCATTCTTGATCGGCCTCTTAAGCATCTTAGCCTAGCGGACAAGACCATCGTGTTCGGACAAATGGCAGAGATCCTGGTTCTACTTCAGAGATTTGAAGTTCCAAAGACGATCAACCAGTTTGGAGGGCTGAAGTTTGATGAATCCGGGAACGTTGTCAGCGGGCAGATGAGTATTTACAAGGGCGAGCCTTCTGCGACTTATAAGGGCTTCATACGCGCTATATTTGGCGTCAAGCTTCAGGAGGCGGATGAGAACCCTGTGATCCAAGGCTGGACGGAAAAGGGTGTGAGAACAAGACTCAACCGGTTCCTCGACGTCCAACTCGAGAAGATCTGAAAGGCTACGAGGCCTCTAAGAAAATTCTCATCCATTCTGATTTAGTAAGTTGCCTCTTCTATATGTGTCTGGTGAGCAGTTTCCAGCACCGCTAACCATGAATGCTATATAGCGACAAACAATATCCTATTCGATGCCGCCGGTCTCCAGGTAACTGCATTACTCGATTACGACTTTTCATACGTCGCTACGGTCGCGGATGAATTTATGTTTTTCTCATTTGGCAACATGTCAGGTGGCCAGTTTCCGGGACCCTTGGAAGACGGATCCGAGCGTGAGCTTCGCAATGCGATGTTAATTGGCTTTCCGCAAGAATCGTTGCCCGAGGACTTCTCTGAGGTCCAGTGGGATATCGCACAGGCGTGGGATGAGGCACTCGCCCACGCCGGTGCGGCACGACCTCGCACTATCTCGAAGTTCAAGGAGATCGCAGATATCTACTGGCTTGCAGATAAAGTGAGTCCATTCGAGCTGGACAGTCCAGTGCTGAGGAAGCGGAAAACTGCGGAGCAGCTCAAGGCGATGCGGGACAAGACAGAGAACCTGATTGTTCGATTCTTGGATGTGTATGAGAATTCCCTATGATGCTGTGGGAGGTGAGGGATGGCAAGGTCTACCGCTGCTGCAATCTTGGTATTTTTTCAAGTTGGCGTGTCTTGGTCATTCATGCATTAAGAAAACTCATGACAACGCGAGCTTGCTCTTATGAATATACTATCTATATTATAAAAGCTATGGTAAGGAACTAAGTCGGGCCCCAAAGCGCTTGGAAGCTATCCGGGATGGGCTCAAGTTTCTTATTTCCCCTCTCGGCTTAGGGGAGGAAGAGATCCCATATACGCCAGATACCGCTGTGCAAGACAACCATCTTGGGGCGCAGCAACCCACCCCAAGCCTCGCGGAAGCGAACGCCGAGAGCGCCCAGGACGGCGTGGAGGACGAACAGCGGAACGGAAAGCAGACGCTGGAGGTAGAAGGTAGGTATGCTCCAGACCAGTAGCAACAGGAAGCCAGGGGTGATGGCAGTGGACTTCCATAAGGGTACACGGGCCAGAATACTTTGGAGGGCGGCCGGCTTGGCACCAGGGCCACGCTGACGATACCAGACGGGCCACTGAGGGTACACCCACCATTTGATCAGCAGGCCATCGCGGTACGTGACAAAGCCGGCGAAGGTGGCCGCCATCACCAGGCCCGGTGTCCAAAGACTAGACGGGGCGAGTGCGTGGCCGGGACGGACGGAGCCCAGCACACCCCATAAGAGCGCAAGCATGTGCAAGTTGAACAAGGCTATGCAGAAAAGAGGCAGCCGAGGCTCGCAGCCCACACGGCGGGCGACATTCTCTAGGAAAGCGGCGTAGTCTACCAGTGTGTGCAAGTCAGGGCTGATGTAATAGTAGTTGCGTTCGGCCGTCTCATCGGCAACGGCGAGGGCGGCCAGATTGCGAGGCAGCTTTCGGTCGCCGCGCAGCACTAAGGCTACGAGGCGGGCCTGCATCTCGGCCATGGGCGGGATACCCCCTTGATGCGGGCGGGCGTAGCCGATGAAGGACAGGCGGCCGTCACGGGCGACATCTCCAGGGGGGAAGCAGTGTAGGAACCAGGAGCGCGCGTTATCTGTACGAAAGCCACGGTACTTGGCCGGGTCCACCTTGAGCCAGGGGAATTCCGTGCGGTAACCAGTGCAGAGCACCACGGCATCAAACTCGCGGGCTTGATGTCTGTCGCTTCTAGCCTTGTCGGTGGAGAACCCTAAGGTTTGGAATTCGCAGGTGCGGCCGTCGTCGCGCACCGACAGTGTTGGGCTGACCAGAACATCGATTTTACCGTTTTGCAGAGCCTCGCACATGCGCTGATTTTTGGTAACGAAGGTGGCTTGATCGTTGAGAAAGAAGGCAGGACGGGTGCTGTCGAGACACATGCTGTTGAGGCTGGCGTTGAGGATGGGCATGCGCCAAAGGATGCGGCGCCACAGTCCGTACAGGTAGACATTCTGGGCGGCGCTCATACGGTTCGTGGTGGCCGCCTCAAGAAAGCTGTTGGCGGGGAAATCTCGTTGCTTATTGATCTGCACCTGCGCCATCTCGTCACGGTGGTTGAGGTAGCGTGGGCCGAAGCAGTGCGGCCGTCGCAGCCATACCGCTGTGTGCTGCGCCGGGGCCAAGTCGCCCAGCTCAGCTGCGATATCGGCTGCGCTCTCCCCGCCCCCGACCACCAGCACTCGTAGCTTCTTGATTGCTACCTCGCGTTTGAAGTCGGCGCCGTACTCGCTCGAGTGCAGCACCTGGCCTTGGAAGCCTGTGAGCTCTGGAGGAGGGCTGTTCGGGACGTGATGCGCACCGGTCGCCACCACCAGCGCATCGACTTGCATCCGTAGCATCGTAGTCGGGGAGCCTGCGGACTGTTGACCTTGCTCCACGACGAGTTGCCATCGTCCGTCCTCGTCTAGCTCGGCACTGCGCACCGCCGAGTGAAACTGCATGTGGCGCTCTAGATCAAAGTGGCGCGCATAGCTCTGTAGATATTCCAAGTACTCGCCTGCCGATGAGTACCGCAGCCTCGTCGGGTCCGGGAAGTCGGAAAAGGCCATGGCCCAGTTCGATATGGTCAAATGCAGGTCGGGATATGCTGCCGTGCTGGCAAAAACTCCGCCCAAAGACCCAGATCGGTCGAAGAGTACGGCATCGTGGCCAGCATCCAGCATCTCCTTCAGGGCCGGCAGCCCGCAGGGTCCGGCGCCTATGACTGCGACACGCTTTTTCCCCATAGCAAAAAGGCGAGGAGGAGAAATTGGGACAAAGTAAGTGACTATGCAGTTGACAGGTAAGGATATTGAGAGGGTCGAGTAACACCGAAGATCTACTAATGAGTCTTGCGACACAGACACGAGAACATATCCATATCATGTAAAAAGGTTGCAGCTGCTCTAGTATATATCCTACTAGTAAGCATGGTCATCGCGTTATATCAATCCAAGCAGTCTGTGCTCGCTGCAGTTAGACGCAACGCTGCCGGACATAGAGATTTGGAATTACGACTATGTGCCTTGGTGCATTTCTGTCGCCTTGCTATCCCCGATCAGCCGCGTCGGCGTCTATCCCCCCCAAGAATACTACCTCCTCTTTCAGGCATCGTGAAACCGCTCGGTATTGGGCACAAGTGTTCTACATTGCGGTCTGAAACGGGGCGATAATCAGCAATAGTTGCGGTGTAAGCTGACAGGGTCCGGTAGTGCCGGTACTTTTCCGCGTATAGGCCTGGTTCCGTCTGCGTGGGGCACCTCGATCGCCTCGAGTCCACCTTCATTCTCACGATCTGAGAAAAGATGCAAGTCTCCGCTTGCTGACCGGAGATTAGCTGTGCCATACTACGCCTTATCGATAGCTGAAGCAGTAAAATCTTGACTAGTAAGAACTTGCTTAGAGGGTATATCCAGTAAGGCACGCTAGCTGGGTCCCGATATTCGCTACTTTCAGCTGAGCTATACTCTACTTAGTAGCCCCTGGGACTCTTTGCCTCGTAGGACAGCGAGTGATTGAGCGATTATAACGAAGTAGTCAGTCCGCCGGCTGTAGATCTCAAGCTGTATTAGTGCTTATTACACCTAGGCTGGGTATGGGGTCCATGTTGCATTAGAGACCGGGTTAGAAGCGGGCGGAACTCGGACATCATGGTCACGCTGGCTAACCCGGTGTTTTGAGCCGTCTTATTCAAGTCGCCGTTCCGCGACTAATGAGGCTATTGTGGTCCAGGCTCTGTTGATAAAGAGAACGAGGGTGCCTCTCCGAACTCACAAAGAGCCCGCACACGTGGGCATAATGGCAGACTCAGAAGCAAATGCGCGACTTGACATGGAGAGGCTGCTTGGCGAGGTTGCTGCTTTGGCCAAGACAGTCGAGCATAGTGAGCGCGGGAGACTGGTCAACTCCTTGCATAGCTTAGCTATCTCCCTCGAGGATTCCCAGGATACGGCACAACGCATATTGTACTCGCAGCTGCCGCTGACCATAACGCGCATCGGCTGCGATCTGCAGCTCTTTGACCTCCTGCAGGGCAGCAAGCAGCCAATGACGGCACAAGAGCTTTCGGCACAGCTTAAGGTTGCGCCGGAACTGATGGCGCGCCTTCTCCGTTACATGGCGGCCACGCAACTAATCTGCGAGGTTGGAGCGGATGCGTACGCTGCCAACAATGTGACTGCCACATTCGCCACACCTGCTTTCCGCGGTGGTGTGTATCATTATTTTGATTACATGGGTCGCGGTTTCCGGCACTTTCCTGACTATCTCCGAAACCATGGTTACAAGAACATTGAGGGCATGGCAGAGTCGCCTGTGCTTGAGGCCTGGCACAGCGACACATCCAACTTCTTCCAGCATTATCAGTCGCAGAAGGAGCTTTTTACCCACTTCAACCAATATATGGCTGTTCAGCGTCTGGGTAAACCTAGCTGGCTCGAAGTCTATCCATATCTAGCTCTTGCTGAGGGCCTTGCGGCGGAGCAGCCACTGTTTGTCGACGTCGGTGGCGGGCTGGGTCACCAAAGTATTGTTCTCCGCAAGGCCCTGCCCATACTGCCTAACAAGATAGTCGTACAAGACTTGCCGTCGACGCTGGCGCAAGCAGCCAGATACGAAGGCATCGAATTTGTTGCCCATGATTTCTTCCATTTGCAGCCCATCCAGGGCGCCAGAGCGTACTACCTGCGCAATATAATACATGACTTCACCGACACTAAGGCGGTCGAGATTCTGAAGAACCTCCGCGCTGCTCTCGATCCTAATTCTGTCATCTTGGTTGACGATATGTTCCTCCCCGCACGCAGTGTTCCCTGGCAGGCAGCTCAGCTCGATATTTCCATGATGATTGGACCGGGTGCTATCGAGCGCACCGAGAAGCAGTGGCATACCCTGATGTCGGCTGCCGGCCTGAAGATAAACAAAGTTTACAAATACTCAAACACCCACCCTGACAGTATCATTGAGTGTATTCCAGCTTAGCATCCGATACCCAAGACCTGCGAGCGTGCGAAATTAGTTTTATGGAGAGATAGCTTCACAAAGAGATGAAGTCCCGGCACAGAATGATTTATATAAATAAGAGCCCACCAAATAAATAAACTTTGGGAATAATTGCACAAATGTCTGTTGCTACAAAAGATAAACACGAGACTAATGGGTCATGAAGAAACTGTCCACTGACATGAAGATGGAGAAGCGAAGAGAAGAGTAGAATATACTCCATGGTGGAATAAAATTTGTCCCCAGGGAGATCTGCACTATTGCGGGCATTGAAGATAGGGTCGCACTTGTGTTACACATGGGTAGATTTTTGATCAGATAGACACTCGCCACATGGAAACAGGTTCCATTAGTCGCTAAAAGTCGCCAAACTAAACGGAGCCAGGAAAGCTCGTACAGACGCGTATTAAATTGAAAGTTTCCAGTACATGGTCAAAATCACGGCAAACTAGTACAAACATTGAATGCACGAGTTGAATAAAAGTGAAATAGCCATCGCGTGGTCTTGCCTTTGGCTGAAACTGAATTTTCACGCTCAAATGGGTTCCCACCTCGCTCTAGTAATCGTACACCCACATCTTGCACCTATGTTCATAACCAACAGCACCTGCTAGATAATTTATCTTGGCGCCAATCGCCGCACCCGTGAGAATCAGGAACGCCTTAAAGCCACTAATCGAGCAGTCCTTTAGATTTACCGATAATTTGATTTCCGTTGATCGCACATCTCAACAATATGGCTCGGGAAGGCTTAGCACTACCTATAGGCGGCAGCGATGTCGGTGGTTCGGGTATCGCCGGTCCCAGCTCAGGCATCCCTAGGAAACACAGTCACGATGACAATTCTGGCGCAGAATCTAATTCCGAAGAGTATATACACCTAGACGCCGAACTAGACTCCGAGCAAGAAAAGACAGCTGTTGATGGCTACCGTGGCCAGGGTCGAAGCACGCCTACGGCAACGCCGAGGCCCTAAGGTCGCTTATTAGATTCCGAGGTCGCTTTATGAAAAGGTACAGGAGCACCAAACTCAGCTCAGCGATGACGAGAGAGCGTTGATGCGCAGCCGTGGCGACTTAGCCGGCAAGGCGCTCGCAGAGCCTTCGTCGCAGACGCAGGAGGAGCGATACGAAGTATTACGGTGGCCCTCGCCCGCTACAGTTCGCAGCAGAATCTCAAAAAAGACAGGCGGGGCTTTTAATACGCCTGCCGAACTGTATGCGAAGGCACGTAGGCAGCCTAACGGGTTAACCAACGGCGAAGTGTTGCTTATCGCAAATAATTTTTGTTATTAGCCAGATGCGAGCGATGAGTTTATGTTGAAGCTAGAGACACTAGGAGCCATGGAGGCGTATCAGTTGATAGCTCCTCTGGAGGCGTCGACTACGAGACTTTTCGAGCTGTACTTCAACAGAAAGCTCGCATGCTCATGTCGTGATTCGAAGCGAATAAATTAAGCTCCAAAAACGACGCCATGCCGATAAAGCGGTGATACAGAGCATAGTCAAGTAGCCCCGAGAACCGTTGATGGGAGAGGAGACGCTAAGCAGACTCTATCAAATGCCGCTCCAACAATTCCATGGGGGCAAGAGCTAGTCACAATTGTCAGTCAGATGGAGCAGCTATATCATCAGCACGAGTAGAGTACGCTTTCCGCGGAGGATTTCATGCTGTCGAACCGTGAATAGCTTGACGCGGTCAGAGCCTACGCCGAGAATCGCATGGTCCGCGACCGGGGCCGTGAACGCGCCCACCGGGAAGGTTCGGCTTTCATGATTGATAGGATAGCCAGAGATGATGCGGAGGGGCGTAAGAAACTTGCTTCCGACCGGACAGTCAACGGGGTTCGCATCTGGCCACTCGTAATGGTGGGTGGTGCTCAGCGCAGAGGAGGGTTCGATGTTTTGCGAGACGACCTCATGGCAGAGCACCAGGTCGACGAGGTCAATGACCTGCGTGGAGGTTCTATTTGGTCGCATAAGAGGTGGCGTGCCTTCAGCGACGAGGAGCGAGCTGCTTACGATGCGAGGGCCGAGGTGCTTCGAAGAGCGGCTTGGGATGCGTATGATATCAGCATATGTTTTACAATTGACCCAGCTAGGAAGGCCATGGCAGTAGGTGGGATTTTCTATTTACTTTCGCTTCTCATTCCGCAGTTATGTTGAAGCCCAGAATCAACAATACTTGAAGGAAATTCTTGGTGAGCGAATGCCCCATTCGGTACCTGGCCTTATACAATTGTATCTCTACTGTATTAGCTTGACTCTGTGATACAAGTACGAAGAGAATTGATAGACCTCAGTGTAATTTATCTTTTATCTTTAACCTGTGGGTACTTGCGTGGCTACCGGCGTGCCATAGTAGCGGCGTGGTTCGCACGAGACTCGATCGAATGTGTGCCTTGATATGCCATTCATGCCAAGCTCCTGATCTCGCCATCCAGTGAACTATCCCCTTACCGTCGACGATATCCTCTGGTACAGCAGCGACATCTGGGGTTGGCTAGGTTGCGGCAGTGATGAGCTCCAAGCAGGCCTGAACATCTGTCTCAGCATGGGAACGCCGCCCTTCCCGGCCCCGGTGGCCAACGCCATATGTGGACCGCAGGTTCCAAAGACAGTCCGGGCGACGACCGGAACCGCGGCCGACTGAGCGGAACTTAATCCATGGCCCTTGAACGCCCGCTGCGACAAATGGGGTCAATGCGGCACCTTCCCCGAGTTCTACACACAGACATGGTTGCCACCTGACCTGAAGATCATCTTTGACCAATCGTTTTGAAGCTGTCTCAAAGTCACTCCGCTATAGTAGCGTACGGCGGGATAAGTGTGGGTCTCCGGAACGCCTGCCTTGGTCACTTCTGTGCCGCCGACGTGACTTTCTGTCATATAGCAGATTGGGAAATAAAATACATTCCTCGCCTGGTAAGTCGACTCGATGCGTGCAGTGAACTTTTCAGCTTGGCGAGGGGATATATTGGCTGGTCAAAACAACAGCGTATAAACCTAACCTCGCGACTCGTTATATATAAGCGAAAGCAGCTCCCATGGTGTATAATCAACATGTTCCCGATATCATTATTGGTCTCTTATGCTACATCATCTTCGTTGCCCAGGGTGTCACGGGGTTCTGTACTGCATAGTCCTCGTCCCAATTGGGTTGATGATTTGTACTGCTCGGCTACGATAAACAGTCACTATACGGCTCGCCACTTGGCCCCGGAGCATTTTTCATCTTCTCCGATGCTTCCTCCTCGATCCATTGGTTCTCGTCTTCCGGAGAATAAAATATCACCCAACGGTCCCTGGCACTTCTCGTGAATAGCGCGCAATCATGAGCCTCTTGAGCGAGTTCCCGAACCTTTTTCTCGACCTCATCCTCTTTTCCATCGTTTAGAAGTGAATACAGTGAGTTGAGTGTATAATCTGCCACATATTGGAGGAGGATAGGCCAGCCGTTCATCGATCTGTGCAATAAATGTGATCGAGGCAATACGCCACTCTCTCACTGCCTTTGCCTTGTCTGAAGAAACATTTTAGCCGCGAATTTCCTTCGGTCATCTAATCGGAGTTTGGCCCTGTGACAGTTTATTATTTTGTGAGACCAAATATCGGTTTTAAGTATTATTACTCCTAGGCATGAAGGAAAATCCCACGCCCTCTAACAGGCCAGATTTTATTTCCTCGCATGCGTATACTCGTGGAAGACCTTGTCTTTAGTCCGTGCACTGCACTGGGACAGCAAGCAGGTTGAAGGCGACACTGGGGGACTGGAGCGAGGAGCTCAGCCACAAGTAGGCGCCGCCGGCGTTGGAGTAGCCGTTGTTCCATTTCCAGGTGTTGGTGGTGCTGTAGGAGTGGCACAAGACGACGAGGGTGATGGGGTCGATGGTGCAGATCAGGGGCTTGTAGCTGTACTTGGCGATAGTGGCGTCGGGATCGATATCCACGTAGGGGGAAGAACTGCTGTACTGGTAGAAAGTCTGACCGGCGAGGGTGCCGTCCATGACGCGGATCTTGCCGGCGGCGTCGAGCTGGAAGAGCGTCTTGGACGTGCTGCCGGCGGCGGCGATGTCGGCGGAGTTTTGTCCGGTCCAGGCGTAGATGGACTGCCCGTCGACGGTGCCGCCCGATGCGATGAGGTTGAACATGCAGTTCTGGGTGGGTCCAGCCGCGACAGTGGTGGAGGTGATAGTGACCCAATTGGTCTGCGTCGTGGTAGTAGCAGCGGTGACGGGGTCCAGGGCGACGGTCACCGTGTTGACGACGGTGGAAGTCGCGGTCGCGTCAACCTCCAGGCTGGTGGTCACGGTGACGGTGGCAATCACCTCGCTCAGGCTGGTGCCGGTCTTGGTGACGGCAGTCGGGGTGACAAAGGCAGTGGCGAGCACGGTCGAGGTCACGACCGGCAGGCTCGCGGTCACCGTCTGCCCGGTGATGCCGATGCACGAGCAGGCGGAGGAGTAATGCTGGACGTCTGCGTCGGGGAGAGGATTTGGTCAGCCAAAACAATAGGGAGGGAGGGATGGAAACGCTTCACTCGTAGAGGGGGTGTGGAGGACTCACCAGAGCAAGCAGAGGCATACGACGGGATGTCGGCGCTCGGCGGGGAGGCACCACACCGGCGACTGGTAGGCGCTTCGCGAGGAAGCACGGTCACGACGCTGGAGCTGGAAGCGGTGGGGGTGAAGTAGTAAGGAGTGACAGTCGAGGTAATCAAGGAGGTGGTGGTCGAGGTGACGGTCGCCGAGAGGGTCTGCGTCACGGTCGACGCGACACTGATGGTCACATAGTTGGTGACATCTTGCGTGGCGACGACGGTGGTAAAGGGGGCGCTGTCGACCTCTGTATCCGTCGCCGAGGTCTCGGTGGCAGTGACGTACACGGTGGTGGTCGCGGCGTCGACCGCCGAGGTGACGGTGGAGGTGACGACAGTGGTGGAGGTGGAGGTCGAGGTGACGGTCTTCTGGAAGTACGACACGCAGTCCTTGCTGGCCGAGGACGGGCCCGGCTGGGCATTGCTGGCGATGACAGCACGGAGGCAGTTGTTGTGGCTGCACTCGGTCCGGAGCTCCAGACTGCCCGGAGCAGCCAGAGCAAGCACCGTCTGGGTGAGGAGCCCCAGCAGGGTCGACTTATTCAGAATCGCCATGCTTTTTGTCTGTGGATATAAACGAGAGAACGCCAACAGAGGGAAGGGGAATGGCTGAGAGCTCGGGGAGCAGCAGGCGTCCCGCCGCCTCTGCTTTTGTATATCCCTCTAATGCGTCGTACTACGTGATTCTCCCCTTGGAACCTTTCCCGCCATGGTTTCGCTGCGTGGCTATCCAATACCTGCGCGCTTGCCTCCTGGATCTTTGAAGCCGTGAGTGCACAATTGGGGGTTAGCGCTCTCCCGAGCAAGCCTAGCTGTATTGTCACTATCTAAAATAGGGCCAGCCACGAGCCAGTCCCGCCACCTAAGGTGGGCAGCATCCGCTTCCGATGGCACCGTTCAGGTGCAAGATCCCAGCCTGTACGGGGCCCAATCTCCTGGAACCAGTAGAGCGAAATAAATGAGTAGTAAAAAAAAAACCTTTTCACAGGATATGCAAGCCTCTATCGGGAACTGCGAGGTCCACCCTCCTCCATCATCGGAGAGATCGTCGGAGAGGCGTCGATCCCACTGTTACTGCATCAAGCCCAGGGGACTGGCCATAATCGAATGAGAACTCAGGCGAGTACTTTGTGCTAAGTATAAGAGGCAGCCCTGAGCGGCCGGAGGCCCTGCATCCGAGTTGAGGCTAGCGACTCAGCTGAGTCTAAGCCCGAAAGGCCGATCCCCCCTCCACGATAATCGTCGGATCGTCCTGATACACGGACACTCAGAGGCGATGCAGTGGGGAATTTACAGCACAGCACTCGCTGCTCATGAGTTTATTGACCTGTGGATAGCCCATGGCCAGAGAGATGGTCACGGATTTTCGGGACCAATCTCTCGAGCACAAGCGTATTGCCGCGCCTACCACGTATTTTTACCTGCACACATCGACTCCTTTGACGGAATATCCTAGCTTGTGTGTATGTTAGATTGAGCGGGTGAGTAATTAACGCTCCCTGCTCTTGTTGTGTTGTGCGTGGAAAAAGCAGGCCAGATGCTGGAGCAGGATGAAGTGGGTGGGATTGAGCATACTAAACTCGCGATTGTTCTTTTTAAATAAACGTATTCTTCGCTTTGGGACCAAGTGCGAAATTCGGGGGGAGCTGTTTAGATCGTGGACAGCACCACTGAGAAGGTTGGGCATATGTACTCCGTACGAAGTACCCAAGTTAGGTTCCAGGTACAAAGTTTTCGCAGTGAGGCAGGTATTCTCTTCAATGGTACATGTCTCACACAAGCTAACTTATATAAACTGAAAATTTGCACAATTACGCATAACTCTGCCCGATTTAGCTTAATATAGCAACCTGGCCTAGCGTGCGTATGCGCCCCAGTGCTAATGCTTACCACAGATGTGCATCATCCTAGCTGAAAAAGTGATTAATACGGCCCAGGCCATGCTAAATTCTAAGAAGCAATCCCAAAGTAGGATAGTATATACGCTGATAAAAAAATTTACTCATCCTAAAGCTGTAACTTCGTAGCCACGCCGTATTGGTAAAGTATGAAAAGTAGGGATGCTGTTATTACTAGTAATATGTCACGCATTTTAGTCCAGAAGATCGCATACGAACATGCTCTGTTGTTTGGTTGTGGGAAGAACTTCCAAGCTATCTAACTCTCCATAGAAAAGTCTGTACGGAGCTCCCATTGATCCGTAGCTCAATGAAATTGCTGCCAGCCGCCTGCCATCTGTGGCCATCTGCGCGACATAATAAAAGTCTTGACTTTTACCAGTCAAGCGGGTACTGGTCCGGGGAGAGGCCGAAAAAGCCAGACTTTGGCAGAGGCAGCAGCGAGGCATTATTATTATACAGCTGGTAGTCAAGACCAGCCGTGCCAACCTCATTACCCCACCAGTTGAACGAGACGTTTTGGCCCGCACCGAAGCTGAAGACCAGGGTGACGATCAGACCCGAGATGGCGACACCGACGTTGAGACCGGCAAAGATGAGGTAGGCGTACTTGCCCCACCACGCCGTATAGCGTCGCTTCAGGTAGAACTGGAAGTACCAGGCGATGTAGATCCCAAATGTAGCATAGGTCAGATTGTTGTTGCCGGCCCAGTTCAGGGCACCGGAGAGGGCGATGGCGGGATTCAGGCACTCGAGGACGCTGGCAGCGGGCTTCCAGAACCGTCGGTCGAAGGAGACAAACTGTGCCTCCTCCATGCGTGACTGGAAGAAGTTGCGCAGACGGGGCAGCAGCTTCTCGCCGGCAATCCACAGCAGACCAATAATAGCGCCGATGAGGAAGCACCACGGAAGGGCGGGGTAGAGCTTGAACATGTTGTTGGTACCGAAGGCGCCGAAGGAGATGGTGGACGAGTAGATCGAGTTGGCGTAGTTGCAGACCATGTGCTCCTTGTTGTCCCACTGGCAGAGTGTGTTGTCCGCATTGAAGTAGACAAGCATGACCTCGAGGATGGCGCAGTAGATGAAGCAGTTGATGACGCAGGAGATGACGTGACCACGGAAGACGGCCCGCGGGGGCAACCTGGCATAGTGAGCGTACTTGAGATCCTGGGTGAACCCACCGGCCATCTGTTCAAAGGCACCACCCAGCATAAGGATAACCAGTTGCGCAAGGGGGTTACCAGGCCACAGGATACCAGGGAGGACCTGCCAGATCGCACCCAAGGAGATACCCGTGGAGGCGATGGACTCGATGATGACCCAGGGAATGGTCAACAAGGCACCGACGGCGGTGACAACGATAATGGACCACCAGGGTGTCTCTGTCGGCCATGCGGTCACGCCGGCAATGGAGACGACGAAGCCAAAAGCGAAAACAATACCGTACTATATGCGTTAGCTAGTAGATACCGGGGCGAGCTCGGAATGGAGACACGGGCTACTCACCCACCATTCCGGGACTTCCTTGTAGCGCCTCATCATCTTGGTGGCTCCGTCTTCGAAGCCTGTATAGATGGACCGGCCGCGGATAGTGTTGATAACCATTCCGTAAAAGGCCTTCTTAAGAGGGCCCCAGTACTTGATGAAAACGTACACAATGGAGAAGGTGTAGTATACATAGGTAGCTCCCGTCACAAAAAGGTTCGCGACGGCGTAATAAGGAGGTCCGTAGGCCTTATAAGCCTCGATATCGACCTTATTATCAGAGGTGAGCACCGCGCTAACGTTGTACGATTGCATGGTATTGCTGAAGGCCGTGTTGGAGTTGATGGGCATGTACGCGGCCCAGAAGGAGTTCGTATAGTACATGATGAGTATAACGATACCCGCGATGGCTCGCATGACAAACTGTTGCAACTGCCTGAGAGTATCTTAGCTTAAGTGTCTATCGGGTTGGGGGGGAGGGGGGGACTTACGCAAAGAAAGGCGCGTTCATGGCGGCTGAACCGGACGTGTTGGGATCAAAGCTGGACCATGGGTTGAAGCCCATGCCGCCGTACGAGCCGGTCACGACGGCAAGGTTGAAATTCTTGGGCGAGATCCAGGTCATCCAGTTGAACAAACGGATGGCGCCGAAGAACTCGTTAGGGAGCCAGTAGTATACCAAGAAGAAGATAGTGGCGAGGACGAAGCACATGTAACGACTGATCTTCCAGCCGTTGATCTTCTCGCGTTTGTTGTCGTCCGCGATCAGGGTTCGGTTGAGCGCTAGGGTTGGGAGCGCACCAGGCCAGACCGCCTCGAGCGGGTAGACGGTGAGGCGACGCAGGATTCCTGCCATTCCAAGACCGAAGATTTGGTTGGCAAGAGCGAGGACGATCGCAAACCCGTAATTTACCCACTTTTGGTTGAAGAAGATGGGAAGGCGCATGACCAATAAGCCCGTGAAGTTGCCGATAGTGGAAGCCCCCGAGAAGAGGATAGTCGCGAAAAGCTGCTCCTTAGACGTCCACGGACCCGGGTTGATGCTGTAGCGTTTGCCAAAAAGAGAGAACCCCCAATTGGGCACGGCGTAGGCCCAGGCTCGGCCCATAGGGACCAGAAGCAGCTGGACGACCGAGTTCGGGATCGAGATACCGGGCTGGCGAGGGTTAAAGACTACGTGAAGTGTCAACCTCCGTCAACGGCAAGGGGTGGAGACTACGGCAAGAGACTCACAGGTGTTAATGGCTGTGCAGGCGCAGACCCAAAACAACCCAAGGACATAGGCGCGAATGCTTTCGCAAGGCTCTTCGGGGTCGTCGTATGGAACCGTGACGGCGCGGACTTCAGCATAGGGGGACCAGTTCTGAAACAAGCCAGCTGTCTTGCTCATCACGTAGGCCCATTCGCCGTATTCCATATCGCATGCTTGGTTGCCCTCGGCGAGCTCCCCAATGCGTGACAGGAAGGCACGGTCGATGGTGTAGTCATTCTGGTGGCCTTCAACGGCTGAGCGCAGGGCCTTGATTGAGTCCTCCTCGTTCATGGTGAAGATGGCGGCAGCAACACGCTCAGGGTCACAGCCAGCAGGCAGAGTCTCTCCACCGTGCTGCCCGCTGTACTCGGCGATGAAGCGTTCCAGCCACTCCCGTGGCGGAGACCAAGTCGAAGCATCGCTGACGGAGTCGACGGTGGCGACAGCCTTCTCATCGGACGCGAGCACTTGCGTGCCAACTTCTTGGAGAGAGACACCCATGGTCATTCACTGGCCGCTGATCCGGCTCGAGGGAAGAGGTGTGGTGATGATGCAATGCAACCTGGTAATGCTGATCGGAATAGCGACATAGCGAATATATAGCCGTCCTCGCCGTCTTTGACAGCCCCTGGCCGCGAGTGGCCAACATCGTGACCAACAGCGCAGAGATTTTCCATCCGGTGGCCAAGGGTACCCCAACGGATGGGGTTAATACTACAGACCCCTCAGATATTATCACAATACCCCGCCTTCTTACCCCAGCTATTTGAGGTGTTAAAGTATACCCAAAATTATTAGGATACCCCGAAAAGGAAGGAACTACAGTGTCAACAAGGTCGAAACCCCAGAAAAAAGGTAGGATTATAGCAAAATCGCGGGGTATAGTGCAACGTTACGTATCCTGGGGAAGTACTTATCATGGGGAGAGTTAAGCCTGGTTATATAGTTCCTTCTTGGTCTAGACTTTCTGGTACTCTGGTGGATTCATCGGGTGGTGATACACAATGGTATCGGAAATAATGAGAAGCGCAAAATCCACCCTCAGAAGTGCGTTCTCTCTTTCGGCCTAGTGGTGTGCTTGCGCAACATATGGTTCCTGTATGGCCGTTTGAGAATAAGGAGCTTGGATAATTTGCAGGGGGGGAGGGGATCTCGGAGGCGGCATGGAGCCGCTTGCAGAAAAGAGGTTAGGTGTAAGTGCTAGAGAATCAGAGATCCAGTTCGCTGCGCGATATTGATTGGTAGACTCGGGCAGATGCGCCACTAATACAAATAAATCAGAGCAAGGAACCCCACCCTCGGCTGGGCCCATCCGTGGCTATCCCAGCTCCAAGCCATCCAAGCTTGCCAAGACATAAGTTCTCCATCTTTTTCTGACAAGCCAAGCCACTCAACCAATGTACAGGGTGAGCACGGTGAGCAACCGCATGACACCTGGAGACCTGGAGAAGGTAGTAGTTGCCGTTCTCCGTAGTCCGGGGTAACATGAATATAAATTGACCCAGGAGAAATACCTGTTTTCGCACTAAACCCCACGGTTTCGGTTTCGCACAAAGCAGACACCGTCATTCCTGACCAGTTACTTGATCAAGTTAACTTGGTCCTTTTTATTTTGTGTTTTTAAACATCCCCGCCTAACATTAGAGCTGGACATTGAGACGGAGATGATGAATATCTTGGCCTCGACAGGTACCGAATAGTACCTAAGCAATCCCATCCATGGCAGCAGGCAATAAGCCACGTCCTGCGCTTCATCCATTTCCTCCTCTCTTAGCTATGCATTTTTAACATTTTTGGTATTATCCGGCCAGGCGAAAGTAAACATCCAATGGGTTCAGCCCAATGGCTTCAATATATCTCTACACGGCTGAGCGGCCCTCAACTTTAGATCTAGTGGCCTAGGCAACATGGACATATCACCTATCGGGAATTCTAGCCTGGCCGTTGCTCTAGGCAATCAAGCTAGTATTAGCGCGACTACAATGACGGTCAGCGGAACTGGCCTTTTTAATCCTGTCGACACTGATTTCAACCGTCTCATGACAGCCTGCCTAATTTCGGCCTTACTCAACTTCGTTGCCTACCAACCGCTCAGCCAAGTCAGTCAGCTCCGCCAAGCCAGTCAGCTCCTACGTTACGACTCGACCATGTCTAGATATCCATCTAGTCGGCTAATGATCTCTATAGTACCAATAGTCTAGTACCGACTGGGGGGAAAACGCCACTATTGCTTGCTAGGCCTGCAGCTGAGAGTTAATATTACCGCGGGCGACTGTTTATCGTGCTTTTGCTTTTTTGGCGGTACCTGCCTTGCCTGCCAAGAGCGAGTATCTTCCCCATTCCATCCCCCTGCATACTCATCTAGCACTAGTTTAAAGATCTGACATGGAGACCGACTCAATGCAATGTACAAAATTTCGTTTCATCATCCAGCCCAGCTGTTATCAGGTGTTGTGTCTTAGTAACGAGAATAGGGGTGCGTCCGTCTGTATTTTCTTGTGTCAGCAGTTAGCTCGAATATATTTTAACTAGACACCGACAATTAGGAGCAGCACCTTATCATCGTATGGTAACCAGTAAGTCAGCTAGAGATATGCAAGACGTGCTAAAATACCAACCTTGGTCGGCAGGCTTCCACAAACTAGTCTACTGACTTAGACTAGTGTATATTTGCCACAGGTCTGGTTACATCAACCCTGTCAATCTAGCAAACGCATGCATGAGCAAATGGCCGCTCTTTTCTCCCGTGTCGGCACACCATCGGCTGGGGAAAAATTTGCTATCCGAATCTCGACGCATCTGAGATATCCATCGTCATTGCCACCAACACATCCCTGAAAGAGCGTTGGAGCTTCAAAGTCAACCCGCGCTGAGTGGATACTAGTAACTCTCAAGGTAAGGGCTGCCATGGTCTGGAAACATGGTGCTAATGATATGGAAACACGCGAAATTTGTCAATAATCGTTCTTGTCAATACCGCACGACGAATCTTATGCTCGTTGGCGTTCTTCTCGTAAGTCAATTGTGGAAGTTCCTTTGTAACGTGGATAGATTTAGACGTCTTCGAGTAATTTGACACAATTACGCTCCTCCCTCCAGAGCCGGCAAAATCTAGCTACTGGATTACAAGTACTCCGCATCTGGAATGGCCCCTGGTTACTGCCGCCCCAATTGGATGCGGTTTAAGACATCCTGATTAGGGTGATCATCGTACCAAAGCCCCGCTTGGTCTCTCCTGCTAGAGAAGCGACGACGTTATTTACCCGCAAAATAGCGGACTGGTATAAGATTCCGAGCCAAATACTATGATACACTGACTAGAGCAGCAAGATGAGGGTTTATGTCCACCAATAGCACCAGACGCTTCGAATCATGCCACTGAGAAACCAGACGTCGTCTGTCAATGGCCCGCATATGTATATCCTGGGCTCTAAGAGCAGCCTGTACTATGACTCGGCCTTCTAAGTCCTAATTTGTCCGGGTGTCAGTCTATTTCCGCTCCTTTCAATGACCGTTTCCAAGCACCATAGACATCATGACCAATGCTAGCTCTTTATAAGCCTTCAGAGCTGCAACTGGAGATGTACCTCGGTACGGGGCCGGGAGTAGAATCACTGGAGGCTTGGTGGAAGATGAGCAGAGGGATAATTAGCCAGGTGATTTGAAGCCGAATTAGAAATCATCTGTAGCTCTTTGAATAGTGTTTGCTCAAGAGGGAGCACATAAACTGGAAAGGTTTGATCACTGTCGCTGGGCCACTGGGTAAGGCATAAACCTCGTCCCTGTTAACCGCCCCACGACCCGAAGTGTAGCATTAAGCTGATTTACTGCTTATGATTGAGGGTGGATATTCACGCAGAAAGGTCGAGAAGTAAGAAGCTCATGGCCTTGGGGTAGTTTCAATGACCATTGCCAAAGTAATATACAGACCTATTGGGACAAGTGTCCCAATGCTTCTAAAGCCGTAGAATCGAGGCATAAAGTCTTTCGCAATTACGGCCTAGGGTTACCACTATTCTAGTTGCCGCATTCCCTTCACTTAGGATAATAACAGATGACAGATTTCTGAAGCAGCCCGATACTACATATTTCGCGATTCTATACTCCTCGTCTAGAACTACCATTCCTTAAGTATCGCGAGAAGTCTTAACTCATGACGGTCTAGACTTCGGATGTAAACACCTGAGCGTATGTGACTCGTATTCCAACGGCAGATGATTTCGTTGGTCTGCTTACCCGTGGCTTCGGCCCCAAGAAAGCTGCTCAAACGAAGTCGGAGCGCAATCGTCGTCTATCAACGTTTACGAGGGAGAGGCGCAGTCAGGATTGCTTCTGTGGTTCGGGGCTGCCCAAATGGGCGGGCTACTCCGGACACGATTCTGAACTCGGAAGAGGGAGTGGATAATCTGAGCATTATTTATTTCCACGAGCACCCCGTCCATCCGAATTGTTTCGACATCGTGCCCAGATCACGACACATCTCAGCTTCGAGATATGTGCCTCTTTTCTAAAGACGCCTCTAATACTTATACTTTCAAACAAGATAGTACCAGTGATGCGATTTCAATGGCCGGATGACGATGTAAAGCTAGGTTATGTTATATACTCAAGTAGCTGTATTCAAGACAAAGCTAAATAAAAGAGTGGGAGAAATCAAGAGGCTCTGGTAAATAACAAAATAGGTGACTGAGGCTTGCTAACGCTCAACGGGGCGTAACAGTCGAATAGAATTGCACTTGCTTTTCGGCCCATTGCTCTCTGGAAATAACAGAAAGCACCGCCCCGCGGGTCCTGAGGGGGAAGCTCAAAAACAGCGTCATCTACTGTCTGCTACCTATCTCAAAGACACTGAGCATAGTACGGGTTCTGCGTCTCGCAGGAATACGGCGCTATGCAACTAGTTGGGCCTGAGTATCCGCTACCTCCGCACTGACCCCAATGCGACTGGCCACCGCTACCGCCCGATGGTGGCTTGGTGGCGGTGCTGGTCGGTGGGTGGGTTGTACCCCCGCCGGAAGTTAGGACGGCGTACTTAGCGGCTACGATGTCCGCCTGGACCGAGTTCTCGGTAGCGTCGGACGGATAACCCGAGGTCATGACCCCTTCATAGAATGTTCCCTGGGCGCCGTTGCTATTGTCACCGCCCGTGCCGAGAATGATGGCACCCTCCTTGTGCATCGGGTTGTAGCCGCTCGGGCGCGCGCCGTTGTAAAAGGTAGATAGCGACCCGGACGCCGCGTTGCCGCCACGGATAGCCCAATTTCCTGGTTCGCCTTTAACGATGGCGGTAAGGAAACGGTAATTCACAGTCGGGTCGTTGGCGTTGTTCTTGGCGCCTTGGCCAGAGAAGAGGCCGTTCTCCAAGTCCGCCATAATCCAGGGCCCATTGCCAGAGCCGGTGCCCCAAACATTACAGTTACCAAAGTAAATGGCCTCCATATGCCCAGCGCCAGTATCGTCACTGCTGATTTCGGCGTTGCCATAGTCAAAGCAACAGCCACCGTTGTAGTGAGTACCGTCAAAGATGGCATAGATGCCTTCGGGCTGGTTCCCTGTGGCCGTGCCTTTAGCGGCGTTGTTGCGATAGCCAGTACCCGGCGCTATAAAGACGCCGTATACCTTCTGGCCGTTGAGCATTATCGGCGCGCCTGTTGCAGGGGCTAGGTTGTCCTCTGTATGGACAGCCCCGCCAGGAGGGGCCTGGGTCAGATGGTTGTCGTGTCCGGACTGGTCGTAGATAATGCTGATAAGACAGTTTATCCCAGCGCAAAAGGAGTCCTGGGTAGCGGCATTGGCGATTCCACCAGCTGCTACTGGCGCAATATTGGCCGTGGCGTTGTCGGAAGTGCGCTTTACCTGGTAAAGAGAGCCGCTGTAGGAGCTGTATAAGGCCCGAGTGGTACTATGCGCCGCGACGCAGGGCGTGCCTCCAGACGCGTAGATATCGCATGGCCCAGCGGTGACAAGGGAGCTCGTGGCCATGAGGCTAAGGGCGAGCGTATAAGCTCGATTGATGCTTGAACTTGAGGCCATGACTCTTCGCTCTGGCTTTGGAACGACTAAATTACTGTTGCTCAAGACACACGCGAAGAGGGGTGGGGACTGAAAGACGAGAATATGGATATGGGCTTCAATGGGACGTCAAAGCAGCACTTATTACCTCTTTAAATATCCCGTGCAGTTGTATTGGATGGGTATTCAGGACCGAAAAAATGTTCCTTCCGATTGTGAGGTCGGCGTAATCTTCGTGTTCCGAGCCCATTCGCTGCCAAGGGTTTGCGGGAATGATGACAATGTAGCATATACTAATTATGTTTATTCCCTTTTCGTCTTGCTTTCCTCAAACTCGGTATTTTGACATCATTCGATGTCACATTTTACAACCGGAATTATATCGTTCCATCCATTAACCTACTAGTATCCGAGTACTCTTCACATAATCCGAATCCGTGCACCAATCAGCGATAGCGGGGCACATAAAGTTGTGTTCTATTCGCGCGCATATAACATTTAGTCAACCTACAAGATCATCCATCAGTAGGTGCAGGATATGGGGAACGAATCTTCTATTCGCTCGGATATTAATAACGTTAAAAGCGAAGTACTTACAGTTGACAACCTCAGCTTTAATCAGGACCGACTTATGTAGGTACGCGACTGCACTCTCACGCTTGTCTCTTTAAAATTTAAATAGGGTTAGGGTTACTGTTATTAACAAATTTATTATGTAGTTATAGTAAGATCTAAGGCGTTAGCAAATGTGGAAAATTGGCTAGTTACGATAGGCTCTAACGGTAACCTAATTAACTTATCATAGAACTGGTTAATTCTATAATTTTGGGCTTATTTATTGTGATGGCTTCAAGGTGATGCCCTCGAGCTTATTGCTTGCGAGACTTGAGATGTCGCCTAGGGGCTCCATCTATGATATAAGCGGTAGAGCTGTCGACGACGCTCGATCAGCGGATATTTTCCATGTTGCTATAATTGTCCGACTACTCGCTTGTTCCTGTCATTTTCTACACATTCTTTCGGAGACTCAACGCTGCCGTCTCAAGTAGAGCCTAGTCTTCATGATGGTAATTCACAATAGGTTTCCAGCAGTAGGAAAATAAGAATAGTAGTGGTATAGCCAACTGTTTCTTTGCTATTTCCGTTTTGGCGAGGCAATTGGACACTAACTAACTTCGTGTGCAAAAAGGGTAACTAATGAGCTACAAAATTCATCATCTTAGAAGCCATATGCTATACAGGGTGAGCCAGACTGCTATCAGTCGTCGTCCGGCAGCACTCCGTAGATCCAGTCACGCTGTCCGGGACCCTGGGGCCCATCACCATGCTTGAGCTCGTCCGAGATTACCCCGAACAGATTGGCCAAGCTCCAAACGAACTCGACTTGGGTCCAGTCGGAAAAGTTTAGGTTAGTATTGTCAAAATAGGTCGCGCTCGTGAGCGACGTGTCGCGCGATTGTCCAATACGACCGCTGAATGCCGACCAGATCTGGTCCCCGATGGGTTGGTTGTTCTGGTCGAGACCGAGCTGGAAGAAAGTCATGGTGGCCGGATCGTCGGATACAATCCAGGGCCGCCACCAGGTACCTGAAGACGTATTTGTGGGGTCGCCGAAGAAATCCCGATTTCGGCGAATATGTTGCTTTCCAGCACGATCCTGTTGTCAGACGTCATGTCGTGGTTCTTCGGATTCCAGCACCCATGGCCGTTGAGCCCGACGAGCACGACGGGATGGATGGCACCCGGGGTGGAGTCGAATGTGTCGAGCTGGAGCTCGCTCCGCGTGTTGAAGGTATCCTTGGACGGGTAACTATCGCCATGTGCCTCAAACTGCGTCCCCTCGTAGGTGTAAGTCCCATCGCCGTTGTTCATGAGGTAGACCGAAACGCGCTCAAGATCACCCGCGTGGGTGCCCGTGTTCCACACTTTGCAGTCAAAGCTCTTGTGGCCGTCCGCCATTGCGCGGATGGTTTGGCCGCCTTGGAAGGCGTAAAGCACTACATAAGTAATCTTGGCGCGGTCCGGGTTGGTCTGGACGGCATAGTACAGTGGGGGGCCGTTGCTAATGGACATGCCGGTCCATTGAGACTCCGCGATTTCTAGCCACCACCCCGAGTCTAGACCACAGTTCTTGAGATCAGTCTGAAGAGGATGCTCAATTGGTGCATGGGGCACGATGTCGCCATTCACAGCCGAGGTGACGTACAGCTGTCCCGACCCCCCGGAGTCTGTGTAGGTCACCCAGAGATCGCCACGCATGTTGGCAGCGGCCGGGACAGACCCGCTCTGGTTGTCAATCGTGATAGGATCTGACCATGTTGTGCCATCTGCGGAATGGCTTGCATAGAACTGGGTGCCTGTTGCGCCGCTGTACACAATGATGGCCCAGTCCCCGACCACGGTTAATGCAGGAATACTTGTTCCTTGATTCTTAATCTGTTCCGGCTGTGTCCAGACAGTTCCATTGTACTGGGATGTATACAGCTGAGATTGCTCCTGGGCAGAATACACCATGAGGATCTTGCTCTTAAATATGCTGAGAGCAGGGACTCCTGTGAACTGCCCATTGATTTGCACAGCCGAGGTCCATGACATAGTGCCGTCCGACTTTTGCGTTCCCTGGCTCTGCCATAATTGCAAACCGGTATCGCTATATATCAAGAACAAGCTGTTCTGGTAGGCCACGATGGCAGGCACTTGGGTAAACTGGTTTGGAATTACAGCCGGTACCGTCCAGCTAAGGCCATCGGTCGACGATGACCAGTAGAGTTGGCTATTTGTTGCGCCGCTATAAACCATGAACAGTTGCGGGTTGTACACGGCCAAGGCAGGAACTGACGTCCCTTGATTGGGTATCTGGACTGGGGATTTCCAGTTCAATCCACCCTTGGACGTCGTAGCGTAGAGCTGCGAGCTGTGATGACCTGTATATACCATGACGAGTCGATTTCGATAGTATGCCAACGCTGGGGTCCCCGTGAACTGGCCATCAATTTGCTGTGGCGACCGGAACGTTTGCTTGTTCAGAGTCGTGCCGCCTGCGCAAATGTGCTCGATGGCGCATGGGAAATATTTCTCGTCCGGGTGAAACAAAAAAGTCGGCGAGTACTTGACGACATCGGCAAGAGTGATCGTCATCTTGATTTGCCACCAGGCTATCTATGTAAGTGCGACTGAGGCAGGTGCGAAGAAGTATATCTGGCGAGAGGGACGAGGGAAGGCTCTGCGAGTCGAAAGCACGTCTGAACCGGGCAGTCAAGATTTCGGACATTATATATGTACGTGAGTGCATGCTACGAGAACCAATTTCAAAATCTACCTATGTATACAGATAGCAATGTTAAAGTTCTAGACACTGCGCCCTGCGCCGGGGGCATTTCATTTCCCTGGCGCTCTTGTCTCCTGATGCATCGCGAAAGTAGCTACGCTTTCAGCTGGCGCGGGGCACTTCTCTAAAAGCTTGTAGGCGGTCTTGGCCGACTGGGATTATCAGCTGCCTAAACTTCTCTCAGCATGCTTGCCGCACCGCACCGTTGTATTTTCCCCATCTCTAACGTCTCGGTTGCACCGCCGTTAGCGGTTGCCGAGTCCCGATCCGTTACTGCAAGCCTACGGAAGCACGGTCCTTTGACGTGATTTGTTGCCCTAAAGGATGGGCGGCCAGCCACACCACGAATCGTTTGTTCCGCTCGAAGCATTTGCCCAGAGCTTTCTCAGATAATCTGGTAGGCTATCTTGGGACGGCATAGCCACGTTGCATTTCAGGTCTGACGCAGAAGAAATTAATGACCAATTCGTCTCTATCCGCTCAGTAGTCTATCGCACTCGCCGACAAGGCGACCGGTTACCACTTCATCCACCGGCGAGATTGCCCGAAGCAAACAGCCCACACTAGTTAATGTTTGGTCAAAGGTCCAGGCCCATGATCACAGAGATACGATGGCTAGACCAAGGCAAAGCATGCGGACCTATGCAAGCGGAGATAATGATAAGTAGGTACTGGGAGCTTACCCTAGCCTTTGTCAACCGGTAAGAATCCCTTTTTCAGCTGTCAGCTTCGATTTCATCCAAGGCGTAGCGAATGGGATGACCTAAATATAACGGAAGACCCGCAGAGGATACTGTTATCATTGATACTGCTACCACTCGTTCTGGGTCGACAGTACGCAGACAACGCTCTCTAACTATTAAGCCTAGTTCTGACTAGCACAGCTAGAGGCAAGCCTTGATCAGCTCTAGTTTGAAATATAATTAGAAAAATATGCTCATATGACCACGTTTGCCATGTACAAGGTAGAGAGATGCAGTTGATGGAAATCCATTAGTAGGCAGACCACTATTGGCGAGGGTAATAACCGATCGACCGAGTTTCTTCGTATAGCCAGGACACGGCAAATTGTCGGCGTGAAATATTCATCAAGAGCTGCATGTTCCAAATTGACTATATATTATTTACAAATCTTTTTTAGGTTTTAACTAACAGAGTTAGGCTACCTGTCTCGCCCGTTCGTCTAGATTTGTTATATGTTTTTTATACATTTTACCAGACATACATGCATTATGAACTTCTGCACTGGCACCGCTCCATCACGATAGAGTCGGCTACGACGAGACCAGCCGCAGTCGCGGCATCGCTGATCAAAAAAGTCGTATCAATTCCTAGTTATCTTTGTTGTCTACGTAGCCTTTGCTCGTTGGCGTATCTGGCCAGGTTCCAACGGAGCCGGTGGCTTCAGGATCGTGGCCTTTGATCGAGATTAGCTTTACCAGGGTGGAGGCATTAGATGATAGTGGTGCCGGAAGCCGGTTTTGGGATACAGAAGACAACGGACTTTCTGTAATTCAGGACCATTTTCGACCGGTTGACGTTGCTTTAGGGTTAGCGACAAAAGAACGAACGACTTTTGTGGTCCATGGAGCCTTCGACGGGATGCTCCTCCAGATTTATGTCACTAGAAAGGGCGATAACGCCATGACCAGATACACGGTACTTGGCCACGTCCACAAAGCCACGCTCATAGGGCATAGGCACTGGACTCGCCTGGGCTGATGTGTCGTTGATCTCGTGCGAGACCATGCCTCTCTGTGAAGCAACAAAGATCCTTCGTGTCTGGTGAGCAGGAGCAATTTATAATTGCTGATGTTGTGAGTTATTGTCTGCAGCGCGTAGGTTCCCCGAGCGGCACGAGATGCTAAGTGACATTGCGTCGCGTCATGGGCTTCACCAGTGCAAAAGTCGGACGGCGCTTTACACGAAGGATCTCCTGGCTCAAGACGTCTAAGATGGTCGCCAAACTAAACTTTCCGGAAAACGACTGCATTTCCTTCATATGGGCTCGTATGCCTGGGTAGAGTGCGTTCCCCCCCTATGGACGGATTATAGACTGCAGCTCTGATACGGCCTATATCAAGAATCAAGCAACTAAGGCATTACTACTTTAAGCTAGCCCACGAATATTGGTGGTCTTGGAACCTTTAGATGACGAGCCGCTCCGCCCTGGCTACGTGTAGTACCCGCCGGGAATAAATAGTTATTTACAAAGTAATGCTTATCTCTCCTGATCGCTGTCTATGCCATTGCTTAAAACCATTAAGAGGTCTGGTGGCAGCCTCAAGTCTCTTCATCTAGTGCCCACTCAGCTTCCGATAGTCTCCTACCAATGAAGAAATTAGATCTCAGGGCACGAGATCCGCACCAATCGTCTGGGAGACTCGGATGGATCAGCCTGTCAGCGATATTGCCCTATCAATGTCCGCTCGAGTCTCACAGCTCGAATCGGGTGCGGCGGCTCCATACGCGTACCTCGCCCCTGCCGTCCGGGGATCACTTCCATACAACACTAAGAGGAGACATAGCTGTCATTGGACATGCTCGATGGGCAAGACCATAGATAAGCCATTTCAAAGTATATCCACTGCAACTAATTGTACATACCCTACATGGCCGATAGCCACGGGTAGCCAAATGGTACGATAAATAATAAATAATGGCTGCCACGGAGCAAGGCTCACCTATGCCAGCAGGCAAGACTCTTCAGAGCGTGAGGGTCGGAGTAGTATGGATCTTCAAAAATGAAGTATAGATGCAGTATAGAGATAGTGATATAATTCTACTCATTACATTGGTAAAGGAACTTTACTAAGTGCCTAACTTATACTAGTAAATTCTTTTGGTAGGAGTATTAAATTTATCTAAACGACAAACCATCTTGATATCAACTTATTAAGCCTTGATAAAAGCATAGGATTATAATCTCTTATCAAAATATCCTACCCCCTTGCGAAGAATAATATTATAGGTGTTTAGGTACTAGTCAACTAACAGCAATAACTTCGAGCTACAAGTCAATAGGAACTCCGTACCCACCTTTCTATGGATAGTTAGATGGCCCTGAAACCCCCTTGGGAAATTCCTACAGTTAATCAACAGATCCTGTTGGTACGCGGTCTGCTAAACCAAAGAGCGTAACGCTTGGTTTCGTCAATTTAAATAATCGGATTTAAAGTCAACAATTCGGCTCTCTCAAATATCTCATCATCTATAGGGTTAATGTAAACTTTGTCAAGTTACGCGGTACAAACAGACGTCGCCAGTATACTAATCGTGATCAAACTAGACAATAATCATAGCCTCTTGCTTGGCTTCCTCGAAATATGAAAACAAAACAGTTGCTAGCGCGAATACAGCACTTTTAGGTCATGACAATAGGGTAATCCCAGTCTCCGCTGGCCTCAACCTCTGCAATAGTGGTCAAGTAAGTATAGAAGCTGGTAAACTCCCACGTGTGGCGATCTTCAATGTCGTCTCTGCGGTTGCCATCAGGCAGGAACAGCGGAACTAGGGTCTGTGTGGTGGAACTCGCACTCTCCAGGGTAGGTGCCTCGTTCCACGCCCCGAAAGTAGAGGGGTCCGGAACCGCCCCTGTCTTGAACGCCTGCAAGACCTCACCGACGGAGATCTGGAGCGCATTGTGTGCGTGCGCTACGTTGTCGCGATCTACCTCATCCATGAGGTAGTTGTCGCCGTGTGATACCCAGGTCGCGCCGTTGAGATTCGACACCGTTAGCCCGATAGCATTGTCTTCGTCGTGCATTTCCTTGGCACACAGGTCAGCGGGGCCACCGACATCGCCGGTGTCGTGCAAGTAGCGTCGAGGAGTGCGAATGTGGCCGGCCGCGAAGCTGTCCTCTAGGAAGTGATCTGCAAAGGCATTCATGGAGTAAGCGGTCAGGAGATCGCCGGAAGCCGCCACCTGGAGCGCGGCGTAGTGACCAGCGTTGTAGGCGGTTCGGGCATCGGCACCAAAGTGGTCGAAGTTGATAGCTGCCAAACCGAGGTAGCCGGGCTCATCCAGGGGCCGCGTGATGGTGATCTCTTCGTAATCAGCAGTGGCATCCGGTAGGGCCGCATAAGCCGCTGACGGATTGCTGCCGTTGGCCACGGCGTCAGCGAATGCTTGAAACTCTGGCTCCGCAGCAGCGAGGATGTCGTACGCCTCCTGCGGCTGTCTATCGGTATCCAGTGCCAGGAGCGCGTACGCTGCTTGGAACCGGGAGATTTGGTCCGTCAAATTGGTTCCGTCCGATATGGGATTGTAAGTACCGTAGAAGTCTCCGGCAAGGCAGTTGATGCGCCCGTACGTGAGCTGCAGCCCGTTGGGGAAAGTGAAGTTATATAGAGGCGGGAGATCATTTCCATCGGGCCCTTCGAGCACTAGGCCGTCTCCAAGGTACGCATGCTCGGCGGTCGAGAACCCTGAATAATGGTTAGGGTGGCATGCCAACAGTTTAATTAGACATGGTTTAACTTACTAGCTTCGAGAGAGCGTCGCTTGTTCTGCTGCTCGGACAACCAATAGACATAGCCTGGCTGCTTCGCTGCTGCAATCTCTTCCGCGCTACGGGGGACAGGCATGCCACCCAAAAAGGGGTGACTTGAAAAGTTTATTTTTTTGGTAGACTGTCGCAACCCGGCATTAGCCTTCTTCTGCAAGGCGGGCGCAACGGGAAGGCTGCGCGCCACCACAGAAGTTGCTGCAGCTAAACTGATGAGAAGGGAGAGATGCATTGCAAAACAGGACGAGGATGTGCTGCTTGAGGCTCTTTGAAGCGTGTTGGGCGGAGACTCCTGCTCTAACTTTATAGTTCCTCGTCTGAGCTGTCTACCACCCCATGTTTCGCGTAGGCATTATCAATATCTTTTTTTCAGCAATTGCACGCCATTACCATCGTCGGCCCCGCCAGTTGCAGCTCTGACTCTGGAAGATCATTTCCCTCTGCGTCCCTTTCACCCCCTTTAGAGAGCAAAATAGCGACGTAGGTTGTAACGACCCGTACATCGTTACGGATAGGGAGGCGCTGTTCTGGAGTCAAGTATCCCTGGGCTAAGATCGGTGTAGCACATTAGAATCCTCAATGTGGGGA
>FTLB01764668.1_pt1 | contig 33900 bp, 33 predicted proteins | sample 1658291 | NCBI WGS metagenome assembly FTLB01 (sample SAMEA3914812, study PRJEB12502) | metagenome | biome: forest; material: soil | place: Canada | collected 2011-07-07 | depth 0.1 m
TTTCAACTGTTGGCATTTATTATTTTATTATTGCTTCTAGCGAACTTTCGTTCACTTATTATAGTTAAGTTTTAAAATCATTTCCTGATTTTAAAAAGGAATGGCTTTTAGGAAATAGAATTTCATAGTTAAATAATAAGAAGGTCGCTCTGCGAAGGCGATCTTCTTATTTTATATCGCCCTCCATACGGAATCTGTAAAGTAATTTTTAGAATCGTATAGGTTAGTTACTATCTCAAAACCTGCCGCCTCGGCAAAGCTGGTTATGTCATACAAGTCGTATTTGTTAGAACACTCGGTATGTATACTTTCCCAGGCGTCAAAGTCAAAACAGGAATTCGTTTTTTTCAGTGTTACTACTTGCTTTGTTTTGCTTATCAGGTAACTTTTTACCTCGCCAGTCTCTGGGTTGTAGGTAGGGCAAAACTTAAAGTTCTCAGTTTTAAAATCTCCACCCAACTCAAAGTTTATTCTATCCAATAGATTATAGTTAAACTGCGCTGTAACCCCCTGTGAATCATCATAGGCTTTTAGTATTACCTCCGGGTCTTTCTTCAGGTCAAAACCAATAATTAACAAGTCGCCTCTGTTAAGGCTGCTCTTCATCTCACTTAAGAATTCTACGGCTTCCGGATGAGTGAAATTGCCAATATTAGACCCGAACAACAATACCACCTTGCTCAGGTTTTGGTCTAACTTTAACCTGCGTAGCGCTTCAAAATATTCGGCGGTAATTCCTTCTACGCTTAGCTTTGGAAATTTATTTTTTACTTTATCTGAAAGTTGGTTCACAGCAGAAGCCGAAATGTCTATAGGCAGGTACTGAAAGGCTGCTTTCTTATTAATAAAATAATCTAATAGTACCATTGTTTTCAACCCGTCTCCTGCGCCAAGGTCAATCAGTTGAAAAGGCTCTGTACAAAGGCTTAGTATGGTTTGCTTCTGGGTTTGCAGAATTTCATGCTCGCAGCGCGTAACGTAATATTCGGGCAAGTGCATTATTTGCTGAAAAAGCCGGTCGCCCTCTGCATTGTACAAATACTTAGAGGAAAGCTTTTTCGGATATTTGCTTAAGCCGTTTACCACGTCTTCTGCAAAGTTATTTTCCTGATTTTTATGCCTTCTATTTAACACCTTTTCCATAGTTATTTAAACTTTATCTGCCAATCGTATTCCTGTAAACTGCCATCTTTTATCCGGGTGAAAGAAATTCCGGTAGCTTTCGCGTATGTGGTCTTTAGGCGTAGCGCAGGAACCGCCTCTAAGTATTATTTGATTAATCATAAACTTGCCATTGTATTCCCCCAAAGCTCCTTCAGCTTTTGAATAGCCGGGGTAAGGATGGTAGGCGCTGTACGTCCATTCCCAGGCATCGCCAAACAATTGATTAGTATCTTCCTGTGCAGCCGTGGTATGATAGCAACCGGATTCCAGGAAATTGCTTTTCTCTGATTTTACGCCTATTAATCGGGTGGCTACTTCCCATTCAGCCTCCCCCAAAAGCCTTTTGCCAGCCCAGTTGGCATAGGCGTCCGCTTCAAAAAAGCTAATGTGTGTTACGGGCAACTCGGGATTTACTTTAGCCAGTCCTGCGAGAGTATACTCTTGCCATTCGCCCTCTTTCTGCATCCAGTAAAACGGCGCCTCCCAGTTTTGCAATTTTACCATATCCCAACCTTCTGCCAGCCAGAAACGGAAGTTTTTGTACCCTCCATCCATCATAAATTCCAAGTACTCTTTGTTGGTGATAAGGCGATCTGCTATGCTAAAGCCATTTACATAGGCTTTGTGCACAGGCTTTTCATTGTCGAAACTGAAATCAGTCCCCCTATACCCAATCTCGTATATCCCTTCAGGAATATCAATAAAGTCAAGACCCCTGTTACTAGTAGTACTACCTGACTTTATAATGCTTTGTTGATAAACTGGGAATAAGGGATTATGCCCTAAAATGTATTTTATATCTGTTAGCAGCAGTTCCTGGTGTTGTTGTTCATGCTGTAAGCCCAGCTCTAGTAGGTAGCTTAGTTCTGGGTTTGTATAGCTTTCTAATAACTGCGTTACTTGCCCATCTACATATTCGCGATAATTATATATTTCTTCTATCCCTGGCCTTGTTAGGTTTCCCCTTTGGGTGCGAAGTACGCGATCACCTATACTTTCGTAATAAGAATTGAATATATAGTTAAAAGCCGGGTTAAAGTGTTTATAGTCTTTATTAAAACGGCTAAGCACAAAGGTTTCGAAAAACCAGGTGGTATGCCCTAAATGCCATTTGGGAGGGCTTACATCTGTTACAGGCTGCACTACATAGTCTTCTGCCAGCAATGGGCTGCACAGTTTTGTGGTTTGCCGCCTTACTTTTACGTATTTATCTGCCAGCAACTCATTGCCTTTCACTATAGTCTTATCCATTTTCCCTCCCTTTAAAAGTAACGCCCCATTGTTTGGGATTGTTTTGCAGCCCTTTTCCTGTGTTAAGGCATTGATAATTCTATTTAACAAAGCTTTAATAGCCCTGTTTAATTAACTTTATTAACTTTGGGCTTATGCAGCATTTGACGGGCGAAGCTTTTTTGTATCTGGTTCCAACACCTATTGGGAACCTGGACGACATTACCCTAAGGGCTATAAAAATACTGAAGGGAGCAGACCTTATTTTAGCAGAGGATACCCGCACTACAGGTATACTGCTTAAACACCTGGAAATTAAAAACCAGATGCAAAGCTACCATACCTTTAACGAGCATAAGACAGTGTTAAATTTGATAGAACGGTTGAAAGGGGGACAGAAAATTGCTTTGGTATCGGATGCCGGTACACCTGGGATTTCTGACCCTGGATTTCTGATTGTGCGGGAGTGTTTGAGAAATGATATAAAAGTGGAGTGCCTTCCGGGGCCTACCGCCTTTGTGCCAGCATTAGTAAAGTCTGGGCTGCCTTCGGACGCTTTTGTGTTTGAAGGTTTTTTGCCTGTAAAAAAAGGCAGGCAAACCAAGCTGAAACAACTGGCAGAAGAAGAGCGCACGATGGTATTTTATGAATCGCCACACCGTTTGCTTAAAACACTGGAACAGTTTGCAGAATACTTTGGGGCAGAGCGGCAAGCCTCTGTTTCGCGCGAGCTGACCAAGTTGTTTGAAGAAACAGTAAATGGCACGTTGCAGGAATTGGTTAATTTTTATAGCGCTAAACCCGTGAAAGGAGAACTGGTAATTGTTGTCGACGGTAAAAAATAAACCCTGGTATTTTTTTCTTTTAGCATTGCTTTCCGGCGGCTTATTTTGGTTAGGCTGGCCTACCAAGCCGCTTACCTTTGTGCTTTTCTTTGCCTTTGTGCCTATACTGATTATAGAAGATACTATTAGCAAAAGTACTATAAAAAGAAAAGCGTCTAAGTTCTTCGTTTATGCTTATATAGCTCTTCTCAGCTGGAATGTGTTTACTACCTATTGGGTATATAACTCCACTGCAGTTGGCGGAGTATTTGCTATGGCGGCCAATGCCTTGCTTATGTCAATCCCGCTTATGCTTTTTCATTTTGTTAAGCGTGCAGGTACAACTATTGGTTTAATGGCTTTTATAGTTTTCTGGATCTCTTTCGAGTACATACATTTAAATTGGGAGCTTTCCTGGCCCTGGCTTACATTGGGAAATGCGTTTTCCAGCCTTACATGTATAGTGCAGTGGTACGAATATACTGGAGCATTAGGAGGCTCTTTATGGATATTGGTAATGAATGTATTGCTGTTTTTGCTAATATGCAGAAGCGTTGAACTTAAGGAAAACAAATGGTTTGGAAAACTGATAGTAATAGCCTCGGTATTGGTAGTTGTGCCAGTCCTTATTTCGTTGTACATCTACAGCAATTATAAAGAGCAAGGAGAGGATGTAGAAATAGTAGTAGTGCAACCAAACATTGACCCATTTAACGAAAAATTTGAGGGCGGCGCTAATTTTATTCCTTATGATAAGCAATTGCAAAGACTGCTTAGCCTTTCTGAGAAAAAGATTACTCCTGCTACTAAGTATGTGGTATGGCCAGAGACGGCCCTTCCATTTGGCTATATGGAAACTAAGCTGGAGACCTACGAAGTTATTACTAGTTTAAAGAAATTCGTAGCGGCACACCCTGGTATTTCATTGATTACAGGGCTAGACACATATAAGGTATATCAAACAAAAGCTACTTCTACAGCTACTTTTATTCCGGGTTCTGGTTATTACGATTCGTTTAATACTGCCATGCAAATTAATAACGAAGGCATTATTACCGTTTATCACAAAAGTAAACTTGTTCCGGGGGTAGAGTTTGTGCCTGCTTTCTTAACAGCTTTTGTTATAAACCTTGGTGGAGGCTCAGGAGCGCTAGGCTCACAAGAAGAACGTACTGTTTTTTTTAATAGCGCTAAAACAGGCATAGCTCCTGTTATTTGCTACGAATCTATTTTTGGAGATTTTGTAACAGAATATATTCGCAATGGAGCTGAATTGATTTTTATTATCACCAACGATGGCTGGTGGGGAAATACGCAGGGGCATAAGCAGCACCTGGAATATGGTTGCCTGAGAGCCATTGAAACCAGAAAGAGTATTGCGAGAGCTGCCAACACAGGTATCTCGGGATTTATTAATCAGCGGGGAGACATAGTAGAGCAGTCGGCCTACTGGGTGCAAGACGTTATGCGAAGCAGCATAAAAGAGAATAAACTACTCACCTTTTACGTTAAGAACGGGGATTATATTGGGCGGGCAGCTGTCTATTTATCCCTGATAGTACTAGTAACTGCCATATTAATTAAACTAAGGAAAAGAAATGAAGCGTAAGTTAAACCTGGAAGAACTTTGCATGAAGGTGATAGAGATAAGCCGCGAGGCTGGTAAATTTATGCAACGGGAAGCCGCCAATTTCGACATCTCTAAAATAGAGCACAAAGGCACTAACGACCTTGTTTCTTATGTAGATAAAGAAACGGAGAAGACGCTGGTTAAAAAGCTAGCTGCCATTCTTCCGGAAGCGGGGTTTATTACTGAAGAAGGCACTGTAGAAAAAGGCGATAAGGTTCTTAAATGGATAATTGACCCTTTGGATGGCACAACCAACTTTTTGCACAGGTTGCCTACTTACTCCATAAGCATAGCCTTAATGGAAGGCGAGACTTTATTGCTGGGTGTGGTGAACGAGGTAAATTTGCAGGAAGTATTTTATGCCTGGAAAGGCGGGGGAGCCTATTGCAACGGCAAGAAAATACAGGTGTCTCCTATAAATAAACTGGATTCTTCTCTGGTAGCTACAGGGTTTCCTTATAATTTACTTACCCAGTCTGACAATTATTTTAAAATTATTCAGGCTTTTGTAGAGAAAACGCATGGGGTAAGGCGCTTAGGCTCTGCAGCCATAGACCTTGCCTATGTGGCATGCGGCAGGTTTGAGGGCTACTTTGAGTTTAACCTGAAAATATGGGACATAGCGGCAGGAATACTGATTGTGCAGGAAGCTGGCGGCAAGGTATGTGATTTTTCCGGCGGGAATGATTATCTTTACGGAAAGGAATTGTTGGCCAGTGGCAATTTGCAAAGCCCCATGCTGGAAGTTATCCGCAAGTTCTGGAACAAGTAGTGATTTAATTATTGTTTTAAGAGGATATGGCACAGGAAATAATAATACTTCTTTTAGTTGTAGCCGCAACAGGCTACCTGATAAACATTGTACGGAAAAGCTTTAGCCTGAAAAATGGCGCCTGCCCCAAAGGATGTGGTTGCAGCCAAATTGATATTAAAAAGATGGAGAAAGAGCTGAAAGCTATAGAAGTTTTTAATACAAAGAAATAAAGCTTTTTTGTTCATCTTTTCTCATTCGACTAATAGACGATGAACGTACTCAACAGCATATCGCATTCCGAAATTTTCTACTCTTGCACAGAGAAGGACTACCGTAGCGCGGAACATTTTATACCCGAACATGGGCTCACTCATGTCTATTCCGGTAAAATAGTAGCATCATCGGCAGATAAGTTATATACTGTAGCAGAAGGAGAAACAGTATTGTTTTCAAGAAACCAACTGGCAAAGTTCTCCAAATATCCACAGGGTGAAGCGCCCTGCAAATCCATCACTATTGTTTTCACACAGCCTTTTCTACAGAAATACTATTCCACTCACCCTGTAATTGCTCAAGATTCTAAACCTGGAAAATTAAAGTCTTTCGACAAGCACCCTTTGCTGGATAGTTTGTTCAATTCTATACTGCCATATTATGAGTTGGAGGGCTCCTTACCTAAAGACCTAATGGATATGAAGCTGATGGAGGCGATAACTATTCTGAGAAAGATTGATAGTACTACGGACGGAATATTATCAGACTTTGCAGAGCCTGGTAAGCTGGATATAGTAGATTTTATGAATAAGAATTATGCCTTTAATATTCCTGTAGAACGTTTTGCATACCTTACCGGCCGCAGCCTTGCCACTTTTAAAAGAGATTTTCAGAAAGCATTTAATACATCGCCACAACGCTGGCTACAGCAAAAACGCCTGGAACAGGCTCATTTTTTGATCGCTGAAAAAAAACAAAGGCCGTCTGACGTATATGTGGAAGTAGGCTTCGAGAACCTTTCTCATTTTTCTTTTGCCTTTAAACAGGCATTTGGCTACAACCCCTCCAGCCTTTAACTGAGCTTCCCAACAAAGCATATTTGAGCCTCGCAGCAAAACAATGCTTGCCGAAGCGCATTACCTTTGTTATGTAATTAAAGCCAATCAGTTCACTTAAAAGATATGACAATGAAAAAAGTAGTTTTAGTAACAGGCGCTTCTGCCGGGATAGGCAAAGAAACAGCCAGGTTTTTAGCTAATAAGGGATATACTGTTTACGGCGCAGCGCGCAGGGTAGAGAAGATGCAAGACATTAAGAATGCAGGTGTAAAAGTTTTGCAGATGGATGTAACCAACGACGCTTCTATGGTAAAGGGTATTGAAGAACTAGTAAAAGCAGAAGGGCGCATAGATGTTTTAATAAACAACGCTGGCTTTGGTTCTTATGGCACAGTGGAAGATGTGTCTATGGCGGACGCTAAATACCAGATGGAGGTAAATGTATTCGGCTTGGCTAGGCTAACCCAGCTGGTATTGCCCTATATGCGAAAACAGCATTACGGAAAAGTGGTAAACGTAACTTCCATCGGCGGCAAAATAGTAACGCCACTGGGTGGCTGGTACCATGCCAGCAAGTTCGCTGTGGAGGCGTTAAGCGACGCTTTACGCATGGAGGTGAGGCCATTTGGGATAGATGTAATAGTAATAGAGCCGGGAGGGGTAAAGTCGGAATGGTCTGGCATTGCGGGGGAGAATATGAAGAAGGTATCTGGCAACACCGTGTACAAAGACTTTGCCAACAAGGCGGCGGCTCTTTTTGAGCAATTTGAACCTAAGGGGGCGGAGCCTTCCGTTATTGCAGAATTGATCTTGAAGTCTATTACAGCAAAGAGCCCTAAGACGCGCTACCATGCTGGTTTTATGGCTGGCCCGATACTATTTATGAGGAAAGTTTTGTCTGATAAGCTATTTGATAAAATGATGTTAAGCCAACTAAAGTAGGGCGCTATAGTAATGCCAACCGGCACGGGTAGCCTAAACCTTAGGCTGCCCGCCTGCCTTGCTGGATTAAATATATAACAAGCCAGCTGTACTTTGCTTATTTGTGCTACCTAAAAAACTACTAGTTGAAGGCTAATCTTACACTACTTGAAATTGGCACTTGTTATTGGGCTTGTTATCGCTTGTTAATTTCGTTGCTATTGCTTGTTATTTCGCTTGATAATTTTTCGGATATGTATTATTTGTTCCGATTTTGTAAGGTTTTTTTGATCTTGTGCCAATGAGGAATAGTGTAAAGTAGAAAGGTTAAAGTTTAAAGAAGAATTAGCATAAAAGGGCAGTTTAAACCGTAACTTGTACTCTCCGTTTTTATATAAACTGTATGTTCATTTTTTTTTTGCTCGTACAAAAGAAAGATACTTCACGGGCACATCCCCCTAACTCCCTTCCCTCTCCCACAAGCAGGCACACAAGGGGGACAAAAGGAGCCTAACACCGGGACTGATATATGTTTTCGCTTTAGATATAAATACTAAAACTCTAAGTAGCGTGAGGGAATAGCTTGAAAATTTTTCTCTGGATTTCAAACAGAGCCTTTTGTTTTGGGTTTTACTGTAATGGAAACTAAAAACCTTATTGCAAAGGCGGAGACTACTATTAACGTTTCTGCCGACAAAGTCTGGGACGCTTTGGTTAACCCGGAAACTATAAAGAAATATATGTTTGGAACTACTGTTGTTTCTGACTGGAAAGTAGGTAGTAGTATTATCTGGAAAGGGGAATGGCAGGGGAAACCGTACGAAGACAAAGGGGTAATTCTTCAGATCAAGCCAAAAACAAAACTTCAATATTCCCATTTCAGTCCTCTTGCAGGGCTTGCGGACAGTCCTGAAAATTACCATACTGTTACTATTGAATTAACCGATAAAGGCTCCGCCACTCTGGTTGCTTTGTGCCAGGATAACAACAGTAACGAGAAAGAAAAAGAACATTCTGAAAAGAACTGGGCCATGATGCTTGCAGGGTTGAAGAAGGTAGTGGAGTGAAAACAATTTATTATCCCGCAAGAAAGAATTTTACTATCGCTTGCCTCCACGGCCGGCATGGCCGAGTTCACACACCGGCTCTGCCTTATGATCCGCACTACCGCCCCTGCTTCGCCCAAAGATAATAAGAAGGAGCCTAACGTGTGAACTGATGACGTTGTCGCTTTAGTTATTGATTGTCATTCGTGAGCATATGAGCGACTGCCGGGATTACTATTTTAATTTCCCATCCCATATTCTTTCTTTAGTCAGTTTTCTTCTTTTTAATATAGAAAATACTTCTATGCCGTCTGGATTATTGAAGTCATTCTCATTGTCGATATAAGTCTCATAGCAATCATCCAGGCTCTCAATTCTCCACCTCACTAAAAATCCATAGGGATTAAGATAAGGGCTCTCATATTCTTTCTTTTTCTTTTCAATTTTTTTGTAGGCATCTTCGCTTGATAATGCTTTTATCAGAACAAATCTTTCTTCATAGGTCTGAAGCCCTTTATCCAATGTCTCAATTTCGATTGCCACGGTCAGCTTGACACAAAAGAACTTAACTTGGATTTTTGGGGTAGTTTTTTTTTCTTTTGCACCTTCAATATTGATGATACTAATTGACTCTATATAACTCACCTTCTCTAATTTAATAAGTGATGATTTATCGATGTTTGCCTGTATACCTCTTGGCCTTTTCTTTGTACCTATTAGTTCACAGTTATCAAATAGGTTTGAAGTAAGAAGTTTTTTATAATTAGACAGATAGTATTGGTTAATAAATTTTATTCTTTCTTTTGGGGCAAAATGAAGTATTTTCTTTAAAGCCGGATATTTGATAATAACTTCTACTAAGAGTTTGCTAGTTGGACTTTTGGGAATATTAGTCCAATCATCCCAGCCTCTTATTTTTTGCTTTTTAGTTTTCATTGTGCATGTATTAATCTTTACCCCCAAACCTCTGTCCCGCTGGTCAGGATTTCCGAATCCTGACCCTATGGTTTGTAATTTGCAATTACCCGTTAACAATAAATTGAACCCACACACTTATACAGCAAAAATAATTTCTAACAACCCTTTGCCTCCGGCATAATCAGTAGCGGAGCTGTGCAAATAGTATTCAGGCTCCAATACAATTCCTGCCCTAACCGGATTATTATGAATATAATTTAACTTCTGAATAAGAAATTCATTGCTAAAAATTTCTTTTGCTTCATTTCCATCCCTCCAGAATTTATATTCTTTTATCTGGCTTTTAAATCTTCCGGCATACTCAAACCGATACAGCATCCATTCTTTTCTGCTTTCGGCTTCTTCCTGTATTGCCTGTACTAATTTCTTGGAAGTAAATTTTTTAAAATCTCTTAATATATCAGATAAATGAAAAGGCTCTTTAGCCGCTGCTATTAAATGAATATGATTACTCATAAGACACCAGGCATATAACTCAAGGCCCTTTTCTTTCTGGCAATATCTTAAAGAATCAATAATAATATTCTTATATACAGGCTTTGTAAAAACATCTACCCAATCTACTACCGTAAGAGTGAGAAAATATAGGTAGTCCTGATATATTTTATTCCTTACTCCCATTTTATTATATTAAAAATGTAATTACAAATTACAAACCATAGGGTCAGGATTTGGAAATCCTGACCAGCAAATTACAAAAATAATTTATAAACTATAACCTAGCAACTATCCCCAAACCTCAGTTCCTTCAGCGCAGTTGCGGCACATTTCTATTTCTGTGCGGGACTTCATTAGCGACTTACGGAACTGGTAGTAACTGGTACCTGTCCACAATTCTTTAAAGCTTTGCGCGTTCAGGTTGCCCATTTGGTGCTGGGCATCTTTGTCGAAACAGCAGGGCACTACCTTGCCGTCCCAGGTTATTACGCAGGAGTGCCACATCTTCCAGCAGTTGTTCAGCAGCTTGTTCTTTATGGAGTAGCTGCCGTCTGCATTCTTATGGTAACGGGAGTAGGTTTTGTTTTCTGGTATAAGGTCAGAGCCTTGTTCATAGTCGTATATCTGCGCAGTTTTAAGTCCCACTTCGTCAACCCCTATTTCTTTGGCCAGCTTCTTCAGGTCTTCTATCTGGTGTTCGTTGGGTTTTACTACCAGGAACTGAAAAATAACATGCGGGGTGCTGGACTTTAGCTGCTTCTTCCACTTTATAATGTTCTTTGCCCCTTCAATCACCTTTTGCAAATTGCCGCCCACCCGGTAGGCCTCGTAAGTTTCCTGTGTTGTGCCGTCAATAGAGATAATCAACCTGTCCAAACCGGACTCCACCGTTTTGCGGGCGTTCTCATCGTTCAGGTAATGGGCGTTGGTAGAGGTGGCGGTGTATATATTTTTGGAAGCGGCGTACTGCACCAGTTCTGTAAACTTAGGGTGTAGGTAAGGCTCTCCCTGGAAGTAAAAGATAAGGTATAGTAGCCGGCTTTGCAGCTCGTCTATGGTCTTTTTGAACAGAGTTTCCTCCAGCATACCTGTTGGCCGGGTAAAAGAGCGCAGCCCGCTGGGGCATTCGGGGCAGCGCAAATTGCAGGAGGTGGTAGGCTCTATAGAAATGCTAATGGGCAGCCCTTTATGAACAAGCCTGCCCGAAAGCCTTGAATAATAATAGCTTGCCACTACCTGGCTGGCGTTCCAAAGCCGCAGCGGCGTAATTTTACCAACAAAATTTAACCCGTCCCGTAAATTCCTGTTCATTCTTTAAATTTAATTAAAAACCTTTAAAACTATTTTGTGAACTGTAGTTGCTTGCTATTCGTTTTGCTATTAAATTTGTTTAAAATCATTCTAAATAAGAGGATGGGTAACCCAAAGAAAAGCATAGCAGACTTAAAATTAGGCGAAAAAGGCACGATCTGCTGCTTTAAGGACGATGAAATGTCTCTTAAACTGCTGGAAATGGGCTGTTTACCCGGCTCTGAAGTACAGGTTACCTGCAAGGCTCCACTAGGAGACCCTATCTGTATTGAAGTTTCCGGTTATAATTTATCTTTGCGTGTGGACGAAGCAAAAACCGTAATGCTGAGATAAATGAATGTCGTTGAATAATACTCTTAAAGTTGCCCTTCTTGGCAATCCCAACTCTGGCAAAACTTCTTTATTTAATCACCTAACCGGCTTAAACCAGAAGGTAGGAAACTTCCCTGGCGTAACGGTTGATAAGAAAACAGGGGAAAGCGAGCTAAGCCCAAGCGTAACGGCTAATATTATTGACCTTCCCGGCACGTACAGCCTTTACCCAAAGTCTTACGACGAGCGTATTGTTTTTGATTTCCTGAACAACCCAAACGATAAAAACTTTCCAGACCTTCTTGTAGTAATAGCGGACGCTTCTAACATCAAGCGTAACCTGTTACTATTTACCCAGATCTACGACCTTGGTTTTCCGGTTATCCTTGCCCTGAATATGTTGGATGTGGCCACCCGCATGGGCTTAATGATAGACACCTGGCAGTTAAGTAAAGACCTAAAGGTGCCCATAGTGTGCATAAATGCCCGCAATGGAAAGGGACTGGATGATTTGAAAGAAGCAATACTTGCAGTAAAGCCGCAGAAAACCACACCCATGTTAGATGCCGCTACTATTGCCCCAGATGTGGTGCGCGATATAAAAGCGAGCCTAAATATAGATAACGACTACAAAGCCCTACAGCTTGCCCATCAGTATAGGGATATGAAGGCGCTGAGCCAGGAGAGCAAGAATAAAATTGAAGAAATAGTAAAGAAACACAACTTCGAGAACATACTACTTCAGTCCAGGGAAACAATAGAACGTTATGAACTGGTAAATAAAATAGTAATAAACTCTGTCACCAAACTTAATGCCGGGGAGCATGAACGCCTAAGCAATAAGATAGACAAAGTGCTAACCCATACTGTTTTTGGCTACCTTATTTTCTTTGCCATACTATTTATTATGTTTCAGGCCATATTTTCCTGGGCCACAGTGCCTATGGAGTTTATAGACCATGGCATAAATAACGTTAGCGACTATTTGAAATCGGTATTACCGCCGGGTTCTTTAACAGACCTGTTAACGGAAGGGCTTATTGCAGGCCTGGGAGGCATACTAATCTTCATTCCACAAATAGCCATACTGTTTATGTTCATCTCGCTGCTGGAAGAGTCGGGTTATATGTCCAGGGTAATGTTTATGATGGACAAAATTATGCGCAAGTTTGGCATGAACGGCAAAAGTGTTGTGCCTCTTATTTCTGGCGTGGCCTGCGCCGTGCCCGCTATTATGGCCGCGCGAAGCATAGACAACTGGAAGGACAGGCTGATTACTATTTTTGTTACTCCGCTGATGAGCTGTTCTGCCCGCATACCGGTGTATACTATTCTTATCGCCCTGGTAGTGCCGGAAAAATCTATACTAGGCTTAAACCTGCAAGGGCTAGTTCTTATGGGTTTGTACCTGCTGGGTTTTGTAGCGGCTATACTATCTGCCTGGTTGCTTAAGCTGATTATTAAAACGAAGCAACGTAGCTTTTTCATTATGGAGTTTCCTCCCTACAAAGTACCGCGCTGGAAAAATGTGGGCATAACCATAATAGAAAAAGTGAAAGCGTTTATATGGGAGGCCGGTAAGGTTATTATTGCCATATCAATTATCCTGTGGGCATTGGCTACCTATGGGCCTGTTGAAAGCATGAAGGCTGCTGAAACAAATGCCATAGCAGACGCCCAAATAAGCCATCTTACAGAAAAACAACTGGAGAACAAGATTGCGGCCAACAAGCTGGAGGCCTCTTATGCCGGGCACTTTGGGCATTTTATAGAGCCTGTTATAAAACCGCTAGGCTTCGACTGGAAAATAGGAATTGCCCTGCTTACTTCTTTTGCCGCACGCGAAGTATTTATAGGCACTATGGCTACTATTTATAGCATTGGCGACTCTGCCGATGACAATGCCAGCATAAAAGAAAAGATGCAGCAGGAAGTAAACCCCTACACTGGTAAGGCCGTGTACACGCTTGCTTTGGCATTCTCGTTATTGGTGTTTTACGCTTTTGCCATGCAGTGCATGAGCACGCTGGCTGTTGTTTACCGCGAAACCAAAAGCTGGAAATGGCCTACTGTACAGTTTGTTTACATGACGGGATTGGCCTACGTTTCCAGCCTGATTGTTTACCACTTGCTAAAGTAGTTGGCTAAAGTTTCCGTATAAAGCTCCGCCAATACTATCAGATAAAGCTCCCGTAACTGAACTTAAGCAATTCACTTCGTTTCTTACCCGTAATATTCCCAGGAAGGCAAATACTAACGCTTCTTTAAAGGCTACTATATTTTTCTCTGGAACAACAACAGTTACTGTAGGCGATGCTTCCTTTATTTTCTCGATCAGAAAACTATTAAATGCCCCGCCTCCAGTGGCTAATAGTTTGCCTTTTTTACCTGAAGTAATGCTTCCTAACTGCTCGGCAATATGGGTACAAACGGTAGCCAGTTTATCTTCCGTAGCGCTACTAGCAAATGAATTAATAATAGGAAATACTTCTTTGTCTATCCACTCCTTGCCTAATGATTTTGGGAAAGGCTGCTTATAGTAAGCAAGTGCATTAAGTTGGCCAAGTAGTTCATTATTTACTGTTCCTTTGCGGGCAAGTAGTCCGTCCTTATCGTATTCCAGCCCTTTTTCATTTGCCAGTTCGTTCATAACTATATTAACAGGGCAGCAATCGAACGCTATTCTTTTGCCACTCTTATCAAAAGAAATATTGGCAATGCCGCCCAGGTTAAGGCAGAAGTCAAATTCATTAAATAGTAACTGATCGCCAATGGGCACTAAGGGCGCGCCCTGCCCACCCAGGCCAACGTCTACCGAACGGAAATCAGATACCACGGGCAAGCCGCTAGCCGCAGTTATAGCCGCCCCGCTACCTATCTGGTAGGTAAAACCCCTGGCTGGCTGGTGGAAAATGGTATGCCCATGCGAGGCTATAAAATCTGCTTCTAGGTTATTTTCTTTCAAAAATGCCTTTGCTACTTTGCCTATGTAGTAGCCAAAGTCCATATCGGCACATGCAAGTTGCTCTGCTGTAGAATACAATAGACCGTTCAGCTCGGTTCTTCTTTCTGCAGAATATTCCAGTGTTTCTGCTTTTGTAATTGTATAGTTCCACTTCCCTTTCTCGTTCTTAAACTCACAAAGGGCTATGTCCAAACCGTCCAGCGAAGTGCCAGACATAATTCCTATTACTTTATAAGCGTTCATGTCCTAAAGTTAACCATTAAATTACGTAACTTTGAAGATGAACCTTGCTATAGATGCCGGAAATACTTTTATAAAGGCAGGCTTTTTTGAAGCCGGAAAGCTGGTTAAGCAATTGGTTTTAACTACGGCCGACAATTTAGATTTTCTTCAAAGCAAGTACCATCCTCATCACATCATCTTTTCTTCGGTAAGTAAACCAGCTTCTGAATTGTTAGGCTCCGAATTTAAGAATGTGCTTTCGCTGGACTATACCACTCCTGTTCCTGTTACTAATTTGTACAACAGCCCTGAAACGCTGGGAATGGACAGGCTGGCTGGCGTTATAGGCGCAAAAACGCTGTTTTCGCAAGATCCCTGTCTGGTTATTGACGCGGGAACCTGCATTACTTACGATTTTATTGATGCGGAAAACCATTACCAGGGCGGCAGTATTTCTCCGGGAATTGCCATGCGCTTTAAGGCATTGCATACGTTTACGCAAAAACTTCCGTTGGTAGAAAAAAAAGAGGAGTTTGATTTAATAGGTAAAAATACCACAGACGCCATCCGTTCTGGGGTTTTGAATGGAGTATTGGCAGAGGTGCAAGGAATAATACATAGTTATAAAATCAATAACCAGAGCCTGAAGGTGATTATTTGCGGTGGCAATGCCCATTTTTTTGAAAGTAAGATAAAAGAACCCATCTTTGCAGTTTCTGAGTTGGTACTAATCGGGCTAAATAGAATTTTAGAATATAATGTTTCAGGGAATTAGGAGACCATTTTTATTTTTGTTGTTTTTAGTAGTTTTTTTCCCCTCAAAAGCTCAGAAATACAATGGCAATTCCCCTTATTCCGAATTTGGGCTCGGCGATATTAATCCCCAGGGAACCCTTAGAAATATAGGTATGGCGGGAGTGGGCGTAAGCTTATCGAGCTACGAATACATCAACAACCTGAATCCTGCGCTTTTACCGGCTAACAAATACATGAATTTTGATTCAGCGGCGAAGAACTATACCATGTTGGACGCTGCAGGAGTATTTACGATGACCAAAATACAAAACAACAATAATATAGGAGTTAACGGATCTGTTTACGAGGCGTATTTAAACCTTGCTCTGCCGGTTTCGTCAAAATGGGTAACAAATATTGGTTTACAGCCCTATAGCCTTATAGATTATCAAGTAGCCACATCCAAACAGAAGGTGGCTAATACAGATACTAACACGGTTATATACAGTTATTCAGGTAGCGGAGGCTTATATAAAGTATTTGTTTCTAATGGTATAGACCTTACAAAAAACCTTTCTGCGGGATTAGAAATAGGTTATCTCTTTGGCGACGGTAACCATAATTCTACTTCACAAATCCCTATTGACTTTAAGTATCAGTTAACAAACAACTACAGTTCTGTATACAATGGGATGAGCTTAAAACCTGGTTTAGCATATAGAGGAAAGCTTAACAAGTCGCAGAAATACATCGACAGCACGGTATTTTTTAATATAGGGGTAACCGCAGAGATTATTCCGGTATTAAGGGTAATAGATAGCGATAATTTTCAGAGGTACGACTCCCTTAATAATCTATTGGAATCGTACGATGTTGACCACCAGGTTCTATTTCTAAGGGTGCCTACCACTTACCGCGCAGGTTTTAGTATAGATAAGCCAGGAAAGTGGAACATTGGCGTTGACGTTAATTATACGAACTGGGGCAACTACAAGGGATTAGATTCTGTTAATTACGCCAAATTAAATGTGGCTTACGGAATTGCCATTGGCGGAGAATATTATATGAACGCCCAGGAAGAACTGCGAAAAAAAGTGATACGCGCTGGATTTTCTTATAATAAGACCCCCCTCACTCTTTATAATACCGTAATTAACGATTACTCTTTTACCCTAGGAACCACGGTGCCATTGGGGAAAATTGAGGCGGCAGACCGCAAAAGGCCGCTTTCTAAAGTAAATGCAGCTTTTGTATTTGGCAACAAGGGAACCACCGAGATGAACCTTGTAAAAGAGTTTTACTTTAAAGTTTACCTGGGCTTTATTATTAACGACAGGTGGTTTGGAAGAAATAAGATAGAATAACCATGAAGGCTTTGGTAAAACTCTCGTTCATGGTATCTGTGCTGTTAATGATTTCCTGCGCAAAAAAACAGATTGAACAAATAATACCCTACAATGGGCCTTTGATAGAAGTGGATAGCGTTGTAACGCTTTACTCCGACTCAGCGGTATTGAGGGTTAAGCTTAAGGCCCCCAAAGAATTTGAATTCCAGAATGGCAACAGAGAATTTCCCAAAGGAGTAGATATAGAATTTTATAACGAGCATGGCGTAAAATCGTCCACCCTGGTGGCCAATACGGGTTACTATAACAAAGAAAAGGAGATCTATACTGTTCGCGGAAATGTAGTAATAAAAAGCCTGCTGGAAAATAAGAAAATGAATACCGAAGAGCTGCACTGGAACCCCCGTATAGATAAAATATATGCGGATACCAACGTTTTTGTACGTATTGAAACCCCGGAAGAGATACTTACCGGTAAGGGCTTAATAACCAATCAGCAGTTTACCAAATATAAAATCCTTAAGCCAAAGGGAATATTTACCGTAGACGAAACCCCATGAAGCTGTTAGATTCCATTATACTTTCATTAGTTGTTGTACTGTTTGTGGTAGGAATACACCAGACTTTTGTAGCTGGTTTTATACAAAGCTACTGGATATTTATGCTTATGCTTGTGTTGCTGTATTGGTATCAGCTAAGAAAAAAACCTAAACAGGAACAGGCAGAAACAGAAAAAAAGCCTTTAAAAAACAAAAGCAAGCAACGCAAATGATTTTAAATTTGTGATTTGAGCATAATAGATTTAATTTGCAATTCTTTTAATTTATAAAAATGGCCATAATTAATAAAATTAACGAAAAATCGGGAATAGTAGTTGGAGTAATAGCAGTTGGTCTTTTATTGTTTTTACTTTCAGACGCTATTTTCGGACCCAATTCCTTGTTCAATTCCAGAAGTACCGATGTTGGTAAAATTGACGGTGAAAAAATCCCCTACGACCAGTACAGAAAAACCATACAAAAAGTAGAAATGGATTATGTAATCCGTTCTGGACGTAACATTACAGAAAACGAGCGCACTTACATACAAGACCAGGCATGGAACGAGCTTATCTTCCAAACTGCATGGCAAGAGCAGTTCAACAAACTGGGTATAGAAGTTACCGAAGAAGAAATAGAGGACATGATACAGGGTAAAAACGTGCACCCTTTGGTAAAACAACTTTTTACCAACCCACAAACCGGCCAGTTTGACAAGAACTTTATGAGAAACTTCCTGAAGGATTTGGACAAAAGAGCCCCACGCGACCAGGCTTTATGGCTAAATGTGCGTAACAGCCTTGCCCCAGATAGATTAAGAAATAAGTACCTTAATCTTTTCAAAAAAGCGGTTTACGTAACCAAAGCAGAAGCCGAAAGAGATTACCAGGCGCAGAACCAGAAGGCTTCGTTAAAATACCTATTTGTTCCCTACTACACTATGCCAGATTCTACTATTCAGATTTCAGAATCGGAATTGGAAGAGTACATAAGCAAACATAAGGCAGAATACAAAGTGCAGGAAGGCAGAAGCATTGATTATGTAAGCTTCTCTATTGCTCCTTCTAAAGAAGACACCTTAGCCATTGAAAAAGACATAAAAGAAGTGGCTAAAGAATTTGCCGCCGCCGAGGGGGACTCTGCATTCATCTCTCTGAATTCAGACAACCCAACTCCTATTGCCTACAAGCACCTGGATGAGCTTCCGGTGGAGTTACAACAAAAATATACTACTATTAAAAAAGATTCCATATACGGCCCTATAAACCAGTTCGGAAAGTTTTTCCTTTATAAGGTATTAGACGTTAAAGAAGACCCTAAGGACAGCAACTACGTAGCCAGGGCAAGCCATATTTTGTTCAGGGCCAAGAGCGAAACGCCAGCCGACAAAGAGCTAGCCAAGAAAGATGCCGAAAAAGTGCTGGCAGAGATTAAAGTCGGAGCTAGCTTTGATGAAATGGCCAGGCTGCATGGCACCGATGGGACGGCCTCTAAAGGCGGCGACCTGGGCTTTTTTAGCAAAGGGAAAATGGTAAAGCCTTTTGAAGAGGCTGTATTTGCCGCCAATGCCCCTGGCGTGCTGCCCCGCCTTACTGAAACTCAGTTTGGTTACCACATAATAAAAGTAACTATTCCTAAAACCAACAAGCAGTTTAAACTTGCAGAGGTAAGCAGAGATGTAGTAGCCAGCGAAGAAACCAAAGACGCCGCCTACAAGAAAGCCAGCGACTTTGCCGCAGCCATAGAAGATACTACTTCGTTTAACGAAATGGCTAAAAAAGATACTTTAGTAAAATCATCGGCTAAGAACATTGGTAAAAATGAGCGTAACATCAATAATTTGATGAACGCCCGTGAAATAGTAAAGTGGGCTTACGAGGCTAAGGTAAACACTGTTTCGCAGGTATTTACCTTAGACAACCAATACGTAATTGCCGCCCTTACCAGCAAAAGAGAAGAAGGTACAGCTGAAGTGAAAGATGTGAAGGAAGAAGTAACGGCTAAAGTAAGAAATGAGAAAAAGGCAGAGAAGATACTGGAAAAACTGAATGCCTCTAAAGGGCAAGACTTAGACAAGATGGCTGCCGCTTATGGAAAAGAAGCGCTAACAGGTAATGCCGACAACGTTGCGTTCTCTGCTTACTACATACAAGGCATAGGTAGCGAGCCTGTTGCCATAGGCAAAGCGTTTGCCTTGAAAAACGGAGAAAAGACAGAGCCTTTTAAAGGAGAAACTGGCGTTATTGCCCTGCAATTAGTTAGCAAAACAGAGGCTCCGGCCATTGCAGACTACTCCATCTACAAAACACAACTGGCGCAGCAACGTTCTGGCCAGATAGACTACAAAATAGACGAGGCTATTAAAAAGAATGCTGATATAAAAGATGAGCGTTATAGGTTCTATTAATAGTAGGCCTTCATAAAAAGTTAAACAGTCCCTGGATAATAGTATCTGGGGACTGTTTGTTTATAGCTAGTAGATGTATGGCTTTTACTATTTCGCTACACGAAAGCCCTATCTGCCTACTATTGTCGGGTGAGAGACGAAGTATACCTACATATTGTTACTGACAAAAAAGCCTGAACAACTTAGTCGCCCAGGCTTTTTCAAGAACTAGTAGTAATGGTTATTTAATGCCCATTGTACTTATCATTTTCTCGTGCTGCTGCTCTGCTTCAACAGCAGACTGGTTTATTTGTCCTGAATACTGTTTTACCAAAGTCTCATTGGGTTGGGGTTTCGATAGCTCTGCTTTTAAAGAGTTGTTAGAGGCAATCATGTTGTTATGGTATTTGCCAATCGCCTCGTTGTATGGCTGCGTCATGCTTAGTTGCTGGGAGCTTAACCGGTTGTGCATCTCCAGATGCTGCCTTCTGGCCGCTACAATACTTCTTTCCATCTCGCTGGAGTATACATTTCTGTTTTCAGTGCCGCCTTTCATAAGCTCTTCGCTCTTTATTCTTATGGCCTCGTGGCGTTCAGCCAGCCTTCTATTGTAGTCATCTATATTATTTTGAGCATTTGCGAATGATACGACAAGCAATAGAACCAATGCAGGCGCTAATTTTTTTAGTGTTTTCATAGTCGTAGGGTTTTGTACTATTATTTACGGGTAAAATCAAGTTTTGTTTTGAAAATCTACAGGAATTATATTTTCCGGTATTTCTCCCTCTATCACAAAGTAGTTTTCTCTTGAGGTTTTTACTTTACGGGGAACAAAAAGGGCTTAGGGCGCCATATTCTATAAAAAATTAGCTTGCAGAATTAGATTTTAGGTGTTTTTCTTGTTGTTGATATCGCTTTTGGCAGTATTATAGATAGTCTTAATAAAGCCGAAGATGGGCTTGGTTGGCCCTCTTAGGCTAAGCTCTATAGGTCAGGTAACTACCTGCTAAAAAATGGTGGTAAACTAGCGCTTATAAAAAACTCCTAATACGATTTGATTCAGATAGTAAGTAATCTATATTCTTCTTCTTGCTACCTCCCTTGTCGTAAGCGGGCTTAGTCCTCGTTGTCTTTATCTATATTTTTCTTAGATAAGGCTTTAAAGATAAAATATAAGCCAGGCAATAGAACAAGAACAAAAATAACAGGGAAGTAGTTGGTGGGCCAGTCGAGATGGTTTGGTAGTTCCATAAAATATATCTTTACTTCCAATATATCTAAAGAAATTTATTTTAGCAATAGATTAATGCCTCATCAACAGGGCATGTTTACTAATAGCTACTATCAGAATTACTTAGCTATAAAAATAAAATCGCTGCCGGATTGGTTGTTGCCAAACTCCCCGGTTTTAGGGGGTAAGCACTGTAGTAATAGTATGCTGCGCGACAGAAGCTGCCCTAATAGGCAGAACCAGACAATTTAAATTTAAGTAATCCTGTTTTGCGCATAGCTTTCTATTTCTTAACAGCCCTTGCGGCTTGAACCTCTGCCGCAGTTACCGCAGGCGCGTTATTGCCAAAGTTTACACGGATGAAGCTGAGCACATCGGCTATCTGCTGGTCGGTTAAAAAATCGTGAGAGGGCATGGGGTTATGGAACTGCTCTCCGTTAATGGTTATGGGTGCTGTTAGGCCGTTCAATACAATTTTGATCAGCTTTGTTTTATCGCCCTGCACCCATTCGGTTTTGCTTATGGGCGGGTTCATGCCTGGCACGCCAAGGCCATCCCCCTGGTGGCAGCTAAGGCAATACTCTTCATACACCTTTTTGCCAGGCTGCACTGCGGCAGGCTTTATTACTGCCTTTCTGGATTGCCCGTAGCCGCTGCTACACAGAACTAATAATATCCCGAAAAAGAATAGCTTTCTCATTTTATTTGGCCCCCTTGTATAGCACTCTCCATACCGTTCCCTCTACAGAGTCCGAAATGTACAGCGAACCATCTGGCCCCTCTGCCAGCCCCATAGGGCGGTGTTTGGCATCGTTAGGGCTTTTTATCTCGGGTCCGCCTGCAAATCCTTCTGCAAATACTTCCCAATCACCGGATGGCTTGCCGTCTTTAAAAGGGACAAAGGCTACAAAATAGCCAGCCTGCATTAGGGGCGCCCTGTTCCAGGAGCCATGAAAGCATATAAAGGCGCCGTTCTTATACCGTTCCGGGAACTGGTTGCCGTGGTAGAACAGTAAATCGTTAGGCGCCCAGTGGCCGGGAAATGCCATGATGGGTAGATTCTTTCCTTCGCAGCGGTCTGTCTTTTTGCCATCGCCGCCGTATTCGGGAGACTCTACTTTTTTCTTCTGAAACTGGTCGTAGTAGCAATACGGCCATCCGCAGTCAGCGCCTTTTTTTAGCATAAAAAACTCTTCTGCCGGCAGCTCAGCGTTTTGCTTATTGTCGTACAGTTGGGGGAATAGCATATCCAGCTGGTCGCGGCCATGCTGCACCACGTATACGTTTTTGCTGTGGCTGTCCCAGTCCAGGGCAACGCAGTTGCGCAATCCTGTAGCGAAATGTTCCCCATCGGCTTGCTTCTGGCCGGTCTTGTTAGCGTCGAACTGCCATATTCCGCCATAGTGTTCCAGCAATGGGCACGGATCCATTCCCGGAGAGCCTTTGGTGCGGTCTTTTTCCTGGCAGGCGTTAGAGGGCGCGCCAATGTTCATGTACAGCTTGCCTTCGTTATTTAGCGCAATGGACTTTGCCGGGTGGTTGGTACTATAGGGTACAGAGGCCACTATGGTTTCTACATTACTTACATCTACTCCGGTTTTAGTAAGCGGGTAGCGGTATACGGATGAATCGGAAGAGGCATACAGGTAGCCGTTGCCTATGGCCATACCTGTGCCTACATAGTCGCCAAAGCCTTTAATATCGTCGGCCTTGCCATCGCCAGTGGTGTCGCGCAGTATGTATATTCCTTTGCCTTCTTTTAAGGTGTTTAGTTTTACGTATATGGTTCCGTTGGCGTCTACGGCAATATGCCTTGCCCTGCCCAGCTTGGGAACGACCTGCAAAGCCCCAAAGCCCTGCGCCAGTTTAATGCCTCCGTTATCGGGGTCTGGTTTTATAGTTTTTTGGGCGTTGGCTGTTAAGAGATTGATTATTAAGCAAGTAAATACGATCCATGTAAGACGATTAAAAAATGTGTGTTTCATAACCTATAGCTTTAAAATGCTAAGATAATTGAAAGTGAAAATAAATGTTTTAAAATTATTTTATTTAATAAATGCCAAGTGGCAGAGGACTATGATCTGTTTTTGGATAACCTTAAACGTACTAAATTGCAGGATAAACCATTAGAATTTGTGCTAACTATAACTATGTAATAGTAACAGTACACGAAAAAATTGGTCCCGCATGTGCGGGATTATTGCGCTTGTTATCACTTGTTAATTTTGTTGTTATTCGTTGCTAATTTCTCTGTTAATTTTTCCTGTATGTATTATTTGTTCCTTTTGAAAGGTTTTGGTCTTTGTGCCAATGACAATCTAAGTTGAAAGATAAATGGCATAAAAGGGGTTTATTTTCTTTTTACTATTATTAGAATCTCCTTATCCTTTTTCCGCCAACTCCCCGAAGCTTTCTACTATTTTAAGAGTTTCTTTTTTGCGTTCAAACATACCCATGTGGGCGGTATCAGCAAGGAAATGTACTATGCTATAGTGAGGCAGGTAGCATTGCTGCAGGCTCTTTTCCAGCGTTACAGCCTGGTCTTCTTTACCTACAATAAACAATACCGGGCATTTTATTTTCTTCAATACATCTGTACGGTCTTTGCGGTCTCGCATGGCCCTAGTGGCGGCAACAACGCCTTCTTTGGAAGAGCTTGCCGCTATGCGCGTCATTAGTTCAATATCGGCTTTCAGTTCTTCTCTTTTAGGGGGATAAAACAAGGGGCTTACCGCGGTAGAGGCAAAGGCTTCTACACCGTGTTTTTCAACAAATTTTATAGTTCTGTCTCTATTCTCTCTTTTCTCCTGCGTGTCTTCAAAAGCGGTGGAGTGAAATAATCCTAAGCCTAAAAGCATCTGTTCATACTTTTCGGCGAAAGCCAGGCTTACATAGCCGCCTAGAGAATGACCTATTAGTATACATTTATGAACGTCCATGTGTTTTAGTAAAGCGTGCAGCTTATCGGCATAGTAGTCAATGGAAATATCTGTAACGTTTAACTTACTATCTCCAAAGCCGGGAAGGTCTGGGGTAATTACGCGAAACTTAGTAGAAAGTGCGGAAGAAAAATTGCGCCAAATTTCTTTGCTTTCGCAAAAACCATGAACAAGCACAAGGGGCGTTCCTTTTCCCTCATCCTTGTAGCTTAATAAGCTATTCATGAGAATAGTTGTGGTTATTAATAGTAACGCTAGTAAGAGCGCGAACGGCATCGGCAATACCTTCGGCATCGTAACCGCATTCTTTGTAGAGCTGTGGCTGTTCTCCGTGTTCTATAAATTTATCGGGTATTCCCAGCCTTACTACTCTTGCAGCGTAGTTATTATCGGCCATAAACTCAAGCACGGCGCTTCCAAAACCACCCTTCAGGCAACCGTCTTCTACCGTTAGTATTTTTTTGAATTTTTTAAATACCAAGTGCAGCAGCCCTTCGTCTATAGGTTTTGCAAAACGCATATCGTAATGCGCCGGGAATAGCTCTTCGGTAGTTAGATAGCGGCATGCGTCTACCGCCAGGTTGCCAATGTGCCCTATGGTTAGTATGGCAACGTCCTCTCCTTCTTTTACTATCCTGCCTTTCCCGATTTCAATTTTTTCAAATGGTTTTTTCCAGTCTGGCATAACGCCCTGCCCGCGTGGGTAACGTATGGAGAAAGGAGTATTGGTATCTGGCAGTTGCGCCGTATACATCATATTGCGTAGCTCCTGCTCGTTCATTGGCGCAGCTACTACCAGGTTAGGAATGCAACGCATGTAGGCCAGATCGTATGCGCCGTGATGCGTAGCGCCGTCGGCGCCGGCTAACCCAGCCCTATCGAGGCAAAAAACTACAGGCAGCTTTTGTATGCACACGTCATGAATAACCTGATCGTAAGCCCTCTGCATAAACGAGGAATATATATTGCAGTAGGGGATAAGCCCTTGTACGGCCAAGCCTGCCGCAAAGGTAACGGCGTGTTGTTCGGCAATGCCCACATCAAAAGCGCGATCGGGCATTAGCTCCATCATTATGTTGAGCGAAGAGCCCGAAGGCATGGCAGGCGTAATACCTACTATTTTATCGTTTTTCTCCGCCAGTTCTACAATGGTGTGCCCAAAGACATCCTGATACTTTGGGGCCTGTGGAGTAGTGTATACTTTTTTCTGAATTTGCCCTGTCAGTTTATCGAACTTGCCGGGGGCATGCCATAAGGTTTGGTCTTTTTCTGCCAAAGGATAACCTTTGCCCTTAGTAGTTAATATGTGCAGCAGTTTGGGGCCTGGAATGTTTTTAAGGTCTCTTAAAACGCTTACCAGGTGGTTAAGGTCATGCCCGTCAATAGGCCCAAAATAGCGTAAATTTAATGATTCAAAAAGATTGCTCTGTTTAAGGATGGAAGCTTTAAAAGCAGTCTCAAGCTTGGAAGCAATGGCCTGAGCGTTCTTCATTTTGCCAAGCATTTTCCATACATCGTCCCTTAGCTTGTTGTAGGCTCTGGAAGTGGTTATGTCAGTTAAATACTCTTTCAGAGCTCCCACATTGGGGTCTATAGACATGCAGTTGTCGTTAAGAACTATAAGCAGGTTGGTATTAGAAACCCCCGCATGGTTCATAGCTTCAAAAGCCATACCGGCGGTAAGGGCGCCGTCTCCTATTACAGCAATGTGCTGGCGGTCGTTCTCTCCCTTATAACGGGAAGCCATTGCCATGCCAAGCGCAGCAGAAATAGAGGTAGAGGAGTGTCCCACGCCAAAAGCGTCGTATATGCTTTCGTCTCTTTTAGGAAAACCTGAAATGCCTTCGTAAAGTCTGTTGGTATGGAAAACGTCTCTTCTTCCTGTTAATATCTTGTGTCCATAGGCCTGGTGGCCAACATCCCAAACCAGTTTGTCGTTAGGGGTATTAAATACATAATGCAGGGCTACGGTAAGCTCTACTACTCCCAGGCTAGCGGCAAAGTGGCCTCCATGCACAGAAACATTGTCAATAATGAATTGACGCAGTTCTTCACTCAGCCTAAGAAGGCTTTGCTGATCCAACTTTTTTAAGTCTTGGGGAGAGTTAATTTTAAAAAGAAGCTTACCTGGTGTAATCAATTCCCTAGTGATAACTTTTTTATAGTTAACAAATATAAAATAATATTCGTTTTTACGGGAATAATTGTTGATAAGGTTTGCTATTTGTTGATTTTATTATGTTGTGCTTTTGATTATTAGTCCATAAATTTACTTATGAGTTTTGAAATCAAATTACCCCTCTTTAAAGGCCCGTTCGACTTGCTTCTATTCTTCATCGAGCGAGATGAGCTGGATATATACGATATTCCTATCTCCGACATCACCAATGACTTTCTGGAATACCTGCACCACCTGGAGAAAATGAATATAGAGGTTGCCAGCGAGTTTATTCTGGTTGCGGCTACTCTTATGCGTATAAAAGCCAAAATGCTGCTTCCGCGCCCTGTATTGGATGAATTGGGAAATGAAATAGACCCCCGCGATGAACTGGTGGCGCACTTGTTGGAATATAGAAAGTACAAGTCTGTTATTGACGAGCTGGCTAGTATGGAGGAAACGCGTATGATACAGGAAAAACGCGGCAACATAATTAAAGAACTGAAGCTTATTTCTGAAGTAACGGATGTGGAAGCCGAACTACAGGATATTGATTTGTATAAGCTGTTAAAGGTTTTTGAAAGGGCAATGCTGCGCTTTGACGAAGAACAAAAAAAACCTGTGCATACCGTTCAGCAGTATCCTTATACCATTTCTGCCCAGAAAGAGTATATATTAGACAGGATTAAATCGGTTTCTAAAATGTCTTTCGAAGAAGTAATTAACGATTTTCCTACAAAAATAGCCATTGTATATAACTTCCTGGCCATATTGGAATTGCTGCAATTGCAGCTTATATCCATACATATAGGATTGGGATTCAATAACTTCTGGATTGAAAGTTATGCCGGAGAAATGGTAGAGTAAAAATAAAAAAGCCTGAAAGAATATTCAGGCTTTTTTATTGTGGTTGCTTTTAAAACTGCTCCAGTCTGGAAAAGAAGAAATTTCCTTCTATTGCTGCATTTTCATCAGAATCAGAGCCATGAACGGCATTAGCTTCTAAAGATTTAGCAAATAATTTTCTTATGGTTCCTGGTTCGGCGTTTGCAGGGTTAGTTGCGCCTATAAGCTTTCTGAAATCGGCTACAGCGTTGCTTTTTTCAAGTATCATAGCCACTATATGGCCAGAGGACATATAAGATTTAAGTTCGCCATAAAAAGGACGTTCCTTGTGTACTTCATAAAATTGTCCTGCCCGTTCTTCCGAAAGTTTGGTTAGCTTCATAGCCACTACCCTAAACCCCGATTCTTCAATCATTTTTGTTATTGCCCCAATGTGGTTATCCGCCACTGCATCAGGTTTAATCATTGTAAATGTTCTGTTGCCAGCCATAGTTAAGCATTGTTTTTTTGTGGGGACAAAAATAGATAGAAAATTATAAAAACAGAGTTTTTTAGTAAAGAATAGTATTTTTAATCGTTAAGTGTTTTTTTTTAGTCAAAATCTTTCCACATTTGGCGTTAAAAAACTTTCAGTTTGGCTTGATGCGGAATTTATCGGCGTTAAAAGAATTACTAAGTACTCCTAAAAAAATTGTGATAACAACGCATCACAAGCCGGATGCAGATGCCTTAGGGTCATCGCTGGCGTTATGGGGATACCTTATAAAAAAAAGGCATCAGGTAAAAGTGATTGCCCCTACCGATTATCCTAGTTTTCTGAACTGGATGAACGGGCATGAAGAAGTAATTATTTTTAATCAGGATAAAGCTCATGAAGAGTTATCGGCTAAACTTGTAAAGGAAGCTGATGTAGTTTTTTGCCTTGATTTTTCGGCCTTGAGCCGGATTAATGAATTAGGAGAACTGGTAAGGCAGTCTAAAGCGGTAAAGGTATTGGTAGACCACCACCTGGAACCTGAAGATTTTGCCACCTTTACTTTTTCTGATATTACTGCGGCTGCTACGGCTGTATTGATATATAAGCTTATTGTGGGCATGGGCGATAAGGAATACCTGGACACCTGCATAGGAGAGTGCTTATATGCAGGTATAATGACGGATACAGGATCTTTTAGGCATGCCAATACAAATGCTGAAGTACACCTGATAATTGCTGAACTGATAGGGTTGGCGGTGGACATTACCAAAATTCACCGGCTTATTTATGATAATAATGCCGAGACTAAGCTAAGGTTTTTAGGATATGTGCTACTTAATAAATTGGTTGTGCTTCCTGAGTATAATACGGCTTATATTTCCGTTAATGCAGAAGAATTGAAAAAATTTGGTTCGCAGACCGGAGATACGGAAGGTTTCGTAAATTATGCCCTTTCTGTGGAAGGGGTTGTTTTTGCCGCCCTTATTATTGAACGGGAAGATGCAGTAAAATTATCGTTCCGTTCCAAAGGAGAGTTTTCGGTAAGTGAGTTTGCCAGAAAACATTTTCAGGGGGGCGGGCATTTAAATGCATCGGGCGGCAAGTCTGACCGAAATTTGGAAGGTACTATAATGAAATTTATTGACTATCTTCCAGAATATAAAGAAGAATTACTTAAAGAATATAAAACCGAAAAACTAAAATGCTAAAAAAACTTTTATATGCTGCATTGCCATTGTACGCTGCAGTTTCTCTGACCTCCTGTGAAAACAAGGATAGCTTCAAAAAATCTGAAGACGGATTGGAATACAAAATTGTAGTAGACTCTGCAGGCCCAACAGTAGAAGAGGGAGGAGTAGCAGTTGTAAACCTAAAGTTTGCCAACGAAAAAGATTCGCTTAATACCTTTACTAAAGGCACACCTATAAGCATAATGGTACATAAAACATTTAAAGGAAGTTTAGAAGACGGCCTTAAATTGTTGTCTGCTGGAGATAGCGCCGAATTTAAAGTGAGCAACGATTCTCTTTATACTAAAATGTTTTCTGATTCTCTTCCTAAAGTTATTAAACCAGGAACGTTTACTACTTTTTATGTAAAAGTGGTGAAAACATATTCTAAAGATGAAGTTAAAAAAGAGCAAGACAAATATGTAGAGCAGCAGAGGCAACAGCTAAAGCAGCAAATTGAGTTTATGCAAAAATATGTAAAAGATCTGGTTGATACTTCACAAGCCCAAATGAAGATAGACGAAGGTATAATTAAGGATTACGTAAAACAGCATAACCTGAAAGCTGAAAGAACAGACAACGGCGTATATTATGCAGTTACTGAAAAAGGTTCTGCACAGCCTGCAACCCCTGGCGATACTGTTTCTGTACATTATGTTGGCAAACTTTTAGACGGCACAGCATTCGATTCATCTCGCGTTGGTAAACCTCTTCACTTTATTTTAGGGACTGGTAGGGTAATTCCAGGCTGGGAAGATGCGCTTATAAGATTAGGTAAGGGCGATAAGGCAACAATAATAGTTCCGTCTTCATTAGCCTACAGAAAAGAAGGAATTAAAAGTCCTGAAGATAACAAAGTCGTTATTCCTCCAGATGCGCCTCTTCTTTTTGATATCGAAGTAGTGGAAGTTAAAAAATAAATGAGAAAACTTATTATTGTAGCTCTTGTGGCCTTCGCCACAGGAGCTTTTGCTCAAACAAAACCAGCTACGGCTAAGAAAAAGTCAACAAGTCAGCACAGCGCTGAAGAGAAGGGGTTAAAAACAACTCCCACAGGGCTTAAATACAAATTTTTAGTTGATAAACCTGGCAAAACAGCGCAGATAGGCGAAATACTGATATTTGACATGGTGCTTAAAACCAGTCAAGATTCGGTATTGAGAAATACCTTTAAAGAAGGCAAGCCAGTATCGGCATTGGTGCAACCCTCTCCATACAAGGGTTCGTTGGAAGAAGCATTTGTAATGCTTTCGGATGGCGACAGCGCATTTTTTCTGGTGAATGCAGACTCCTTGTTTGCAAAGTCTATAAAACAGCCCATGCCTCCTTTTATTGAAAAAGGCAGTAATTTAAGATTTACTATAAAAGCAAAAAAAGTATCTACACAGGAAGAACTGAAAAAAGAACACGAAATGGCACAGCAAAAACAAATTGAACAAGAAGATGTTTTAATCAAAGAATACATTGCTAAAAACAACTTACAAGCACAGAAGACGCCTACGGGATTGTATTATGTGGTAACAGAAAAAGGCACAGGAAAACAGGCTGTGGCTGGTGATTCTGTTAAAGTACACTATACAGGTAAACTGCTTGATGGTAAAGTGTTCGATAGTTCTGTACAAAGAGGCGTTCCATTTGAGTTTCAGTTAGGACGCGGCATGGTAATAAGCGGTTGGGACGAAGGTATAGCGTTGATGAAGGTAGGAGAAAAAGGAACATTACTTATCCCTTCTACTTTGGGCTATGGAGCCAGAGGCGCAGGGGGCGCAATACCGCCTAATTCAATATTGATATTTGATGTGGAGTTAGTAGGCACAAAATAAACTTTATGAAAAGGATAATTTTTTTGTTTGGGTTGCTAGGTATACTAGTAGGAGCCGCGTATGCAGGAGGCGGAGATACTATTGTAACTAAAAGCGGGCTTAAATACGTAAGGACAAAAGCAGGCGATGGAAAGCATCCTGCGCCAGGCAACAAGCTAAGCGTATACTATACAGGCACACTGCCAGACGGAACAGTATTTGATACCAACCGCGACGTAACCAATACTATTTTTAAATTTACTATAGGACAAAGAGAAGTTATCCCCGGATGGGAAGAAGGTTTTCAGCTGATGAGCAAAGGCGAGAAAGGTATTTTATTTATACCCGCTAACCTTGGTTACGGTTCCAAAGGAGTACGCGACGATCAGAATAAATCGAAATACATTATCCCGCCAAACTCTCCGCTTATATTTGAAGTAGAGGTAGTAAACGTTAAATAAAGAATTATCTATTAATAATATTAAACAAAGCGGCAATTGCCGCTTTGTTTGTTTAAAGCGCTTCTGACTTCTTGCTACAATACTATGAACGACTTATATTTGAAAAATTAGGAACCATAAATGAATGCTTTTAAGAACTATAAGTTACTATTAAAGATACTTCCATTTGTTGTTGTAGCTACTGTGTTTCTGGTTGTTTATAAAAAACCAGTCTCAATCACTAAAACGCTTGCAGAGAGTTCAAAACTATATTTAACGCCTTTCGGCGATGCCGTTTCTAATGGTAATTCTAAGACAATACTTCTGGATACTGTTCCCCTAGTAAGTTTCCGGTATACACTAGGCGATAAAATTCCTTATCCTTATGCAGGCCTTACTTTTTATTTGCGCGATAAGTCTTTCTGGAATTTAACAGGATATGATCACCTGAGAATAAAGTTAAAAGGAACAGCAGGTACGCGGCTACCATTAGCCATTCATTGTTTTATACCTAATTTTAGCAAACCACAGGACTTCAGTAAACCACAAGATTTTAACTTGTACTACAGGTTAGAATATATGGTTCTTGTTAATAAAGAATGGACTGAAATAAATATTCCCATAAAGAATTATGAGGTTCCTAATTGGTGGTATGGAAGTAATAATTTAACAGAGCATACTTTAGATAAACCGGATTTGTCTAAGGTAGTAGCGATAAGTATAGCCAATTGCACTAATTTAAAAGCGGGAGCTACAGATAAGGTTGACATTGAAGAGTTAAGTTTCTATAAAAGCTTATTCCCTTTTTATATTGTCTCTGCGGCATTTCTGGCTCTGTATTTTACTGCCTGGCGCATAGTAGTAACCATAAAGAAAAGAAGGTCTAAAAAAGAAATTAAGTTTCAGTATGAGAAACTGGAGCCTGTGAGCAAAGTTGATAAAGACGAGGAGATTATTTTTAATTACATCACCACTAATTATTCTAATCCTGAACTTACGGTTATAGATATTCAAAACTATACCGGAATTCACGAAAGAAAGATATCTTCCATTATAAAAAAGAAAACTGATCTTGGCTTTAAACAATTCTTAAATAAACTTAGGGTAGCGGAAGCGCAAAGGCTTTTAATAGAAAGCGACTTGCAAATCTCTGATATAGCGCTTAAAACCGGATACGCAAACCCCACCCATTTTAACAGAGTTTTTAAAAGTTTTGAAGATTGCTCCCCCAATGATTTTAGAAAGAAGAATAAGAACTCATTATAAACATAGTAGTTTATAAAATAGCGAGTTGTAAAAATATAAGTATTGTCATTGCGCCATTTGTAATCTTTTCTACCCCTTTTGTAAATTAAATTCACTCTTTGTAAAGCCATTTTACAATTCTGTAAATACCTGCTCATCTACCATAATTTGAAAAAAGCGAAAAGTTAAAGTTTTTAAAAAAATAGTACAATTACCTAAATCTATTAAGTTGTTAATTGCAAGGCTAATAATTCTATAGCTACGAGTAAAGTGATTTGTATTAATAACTAAAATATGAGATATACATTTATAATTCTATCATTAGTTGTAGGGCTTTTTTCTGAAACAAAAGCACAGATAGCTGCAAACTGGAAAGTTGGCACCTGGTCTCAGTTTAAAACTGCAGCAGTAAGCTACACCATGGATGATGATTGCGCTCATCAGCTGATTACAGTTGTGCCAATGTTTGATAAGTATAACTATAAGACTACCTTATTTACAGTTATTACCTGGAGTCCGAATTGGCCTGGACTTATAGCGGCCTCTGCTAATGGACATGAAGTAGCAAGCCATACCATGACTCACCCTACTTTAAACACGGTATCAGTAACAAGTCAGAATACCGAACTGGGACAATCTCAGGCTGATATTCTCGCTGAAATCCCTAATAAAAGATGTGATGTGGTGGCCTATCCTAATTGTGTGGAAGGCGATTTGCCAACCATACAAAAATATTATATAGCTGGAAGAACCTGTAACAACCAGGTAGAAAACCCAACTCCCAATGATTTTTACGATGTGGGTTCTATTATTACAGGCACACAAGGGCCAGTGCAAGTGACTGCAGATTTTAACACTAGAGTTCAATCGGCAAAGGCTTCAGGCGGTTGGTGCGTCTTTTTAACTCATGCTATAGATAGTGATAATGGTTACTCTCCCACTCAATCGTCACAAATAGAAGCGCATTTAGCTTATATGAATTCTAATATTCAGTATTATTGGATAGCCCCTTTTGGCACTGTAATAAAATATATAAAAGAAAGAAACGGAGCCTCAATTGCTGAAACTGCAATTACCAGCGATTCACTTAAAATGACTATTACAACTAGTTTAGATACTACTATATATAATGTGCCAGTTACTGTTAGCAGAGTATTACCTACAGGCTGGAAAACGCCGAAAGTATATATAGGCGGCAAACGAGCAACCTCAAAAGATACCGTGATGGGAGGCACAACTTATATTATGTTTGATGTAGTGCCTAATAAAGGAAATGTATACCTGGCAAATACCAGTTCAGTTGTTGCCACTGCAGCCCCGACAGTAACAAGCCCGGTAACGTATTGCCAGAATGCCAAGGCAATAGCTTTGACGGCAACGGCAAGCGCAGGGGGAACCTTAAACTGGTATACCGTGGCAACGGCAGGCACAAGCAGCGCAACGGCCCCAACGCCAAGCACTGCTGCTACAGGCACAACATCTTATTACGTATCTCAAACAGTAAGCGGTGTTGAAAGCCCAAGAGCTACCATAGCGGTAACAGTTAACGCCATACCAGCAGCTCCAACAGTAACAAGCGCTGTAAGCTATTGCCAGAATGCTACAGCAACCGCTTTAACAGCCACGGCAACAGGAACGCTAAACTGGTATACCGTAGCTACAAACGGAACAAGCAGCGC
>FTLB01005528.1_pt1 | contig 33540 bp, 14 predicted proteins | sample 1658291 | NCBI WGS metagenome assembly FTLB01 (sample SAMEA3914812, study PRJEB12502) | metagenome | biome: forest; material: soil | place: Canada | collected 2011-07-07 | depth 0.1 m
GGGGGGGGGGGGGGGGGGCACGCACGTCGCGATAACATTCGCAATATCCTGCATTGAGGGAATCGAGAAATCGGGTCTGTCGATCTTCTCTGGCTTTTTTCTCCGGGCAGGCGGCTGAGCTGCCGGTACTGACAGCGTGCGCTAGCGGATGGGTGACAGCACCGCGGGCCGCACCTACGTTGCTGAGGGGTTTGGGTTGCACACGGGGATATACAGGTAATACTCTCTTGCCAACGCCGGACTTGGCAGACCCGGGCGGGCAATACGACCGACGGCGCATGGTATGCAGTCCCGCCCGCCGGGGGTACATCCAGAACTGCGGGGATGGAACTCGCATTCGGGCTGAGCTGCCGCATGCATGTCGCTGCGACTCAAGGCTTTATAGATTCTTTTAGAGTCCTCAAGACATACCTTATTATTCTTATTCTCTGAGCGCCAATCAAGACAATCATAGCGGTGTCCACCTGACTAACACAGTAAACAATGTCCTCGAAGCTACGTTAAGGTGACGTAGGTATGTCGGACGTAGTGTCAGTAGTTGGAGCAAACTTTATCCTCTTTGTGGCCTATGCCTTGTTAACCAGTGGGAAGGGATCGTTAGCTGATATAACAACCTCCGGTCGCACATTTACTCAGGCTCTGCGAGCCGAGACGCTTTTCGGAGGATTTTAACCACAATCCCATGAGTCAAAAGTCAGCGCCCTCCTAACATTGTGGGGATGTCACATCTGTTTCTGGTCAGGCAACTGCCAGAGCTCGGTGATATCTAGCATGAGCCTGCATGCAGGGTGGGACCGGCTGCTCACGGTGACTTGTTGCATCTTGTTCATTAAATTATAGAGTCAAAGCAAAGTGGCCTGAGGTTGGAGACAATACGATTCAATAAAAAGACTTATAGTAAACCTCTATCAAACTTCCATCTTCGTTTATCTGATTCTACCATGCGTCTGGCTTGCATCTGATGTTGTTATCCCTATATCAACTGGGCATGTTCACCTTGTAGTGCCTCCCAGAGCAGGCTCTGCCGTCTCACTGCATTTCCAGTCTTTTCGGCAGTGATCACGTTTCAAAGCCCCTAAGTCGCCTACGAAATTTCAGCAGGGGGCCGGCTTTGGCAGACGTGATGTGATCCCGGGTCTGAAACTCGTCGGAAAGAGTCTTTGAAGACTGAGCCTGAGACGGCGAGTTGAGAGAAGACTGCTTTCCTGGGCGAGACAAAGGTCCAGGCTCCTTCATATCTAGAGAGTACAAGATATGTGCCATGGTAAGCATCAATTTCGTGAGAGCTAGACCCTTCCCAACACACCCGCGCGGCCCAGCGGAGAACGGCGCATAAGGCAGCTTCAGCTTCTGCATCCCACCAACCTCGACACCGTCGCTTGGATCAGACAGCCAGCGCTCAGGTTTGAACGCATGAGGGTCAGGATAGTAGTCTGGGTTGTGATGGATGGCGTAGATGCCAACTCCCACATCGTATCCCGCGGGAATATACTGCCTGTCGAAGATGGCACCCCCGCGTATAACCTGACGCCATAGCGCGCTTCCCGACGGAGGCGAGATGCGAAGAGTCTCGTCAATGCAGGCACGCAGATATGTACACGAGTTAAGCTTTGCGCCCGACCGAATCTCTTCGATCGAGCCGAATTTTCCTCGGACCTCGGCGGTGACGCGCTCTAGGGCTGCAGGATAACGACTGAGGTAAAATAACATCGCGGCCATGGAGGTAGACGAGGTATCGGATCCTTTTTCACGTATCAGTGGCCTACGACTTGGCTCGGGTAGTTACTGTGCAGCTTTTCTCACCGGCAACAATCAGAGTCGTACTCTCAGCGTTGACCTCGGTCGGGGTCAGCGCGCTCCCACCATCCGGGTCCCGCGCATTGGCAATGAAGGAGAATATATCCTTGGTCTCTTGGGCCTTGGAGAGGGAAAGTCGGTCCTTCAGCACTCTTGCTACGAAGCCTAGGAATCTATTCCGGGCTTGGATAGCCTCGGGGAATAGATACTTATCCAATCTCCATGCTTTCAACTCCTTGGCCTGAAAGAGAACACTGATGCGAACGTTTGACTTTTCCACGGCATCGAGCACCCATCGGTACTCGTCTTTGCCCAGAGCATCGTATCGGCCGCTGAAGATGATGCGAGACATAATATCGAACGCGAGATAGTTACCTGCAGCTTGGTGAGCTCCGAGACGTCCTTGTAGCCGGGGGAGGGCGGCCGGGGGGGTTATGATCTAGCACTCTTCGAGCTCTACGCACACCATCTTGACATTTCTTTGGGCGACGACCAGTCCGCATCTTCGGAGTCGGGCTCAGATATCTTGTCACAGAACTTCTGGATCTGAGCGATGATGGCAGGCTCCAGCGCCCGCAAACTGGCATCGGACAGTCCCTGGCTGATAAACCGTTTTCGGCGTCCGTGCTGAGATTTGTCTCGGCACGTTAGAATATTGGGGGCCTTATGCACAAGAGCATCATAGGCTGATGACTTGACTACATTGCTGCTGTAGCCGTATATATCTATGAGGGAGCTGAGTCGCTGTTTTCACCCTCTACACGCTGTGTGGGAAGAAACATTACCTTGAAGGCCCTCGCGCGTATTGAAGAGAAGTCTGTCAGGTGCGTATCGAACGTAGTTGCCTTCAAAATCACCTAGGATTAGCATTTATTCTTGCGCTCGCAGTACACCAGAGAAAAAGGCTGTACCGTATCTGCTGTGGCATCTCGCCATGTCCACGTGGATGTCCCCTTTCCACGCATGATAAGCAGCATAGAAGTTGGTTACTTTGGCCAAGACCGGTCCAGGATATCGCGATAGGGGATGGAAGAATACGCGGTAGACGCAGACGAGGAGAGCCTTTCAGTACCGCCAGTATTAGCTATGTCTAGGGTACGCTCCGTCCGCAGCAAACTCGTACATATAACAGCGGCAATACTAGGAGAGCTCCGGAAGCCCTCAGCACGAAGAGGGAAGTCATTGCGGGCGGCATCGTCATAATCACATCTGAGGATTTACTTCTGTCCTTGTATCAGTTCTATGTTTTGCATAGCAGACTTGTGGTGTTGCCAAACCTACGTCTTGGAGGAGAAGAAGCCAGCAGTGGATCCCGCCAACAGTGTCTTTAGCACACTCGTGCTGGGTCGTAAGCCCTCAATGAAAGGCTCTAGGTTTGCGACTGTTAAAGCTCGGGTACTCCAAATTAATCGATTGCCCACTACGAACCTTGTTCGTTTCTCCATTCTCGAAAATTCCAAATTTCGATATAGCGGCTTCTGTAGTTTCGTTGACCTATCCGTTCTCGTATTTCTTTCCGCCACCATCTTTCGGTGAACAACTGCGAGACTGAGGCAAAGTGCATATGATTGGACCACGTAAGGTACCTCGGTATACGACGCGTGCAGCCGCCACCAAGACTTGGTGCCATCCTTTGGGCTCGGGACAGCCCGTCAAGGCTCTTTTGCCCTAAGCAAGAAGCAGTATAGGCCACCTGCCTTGCCGGATACAGCACGGTGGCCCGCTTTTAGGATCGTTCAAGGGGGCAAGGAGGGAAGCGGCCGTTTTCCGCGTCCCTCGTCGGCCTTGATCCTAGTAGTGTAGGCCCCTAAATTTTACCTTTTTAGGTTGGAGGGGATCGGAACCAGAGATAGCCTACTGCTGGAAACTGCTGAGTATACAAGGAGGATCGATAGATGTTGATCTCGGTGGATCTCTCACCCCGCGCGCCGAGGTACTAGGGTAGTCCGCAAGTTGCTTCCGTTACGTTCACGCCCAGTCTCCACACATGGTAATCCATGCATATGAAATTATCCCCTAGTTGCCAAGAGGGGCGCTGCTGAGGCGGGCGCGCCTTGGACATTAGTAAAATCACGCCAGCGCGGAGGGTCTATAGGTAGGTACTCGTACACTCAAAAGTGCACGAAGTACCCTACTCACGGACTTTACCCTCCCGCATATGTACCTATACAGAAACCAAACACGCGATAATCGGCCATCTCGGCCTCCGGCGTACGCACATAACTAGTCTACTCCTCCTTCCTGTTTTAGCTTCGTCCGATTGCGAAATCTGACGGTTCTGCTTCCTCCTCGCTTGAGCCCACTGGCAAGGCTTGAATATGCTAGGTGGCCGTTGTTCCCGCCCCCGCCTGGCTCGCTCGCTAACCGCTTGCTTTGCGGCTGGCCAGTTACCTGTTGCAGGAGCGTCTGCCCGCACCTCTGACGTTTCCAAACATGGAAGTTCCTTACGGTACGGCCAAGTTTCGCCCCAACTGACGTAGCCGGAGTTGCTAGGCAAACCCATAGTTACATTGTAAACAACGTATATCGCCGGAGCGATGATCCGTGGATTAACCCGCGTCTTGCCTAGAATTAATAGTGCAAAGCCCCTCTCTTGGCTTGGTCTACCGCTTGAGGGACTTTGTACCTTGATCGTCAGGTGACAGCTATAATGAATGTAAGCGAGGGAGAGGCGGTGCTGATCCGGCTTGTCTCGCGTAGGGTCGTCATCCAATTCGCCCATGATTACGACGGAATCCATGACATCAGGCCCATACTGTAACGCACGGGAGAAAATATGTTGCAGGAGGCCGAAAGGATGTTCTCCCCACATCGGATTATGCGCACGCGTATGCACTAGTCAATACTAGGTCTCCGCTGCAATATACCGTAGAGATACAATCTAGCGAATAGCTACAATGTACCGTGTAGATATCATTTCCTCTCTGCTATCCACCAGAAAGCACTAAGCTATAACCCAGGACTAGAAGATTGCAGAATAGTACGTACGCATGCTACCCCCAGCGAGACAAATTTGACCCACTTGTCACCGTCGAGTCAGCTGGCAGACAGCACGCAGTTAGTCTGACTTCACAGATATCGATGAGATGAAAATGCCTAGTTACAGAGATCCTCACATTGGCGTAATGGCAGACCCCTCACAAGATTCGGTCTGGTATACAGAGACCCCGTTGCTTCCACAGACTCGAAATCGATGACTTTGGCCTCGGATTGCGCCCACAGAAACCCAAGGCAATCTGCAAAGGCCTCTACATCGCTGCGGCCTCGTTGCAGCGTACCGGAGAACGGGAGCGGCCTACCGAGGTGCTCGGCTATATTTTGACGAGCTAAGATACCATTAGCATCACTTTAGACGATAGACTTGGTTCTTCGCTTACTGGGAGTCTTGAGTGCGGGGTGTGGCCCTAGTTCGAGCACAGCAGTAATGCCATCCTTGAGTGCATCTTTCAAAGCTGGCGCGAATATGACGGGCTTGACAATATTGTCGCTCCAATACATATCCCCTAGCCGGTGTGAAGCGTCTACCACCGTACCGGGGATCGCAGTCGAGTGCCATACTGGAGAATTCTCAGGGGGATGCAGCACCTTGATGTCTAGCTTTCGGAGGGATTCCACAAAAGCATCCGAGCAGGAGAGCATGTGACCAGAATGATACGCGACATCGACATGAAGCAGCCGGTGGAAGATCTTCTTTGCGCCCAAGATCTGCTGGGCCTTCGAGATGGCAGAGGCGTTCCCTGCCAACGTGGTACTGGTACTTGAATTTTCCGCAGCTGCCCACAGACATCCTTTGAACAGAGGATGCGAGCAGAACACTCGAGCATGCTGGAAGGATAAGCCCACTGCCAGCATTCCTCCTTTCTCACCGCCGGCCTCCGCTGCCCGTTCTACATGTACCCCCATGTAATAGGCCACCCGAATCGCATCGCTCGCTGACAGAAATCCGGCAGCGTAAGCCGCAGCGATCTCCCCAGACGAGTGTCCCACGACGGCAGAGAAACGGACGCCGGCGACCTTCAACATGTCGACTAGGACTATCTGGATGGCAGTAGTTAGAGACTGCGACATATGCGGTGCGTCGATATTGGATGCAGAATCAGCTGTTGCCAATTCGGTTTCGATTGACCAGTTTGGGCGATCCTCGGATACCGGCAGAGTGGATAGCGAGTGATCTAGGCGTCTGATACAGTCCCGGGCGTGTGTCGAAGACCGAATTAGCCCGGCACCCATCGAGGCCCACTGTGCACCTTGGCCGGTGAATATGCCAAGTATACGGGCTTCGTCTCTTCTCGCCAGGATTCCGATGGGACATCGCAAATCGCTGCGACGGGCCTCAAGCCCTCTGTCAATCTTGTCAAGCATCGCTTCCAGACTTGTCGCGGAGAACCAAGCTCTGAAAGCAGAATGGGGCTGATGAGATTGCAGTGTCCAGGCGAGATCGCGAATATCGACGGATGGCCGAGCTTTCAAGGCGACCGAGACAGCCTCCAGAAGCGACAGCAACGCAGACTCGGATGCCGCCGAGAAGACAAGCGGAGTGAGCAGCGGAGCTGTATTGGTAACAGCTGCGAGTGCATCCGTGAGCTTCTTGAAGTAGGTCTCAACTAGCGCGAAGGCGATGAGCTCCCTAGGATCTAGAAGGCATTAATTAGGCAGGGGCTTTCATCTGATAGCTGGTTGGAGACACACCAAAGGGATTTGAATCGACGATGAATGACTTGCGCGTGACTTCTGCGGCCAATCGAGTTTGCTCGGACGGGCCGGCGTCCCCGACGCTTGCCTGGAGAGCGACCGGGCTAGAAGAGAAATTTTGTCCTATTTCCCGAGGGTGCTTGAGGAGTGATGCGAGGCCGGTCAAACCCTCCAAGAGTGCCGTCTCGGCGCTAGGTCCGTCTGGTTTTGAGACTCCGTTGTCGGTATTACAGTGCTCAAATGGCACAGCCGAGACTTTTAATGCTATGGATGGTTTTCCTCTGGAGAGACTATTCTTCACCGCGGATTCGAAAACTGAGAGGGGGGCATTCGGTAGATGAAGCTCAGGTTGCTTCCCTCCAGATGTGCCAGACTTGGATATTGCGTTGTCTTTCGAGAATAAGCCATTCTCACTCTTGGAAAGTGCAGGGTTGTGCAGTATGCGCGTGTCCAGAATAACTAGTTCAATCCCATCGTCATCCCTCCGAGCATTTTCTAACCTTTTAAGGAGTACCATGGTAGCGACATTGGTGGAACTCGTCGAAGTTGTCCTGGATTCAGGTTAGATCCAGACCAGTCCAATCAAAACTCGGGCTGGCACATACTCTATCTCTATTACTATCGCCATCGTCGCCTGCTTATTGCGCAAAGCTTCCGTGCCGTGATGCAGAGCAATCAGGCCCGTTGGGCTGGCATCGACCACTGTTGCTGATGGCCCAGTTACCTGGAGGAATTCTGATATCTCGCGAGAGGCCTCATTCCATCTGAGGTCGGGTGAATGTGTCTGGCGATGACCGCTAGCATTTTGACCACGGGTGGATGAGATGCCTGCATATACGGCAGTCTTGGAACCACGAAGGGTCTTTCTTGAGATTCCAGCGGACTCTATGGCCTCGAGAGTCAGTTTCTCTAGAAGTCGACTAGAACAGCAGAGCTTCGTGTCGCCCGCGAAGTCCCTGTGGCCTCCTGCAGCGGGTTAGCATCAGTGTACTGGTATGAGGGTGGTCATCTAGGGGATCTAACCATCTTCTTGCTGACGGCCGCTGGTGAGCTCTATCCGAGATCTGAAACATGATGTGCAGGGTCCAGAAAGAGAGTCGTCGCGACCAGAGAATTGTGCACTGCCTATGGCGACAATTGGCTCGCCGGCCGGACCGTCAGGGAACATGCTCGTCCCACAAGAATGCCGAAGAATGATGGGAAAAGTGCACGCAGAATCTCCAAATGGAGGGACAATATCAATCCCTGTTCGCCGCGGACGAATGTCGGAGGCAATGTAGTGATAACCACTCTACGTAAGAGTACTGACGGCCAAAACCGCCAAGAATTGCACAGAGAAGGCCGCGTATCAAGGCGAAATTCGCAGCATCGGGTAGTTCTTCTGTCGAGCGTTCAGACGCATAGTTTGAAGCGGTTGGAACGATTTCGTACGTGGTACGCTAGCTCGGCAATATCGTGATGTTTGGTAGCGAAATGAAGATGAGAGCTTGTTCCTACCTGTCTCTACGAAGTACTCGGTGGTTGATCTCCGGACCCCGGTGGTGTGGGAATATTGTGTGCCTCTCGTGAGGGTGTGCGGGGCTGCAGGCCGACTGGCCGATCGTTTGTGATAGATGCACACACCAGCGGGGAAGGGAGTGGGGTCTCCGTCCTTAGGGACCTACCTAGGTAGGCAACCTAGGCTCGAGCTAGGTGCCTTGCCAAGTTTGCCTTACCTCACCGTGCTTACATACAGGAGGCAAAGTAGCAGGGGTGTCGGAAGCAATCAACAACCCAAGGTACTGTATCTAGATAAGGTACTTACCTTAGGTAAGATAGGAGTGTAATACGGTACGGAGTACTTCGTACGTTCTGTGGCGAGTTGGTTAGAGGTCTCATGTAACTAACCCCATACTATGCTAAGCCGAGCTGCGACAGTCAAACATTTTGTACGCAGCGGTGTGGATTCGCCTTCTTTCGTAGGGTTCAGTGAGTTACTCATTCCTTCACGTCATCTATCTCATAGGTAGTTATGCATAGTATGTACCTAGCATATGGGTCTAGTTTTTCTGCTAAGCTCACCGATCAAGCAGGTAGCAATCCGCGCCTCCTAACTATATGGCGCGGCATGGGGCCCACGCTGACTAACTTCACCGATCCTTGAGCAGACTGTCCAGAATTGTGAGTATGGTCACGGGGCTGACGATGAGCCTGCTCCTGTTGAGCCTGCTTGGCAAACCCTGTTTTTCACCGTTGATTACCCCTTATTCACCCGATGCTCGTTAGGCCGGCAAGCGAGAACCGACCACATCGCCAAACCTCCCGCGCCGTGGCCCTATCCTGTCTTGTATCAGCGGCAACAAGGCCTGAAATAGTTAGCCCCATCTCCAAAATAAGAGGCCTTTTTGCCTGGGCATGAGCATTCAGAAGGCCCCTGGTTGTTTACGTAGGCCGTAAACTGGCAATTATGGCTTCCGAAGCCACCGGAGAGACCTCAGACCACAACACTGCTGCTGCTGCTGCTGCTGGTGATGGTCCTTCTGAGAAATCAGGAGACTCTAGCCAAAGTATCACGGTAGGAGACCATGTCGAACCTTTTCAAAAGTGCGAGGCTCCGGAGGCTGCCTTGGTCCCAGAGAAGACGAGCTCCAGAGGACCTGAGCAGTCCGCGTCCGAAGACGCACTGGGCGACTTCGAACATCTTCCAGCTAATCAAGCCGACATCCTCAAGCGCCAGGTCATCACACCGGAGCTCCAACAGGGTATCAACGCCATCTATCGCTATGCCTCTCGTAATGATGCCATCATCATCGTCGTCTCTTCCATCTGCGCCGTGGCATCCGGCGCCGCCATGCCGCTCATGAACATTGTCTTCGGTAACCTTCAGAGCACGTTCCAGACATATTCGAACGGCGACGGTGGTCAGAATCAGACGTACAGCAACTTCAGCGACCAGATGACCAAACTCGTTCTTTACTTCATCTACCTCGCTATCGGCCAGTTCGTGGTATCCTACATCTGTACCGTCGGCTTCATCTACACCGGCGAGCACATCACGGCCAAGATTCGCGAACACTACCTCCAGAGCTGCCTACGACAGAACATCGGCTTCTTCGACAAGATCGGGGCGGGCGAGGTGACCACCCGCATAACCGCCGATACCAACCTCATACAGGACGGCATCTCCGAGAAGGTCTCGTTGACCATCGCCGCTGTCGCCACGTTCGTCACGGCCTTTATCGTAGGATTCATCAGCTACTGGAAGCTCACCCTCATCCTTTCAGCTACCGTCTTCGCACTAATCCTCACCGTGGGCATTGGTTCCAGCTTGATGCTCAAGGCCAACATAGTCTCTATCGAGTCGTATGCGCGGGGTGGCAGTCTCGCCGATGAGGCCATCAGCTCCATCCGCAACGCCATCGCCTTCGGAACTCAGGACCGGTTGGCCAAGCAATATGGAATATATCTCGATAAGGCGGCGGTCCACGGCTACAAGATGCAGAGATCGATGGCCATCATGGTGGCTTTTATGTGGCTGATCCTCTTTCTCACGTACGGCTTGGCGTTTTGGCAGGGAAGCAAGTACGTCGTGGATGGGATCATTCCGCTCTCCAAGTTGCTGATCATTACATTGTCCGTCATGCTCGGCGCTTTCGCCCTGGTCAACGTCATGCCGTATATACAGGCTTTCACGACGGCCATTGCGGCTGTCGGGAAGATCGCCAACACCATCGACCGCCTGTCGCCCTTGGACCCGACGAGCACAGACGGCGAGACGCTTGATCGGGTGGAGGGTACCATCCGCATAGAAAATATACGGCACATCTACCCATCCCGGCCCAAAGTAGTGGTTATGGACAATGTGAGCCTCGACATCCCAGCTGGCAAGACCACCGCTCTGGTCGGGGCCTCGGGCTCGGGGAAGAGTACGATCATCGGCCTCATCGAACGCTTCTACGAGCCCGTCGGCGGTACGGTATATCTCGACGGCCACGACATCAGCAAACTGAATCTGAGGTGGCTCCGCCAACAGGTGGGCCTGGTCAGCCAGGAGCCTACTATCTTCGGCACCACGGTTTACCAGAACATCCGCTACGGTCTGATTGGCAGCAGATTCGAGCACGAGGACGAGGAAAAGCAGCGGGAGCTCGTAATCGAGGCCGCAAAGAAGGCAAACGCACACGATTTTGTCACCGCCCTCCCCGAAGGCTACGAAACCGGCGTGGGTGAGAGGGGCTTCCTCCTCTCCGGTGGCCAAAAGCAGCGCATTGCTATAGCGAGGGCAATTGTTTCCGACCCCAAAGGTTCGTTCCTCTGAGAGTACCATCTGATACACAGAAACATCAAAGTCAGTTGTACTAACTAGCAACTCCTAGTCTTGCTCCTCGATGAAGCTACATCGGCGCTCGACACAAAGTCTGAGGGTGTTGTACAGGCGGCTCTGGAAGTCGCCGCCGCGGGTCGCACCACCATCTCCATTGCCCACCGCCTATCGACCATCAAAGATGCCTACAATATCGTCGTCATGTCCCAGGGCCGTGTTGTTGAGCAAGGTACCCATGACCAGTTGCTCGAGAAGAGAGGGGCGTACTTCAAACTTGTATCGGCACAGAGCATTGCCGATACCGAGGCTCTGACGGCCGAGGAAGAGGAAATGGTCAAACAGAAAGAAGAGAAGCTCATGCGGGAGGTACCAGCGTACGACGACGGCGATGGCGCATCTGGTTCGGCACAGTCGACCCATCTTAGGGCCGCACAGGGTGCAAGCCAGGACGGGGACGGAGAGAGAGCGTACAGTTTGTGGACCTTGATCAACCTCATTCGCTCATTCAATCGGCCGGAATGGAAGATAATGCTTGTTGGTCTCGTCTTCTCCATCATTTGCGGCGGCGGGAACCCGGTGTTGGCAGGTGAGTAGTCCCCACGAGTATGCGCGTCGCGTCTCTAATTAGCCATCTCTAGTGTTCTTCGCGGAGCAAATCGTTACACTATCTCGCCCTCTAACTGACCAGAGCCGCTCCGAGATCAAGAGGGACTCCGACTTCTGGAGTGCTATGTTCCTGATGCTGGCGTTCGTCCAGCTGATAGCCTATGCGTTGAACGGTGTTGCGTTTGCTCTGTGCTCGGAGCGGCTCATACGCCGTGTCAGAGAACGAGCGTTTCGCGCCATACTTCGCCAAGACGTTGCTTTCTTCGACAAGGATGAGAATACGTCCGGGTCCCTGACCGCATTCTTATCCACCGAGACGACGCACGTAGCGGGCCTTAGTGGTGTGACACTCGGGACGCTGCTCATGATGGCAACTACGCTCGTCGTTGCTATCATTATGTCCATAGCCATCGGGTGGAAGCTTTCTCTCGTGTGCATATCCACTATGCCGGTCCTCCTGGCCTGCGGATTCTATCGTTTTTGGATACTAGCGCATTTCCAGCAGCGTTCTAAAGCTGTCTACGCCTCATCGGCATCATTTGCGTCTGAGGCAGTCTCTTCCATCCGCACTGTGGCCGCCCTTACCCGCGAGAATGGGGTACTGAGCGAGTATAAAGAAGCTCTGGCGGCGCAGCGGCGCAGGAGTTTGATATCGGTTCTCAAGTCTAGTACGCTTTTCGCAGCATCACAGAGCTTGGTATTTCTCTGCCTTGCTCTGGGGTTCTGGTATGGGGGTACATTAATCGGCAGGGGAGAGTACAACGAGTTCCAGTTCTTTCTCTGTCTAACGGCAATCATCTTTGGCTCGCAATCAGCGGGGAGCATCTTTTCATTCGCGCCGAACATGAGCAACGCAGATCGAGCCGCCTCCGCACTTAAGACATTGTTTGACCGGCAGCCAACGATTGACTCATGGTCTCCAGAGGGAGAGCGAATCGAGAAGATGGAGGGCACCATCGAGTTCCGCGATGTGCACTTCCGCTACCCGGCCCGACCCGACCAGCCGGTGCTTCGGGGGCTCAACCTCTCTGTCCAGCCGGGTCAGTACGTAGCTCTAGTTGGAAGCTCGGGATGCGGTAAAAGCACCACGATTGGTCTCCTAGAGCGATTCTACGACCCTCTTTCTGGTGGGGTGTACGTTGACGGCAAGGACATTAGCACGCTGAACATCGCCAATTACCGGTCCTTTATCGCACTGGTAAGCCAGGAGCCAACCCTATACCAAGGGACTATCAAGGACAATATCATGCTGGGGAGTCTGAGTGACGACGTATCCGACGATGCAATCGAGTTTGCCTGCCGCGAGGCCAACATCTACGACTTCATCGTATCTCTCCCGGAGGGATTCAACACGGTGGTCGGCAGCAAGGGGGTCTTGCTGTCGGGCGGCCAGAAGCAGCGGATCGCCATTGCCCGTGCTCTGATTCGGGACCCCAAGATCCTGTTGCTTGACGAAGCCACGTCGGCGCTGGACTCGGAATCCGAACAGGTCGTGCAGTCGGCACTCGACAAAGCCGCGAAAGGCCGGACCACGATCGCAATAGCCCATCGCCTGAGTACCATCCAGAACGCCGACTTTATCTACGTGTTCGATCTGGGCAGGATCGTCGAGAGCGGGACCCATGCAGATCTGATGAAGAAAAATGGTCGATATGCTGAGCTGGTAAATCTTCAGAGCCTTTCCAGGAATGACTAAATTGCCTCGGACACGGTAGTAGCTTCTGCGATCATCGAGAGGAGAGGCGATAGAGACGGATACTTTCCAATCCGGTAAATACTGTACTTCACATTAAATACAAGTCGTTGCTTGTTTTCAGTGACCTTTTTTTTGTACTACGAGGCGGTATGACCTTTTGAATGCAAGTAATTGAAGACGCCGAAATACCTTACTTGACCTTTTCTGTAAATAAAGGATTAGTTTTGATGGTTTAAGACCACTAGTCGATCTTGATAATTCTTTGACTTGCTGGATACCCACCAACACCACTTTTATCACCGGTTGATTCAAGGAATATGGAATCAGAGACGCTACCGATGAAAAGGCTATAAAGTAGGTAACAATCGAGACGTATTCGTATATGGACTTGCTTCTAACTATCCTAACTATGGTAGTCCGATAGTCGGAAATGGGGTTGGGATTCCTCCATTTTCCCCTTGTTTAAAGTATAAAGGACTTGTAGCTATTATACTACAAAAGTTTTGTCATCAGCTGGAGAGCTCGATGGAAGTGGAAAAGCCCTCCGGATACGTGGGAAAACCCTCGTATCTCGCTATCAGGCGCCACCATCACCCTTCGTGACCTAACGAACCATTGCTATGCCTCGCTGCTGACGGGTTGGTCAACCGCACGCCGAAGAGGATGCATGCCGCGCAGGAGAAGAGACACCCCGTCGCGATGAAGGGCAGGCCGATCCAGACTCCGCCCCAGTTCAAGCCGACCCTGAATGTCCAGGCCATCAACGGTCCAGCTATCAGCATGCCGATGTTCTGCAGGACACTGATGGCTGTGAATAGCATGGCCGTGTGCTGCTCGCCAGCCAGCACGACGAGCAGACTGCGCAGGGTGGAGTCATAGCCGTAGCCGAGGGAATAGATCATGAGAGTGACGACGAGCATAGGGGATGTGCTCGAGAAGCCCATGCCGAACGACCCAACCAGGAGAGCTACCATACCTGCTCGTGCGATCAAGGCATCCTTGACCAGTGCGGAAAATCGGAATCTCGTCAGCAGCACCTGGCTAATACCGGGTAGGATGGCGACGAGGAGGACAAGGTTTACAAAGGCGCTGACAGACGACAGCAGACCGGCCTGGGAGGATTAGCGACTTGTTTTCTGGGGGAGGGACCAATTTTGCGATTTAAGTTGAGGCTGCTACCGTACCTTTGCCCATGTCCACCCAAAGCGCTTCGTAGTATACTGCATGAGAAGAACGCTCGCGTAGTTCCCCAGCGTTGTGAAGACCAGACTGACGAGAAGAAGGCCAAGCCTCTTGTTCTCCCAGAAGAAATACCTGACCAGTACGGCCATCTGTTTAAGCTCCAGGGCGTCGGAGATACGCGTCCATAGCGCGCGGTTCTTGGGAAAACTGTCGGATGGCGAGCTGTGTCTACGCTCGCCGTTGCTGCCAGCGCTGCCGGTGCCGTGTGACTCTTGGCTTCCTGCCGCGCTCAGATCGCGCGTCTCGGGGAAGGCCAGAGCAATCAGCACAGAGAAAAAGAGGCATGCCAGGCCGATATACACAGAGAGCCACGCGTCGTGTTCTACGGCGATGTATGCCAATGGCCCCGATATCAACTTGGCTCCGATCGCGACGGCGGCGATGTAGAAAAAGACGGTAGACCTGCAGTGCCCCGAGGAGACAACGTCAGTATGACAGTGCGCTGGAAAGGGTTGGTTGGGTCGCGCTTCCGTACCGCTGTGCCTCGGTCGAGACGTCGCTGGCAATCGTGAAAATCATGGCGCTCAAGACAAACGGGCCGCCGCCGACGAGGGTGAACATGGCGGCGAGCCATATTAGACGGAGAGGAAAGATTTCAGGAAATCGGCCTACACGAGAGAAAAAAAATAATGTTAGTCGATGTCAAAGTCCCGGATCTCTATTGTACGGAAAACGCTCTTTCCGTAGCACGCGCAGGCCCAGCACTCACAGATGATCATGCCCAGGGCTTCGACCAGGAACGTGCCCAGCAGCGACAAGCTAAGGATGATGCGGCGGCCATATTTGTCGGCCGCGACACCGTACGGCACGGCAGTGATGATGCCGGGGATGATGGCAAAGGTGAAACCCCAGCCCTGGATGGTCGACAACTCGGACTGGACACGGTCATCCTTGCACCGCGGGTCCGTCTTGGTGTCCTCGACATCCGGATAGAAGCCCTGGCAGATGACGCCCTCCTGGATCTGGCTTATGCAGATGGCCAAGAGCGTCGCAGCAAACTCGATGACGAGGAACAGGGCCAGGCAAAGGACCGCAATTTTTATCCGGCTTGCGGTTCCTCGCTCGCGGTTGCCGCCGTCGTTTGTGCGTGGCGGGGGAGGGTGAGAGCAATCGTCGGACGCAGCAGCGGTGCTGTCCGCTGAAAGGAGATGGCTGCGCTCTGAGATGCTACTTCGTTCCGAGTCCATTGTGGCTCGATCCGGCGTCTCGCGGCATCGACCAGGGAGATTGTTGTCATCTCATCGAATAGACTAGACCACCGTTGTGTGAGTCGGGGAAACCAAAAAGATCAGGGGGTGGGGGGCAGCGAATAAGGCTGCCTAAGGCATCACTAATTACGTACCCTTGCCTGAGCCTCCCGTATCGACGCGGCACAGTCGTGCTAATTCCAGGCTAAATTTGATATAGTTACATCGGCGAGTGGCCCTGTTCGGCGGTAAGCTGCGGGATCGTTAGCGCTACAGGGGGGGTGTGGTGGTACCTTATGCTACCGGCACGCCCCGAAAGTACAGATATGTACCAAAGAGGAACCTGGCTTGCCTCAAGCCCGATAATTGCATCTGCAGGGGCCCTTTGATGCGATTTGCATTCCTTGGGCCTCAACGGGGCCCAGGAGGCGAAGTACCCTCTTGGAATTTGACGAGAACAAGATGTAGCGCTACATGGGGATGAACGCCGTAGAGGATCAACCGCAAGTTGTAAACAGGTACACGTAATAGTCCTGGGCAAAGATGTAGGTCTCTGCAAGGGACTTTCTCTCCCCGACCCGACATGCCCTCATCGGAATGGTACGACGTCCTAGCCATGTCCCCGGTATCGCTACCGTCTGACCCACCGCTTGTGATGCATCCTCAGGTCACCCAAGGTCTGGCTAGGTGGCAGCAAGCTCACCTCGCATCCACCCGATTCCGTTACAGCGGCAATGTCCCCCACGTGCTAGCGTTATATCCCAAAATCCCAATGAAGGCATGGCGTGGTGTACAAGCCGTAGTGAAACCGTCGTCCATCGGACCTGTTGTCGCGTAGTAACATGCATGCAAAACCATCTCGTGCGTTCTGAGATATCTGAGATTTGGTGTAAGTTCGCGAAAGAGATTTCTCAGAGTAAAATTGCAACGCTACTACAAAATATATTTCTCACACGATAGGAAACTATTGAAAATGGGAACCATTGAGGATAACGCGTCTGGCAGTTGGAACCGTGCCAACGGTGCTTCCATGATCTCATCCAACGAAGCTCCTCCAGCAGGGCTGGGAAGGAGTGCGCGTGGAGGGACAGAGGAAGAATCTAGGTTGCTCGAGGACCAACGAGAGAAACTCGATTACTGGGTCAAGCAGTTGAACTCGAGCCGTCCGGCAGAGTTCTTTTACGATAAGCCACGCCCAACGGTCCCGTCCGGCCAAGTGGATGTACGAAGCCTCGGGATTAAAGGTGCTTTGTACGATCATCTGCAGCAATATTGCAAAGATCGGGGCACGTCGTCTCTTGTCGTGCTTCTGGCGGCTTTCAGAGCCGTGCAATATCGCCTCACAGGGGTGGACGACGCGACCATTGGCGTTCTCAAGCGCAGTTATGGAACAGCAGACGCGGGAGACATGACTAGTTATCTTGGCAAACTTGAATGCATACGACTCACCGTTGACAACGAAACTTTCGAAGATTTGGTCCGTCAAGCCCAGACAACGATCGCCGCTGCACAAGCCAACCAAGGCGTCTCGGCGGAGAAGCTTGTTGCCCGTCTGCAGCAGGACAGAGACCTTTCCCTACAACCGCTTGTGCGAGCGACCTTCTCGCTTCATTTTCGCGATGCCGACCCGGCCGACCTGTTTGTCGGGCATGGAACGGATTTTAGTTTCGGCATCTTCGATACCAATAGTACCCTCGAATGTCGTATTCTATTCTCGACAGATTTATACGACGGTGCCACGGCGAGCAGCGTGCTTGCAATGTTCCGAAAAGTCCTTCAGGAGGCCCTCGCGGAGCCGGCAACGCCCATCAGTTCACTACCTCTGCTCGGGGCCGACGAGTTTGACTTGCTTGTCAAAGGGGATTTTCTCCGCGTCGGAGGTACCAAGTATCCCCGAGAACTCAGCGTGGTAGATGTCTTTCGGCAGCAAGTTGCAGCGAGTCCTGACCGTATAGCCATCAAAGATGGCTCGGGCTCGCTGACCTATACACAACTAGACGAACGATCAGATCATCTGGCCGTCTGGCTCGCAGGGCAGTCGCTGAGCCCAGAGACTCTGGTCGGGGTCCTCTCGCCAAGGTGCTCACTCACCGTCATTGCCTTTTTAGGTATCCTCAAGGCCAGCCTGGCGTACCTGCCGTTGGACCCAAAGACGCCGCCCTATCGGATGAAGACAATTATCTCGGCCATGAAGGGCCGGAAGCTTATATTACTTGGCCCTGGCATGGAAACTCCGGCTGGTATACACGGCATCGAGCCTGTACGCATATCGCAGGTCATTGACGACGCCACTCCGCACAATGGTGTCTCGCATGAATCAGTTGACCGACCCTTACCGTCGGCTACGAGTCTTGCCTACGTCATGTTTACCTCGGGCTCAACCGGTGAGCCAAAGGGTGTTATGATAGAGCACCGTGGTATTGTACGACTTGCCAAGCAGAGTAACCTCCTGGACAATGTTCCGCCCGCTGCTATCATGGCCCACATCTCGAACGTTGCCTTCGATGCTGCCACGTGGGAGATATATGCCACCCTATTAAACGGGGGCCAGCTCATCTGTGTTGATGAGATGACAGTATTGGACTATGCTGCGATGAATGAGACTTTTATTCGTGAGAATATCCAGACTGCTTTCTTTACCACAGCATTGTTCAAGGAGTATACCCGAACTAGCCCAGAAATCATTACTCACCTAACTGCTGTGTTTGTCGGTGGTGAGCGCTTGGATCCTGGTGACCTACTCGCTGCCTTGAGGGTCATGAAGGGGTAGTTTATACACGTGTACGGGCCCACGGAGAATACGAGCTTCAGCACCATGTACCGCTTGCCGGAGACGGAGAGGTACGGCAACGGCGTGCCCATTGGTCGCCCAGTCAGCAACTCTGGCGCAGTAGTTACGGATGCACAGCAGCGTCTCGTACCGCTGGGAGTTGTCGGCGAGCTGGTAGTGACCGGCGACGGTCTCGCAAGGGGATACACAGACGCAAAGCTCGATATGGAACGCTTCGTTTCACTTAAAATTGGCGATGAGTCGGTACGCGGGTACCGAACGGGCGACTATGTACGGCAGCGCTTAGTGGATGGGCAAATCGAGTTCCTGGGCCGAATAGACGGTCAGGTTAAGATTCGAGGGCAACGAGTGGAGCTCGGAGAGATCGAGCATGTCATGCGTGGGCATCCCCTCGTCAACGACGCCGTTGCCACCCTCCAATACTCTACCGAGGGAGAGGCAGAGAATACACGTATCGCCGGCTTTGTCACTATCCAAGATGGCGCCGCAGACCTCGAGGACAAGCCTCAGGATGGAGATGAGACCCAGCAAGTGTCTATGTGGAAGGACCGATATGATGCCGAGACATACGCAGGATTCGACGACATACAGCCAGAGGCATACGGCCGAGATTTCATCGGCTGGACTTCCATGTTCGACGGCAAGGACATCGACAAGGGAGAGATGAATGAGTGGCTGGACGATACCATCGAGACTATTCTCAACGGCAGGCATCCAGGGCATGTGCTCGAGGTTGGGTCGGGGTCCGGCATGATCCTCCTCAACATTCTCGACGGCCTAAAGACTTATGTCGGACTTGATCCTTCCGAGCGAGCTGTCAGCCTTATTGGTCAGATATCCAAGTCAGTACCGGGACTAAGCAATAAACTCGCCATGTATAAAGCCACAGCCGCGGATGTATGCCGACTCGAGAAGGCTACTGCACCTCCTGATCTCGTTGTCTTAAACTCGGTCGCCCAACACTTCCCCAGTCAGGATTATTTCTATCGGTTCGTCGAGAATCTGCTGCAGATAGGCGGCAAGATGACCCTTTTCTTTGGCGATATTCGGTCCTACGCACTACACAGAGACTTTCTCGCAGCCCGCGCACTGCGGATGGTTGGCCAGGAAGCGAAACCAGACACCATCAACCGTATGGTAGGTGACATGGAGCGCGCAGAATCAGAGCTACTCGTAGATCCTGCCTTCTTTACTGGCTTGGTGTCGCGTCTGCCCGATCGCGTCGAACACGTGGAGATCATACCCAAGAGAATGCATGCCACCAACGAGCTCAGCTGCTATCGGTACGCCGCCGTGGTGCACGTCAAATCTCACGGCCAGGAGATGACAGCACCGGAGCAGTGCATTCGGCATATTCAATCCAGTGACTGGGTTGATTTCATGGAGCATCGCTTAGATCGAGACTCGCTCTCTCGTTTGCTGCGGCAGACTTCCGGCAGGCCGGAACTTGCCATCAGCAACATTCCCTACGCCAAGACTATATTCGAGCGACACATGGTCGAGTCAATTGATGCGGAGAGTCACAGAAGGTTTGAAGGAGATTGGGTCTCCCACGTGCGCCAGAGATCACAGAATTGCCCCTCTCTCTCCGTCGTTGACTTGTTCACCCTGGCCGAGGAAGCGGGATACTCTGTCGAGGTCAGCTGGGCTCGGCAGTACTCACAACGTGGTGGCCTTGACGCAGTTTTCCACAGGTATAGATCAGAAAAAGGAGAGCGAAGGGTATTGTTTGACTTTCCTACTGATCACCGCGGTCGTCCGTACCCTTCGCTCAGCAGCCACCCTCTGCAACATCAAGTAAGACAGAAGACGCAAGAGCAGCTGCACGAGATGGCAAAGGCCCAGCTACCTCAATACATGATACCTCAGACTATCACTGTCTTGGATAAGATACCTGTTAACGAGAATGGTAAAGTCGATCGACGAGCTTTAATCGAGATTATCGAGTCTCGTATGGCGGAGCGCGAGGCGGTGCAGCAACCTACGACGGAAGTTGAGCGACAGATGCAGGCCATCTGGGCGAACGTCCTTCAAGTGGAACCCGTAACGATTGGTGTCGATGATAGCTTCTTCCATCTCGGAGGGAATTCCATTGCGGCGATGAAGGTCGTTGCCGCGGCTCGGAGCATCGGGCTGGAGCTGTCCGTGGCAGACCTTTTCCGGAACCCGACGCTGCGCGACCTCTCCGTGGTAGCTTACACGCTGGCATCGGGCGCCGCCAACATCCCATCGGTTGCCAAGGCAGGACCAATCGAACAATCTTACGCGCAGGAGCGCCTCTGGTTTCTCGAGCAGCTCTATCCCGGCCTGACATGGTATTTGGTTCCCTGTGCCATCCGGCTCAGGGGCCCACTTCGGCTGGATGCCCTTACTTCTGCGCTGCTGGCGATCGAACAGCGCCACCAAACGTTACGGACCACGTTCTCAGCCCGCGAAGGCGTCAACATCCAGACACTGCACTCGTTCAAGCCAAAGGATTTACGCATCCACGACGTTACGACTGAACAGCCCGATGTCTTCAAGCAGATGTTGCATAAGGAGCTTACAACTCCCTTCGATCTGCGCGCCAACCCTGGATGGCGTGTGTCCATATATCGCGTGAAGGACAATGAGCATGTTCTATCCATCGTCATGCATCATATCATATCTGACGGCTGGTCTCTTGATGTATTACGTAAGGACCTGGCCGTCCTATACTCTGCCGCCCTACGCGGCCACGATCTCGTCACTGCTATGGACCCTCTCCCAGTCCAGTATAGTGACTACTCACTCTGGCAGAAAGAACCTGATCAAATCGAGAAACACAACCGGCAGCTTGCCTACTGGGTGAAGCATCTCGAGACAAGCCGACCTGCGGAACTGCTCTGCGATAAACCTAGACCAGCCACACTCTCGGGTGAGGCAGGTATGCAGCAGCTCAGGATTGATGGGCATATCTACAACCACCTCCAAAAGTTCTGCAGGGATCGACAAGTGACGCCTTTTGTCGTACTTCTCGCCATATTCCGAGCCACCCACTACCGACTCACTGGCATCGATGATGCTACCATCGGAACGGCCAACGCCAACCGCGACCGCTGGGAATTAAAAGATATGATTGGCTTCTTTGTAAATATGCAATGCATACGAACTACGATCGCGGACGACACGACACTGGAAGATTTGGTCACGCAAGTTCAGGCAGTGACGATTGCCTCTTTTGCTAACCAGGAAGTCTCTTTCGAGAGGATCGTATCGGCTCTGCGAAAAGAGAGAGACCTGTCTCGCCACCCGTTGGTACAGATCGCCTTTGCTCTGCACTCTCAACTAAACCTTGGCAAGTTTACGATCGAGGGGGTTGAAACCGAGCTGATCGACCTGCCAGTCGCAACGCGATTTGACCTCGAGGTTCATTTTTACCAGGAAAGACGGGCTTTGCGAGGCGAGGTTATTTATTCGACGGATCTCTACGAGCCCCAGACTATCAGTAGCATGCTCTCCGTGTTCAGCAAGGTGCTCCAGAACCTAGTCGAGGAACCGAACACACCGATCAAATTGCTCCCCCTGGCAGGCGATAGAGACCTCTCCACCTTGCATGAGATGGGCCTGGCCGAGATGCATACCAGCCTCTATCCCCGAGATCTGAGCGTGGTCGATGTGTTCCGCCAACAGGTAGCGCAGTGCCCGCAGAAAACCGCAGTCAAGGATTCCCAGGGCCGCTGCCTTACGTATGCTCAGTTGGATCAAAAGTCCGACGCGGTTGCTCGATGGCTCTTGACGCTTTCACAAGCACCAGAAACGCTCGTCGCCGTGCTTGGGCCTCGCTCCCTCGAAACCATTGTCGCTTTCATCGGCATCCTCAAGAGCAACCTAGCCTATCTGCCACTGGACGCTCGGACGCCGGCCGCACGCATGGCTACCATCCTGTCACAGGTTCAAGGCACCAGGCTCGTCCTAGTGGGACCCGACACAGAATCCCCCCCTACACTGGAAGATGACTTTTCTTTTGTACAAATCTCCGAGATCCTACAGGAGCCAGAGCCAGGGGCAAATGGCCGGAGCAAGGCTGCAGAGATGAATTCTCCCACGGCTAGTAGCTTGGCCTATGTTATGTTCACGTCGGGCTCTACCGGCAAGCCCAAGGGTGTTATGATAGAACACCGAGGTATACTGCGCCTAGTCAAAAACAGCAATGCCACAGGGTCTCTGCCAGAAGCCGCCGTCACAGCGCACCTGGCCAACATTGCCTTTGATGCTTCTACCTGGGAGATCTACTCGAGTCTGCTCAACGGCGGCACCCTTGTCTGCATCGATACGATGACGGCGTTGGACTCGACGGGTTTCGCCGAGATAATACTTAGGGAGAAAATCTCAGCTGCGCTGCTCACACCCGCTCTGCTCAAGCAGCACCTGGCCGGGTGCCCGGATGCGATAGCGACGTTGCGTTCGCTCCACGTTGGCGGAGACCGCGCCGATCCCCGAGACATGCAGTTGGCCAAGCAGCTGCTTACAGATGGCGCGGTATTCAATATATATGGGCCGACGGAGAATACAGTGGCGAGCACAATCTATTCCTTGATCCGCGGAGAGGCTTATACCAACGGCGTCCCCATCGGCCGTGCTCTTACCAACTCTGGCGCATTTGTCATGGATCCAAGGCAGCGGTTTGTTCCTCTGGGCGTGGTTGGCGAGCTTGTGGTAGCCGGAGACGGGTTGGCGAGGGGATATACGGACCCTCGAGAGGACATCGACCGTTTCGTGTCCTTGGCGATCAGCGGGGAACAGAAGATGCGAGGGTATCGAACAGGCGACTTTGTGCGCTACCGCCCCACCGACGGCCAACTAGAATTCCTCGGGCGTATAGATGGACAGGTCAAGATCCGAGGTCAACGAACAGAGCTCGCCGAAGTCGAGCACGCGCTCCGCTCTCATACGGCCGTCAAAGACGCCGTCGCCGTCCTGCACCATGCTGGAGACGAGGAGACGCATGTAGCTGGCTTCATCACTATCCACGACATCGATGCCATGGCTGATGCCGATGAGGCTATTGCAAACGGCAACAGCTGGCGGAAGGTTGACATATCCAAAGACCGGCTTAGTGTCAATGCCGAACCCAACGGCTCTAACACTGAATCGCTGCAAGACCTGCAGCAAGGAGACTTCGAGGGATGGACCTCAATGTACGACGGAACTGAGATTGACAAAGGTGAGATGAACGAGTGGCTTGACGATACCATCCACGCAGTTCGCCGTGCCGGCCCTGTAGACAGTATTCTGCAGATAGGCACGGGTTCAGGTAAGACCCTACTGAGACTGGCAAAGAGTGCACTGAGTTACACAATAGTCGAGCTTTCCGAGCGAGAAATCGATACCGCCCAGAAGAATATTCGATCCCTCCCAGCAATCCGAGACAAAATATCGCTCTACAAAGCTTCCGCGACCCGGGTGCATGAGGTTGATATGCCAGCCCCGCAGCTAATTATACTAAACTCCGTCGTTCAGACGTTTCCGAGTCTGCAATATCTCTTCGGAGTCATCGAGAGCCTGGTGAAGCTCGAAAGCGCCACGACAATCTTCTTCGGGGACATCCGCTCTTACCCGCTGCATCGAGAATTTCTAGCCACAAGAGCGTTGCGCATTGCTGGAGAGCAGGCGAGTCCTCAAGACATCCGGCGGATTATGGGCGATCTCGCGGACGCCGAGTCCGAGCTACTTGTCGACCCGTCGTTCTTTACCAGCTTGCCCGTGTGCCTGCCAGGTCGTATCGCTCACGTAGAGATCTTGCCCAAGCTGATGAAAGTCACCAACGAGCTTAGCAGCTATCGTTATACCGCACTCGTTCACCTCAAGCAGCCCAACTCCGACGTGAAATACCCGCTCCGGGACGTCGGAGAGGACGAGTGGCTCGACTTCGTAGCGGAAGGGCTGGGCTCTCATTCGCTACGGCGAGCCTTGGAGCGCGCAGAATCGTCTCGCGTTGCCATTAGTAATATTCCCTACGCCAAAACCATCTTCGAGAGGTCCCTGCTAGAAACTCTCGATAGAATGGGTAGCGATGAGAAGAGTCAAACGCACTGGTTGTCGTCCGCCAGAAAGAATAGCCAGGAGCGCCCATCGCTGTCTGCTATGGATTTAAGGAGTTTAGCAAATGACGTCGGCTACCAGGTGGAGGTCAGCTGGGCTCGGCAATTTTCTCAGAGGGGCGGACTAGACGCCGTGTTCTACCGCATCGCGCGGGCCGAGGGAGAAGAGCAGCCCAGAGCGATGTTTCGGTTTCCAATCGAGAACGTAGACCAGCCCATACTGTCGCTTGGCAGCCGGCCGTTCCGGCAGCAGGTGCGGCAGAAGACGCGAGAAGAGCTCCATCGCTTGCTTCGTCTGCAGCTGCCGTCCTACATGGTTCCTCAGAGGATCGATATCCTCGAAGAGATTCCGGTCAATGAGAACGGCAAGGTCGATCGCCGACGGCTTATCCAGATGGCTCAATCGCACACCTCGTCGCGAGCCGCTACCCATCATCCTATCACCGAGGTGGAGAGACAGATGCAGAGCATATGGGCCCAGGTACTGAACCTAGACCCCGCGACTATAGGGGTAAACGATAGCTTCTTCTACCTCGGCGGAAGCTCCATCTCCGCTATGAAGCTGGTCGCAGAGTGCCGCAAGATCGGACTTCAGCTCGCACTGGCCGATGTTTTCAGACAGCCAACGTTGCACGCCGTTGCAACACGGGCGCGCACCTCGGCATCCACTGCGTTCGACAACATCCCAAAGCTGCCACATTCAGGGCCTGTCGAGCAGTCTTTTGCCCAGGAGCGATTGTGGTTCCTGGATCAGCTGCACCCAGGCCTCATCTGGTATAATATCCCGTTGGCAGTGCGGATCAGAGGCAAGCTCCGGCTCAGCGCGCTACAGGATGCGCTGCTTGCCATAGAGAGTCGACACGAGACATTGAGAACGACATTTGCCGCCAAAGACGGCACCAATTGGCAGGTTGTCCATCCATTCGAAGCCACGGCGTTGAGGGTCGTGGATATCCGATCAGACCGGGAGGAGGATCTGATACGGGCTCTTCGGGACGAACAAAGGGCCGTGTTCGACCTAGAAAAGGACAGCGGGTGGAAAGTGTGTCTCTTCCGCTTCCAGGAACAAGACCACGTGCTATCGATCGTGATGCACCATATTGTATCTGACGGCTGGTCTGCGGATGTCCTCCGAAGAGAGCTGGCGACTCTCTACGCCGCTGCCCTACACGGCCAGGCACCACTTTCTACATCTGACCTCGAGCCACTACCTATCCAATACCGAGACTACTCTACTTGGCAGAGACGCCAGGCCCAGACGGATGAGTACCAACGGCAGCTCGACTACTGGGCGCGGCAGCTGGACTCTAGTAGACCAGCAGAGCTACTGCTAGATAAACCTCGTCCGAGCACCCTCTCCGGAAACGCCGACGTGGTAGAGCTGAGAATCGACGGCTTCCTATATGAACAGCTGCAACAATTCTGCAGAACCCGTAACATCACGCCGTTTACAGCCCTCCTCGCGGCATTCCGTGCGACGCACTTTCGCCTGACTGGTATGACCGATGCTACGATTGGCATCCCCAACGCTAATCGAGATCACTGGGAGCTGCGGGACATGGTCGGGTTCTTCGTCAACATGCAATGTATCCGTACCAGGCTCGATGGGGACACGTTCAATGCCCTCGTCGGCCAGGTGCAAAATACCACGATTGAGTCCTTTACCAACCAGGATATTCCCTTCGAGAAACTGGTGGCTATGTTGCAGAGGGAGCGAGACCTATCGCGCCATCCGCTGGTACAGATCGTATTCGCCCTACATTCGCAGTTGAGCCTGGGAGAATTCACATTAGAAGGCGTGGCAACTGAGCCCATCGCTCCCTCCATGACTTCCAGGTTCGATTTTGAATTCCATATGTACCAGGAGGAGAATGGTATGAAGGGTCAACTCGTCTTCTCGACCGATCTCTTCACCATCGATACGATCAATAATATCAAGTCGATTTTCCTCCAGGTCCTAAAACAGGGACTCGCCAGTCCAGATACTCCGGTCGACTCACTACCTTTGATGACCAGCGGTAGCTACGCTACTCTCAATTCAATGGGGCTACTCGAGGTCGAAGAAACAGACTACGGTCGGGATTTCAGCATAGTCGACGTCTTTCGGCAGCAGGTTGCGGTAACCCCAAATAGGGTAGCCGTGCAGGACGACTCTGGCAGCCTGACATATTCTCAGTTAGATGAGAAGTCAGATTCTTTGAGCCAGTGGTTGCGAGTACGCCAGATGGTTCCGGAGACACTTGTCGGCGTCCTTGCCTTTAGATCCTGCCACACGCTTGTCGCTTACATGGGCATCCTCAAGGCCGGTCTGGCTTATCTGCCCTTGGACCCCAAAAGCCCACTGGGTAGAGTCGAAGCTGTCTTGTCTTCCATCCAGGGGCGCAAATTAATCTTGACTGGGCCGGGCGCCGAAGACTATGTCAAGCAGCTAGACGACGTCGACTCCGAGAGCATAGGACGCATCCTTGACTCTCCCGTTCACAGCAATGGGGGCGTTCGCAAGCCCGCGATGAGTTCCGAGCCCTCGGCGAATAGCCTGGCATATGTCATGTTCACCTCGGGTTCCACAGGTCAGCCTAAAGGTGTCGCAATAGAACACCGCAGTATCCTTCGGCTGGCGAAGAACAACAAGATGGTACAGTATCTGCCAGACGCCGTTCAAATGGCGCACCTGGCCAATCCGACTTTTGACGCCTCCACGTGGGAAATCTATGCTACCCTGCTCAACGGTGGTACGCTGACCTGTTTCAGCCCCATGGCGGTACTGGACTACAACACGCTACCTAAGGCATTTTCCCGCGCAGGAATCCACTCCATGTTTATCACGCCAGCCCTACTTAAACAGTATTTGGTTCATTGTCCCGAAATTCTGGGCGGACTGCGTGCACTCTATGTCGGAGGCGACCGGCTTGATCCACAGGATATAGTTACTGCACAAAAGCACACCGAGGCCACTATCATCAACGGCTACGGGCCAACCGAGAATACTAGCTTCAGTACGCAGTTCTGCTTCTCAGACCAGGAAAAATGCATAAACGGCGTGCCCATCGGCCGTGCATTCTCCAATTCCGGGGCATTTGTCATGGACGCACAGCAGCAGCTGGTCCCCCTCGGCGTTGTTGGCGAGCTTGTCGTCACAGGCGACGGCCTCGCAAGAGGTTATATCAACCCCGCACAGGATCGGAACCGCTTTGTCTCAGTTCAATTGCAAGGAAAAGAGACAAGGGCATACAGAACGGGAGACTACGTACGGTACCGGCCAAAGGACGGCCAGTTGGAGTTCCTTGGCCGATTGGATGGCCAAATCAAGATCCGCGGCCAGCGCGTCGAGCTTGGCGAGGTCGAACACATAATGCAAAGCTATGGGCCGGTAAATGAAGCGGTTGCGGTACTTCAGCTAGAAAACAAGGACGATGAGAATCGCGAAGCGAGAATTGCGGGTTTCATCACCCTGTCGGAAGCGGACGCCGATCTGAACGCGCTGGTAGACCACGGACAGGAGTCCCAGCAGGTCGAAGTCTGGGAAGAGCGCTTCGACGATGAAACTTACAATACCTTCGACACGATCCGGCCGGAATCCGTCGGGCAGGACTTCATCGGATGGACTTCCATGATTGACGGCAGCGACATCGATAAGAAGGCCATGAGTGAGTGGCTGAGCGATACGATTGAGACTATGCTTAATGGTACCTTGCCTACCCAGGTTCTAGAGATTGGAACCGGCTCCGGTATGGTGTTATTCAACCTTCCAAGCAGCCTAGAGAAATATGTCGGTTTAGAACCGTCCGAACGAGCTCTCCAGTTCGTCACCAAGATGGCCCAGTCCAACCCGGCTTTCAGGGATAAGGTCCAGATGTGCAAAGCTACCGCCGCAGATACTCGCCAGCTGCGGACTCTGATTGCACCGGACCTCGTGGTTTTAAACTCGGTCGTTCAGTATTTCCCGAGCCAGGAGTATCTACTTCGAGTCATAGAAGACCTTGCCAACTTTGACGACAGTGCCAAAACCCTGTTTTTCGGCGATATCCGGTCTTACGCGCTGCACAGAGAACTCTTGGCCGCAAGGACACTGCATATGACGGGCGATCAGGTATCGCGGGAGAACTTCCGGCGCATCATGGATGACATGGAACGCGCCGAGTCCGAGCTGCTTGTTGACCCGAGCTTCTTCACCGGCTTGACAGATCTGCTACCTGAACGCGTCGAGCACGTTGAGATCCTGCCCAAAATGATGAAGGCGTCCAACGAGCTTAGTAGCTACCGATACGCGGCCATTGTGCATGTTAGAGCGCGCGGCCCAACCGGCACGACAGAATCGCAGCCCATTCGCGAAGTCGACTCGAGGGGCTGGGTGGACTTCGAGGCGCAAGGACTAAATCGCGATGCTCTGCTAAAACTATTGCAACGTTCGTCAAGCTCATCAACCATATCTGTAGGCAACATCCCTCATGCAAAGGGCATATTGGAGAAGAGCATAGTCAACGCACTCGGTGCCAGCAATGACACAATTGGCACCTCCGATTGGATGTCTATTGCGAAACGAAACGCCCAAGAGAGTGTTTCTCTTGCTGCGGTGGACTTGGCTAGCCTAGCATCTGAGGCTGGATACCGCGTGGAGATAAGCTGGGCCCGACAGTACTCACAACGTGGTGGCCTCGACGCCATCTTCCATCGTCACCGGCAGAGTGGCCGGGCAACTAGGACGTTATTCCGCTTCCCTACTGATAATGCCACGCCATCGCGCCGTGCACTTAGCAGCCGCCCCTTACGCCAGCAATTGAGATTGAAAGCCCAGGAACGTCTTCTCGAGATACTCCGTCGCCAGCTACCCTCGTACATGGTACCCCACACCGTCACGGTGCTGGATAGGATGCCCATCAACAGCAGCGGCAAATCCGACCGTCAAGCCCTTTCCAAGAGACAGGATAATGATAGATCAACGCGGCCGATGCAGCAGCAGCCTGTAACCGAGGTAGAGCGGCAGATTCAGTTGATCTGGGCTCGAGTGTTGGGGGTTGAGACATCTACCGTGGGACGTGACGACAGCTTTTTCTTCCTCGGTGGCAGCTCGATTAGCGCCATCAAGGTCGTTTCGGAAGCCCGCAAGGCCGGTTACGAACTCACTGTAGCCGACATATTCCAGCATCCCGTGCTACGTGATCTCTGCGGCCAGACCTCGCAAACGCTTCATCCCGCCGCCGAGGAATTCGCGCCATTCTCCCTTTTGGGCGACGGGTTCGACAAGAACGAATTTCTTCAACGATTATCAAGCCAGTACCAGCTGGACCCCGCCCATATCTGCGACGCGTATCAGGTTACACCTCTACAGGAAGGCCTTCTATCTTTGACGTCGAAGAACACGAGTGATTACGTCATGCAAGTTATCTTCAAGCTGTCGCCAAGCATTGACGTTGAGAAACTACGCGCCGCTTGGCAGACGGTGTCCCGTGCCTTGCCCATCTTACGCACCAGACTCGTTCAAGATGGCGAGCTCGGCATTCTCCAGACCGTCATGGACGAAGAAGATAAATGGGCTACCGTGGTTGATTTGGACGACTATCTAGAAGTAGATAGCAAACAGCCTATGGGTCTTCTTGGCCAGCCACTTACGCGATACGCGCTTTGTCACGGCGGCGTCACGTCAGACAGGTGGTTTATCTGGACGATTCACCATTCTCTTTACGATGGATGGTCATTGCCACTTATCCTCTCTGCTGTGGGCAAGGCATATAGGGGCGAGCAGTTAAACCTGGGACCACCATTCCAGGCATTCGTCAAATACGTCAGGGATCAAAATGATGAAAAGACGTTGAAATACTGGCAGGCTGTGTTCGAGGGAAGCCATTACTTTCCGTTCCCTGCCCTTCCTCCTTCTATAGAGCAGCCCAGCACCGATGGCTCCATCGAGTACCGTATCCAGCAACCGCGGCAGAGGCATTCTGCCGTCACAACGGCTACGTTGATTCGCGCTGCGTGGGCTCTCGTGGTCGGGCGAACAACGTCAACCGAAGACGTCATATTCGGTGCCACCGTATCTGGCAGGAACGCGCCGGTTGGAGGTATTGAGTCCATGGTGGCCCCGACCTTTGCGACGGTGCCAGTACGGGTCAGATATAGCGAAACGAGCAGCGTTGGTGAGTATCTGGCCATGGTGCAGCAGCAGGCAACGGAAATGATCCCATTCGAACAGGTGGGACTGCAACGGATCGCTGCCGTTTCTCCCGAAGCAAAACAGGCGAGCAAGTTCCAGACCCTCCTTGTCATCCAGCCGCAGGATGCCGACGGTGCGAATATCCTAGAGGGGATTGAGCTGGACCGTGATCATGGCCGAGCAACCCAGTCCAATACCTATAGCCTAGTCCTGCAGCTTAAGTTGGGCGAAAACGGTATAGTGGCTGAGGCAGCGTTTGATTCGAGAGCTATCGATCTCTGGACAGTGAACAAGCTTTTGGAGCGACTGGATTCCGTTATGCTCCAACTCGACCGGGCCAGTCCGGGACAGGAACTATCAGAGATTGGAATCTTATCTCCCCACGACATCAGCCAGATTTGGGAATGGAACAAAGAAGTCCCCTCTCCGGTGGACCGGTGTCCTCACGTACTGATTGAGGCCAGAGCCAGAGCTTACCTTGATGCTCCGGCGGTATGCGCTTGGGATGGAGAGCTCACATACGGGCAGCTCATGCAGGCTGCTGATATCCTCGCTAGACATCTGGCGGGACTTCAGTTAGACCCTTCGGCCATCATCCCCATCTGCTTCGAGAAGTCTATGTGGGCTGTCGTTGGGATGCTTGGCGTTCTGAAGTCCGGGGCTGCCTTTGTCCTCCTCGACCCTTCTCTTCCAAGGCAACGACTAAAGGCAATCACTGACCAGGTCGAGCCCTCTATAATCTTGTGTTCAGCCGAGCAGCAAACATTGTGCAGGGACTTGGCTCCCTCAACTCTCGCTCTCACGCCGCAGTTCTTTGCGGCCCCGCCAGATCGACCGCAGTCCCAGCTCCGCCCCTCTCACCCGGCCTCAGCTATGTATGTCGTCTTCACATCTGGGAGTACCGGAAAGCCAAAAGGCATCGTCATATCGCACGGCAACTACGCTGCGGCCCTCTCCTATCTGGAGCCGAGATACATATACAAGAAAGAATCCAGGACTTTCGACTTCTCATCCTATAGTTTCGACATGTCAATCGATACACTCTTCCAGACACTATACGCGGGCGGATGCTTGTGCATACCGAACGAAAAGGATATGAAGAATGATCTCGCCCGTAGCATGAATATGCTGAAAATAAACACAGCGGTCATCACACCTTCGGTAGCTCAGTTGCTTTCGCCGGACCAGGTACCCAGCCTACAGAATATAGTCTTGGGCGGAGAGTCAGTTCGCCCACAGGACGTGAGGCGATGGTGGGGCAGAGCCCGGATCATCAATGGCTACGGACCCAGCGAGTGTACTCCTGTGAGCGTCGTGAACTCGTGGCCGACCACCCCCGAAGCAGCCTGCAGTATCGGAACGGGAGCCGGATCTGTGACCTGGATCGTGGACCCCAGTGACCATGATACGCTGGTTGCGCTCGGATGCGTGGGCGAGCTCGTGCTGGAGGGCCCTATGGTCGGTCAAGGCTACCTCCATGACGCGGAGAGAACCGCTGAGGTATTTATCGAAAACCCTAAGTGGCTTTTGAGAGGTGCTCCGGGTCACGCAGGCCGACAAGGCCGAGTTTACAAGACTGGAGACCTCGTGCGTTACCAGAGCGATGGTAATTTGGTATACGTCGGCCGGAAAGATTTCCAGAGGAAAATCCGCGGCCAGCGTATAGAAACTGGTGAGGTGGAACGCCAGCTAGAGGGTTTGTTGGGCGATACTGTTCAAGTTGTGGTCGATATAATCGAGCCCCAAGGTGACGTAGCGAACCCGATGCTCGCAGCATTCATCCAGTCCGACGAGCAGGCTTCAAGGGACGAGGACCTTATGCACGCTGAAGTGTCTGCCTCAGCCATGCCGACGGATATTGGCCGCAGACTAGCCGAGCGCTTGCCTCTCTACATGGTACCAAGTCTGCTATTCACACTGCAAGCCCTGCCGAAAATGGTATCAGGAAAGGTTGATAGGCAGCAACTCCGGCAGATAGGCGCCTCCTTCACGGTCCAGCAGCTAGCGCAAGCGCGGACCGCCAGCCACGGACCCAAAAAGCCGCCCACGTCGGCTGAAGAACGTCAGATCCAGAAGATCTGGTCAAGCGTACTAGGGATCGAATTGGACGCCATCGGTCGAGACGATAATTTCATGCACCTCGGAGGTAACTCGATCACTGCCATGAAGGTGGTGGGCGAAGCTCGCAAATATGGAATCGAGCTCACAGTAGCTGATATATTCCGTCGGCCGGCGCTCCGCGACGTGGCTAGACACGCTTCCGCAGGCAACACCCTAGCCGAGGACATCCCGTCCCTCCAGCTGTCAGGTCCTATTGAACAATCCTTCGCCCAGGAACGGCTATACTTTCTCGATCAACTATATCCTGGTCTAGTGTGGTACATGATGCCGTGGATCGTCCGATTGAGAGGGCCATTGCGGCTAGATGCTCTGGAATCTGCTCTCCAGGCAGTCGAGTGTCGCCATGACACTCTGCGTACTACATTTGAGTCCAGTGCCGGCGTCAACCTGCAACGGGTCCACCCTTTCCAGCCCAGCAAGCTCAGGGTGACGGACATATCGTCCGCCCACAAGAAAGACCTGTTCGAGGCACTGCAACTGGAGCAGACTACGCCATTCATCCTTCAGACGGAGCCGGGCTGGAGGGTACACATATTCAAGCAGTCGCAGGATGAACATGTCCTCTCCATCACTATGCACCATATCATTTCTGATGGTTGGTCTGCTGATATCCTGCGAAGAGAAATAGCATTGTTCTATTCCGCAGCTCTTCGAACCCAGTCTCTGGCGACTCTCATGGAACCGTTACCGATTCAATATACTGACTATTCCATCTGGCAAAGGCAGTCAGAGCAAGTTGCCGAGCACCAACGGCAACTGGACTTCTGGACAGAACACCTCTCCGGAAGTCGCCCAGCCGAGTTTCTCTGCGATAAGCCGAGGCCTCAGGCTCTTTCAGGGGCGGCAGACGTACAGAATCTGCGTATCGATGGCGCACTATACACTGCGTTGC
>FTLB01843392.1_pt1 | contig 32944 bp, 40 predicted proteins | sample 1658291 | NCBI WGS metagenome assembly FTLB01 (sample SAMEA3914812, study PRJEB12502) | metagenome | biome: forest; material: soil | place: Canada | collected 2011-07-07 | depth 0.1 m
GGGCTCTGACTTTGCCCGATTGAGGCGATAGGTATCAACATTTCGGTCGACGGGCCGGCTCATGCACCCCGACGTTACCCCAGACTGGCAGTCCCTATCGGAGACGAGCGCTAGAGAGCCGAAAGGTTGGAAGGATACGACGTTCGTCTAAAGAGATCCATAACTGCCTGAGGACTGACAAAGTCTGAAGATGAGTACATATCCCCTGAACCCCCAGCCTTCCCTCGCTCGATTTTCGAGGCTTTGAACAACCCCATCGTCTTACAGTCTGCTATATTGTTGAGCTGCACCTGTGTCGTGAATATGAAAGGAATCTACAGTCTTTTGGGCCTGTCCCTCGCGGCCAGCCAAGCCTCGGCCCACTACATCTTCTGGCAGCTCTCCATCGGGTCGACTCAATATGCCGAGTACCAATACATCCGGGAGAATACCAACTACAACTCTCCTGTCACAGATCTGACATCTGATGATCTCAGATGCAACGTCGGTGCGAATGGCTCAACCACCGCTACTATCACTGTGCAGGCTGGTGCTCAATTCACATTCACCCTCGACACGGCCGTCTATCACCAAGGACCCATCTCCATCTACATGTCGAAGGCACCGGGCGCGGCATCGGACTATGACGGCAGTGGTCCATGGTTTAAGATTTACGACTGGGGCCCAATCTTCAGCAACGGACAAGCAACATGGAACCTCGCGGACACCTACACTTACAATATCCCAACCTGCATTCCCAATGGTGACTACCTGCTGCGAATTCAGTCTCTAGCTATCCATAACCCGTGGCCAGCGGGTATCCCTCAGGTACGTGAAAATCTTCCACAAACCACAACTTGAGATGTAATCATCTATCTAACCGTTTTTGATACAGTTTTACACAGAGTGTGCCCAGATCACGGTCACGGGAGGTGGTAACGCAGTTCCCTCCCCGACGGCTTACATTCCCGGAGCCTTCTCGGATACCGATCCCGGCTACACTGTGAACGTGAGTCGTCCCTGCTGGTAGCAGTCTGTCTTAGGGCCAGACATTATCCTGACCCTAGCTGCAGATCTACAATGACTTCACAAACTACACCGTTCCCGGGCCCGCGGTCTGGTCCTGCAACGGCGCCTCCTCAGGTCCGGCACCGTCGTCTTCGACCACAGGCAGCTCTCCGCCCCCGACGTCGAGTGTCAAACCATCCACAACCTCCACGAAGCCGACCACGCTGTCGACTTCAACAAAGCCGGCGACGACTACCACCAGTGGCTCTGGTGGCTGTGTTGCTGCACAGTACGCACAGTGCGGCGGACAGGGCTGGACTGGATGCACGACTTGTGCGAGTGGGACTACGTGTAAATACAGCAACCAGGTGAGTGATATTCAACTTGCATCTCCCACATGTCGTTCGCAAATCCGACTTAATCTCCCACTCTTGCCACATTTCCTTCGACAATTTTTCTATCGCCTGTCTCATCGGGGTACTCGTGTGATTGCTAACGGGCAATAAAACAGTACTACTCGCAATGCCTATAACGAATGAGTAAGAGATGAATATCACTTTCAACCAAGTGTATATATCATCTGCTAAAGATAGTCAACTTAAGGAGCACGTTCGTTTATATAGAGTGTAACAATGTCCTTTTGAGGCATCAGACTTGAAGGTCCTAGTTTCCATGTCTCCTAGTCGTAAGAAGTTAGCGATTCAATTCAATCTTTTCAATCACTCGTATCATCTTATATTTTTGATACCTACTGGCATCAAGCCTTAAAGAGATATGTTCGACAACTAGAATAAACCATCGGCATCTTAAACCCCTTACAAAACCCCATTAGCTCATCAAGGCACTGTTATCACCGCACATTACATACCAAACACTGATCCCAATATTAAGTTTATAACTTTAAATTAGGTATTAAAGTTAGTTTTAAAGTAGTTTATATATCCTCTATATAAATATTTATAAACTTTAACAAAGCTTATTATATATTATATAATAGGAAATACCGGAATAATTCAAAACCTCCCGAGATATATAAAAACGCTAAGATACAGAATTAAAAGAAGCCGAGTGGGGAGGCTTTAACTCATGTGTTAAATCTGGTCACTTTTCTTCTTCCGCACCATGGGCCAAGACCGTGCTTTTTTAGCCTCTAGGTCGGCGACATATCCTACTTTCTCGTACACGTGTTTGGCAGTCGGGGCGGCATTGAGGTAACAAGCATAGCCCATCTCGTCTGCCAGCTGATTGCCTCTGTTCAACAATGCCGTGGCGCATCCTTGCTTGCGGTGAGCATCGTGAGTGCCAATAATCTCGAGATCTAGTATGGGAGGCGCAACCGTTAGCAAAAAGACTCAGCCTGGCGCTGAGGTTGCTTGGGACAAAAGGCACTTGCAGACATGTGGCTCGTCCTTCATTACGTCCCAGTGTTGCTCGATCATTGGATTGAAGAAGCCGTCCATTTTGCTCTCGGTCATGCCGGGCTGCAGGTTGGGAACCCTCTTGCGCCATGGCCAGAGGCCTCCGTCGCCTGGGAGAATGATGTAGTATATGGCAGCGGAAATCACTTTGCCTTCGATATTGTGAGCTAACCAGTTTGAAGGTAGCCTTCGCAGTCGACCATACCATCATCATCGCGGACAACAAAGACCTTGCTCTGCTGCCTTCCGGGCTCCGAGTTAATGCTCATCTCGTAGTACTGTCTCATGTATTCGCGGCCGCCTGGGGAATCGGGAAATACATTGAGAGAATCAGGCGAATTGAAGGCGGAGAAAGCCACGTCCACCAAGCTCCGTAGATCTTCTAGAGTTGCAGCTTCTACTTGCTTGGCCATCGTTGTTTAGATGGGTGTTTTGACTTGCTTACAGCAAAGGAGTCCCTGCTTTGGAAACGGACGACGAGACTAAGGCAATGGACCAGTGCGTTGTGCCCCTCCCCCCAATATATAAGCCGGCCTGCGCCCCGTTGCTGCATTTCCACCCCCTTTAGTGAAAACTGTTGTGTGCGGCACGACCTGAACGATCCAGTGATTGCCCCAAATTTAAGCCCCACCAGTGCAAGGCGGGCGGAGATAGCGCTATACGGTGCCGTACAATCCCCACGGCCTTAACAAGTGTAAATAGAGGATATGACTACGGCCCGTAACACAACATCTATTTTCAGACTGGGCTCTTTGCCTAGCTATCTAGAAACCTATGTGACATTTCTGCTTCAACGGCCAGCTTCTTAATGCAGCTAACTCGGCGATTAAAAGCTCGATCAAGATATCTAGAATTAAGCTCGAACATGGGATGGATCTCCACAGTAAATAAATTCGAAACCAACTGGCCGAAGGACGCAGATTGGCTCGGACTGTTGCATCGTTAATAGTCCCTATGACTAGAAGATGGTGTAAAACGCTGGTCCCACGCTACGGCCATCAAACTAGAGGCCTATCGAGGTTACCAGACGCTATCCTTCATAAACACCACGGTAGACCCGAACGGCCTTCTCAAGTATTTACTCGGATAACTCTGTGTCCTCAGCATCCGGTCCAAGAAGGAGGTCTCTACTGCCCAAGCCGCTGAAGAACTGAACTTCGGGGCTTCCAGTTGCGGATGTGGTTAGCACTGCAAGCTCCACATCCTTCCAGGACTGCACCTCGCTGCATGCCTCTTCAAGGCACTCATACGCCCACTTGCATGCCTCCTTCCATGTTGGCTTATCACTGGCTCGGCCGAGTCTGTGTTCAAGTGAGTTGATAGCGATATCTTGGTTTCTGCCCACGGCCTGCGCTTCCCAGTTCTGGAATCTGCCGGAGGGGTTGGTGCTCATCAGCGTATATCCTTCGTCCTCAGTGTAACCTGCGTATAGAGCTTCAACTCCGAGTGGCCGAAGGTTGCGGAATGCAGTAGCGGAATGCAGTATGGCTTCGTTTCAGCTCGGAAATGCGTCGAACAAGCTTGGCGCAGGGAATGTCTGTGTGGCGAATGAGCCGATAGCGTAAGGCTTCCTGTCTATCAATCTGGGTGACAAAGTCGATATCGGTTTGGAGGCCGCATGCTCCACAAACAATATTGCTATGTCATGAAAGCGGAGGTCAGCGCTGCGATCATTACTACAAGAAGTGGGCGAGCGTTGGGATGCGGCGTCTCACCCGCTCAACTTCCGTAGGACCGGCGCTACTTTGTCACGTAGAAGTGATAGTGGTTTTTTGGAATTTATGAGCACAATACCGTCCTTCCCTTTGATAGATATAATGGAAGTGCCTTGATTTAGCGTCTGGAAGGCGTATTCGACTTGGAAGAGTCGACCTGACGGGGAGAAGATGGCATTCTGAAAAAGTTCTGCGTCAATATAGACCATGTCTCCTTACTTTTAATGGTGATTTCCTGCAGTTAGCCAACCAAGGAAATAGAGTTGAATAGCAAAGGGCTTCGGACCTCTTCGTCATATCGAGGTTCAGGGACTCGGGCAGATTGATCCGTCAACCTCCGGTTGCTTTGGACTAGGGCATCATAAGGGGCGGATTGATCCGTGAACCCCCAGTTGCTTTGGACTGGGGCTTCATAAGGGACAGATTGATCCGTGAACCCCCAGTTGCTTTGGATTGGGGCATCATAAGGGGCGGGGTACCCCATGGGGGTAGGGTTGTAGCCCACAGTATAGTCCATCGTGCTCGCTATAGCTCGAAAGTCTATCTTTGCTCTATAATACGGCTCGATCTCAACTTATCCAGAGTAGATATGATGAAGATAACTGTCGTTATTCCTGTACTGGCGTCAAAGAGCGGGGTAAGGAATAAGTCAAAATCGTGGAGTACCAATCAGCCACTGACCATGTGATAAGCAGCCGCTTTTTGATCCTGTGATCAAGCGGAGCACGGATCTTGCACCTCCCACGTACGCTTGGGTTGCCTTACTCATTTAACGTAGATACGTCCCGGGGCCTGGCAGGCGCCTCTGAAGTAAGGCAAGAGGTATCTGTATAGCAATTCATCGGCTACAATGCTGAACTTTTTCAGAGGCGACGCACCATCAACCGAAGATACAGGGTACGCTAAGTCCCTTCCGTTCACCGTGGCTCGTATGTGTACACTGTACTGACCAAACGAGGCTTAGGCCAGCTGCCTCCAGTTACAAATATGGCCTGGATATCATCGCGAGTCCAGAGGTCGCAAACGTAGAGTTCGTACTGGCGTTGTGCTTTCTTGATTGATGGAGGAGCACTGTTTTAATGGGCCGACAATTTTGGGGACGCGTGTCTGATGCAACGAATTAGTATCGTGTTCGTCCACGGTATCACCGGCAGCCGCGACACAACATGAACCCATCGTGGCGGCACTTTTTGGCCCCGCGACCTCCTAGCCAAGAGTTTCCCCGAGGCTCGAATAATGACGTTCGGCTACGATGCCGACGTGGCTAGGTTACTGGGAGTGGCCGCAAACAGTACACTCCGTGATCATGGGCGAAGCCTCTGTACTGACCTGACGTTGCGGCGCCTTCGGACAGAATCGGTAGACAAACTCTCTCTGTTATGAAATAGTCAGCCCCACCTAATATCCAGGACCGCAGCTGATAACCCCTCTAGGCGGACCGGGACTTGATATTCATAGCACATAGCATGGGTGGGCTAGTCTGCGAGCAGGTAGCCAACACTCCTAGCGGCACCCCAATGATGTAAATGCTAATCAAATTCTAGGCTCTCCTGATATCCGCTGGAGCTCCGGAAGACCACGATCAGTTACTCATCGAGAGCTCTATTGGCATCATGTTCCTGGGGACCCCTCATGCTGGCGCAGATGCGGCAAAATTGCTATCAAGCTTGCTTGCAATCATCCAAGTGGCCAAAGAGGTGAACAGAGATATTGTCAACGTTCTCCAACCTACGTCCGAAGTGCTTGCTGCATTACAGCAAGAGTTCCACCGATTACTAAAGAGGAGGGCCAAAGAGATGAAGCGAACACCCAAGTTGTTCTGCTTCTACGAGGAGGTACCAGTTATGGGTTTCGGCATTGTGCGCAAGTTGCCGGTCCGCCTCCCCCCGAAGTCCGCTAACAAGTGGTGTCAATAGATTGTAGAGCGGCACTCTGCCATCCTAGCTCAAGAAAACTGCAACGGACTCCACGGCAATCATATGGAAATCGCACGATTTAATCGGGACGGTGCTGGCTACGATCGAATCTACGATCAGTTATGGTTATGGCTGTGCAGTCGGAAAACGCGCGACAACAGGTCTGTTGACTCGGGAGTGATTTAAAAGTTCCATTTTTTTTTTTTTGGTTTAACCCCCAAGCATCTTGCAAACCAATATTAATTCTGCTTCCTGTGCTATCTTCCGTGCTTCCAGTACATGCTCAGTGTTAACTTTTGGCCGTAGAAATCTGGTGTCCCAACTCGGTTACTCGCAGATCGCCAAGCGCATGTCGAGAGCCAACGTTCCGGATTCGTCATACACCCAGGAACGCTTGGGATTGATGGCTGACCTTTCGTGGAAGCTCTCCAACGAATGCGAGGAGCTAACGGTAACGTTACAGCCTATAGCCAAGGAGCTGGAGGTTCTCCATGTTCAATTCCGCAAAGCAAAAGAACGGCTAAGCCAAGGCATTCTGGACAGAAACATGCAAGACATTCTCTTGAATACTTGTGACGGCTGTTATGGGATTCTAAATGACCTGAGTCAACAAATAGAGCGCAATCATCAAGGAGGCACGGCAGACACATGGAGAGCTGTGGTCTGGGGGGAAGACCAGATGAATTGGCGCAAAGAGATGCTCGTGGCCTATAGCCAAGGTTTAGTGGCTCTCAATTCGGCCATTGGAAGGTGAGCGCAAGTACCTCCGCAGACTGCATACCAGGAAGCTCTACTAACGTGATATCCCATCGCTAGCAAGGTTTGGGCTGTTGTGATGCAAAAGTTTCATTCGCTCATTCAGGACATCGCCTCCGGAAAGGCCGATAGCTCGGCGCTAAGCCATAGCTGGGAGTACGTCACTGCAGATGACGGCGAATCCGAGCTGGTCTGGCGCACGCTGAAGGGAGACCTCGAAGCCACGGGACTTTCGGCCGACCTTATCGAGAAACATAGATCGTCAATCACTCTTCGGCTGAAGGACATTTTAGAATCTGGAGAACTGTCCAGCTCGAAAGGAGCGGGCCACCACTCGCCTAAGGCGATTGACTCAGTCGCGAAGGCGCCTAGCATTAACTTACTTACCCCAATCGCAGGGCCATCCGGAACTGATGAAATATCCGGGCTCTCCGAAGCCCACGTGGAGCCAAGTCGCATCAAAGCAGAGGGAAACACGCTTCTGCACCTCGCAGCATCGGCAGGAAATGTGCCTCTGGTCAAGGTACTGCTTGAAAGGGGCAGTGATGTGATGGCGACTAACGCCAGAGGCTGGACTGTCCTAGCATGCGCTCAGGAAAATGGCCACCATGCAGTGATGCGTGCTGTCCTGGAACATTGCTCAGATGACAAGCTTGTGCTAGCAAAAATCGACGACCACTGCAACTCCATCCTTCATTACGCAGCCCGGACTGGAGACGCCGACGCTGTGCTCATCTTCCTCAAGGAGGGAGCGGACCCGAATTGTCGCAACCGGTACAACCAGACCCCACTTCACCTTGCCGCCTGGAGGCGGGATGGGGTAGTGACGCGGCATTTGCTGGATGCGGACGCGGATATGGACGTCGAAGATTTCTGGGGGACTACGGCCTTTGAACTGGCCATCCAGTCCCCTCACAACCAGGGCGACAAGGCGGCTCTAATTCGCCGCTTTCTAGAGTCAAAGGAGTTGCAAGGCCATCACATTTCGCCTGTAGACATAGATGATGCTGTAGAGTTTCTGAGCATGCAGAGCATATACGATGAAAGCAGTTCGGAAAACGTCTTCAAGGAGTCAGCGCAAGAAGGAGGCACCGCCGAAATGCTAAGAAGACAGTCTTTGATGAACGACTTGGCCGAGGACCTGTGGGATATGACTTACGGACTAATACGCAGTGAGAGATTAATGTTAGAGTAGGGTTAAGGCGTTATAGTACGATGACATCGAGATTATGTCAATCAGTTTAAAGAGAAGTGCAACAAATAGCGATGCTGCACCGGGCTTATCGCGACAGGCTACCTCCACCGTACATAGTAAGCAAAAAGTCGGAAAATTAGGTTATTGTTTATGACAAAGTGGATATTTGTTGGATTTTTTAGAGCTACAATTTCGGCACGGTCTAATATTCATCGGTGAACGGCCTCCTACCAAGATGGGTAAGAGGGGCAGTCGACAGGGAATTCATTGACTAGTTATCCCTTTAAAAAAAAGCCCTTTTCCATGCAACTAGCCCATTCCAGCCCACTAGTTAGGTTCCACAGCACACCTTTACTATCTACGTCTATTATATAGGCTTAAGGCTTTACTAGATAGTTAACCGAGCTCGTTTATTATGCTTAAAAGTAGTCTAAAAAACGGCTCCGTCTCTCCTCGTCGGTCATTTTTGCGAATTCCTCCACCTCATGATCCTTCACCGAGATGTACCACTTCAACATGTCCTCGGGAAACAAGCCCCTGAGAGCATGATCCTCTTTCAGGCGGTCCAGAGCATCCTTGAACGTCTTGGGCATAACCTTCACGATCCCATACTCTTTACGCCTCTCCTCGTCCATCAGCGGTGGGAAGACGCGACAGTCCTTCCACGTCAGCTCCAACTTCCGCGAGAGGCCATCTAACCCCGCGAGCAGCACTGCCGCGACGAATAGGTAAGGGTTAGCGGTTGCATCCAGTATGCGAAACTCCCAGTGCAGGTCGCTGATGCGCCGTACCGGCATGTCACGATTGTCGGTGCCGTATCCGATCCAGGCGCCGGCTGCGTCGTCCACAGAGCGACTAGGGCCGTCGTAATTTGCCATTCCGAATGCGCACAGGGCGCCTGCGTGGGTGAGGGTACCGGCGAGGAATGGCTCGGCCAACCTGGGATCGATTGTGTCGAGGGATAAGTGGAGATGTAGACCGTTTGTGGGCCCGCTCACTGTCGGTTTCGGAGTCATAGAGGCTTTAAGGTTGTGTTGGATGCAAATGGTGCGGATGGTCTCCTGCGCCATGAGAAGAGCGTCCACGGTTTCGATCACCGGGCCCGGGCTAAGGGCGATCTCCAGCTGATCTTGAATTTCTGCGTGGAAGTGATGAATGGTTATGCTAGACCGGCTGAGAGCATCTACAATCTCCTCCATGATATTCAATGTGGCGGAGCGGAGGCCAGCTGGCCGCGAGTACCCAACTAGTCGATCCAGGGGCGCGTGTATATTGTTTGAGCCGTCTAAAAGCACGAACTCGATCTCAAACCCGATCAGAATCTGGGCTCCCCACTCTCGCTCAAATTTGTGAACGGTGTCGACGAGGAGCGTACGTGGGCATTTGTCCCGTGGCGTTTGGGCAAGGTCTTGGCTCACAAAGCTCATGACGGTGGCGTGGCCCATCTTGAAGCCGCATGGGCGAAGAGACGACCAGTCTGGACTCAAGGTCCACGTGTCATGGTAGTCGCACGGCGAGAAAATCCTTGGAGCAGTTGAGATTGGTGTAATCATGCTGTTCTGGGCGAAGTGAACGGATTCAAGTCCGTCGGCAATGCGTATGCAGCGATGGATGGGTACAAAACGGACTCGCATCACGCCAGAAAAGTCGACCCATTGGAGGCGTATGAACTTGATGGTATTGTTTACTTTTAAGAAAGTCTCGAGTTCTTGCCTGTCTGAAGACATGATAGCGGTCGTCGTGTACTTGGCTAATATGAACCAAGATAAGATTGTAAGTGGAGGTAACGAAGAAGCGATGGATGAAACAATATCATGTAGAACAAGGCATTCATGGGGGAAACAGACCCGTGTTGCAGAACTGTATTGTGGCCTGTTCAATGCTATGAACCAACTAGTCCTGTATCGCGTGCAGTGGAAGGAGGGGGAAATCGACGTGGGAGGCAGTCAGGTGGTGCCCAGCTCATAGATATAGTTGTAAGAGTGGGGCGGCGATGGTCGCTGTGCTCTGCTGTCGTAGGGTACAGGTACTTTGTTCAACGACGCCAAAACCACACTTTCGGACTTATCGGGCTCGGCTACCATACTTGCAAGAATATTGAACTACTTCTATATCTTTACACCTTTTAAAGTAGGCATCGCTTCGGATATATGACTCTATCACGTATCACCATTTGCCATATTGCCCGGATGAAATGTCTCCATTGTACGCTTAAAGTTCGTTGATGTCTCGTTGTGACCACCTAGGTGCTTCCCATCGCCTCTATGTGTTGTTATATGGGCGCCGTATCTCGGCTGCGGCTACATGTTTACGTACCCCTTGAACTTGACATGCACGGATAGTTTGGTAATTCTAGTGGGCTGGGGCCCGAAATTGGTTCAAGGGCACATTGGAACCACACTCACAAATTATTTAGTGGCAGTTATGTGTGGATGCGCTTTCCCGACGGCACTTCAGACCTATACCTTGTCTCTGCTATGCTACTAGAACCTGAGATGTGAGGATTGAGAATGAAGGATCTTCTAAGTTGTGTACAGATTGCCATCAATCTCGGAGTTACTTGGCTACAGAAGATGTCACCGGAGGCGGACACAGAACCGGGAATATCTGCTCATCGATCAAGGAGACAAACAGTGTGGTAAAAAGACATTTCATTTTAACTAGATTGGGTAAAGTCATCAAATGTCATACTCATCTAGACTCCAAGGATACCAGAACCGAAGACTTGAGCTCCGTGAGGGCCAACTGAGCGGAACGAAGCTCCATCACGTTTGCCTAGCTACCATAGCCCGCATCCTCTCGAAATTATTTTCAACGCCGTGAACCCTCCAAGAAATCCATATGCGCTCATCAACTAGGCGTCCTGATCTGCGGCTGCCGCCAGTGCCTCACAACTTGATAAGAAACCATAAGAACATTGACAGTTGTACTTTGCGCTGTCCTGGGCGAAAGTAGGACTGTTTGTGGCGCAAGCATCGTGCAGCATGATAGTATCGAAGCCCCGGTGATGAGCGTCCTGCAGCGTCCCCATGACGCACTGGTCGGTGTTCATGCCTGCGAACAAGAGTGTCCGAATACCCGCGGTCTTGAGATACTGCATGCAGTCACAAGTCGAGTCCCACAGTCCTGAGTTTCTGTTCTTGTGCACCAAAACGTCAGGCCGACGAGCGGCTTGCCCTTCGTGGAAAGCCGGCAACAATGGACCATGCAACTCGACGTTCCAGGTACCTCTCATGAGAGCTCGTCCAGCGTCAACAACTTGTCCGTCATCCAACGTAACCCGCCCCAAATCGGCGCCTGGCCCTCGACCCGTTGGGTGCTCTTCCTGCGGACCCGTTTCCCCTTGTTTCTGCTCCTCCGCTGGCTGTGACGTGAAACCGAAGACACGAGCCGCTCCAGGTGTGATGGTCTTCAGCTCCTCCTCCGTGAGTCCCCAGTTCAACCAGATGACTTGAAGATTGAGCTTCCGGGCAGCAGGAATGCCGAGCTTCAGCAGCACATCCTGGGCGGCAAAGTAGGCTTCCTCGTGATCGTTTCCGAGGGCGGTACTTATAGAGAAGTTCTGCATGTCGACTATGACGAGCGCAGTCTTGGCAGGATCAAAAGTAACGGGGCCGAGAGCACACTGCAGGGAGACTCCCGACTCTATCGGCGCAGCAGAGGGGCTTGATGGGTGTGTGAGATCCCAGCCTTGGGGTGACCACAAGAAGAAGTTGTCAGCAGAGCCAACGACCAAGCGGCCATCTCCGCCGAGCTTCTCTGCTGACATATTTGCAGTGGTTGGCTTGCCTGAGATTGGCAGTCAAGGCACGAGCTCTATGGTTGAAAAGAGAGATGCTGAAGACACCAGAAATGATTTCAGAAATGCGTAGAGGTTGAATTTATTCAATTGCGCGCTGCGGGTAGGTGCGTGTGAGGTGAGGGGTCTTCATGTTAGGAGCTCAGGGCGTGGTTCTAAATAAAACGACCACCAAGGAAAGCGCGGGGCGTCCCTTAGCACACCGTCACCCCACCATGCTACTTCTGGTTTTTGGTCCTCTTCTAAAATCATCACCAAGTACAATCTAAGAAAAAGAAAACAAATTCGAGTCATGATGAGGTGACGGCAGGCGACTGGAGCGACTGCTTCACTTCCATGCGTCAGCCAGGCCGGAACACCGTCATTCTGTGCCTAAGGTCGGTCGTGACCGCCTACTGCGGCACCAGGGTGCGCTCTACAACAACATCAGATTTGGTCGCGTAAGGGGAACACCAAGGTTGACTCTGACACTGCATGAATAATGAATCAGGTCGGGTGCAGGATTTCTGAGTTGGACAATGTGGCAGACGTGGTACAAATCAATATTGGGCGGCAATTCTAGTCATGGGCATGCATGCTCCCACTCAAGTGTCACAGTCAATGGGTGGAAGGACAGCGAAGGCACAAGCCCCAATGTGATTTGCCCGTGCATCACCTGATGATGCAGCCGCAAACTTGCCGTGTCGCAGGCAATTTGTGATGTGCAGCGGGGGTCTAGAGAGTGCAGAAAGATAAGGGCAAAGGCCCCGACGTGATTTGCCCGTGCATCACCTGATGCAGTCACAAACTTGCCTGAGGCGGCAAGTATGGTGTGAAGCGGGGGTCGGTCTGGCACTCATCGGGCTGAGCAAGAGCGACTGGAGTACTTGCCGCTACATGTTCACCAAGTCACGGCATTCCCCCCATAAAAATACCGTCAGGCTGCCCGCAGCCTGATCGCACCTGGTCGTAAGCGGCTCAAACAGCGGTGAACTGGCTAGTCCCCATTTGATCTTGTTGGCAAGGCAGAGAGCCTGATCGACCTAATTGTCACAGTAAGGTGAATTACGCCTTGCTCTCGAGGGGTCGTCCCGTCGTTGCTTCTGCGCGGCGAGCTGAAGTGCACAAGCTGCAAATGTGATGGGAATCTCAACCTCAATTCCTATAACACACGCTGCTCATCTCTCCGTCTGATGCACATCACATCGCCCAGAGTCGTCTTGACTTTTCTTGGTGGCATTATTTGCATGTCGCTCTGGTCCTGGATCAAATTGACGTCGTCGTCATCCCTTTGCTACTTCCAACTCCACAAAATCCGCAAGCAAGCCTTCTCCAGCACGTCTACGATGCCGTCTCTGTTACACATCGACATCGCCCAGATCGCAGAGGCTCTGGAGGCTCGTCGCCTTTCGTCTGTTGATCTGGTCGAGGCTTATCTTGCGAGAATCGACGAAGCCAAAGAATTCTGCGCGGTTCTCGAGACCAATCCCGATGCCCTCCGCGTTGCACGTGAACTTGACGAGGAACGATTGCGGACCGGCTCGAGAAGGTTAGCCCCCCCTCCTCCCCGGACGGCGTTAGCAGGTCCATATTTCCCAATGCCACGCGGCTAATCTGGTTGCTCACAGCCCCCTGCATGGAGTTCCGATCCTCGTCAAGGACAACATCGTCACTCAAGATGACATGAGCGCCTCTGCGGGGTCTTTTGCCCTGCTCGGCGCGAAACCTGCCAACGAGTCGTCAGTGGTGCGCAAGCTTCGCGAGGCCGGCGCAATCATATTGGGCAAGACCAATCTGTCCGAATGGGCCAACTTCAGAGGCTGGGATACACACTCAGGCTGGAGTCCCCGAGGTGGCCAGGCATTAGGCACCCGCGGACCTGGCTCCTCGCCAGGAGGCAGCAGCTCTGGATCAGCCGTTGCCGCAGCTCTTGGGTTGTCCGTGGCAGCCCTTGGCACTGAAGTAAGTTTGCATCCAAGCCAGACATCTACCAGAGCCCGCCTTTCTGACCTGACTGCCAGACGGTTGGCAGTATCATCGAGCCTGCCGAATATAATGCTGTGGTGGGGTTGAAGCCAACACGGGGCCTCATTGCTAATGACGGCGTTATCCCGATTTCTCTCCGGCAGGATGTTGTTGGAACTCTCACCGGATCTGTCAAGGATGCTGCATACTTGCTGAGTGTAATGGCTGGTAAAAGCGACGCCGACGAGAAAACCTGGAATGCTCCCACTGAGCAAGTCCCAAAGTTCACGGATTATTGCCAGGGTACAGACCTGACAGGCGTCACCATCGGAGTTCCTCGAAACAGTTTCGAGTCTGACCCGCAATCACCCGTAATCGTCGCCTTCGAATCGGCGTTGAAGACCCTTGCAGCGCATGGTGCGAAGATCGTGGACAATGCCAACTATCCAGATCTGGACGGATATCACAATCTGAGCTCGGACGACAAGAATATTTTGCGGGCCGCTGACTTCAAGCAAGACATTGCTCTTTATCTCAGCAAACTACAGACTAACCCCAACAATCTCCATTCAGCCGACGACATCATAGAATTCACAAAAACTTGCCAGGACGAGGACTACCCCAAGCGGGACATCCAAAACTTTCTATGGGCTCAGGAGCACGCGATCGACACCGACAGTGATCGGTACAAGAACACCCTCAAGCAGGAAATAGCTCTGAGCTCAAAGGGAGCTATCACCGGGGCAATGGAAAAGCATGGGGCTGATGTCCTCATGGTACCCTATGGCATGGGGACAACGAATGATCTCTCAGCCATGCTGGGGGCTCCTGCAATCGCAGTGCCAATGGGCTTTTATCCCGAGGGTTTTCCTCTCAAGAAGGATTCGGGCTGGCCCAATCTGATCAAGGTTGGGCCGGGCATGCCGTGAGTCTTCTCCATCTTTGCATCTGCAGAATGTGGGCTTGGCAAATGTGAGCTACGATACTGATTGCCTGGACGCAGTTTTTCCGTGAGCTTCGTCAGCAAGCCGTTCTCTGACGGTGTTCTGCTGAAAGTTGCCTACGCTTTTGAGCAGCTCACGATGGTCCGCACCAAAGGGCCACAGCCCCCAAAGCTGCCAACAACAGAGCTCAAAAGCCTGCTGTAAGTGGATGAAGGTTCTCCGAGCGTGTTGGGGTAGCGAGGTTTTACCTGACCAAGGTCGTCGGATATGCAGCTCTGAAAGGTTCGGGGTAGTTAGCAGTTTAGAGCGGGGCTTTAGCAGTCCTCTGCTATAGATCCTGCTAACCACGACAGTTTCGATTTTCCATTGGGACAATTAAGCTACCATAGGCAGACCAAGACAATTCACAATTCCCGCCCCCTCAGAAAAAGAGTTGGCATGCTGTGCACTGCCACGTCAGCCCATAAATACATAGTCTGACCAACCAAAAGTCAATTACCCCTCAATCCTACTTGCACTCTGAAACAAAAAGTATGCCAGTTTATTCCCACGTACCTGTACCCTCCATGTCGCGTTGGTCATGCTAGGTTGTTCCTATGTACCTGTACCCTCCTTGCCGTGTTAACCCTGCCGTGTAGCAGTGGCTGCATTCCTAGCCCCACTTTTGCTTGGGGTCGGTCAGGCTCTCGGTCAGAATCCTCGTTCTGAAAGCTTTTTGTTCTCGAACGCCCTCAAGCCGTTTGTGCATTTTGTGCTTTCAGCCAGCTTCACGACTTTCTGTCACATGCGGCAATGGCGAGCGATTCGGACACAAAGACGCCGTGAGTATTCCTAGATAATATCAAGTTGACTGATCTGACCCGGGTTCAGAGAGCAACTGCTCGCTCAGCAATGGAGAGATCATATCCGTGCATACCGTAATTCTCTGGAACGAGAGGATCTGGATCAGGTGCTTGATTGTGTCTCCTTGGATGATGTACTCCGCCAGGTAACGAAGCGACAGGAGAACGGCTTTGAAATTACCGCTTCTACAGACCTTAAAACAGGAATGATAAAGCTCAAATCGTTCATGAATGTGTGGATGTCGCGAGTCGATAGCAATATTGACGTAACGCTGGTTTATGGATTACTGAAACTTGTCATTACGGTATTAGCACTTTCCTTGCTTGCGGTTTGGTTTGGTGCAACTAATAAGAGCGGTGTTACAGCTTGTTCAGCAAGATTGCGTCCAGCGAATACCACCGATGCTGAGCGAAATACTCAGCAAGATCGGGGTTCTCAACAGCTACTTCGAAGAAGCTTCGAATTTCACACTGCATCTCAAAGAAGCATGTGTTGATGCTGCGAGGATTGTACTGGGTTTCTTGTCGTATACTGTCAAGTATATACGCATGGACATGCCAATGGGACGCACGACCTCAGGTATGTAATTCTATACAGAATACTTGGCAGGACTAGAGGCTGATCAATATATCGCATGGCTAGCTACTCAATGGCGTCCCTTGGATGACAGGTATCGTCTTGCAACTCAGCAGCTTGATGAGCAATGCAGTCGAGCCGAGAAGTATTCAACGTTTGCTATACGATCGCAACGTACTGAAGCATCCCATAATACCATAGAACGTGCACCAGCAGCACCGGCGACTACCGTTGCACAGATGACGCATCAGCCAGCTTTGCATGACGAAGAGGCCAAGCTCCCTTGCATCGTGCTCCCTAACACTCTGACTCTGACCCCTCGGTTCTTTGATCGCCAGGACATCATCGACAAGATCGAGGGCTATTTCTGTGGTCCTGGAGCGGATGACTCCTTTCGATCTCTTGCAATTCATGGATTGGGGGGTGTTGGTAAAAGCACAGTGGCTCTGAAATATGCCCACCTCAAACTTCATCGACGAGAGCTCGATGCACTATTTTGGGTGCACAGCGAGAAGGTCGTCTCTATCAAAGAAAGTTTCACGCAGATAGCTATGCGCCTCAAGCTACCAGGTGCACAACCAGCAGATCACGAGGAGAATCAAGCACTGCTGTTGGACTGGCTTCAGAGAACTTGTAAGTTGACGAGGACGGCTCAACGCAAGCTCATCGTCTCATTGCTAATCCGACTTGCGAAGCGTGTCGCTGGTTGATTGTCTACGACAATGCTGAAGATCCGGACTTGCTTCGTCAGTACTGGCCTCTTGCCAACCGTGGCAGAGCTCTCATCACAACGCGGAACTTCTTATTCGGATATGAGTTGGCAGACCGGCCGCTCGAAATCTCCAACTGGGATAGTGCCACGGGTCTTCGATTTCTGCTGTCGCTGCTTTCGTCAGACATCAGCGAGGAACTACAAGGCGATGAGTTTGCCTCTGCACAGCAGCTTTCGCAGAGGCTGCAAGGACACGCTCTGGCTATCACTACGATGGCTGGTGTTATGCATAGGCGTGCTCTAACTATCACTGAGTTCATGACATTCTATGGCGAACATTCGAGCAGGATCCACGATGGTATCTCCGGAAATAGGTCTATCAATACGCTATGGGAGATCTCGTTCCAGTCATTGGATCCCGAGGCTTTCGTAATCCTTGGCGTCATGTCATATATCGAACCCGACAGCATACCTCATGAACTTTTCGAGCCATCGTCAACTGACTGTTTACTGGAGCCGTATAGATTCTGCGCTGATCATTTCCGGTGAGTGATAAGTTCTCGGCGGCTGAGCATCCTCTAACGCATTTCTATCCTCAGGTTCTCCGCAGCCATCGAAAGCCTCTTGACCCAGGGTCTGCTGAAAAGAGATAAACTATCGCGGACCTTTTCCCTGCACCGTCTTGTTCAGGAAGCCTTTCGACATTTTATGACACCGGAACAAAGAAAGCAAAGTTTTCATAGTGCTGTTGCTCTCACATCTGATAAGTTCCCTCACGAGGGCTTGCTTGGTCAGCTTTACTTGGCATGGGAGACATGTGCTCTATATCTGCAGCATGTCATCAGCCTCAAAGACAACTTCCGAGAAGCACACCGAACAGACCCTAATTTTGCTGCAACCATGGTGTTCTGTGAGCTCAACAATCGCTGTCAAAGGTAATGATCATCACTTCCAATCTATCATACCAGTACGTCTGATTACGTTGTAGATATTTATTGGAAACCAATGCGCATCAAGATCTTGAAGATATGATTGAAGTGAACAAACTGGCTGTCAGCACTATACCAGCAGCAGAAGTATCCAATACTTTCCTGGGTGCACTCTACTCTCACCATGGCCAACTACTCACACGGATCGGCAAAGGCAAAGAAGGGGTCGTATGGTTGAGAAAATCCTACGAGACTTTCGTTCTTGATCTGCCGGAATCGCGACTCGACGTCGCATGGGCGGCCGACAATGCCGCGACTGGAATCGCCTCCATCAATGAATTCGAGGAGGCAATGCCCTGGTACGACTTGGCACGCGATCAATGGATCGAGTGGCACAGCAAGCAGCCTGGTAGTGTGGGGAGTTGGACGCCAGTGCTCAAGACAAGTATCGCACGCGGTTGGTTTTGGGGTGGTAGAATCCTTGAGGCCCGACAGCTTGCCACCGATTCGCTGCAACAAATCGAAGCGACAAAGCCATACAGCTGGCATCTTGCTGCAGGGTCAGTCATGAACATTTCCCAAGTGCATCGCGTGAGTTGCGTATGAGCTGAGACCATCTAGTACACACCACCTGCTCGGTACCATTGAGCGTCATGATCGCAATTTCGATCTTGCAGAGTCACATTTCATCGAAGCGCAAAACTTGTGGCTTCGTGGGGATCGGATGCGGAGTGATCCATTCTACGGATCATGTTTGTATCGGCAAGGGTGCACCGCTCTGGATAATGGGCAGGTGGAGGCTGCCGTGTGAGTGTGATCCGGCCTTTCGACAAGAAGCGGTCCACTTGTTTTGATCTGGCACGGTTCAAGGATTGGAACCTCCACTAATTCAAACTTTGCAGAAAGCACCTCCGTGACGCCGTCGTTGCCACGGAGAAGCGCAAGAACACTCTGGTTTTCGAGTATATGCGCTGCCTCTTCAAACTCTCTGAGGCCATGGAACAAGAGCCTCGAGGGCTGAGTGAAGCTCGCTATCTCCGCGAGGAGGCCGAGCGGCTGCTCCAACGTTATGCAGCGGGTGCCCAGCCTGCGGGTAAAGAGAGCACATACGATGCATTGGTGGTACTATCGTGGCGATGAGGTGGCACGGTACTGCTCGGGTTTAATAGTACTGGATATCATAGGGTCACCACACGCGACTTTTCACTGCAGTGTCTTGAGCATATGAAATTGCTTTCCGTTATAATTCAACACTACTGATCGCCGGCGGTGAGCCGATATAGACACTTGAACCGCTTCGAGTTCTCCCAATTCAAGACCATATTTTCTTCAGTAAACCTCCACTCAAACGTGGAACTACAAGACTGCGTCAAAAATAGCAGCGTCCTTCCACTTGTGTAATGGCGAGTGGGAAAGCGGCACGATGCAGCTGGTACTTCAGGCAGACTCGAGAAGCTCAACACGCTCAGTGACAGGGGCGTCAATAGCGAGATTGACGTTGCGAGGCTTTTGTGGCAGACTACCTTGGCCTCTGCCGCGCAAGGACTTTGCTACAGGACGAGGATCGACACTTGGGGTGGCGGAGGGCTTGTACCACTCTTTCCACGGTTGCTGCAGTGACGGTTCCTTGGGATCCATTGCGCTCGGAGCTGAGTGACCTATGTTTTAACTGTAAGTAACCTCGACGGTATGAGTTCAGAGAGCTATCGAAACAACTGGACACACTCACTCGTCTTGGAAGTATAATGCGACAACAAAAGTTGAGATTGGAGCAGTGGTAAAACTGACCTGTGCAGCAAGCGAAAAGGACTCCTCACTTACCAAGTGCCCAGTCACGCACTTACGCCCGGTCTTATAGACAAGTTCCGCCGTGCTCATGAGCCAGCACAGGATCCCCGCCATGCTGTGAGCACTTTTGTTTGCCGAAAGAGCCTCACCTCCCTATCGGTCAAAACGAGGCGAGCCAAGGGTGTGACATAACCGAAATCCTTGTAGAACGTGACCAATCACCGGTCCCCAGGCTATCATGGTGCAGCAATGGCGGGGTAGTCTTTGCGACCGGCAGGTTGTAAGAGTACCTTACAAGACCTGAGAGTACTTGGGTACACCGCGCTACCTGATCGGCAGGTATCGAACGGTAGCTTGCTCTCCGCATCCGACTTCTTTCCAGTGTTCAAAATGCCTTGCGACAGTGGCGCGTGCCCAGTGAAGCAACCAAGTCGCCCTGCGATGCTGGGCAAGCGCTCCATGCCTGCGCCTCGATTGACACCGTTTTTATAAGGACGCTGCTGTTGCACGGTCAATTCACGAGAAATCCCAAATGCTATGAGGCGTGCCAACAAGCTGGCAACAACGCGATTCTGGCTGAAGGTTGATGAGTAACTGTCACGACGTCCCGCATCTCCGGACACAAAACATCAAGCGGACCTACCGACTGTCATGCCTGGCAACATTGGGGACACGAGCTCGGACATCGAGAAGCAACAAGCCCTCCCTCCGGGTGAGACTAGAAATGGTCGACAAGAAAGACATGGCTCTGTTCCCGCAAACGACCAGGAACACGTCAGTCCGGGAAGCCAAGACAGCCATCTGCTACAGTCATTATTTCCCTTGTCTGAGATCCCACAGGATCAATTGCGTCAAGTCTCATTTGCCTTTTGTCGATACCTGGAAGCAAGGTTTGCCGCATTACAGGCACAAGAGTATGCAGTCGTCTGGAAAACGTTTCACCTGTCTCCGCCCACATGTCCTCAAGACTGTTGGCAGCTATTCAGCACTATCTGCAACGCGATATCGTCCCTTTCATTGGTCAGCACCACAGACGACATCAGCAAAATCCTCGCCAAACCTCCAGGGAGGCACCTTACGCGGAATGATCTAACTCATACTCCGGATGCATGCAGCATTGCCGTTTTTGCCATACTCTGCTGGAGCACTATGATGCTCGATCCGGTCGTAATCTGGGCCAAGTTCGAGGCACGTCCATCGCCTGGCCTCGAGATCCAGCGGCACTCGCTCGGGCAGGAATGGCTGCGGATGGAGTACGTGAAGCAACCCATCCAGACAATGTTTAGGAAGTTTAGTCGCTTCACGCCAACGCGATGGCGACACCCGATTGGAGGGCCCGCGCCAAGCGTCATGCCGGTGTCGCTGGAGGTGTCCTGCTTGAATTACCAAACCTTGAGTGTCATTGGCAAAATCCATCTAGTGTGGGTCAGCGACCTGAATAGTCATTTGGACTTTGACGCAAGCAAGCGCCAGCTGTGCATCTTCCGTTTTCCAAGCTTCTGCGCTTTGAGCATACTGGCCGGCAAAGCTGCACCTGAAAGCGGGGCACTGGTAAAAGAGTAAGCAGACAGCTCTTGGCCGGTCATCCGTTATGACATTGACGCATTGTAATGAGCTTCGCGGTTGTTGAGAGAATCACTAACACCTGGCAGACTTACCCGTCAATTGTGCGGCGCCGGCGAAGGGGCCGACGGAGCCGACCTGGATGTCGAGGCTGAAGAGCCATTCAGAGCCGCACAGTTGCACCAAGAGGTTATTATGTCATATCGTCTACTCTTTGGGCAAAAACGTGGCTCGCGTAGATTGGCCGGCCGCGTTTTGAAGAGGCAGAAGGACGAGAAAGCCGTCGAGTACGACACCCTGCTCGATGTGGTGTGCACGCAAGCTTACAAGCGTGGGGGCCCCGTAGGCAGGCTCCCCCCCGACTTGTGGCCGGTAACATGCCTCTCTTTCGACTGCACGTTGCAAGAGAATACATCGTACAGCTCTATTGACGACTTTCCCCTCTTCGGGCATCGACTCGCAAAGTTGCAGGACTTCACGCTGAGGCAGCACCCCAGTAAGCTCACAGATCTCTGGCGTGACCGTAGGAACCCGCTGCAGTGGTACACTTTTTGGGCCGTGCTAATTGTCGGTGGGGTGTCTATGTTGCTCAGCTTAGTGCAGGTAGGGGTGAGCATAGCACAATTGGTTGTTAGTATAAGGTAGTGAGGTGGCCTGTCGTTTTCCCTCTTGTACCCGTAGTTTCTGGCACTACCTATCCTCATTTTTAGCCGGATAACATGTCCCGTGTGTTACATTGTATTCATACCTCCATAGCGTCACCAAGTTAATCCGAGTTGCATTTACACCTTTAATCATTGGATTTTGCTTAATTTTTAGTTTTCTCTCAGGCAGGTTCGAGCGCATCAACGTCCGACAAATCTTGCGACAAGCCGCCACCATGGTTTCTGCATCGCTGCGATATCTCATGCGCGATGATAAATACAATACAGAAAAACCCTACGAGGTCGAGCTCGAAATCGAAGAGCGGGATGGTGTCCGGAAGTCTAACCTTGTACTTGCCAACATGCCGGTAACGATATCTCCCATCGAAAGCCTTGACGCCTTCCAACTCAACGTCCACGGCTTCTGCATCTTACAAGAAACGCTAGAACTGGACCCAGACGCAGCCCTTCGATCTCCCGAGGATGTAGAAAGGTCATACTTCGATTCACTTGTCGAGATCTTGCACCGTAGATTTCCAGAATATAAGAGGATCGAGCCCTTTGAACTCACGGTTTGTAGCCTTCTATGACCTATTTCCACCATTAATTCGTTCTGATGAGTCCCTCCTGATCAATCATGCTGTCACATGTCTAGGTCAGACATCGGCACGTAAACTTCCCGTCCGACGCCGTTGTCAACGTGCCGCACGAACAACCAGCTTGCCTCCCCCACAGCGACTACACCGCTCGAGGGGCTGTGCTACAGCTGTCCAACGCCTTCCCCGGCCAAGAGGAACACATTAACGGTCGCGAGTACGATATGATCAAGTACGCGGCTTCCCTGTTGTTCTGTCACGTTGCTTGCGCGCTGCCTGCTGACTCAGGAAAATTTGTGCGCAGTGTCTGGAAGGTACTCGTCGGACCCAACGATGACTGGCCGCTGGCCGTCTGCGACTACACCAGCATAGACGCAGCCAACGACGCAAGGCCCGCAGATCGGGTGCTTTTTGATCGCGTCGCCGAGAATCAGCTGCTATTCTACAACCCGAATCACCGATGGTACTACATCCCTCAACAACGAACGGATCATCTCCTGGTGTTACGGAACACAGATTCGTCGGGGAAGCGCGCAAGTTAGTGTGATAGACTCTTGGGCTTCGATTATGGAAAGAGGTTGACATAAGCTTGTCATTTAGTGGCCTTCCACGCATCATTTTACAATCCTATCTCAACTGACCCGCCGCGGAAGAGCTGCGAGGCGAGATTCGTTGCCTTTCGATGATATTTGCAACGTCGAGTTTTCATGTACGTCTTATGGGTCCCGTCCAAGCATTTTGGAGTTGTCCTGGACTAATTTTATCAAAATGAGCATCAAATGTGATGTTCCAGACTCAATGAGGTGGCCAGCTGTTGGCTTATACTTGTTTTCGCCTCCTATAAGCCCACAAAGTGCCTATATAATCTACGTCGTGGACAAGGCATTCTACTTTTCTACGACTATGAATATGATGATTATGATCTAGCAAGACTCTCAAATTACGTTCGTCATATTTGCCGGGGGGTTTCCAAAGAATAGGGCAAGGGAGGTACTCGCCGAAGGGCGATCTAATTATCATCCAGCCCATCTACATCGAATATGCCATAATTACTCAGTTTGCTCACCAGATTGCTTATGCAGGGCCCCATAATGCCAACATGTTGTGGTCGGTCAGGCAGGCAAAGCCATAAGCATGGTGCATCCAATGGGCCTCAATCGATGACGATGTTTGCTGTGAAAGAACGGAGGAATGCAGAAACTTTGAGGTAATGGTTGGTCAGTCAGGCCATGGAGTTTGACCTTGTCGAACGACCGAAGGAGGACTTTTGCCAAGCTAAATGTTGATATTGCTTAGATATCAATAATTTGAGAACACTTGAGATTTCTCTAGTCTGCTCAATCACTGCCTGTGTTGGCTCGGCCGATCGAACATACACTTCCTCACGCATCGTCTGTCTCCGCCAAAATGCAGAATACCCAGATCAAATGGAACGGTGTACTCAATCTACGAAGAGCGCATGGCGGAACATGTCAAGGTGAGAGCTTTTCCAACACACGGCGGCAATATATTGCCTGCTTGTGAGAGTACTCATATGTGTCCAGAACTCTTCGACCTCCCTTTCGGATAGTGCTGCAAAGAATGATGAGCACTCAAAGTTCCGAAACCAATGCAAGGGAAAGGGTTCGACCTGCAGCAATAGTCTCCCCTCGTTGTGGGCGACAAGCTTACAACATTAAAGGTCTTGATATGATTCGTTGCATCAGTGCAACCATGCCTGAACGGAAGAGGCCTAGTTGACGTAACTGGATGGGAACTCGGCTAGCCGCAGCGAGTTAAATAGAGCTATGTTACCTCAAAGGCACGATTCTAGTGCAGCGTCCATACCAAAATATGGTTAGGATTAATATTCATGGGTAGAACTAAGAAGTGCGACGGATACTAACCAAGGATAGGGTCTCAAAGCCGCATCAAGACATTGGGACACGCAGATTTAGGATTCTTAGGCTGGGCTTCAACGAGTCCAAGATGGTCGCGTGCAATCATCGCTTGGGCTGTGTTCGTGCGACACACTCTCCGCATGTCGTGGCGCCTAATCCGCGTCCCAGACACGTGAAGTTAGGTTTCCTGAACACTCGCTTATGCTCTGTAACTCGTTATAGCTGACATGTTCTGTAGTGGGGAGGCTGGACGAACGAGAACTTTGATGAAACAGCTGGAGTCCCGGATAACGTTAAGTAAGAAGACTGAATTTCTTTCATGCTTCTCTAATCACATGGAAAAGGCTGGCTGAGCTGCAGTGGCGCTCTAGTGCAAAGTCTTTCGTGAAAAATAATAACGACGGAGATCTGTCCGAGGATAAAGACTTGTTTCTCTCCACCTATGCCGGCCTGTTTGAACGGATGATTAATACAGCCCCCCAAGGGGTTATATTGACTGCATCTCTGCACCCAATACCTGTTAAGCCCGATTTTCCCAATGTTGCTAGAGATACCGCAACCAGAATCACGAACTTATACAGGAGAGATCCGCGTCAGCTCAAAGGTACGAACTTCGCATTCACGTCAAGGCAAACGATGAGCCGGATGCTCTTTTACCTATGTCTGCAGCCCATGTTCGCGAGACCTCTGTTTTCCTCTCCAACGGCACTGATTTTACGTGTTATTCTTTCGCTACCCTCTTCCCTGTCAATAAGGGTATCTCGGGGTTCTTTGTTGACAATATAGTGCAAGACAGCTTCAATACCATACATAAGAATGGAGGGCATGTCTTTCCGGTGATAACCGGAGCTCCTGCGGCAAAAAGCTTCACGACAGTCTTCCAGACCTATAGCAAAGGTGGCGATCCTGGTGGGCATATCGGATACACGTTGAATGTGACGGTCGAGGTCAAACCTGGCTTTCTTACCTCTCAACCGTCTTGGAGAATCATACCTAGATCCAAAATCATCGGCTATATTGGCCGACATGAAAGCACAGAGAAAGTTAAGAACAGCAGCATTGCGCCAATCTAAGGGACCATCCTTCTAAAGCCCTAACCCGGTTAGTTAGTCGCGAGGGTTAGGGGAATTAGTACCTAGTCTACATTTCTCCTCATTAATCCGTCTCTTGCCGGATCTAAATACTATGTTGGGCGGGTGACTTTCTTGAGGAACCCTTGGCCTGGAACGATGGCACTACAAAACAAAACCGATTCAACCTCCGATGCAGGGTCATCGCGCTATTGATTGAGCGACTTGGGGGGTGTGTGGAAACAAGGCCGGGCAGTAAGGGTGCTGAGTGAGATATTTGACTGGATTCTCTAAATTCCTTCCCTCTGGAGTAAGACTATATTTCATATTAGTGCTTATGCTACCTTTACAAGTCCTATAGAATAGAAACAAAGGTCAGGGAAGAAAAAGTACGAAGCATTCCATCTATATGTAGCAAGTAAATATCTTCTCGACAGGTTCTCTTTGCCTCCTTTCATCAACATTTGCCACAAGAATCTCCTGTCAGAAATCCGATTCGAAAACATCTTCACATGCCTACGAGATCGCGGCCTCGCTCTTTGCCCCACGACCGAAGATTTCAAATCTCATTACCAACAGGCAGAATGCGGTGTCTGATACCTTTCATCGCAGCCACTACGGCACTTGCCTCCAACATCCAAGTTAACTACTACTACGACGCCGGATGCAGCGACTACGCTGTAGAGGTCGATAATGTCCCTACTGACTGTTTCACTTGGGGGTGGCGGGGATCTAATAGCGCCAACATCGCCAAATGCGTAAACCCAGCGACAGGTCAAGAAAGACAAAATGGTTGCCAATGTCAATATTACACCCAGCCGAACTGCCAGGGTCCTTCTGAATACAGGTACTGGATTGACTATGGCTTCGACCCTTCGTGTGCATCCAACCCAAGCCAAGGCTTTCAGTCATTTCAGTGCGGTGGCTAAGAGCTTGGTGATTCCAGCAGCTTAGATGGTAAAAGCAACGCTAAATAAGGGTGGAATGTACAGGTGGCGCGATTTGGACTGCTGCGTTAAGCTGGCGTGGGTCCTTAGGTTTAACAGTCGAGAGCTACCTTTGATTATAATTTCTGACGAGATTTATTTACTCGTATAGTATTCGCAACGATTTCGTAAACCTACAGTACGTGATTCCCTCGCGTCAGACGTTACCACCTGTGCGCTCCTCAAAAAAAGTGACATTAAGCAGACAAGTCTTGTACGGAAGCCGGTGCGCAAACCTTAAAGGTATCTCATGCGATTATCGCCTGGCTCTGAGGTTGTGAGCCTCGGGAGGCTCTGAGGCATAGTCCCAGGGGGCGCTCGGAGAAGGAGGTGGCGCAGAACTACGTTAGCTAAGAATGTTCTTCATGCTTCCGATAACTTAGTAGGCTTCTTCAGTTTCCTATATTCTACTAACAGCACTGCATAGCAAGTTCTCGGCAATGTTGACAGTGCATCAGCCACGAATGACTTCACAACAATTGCAAGAAAGGGCTCCTGGGCTCTCCTACAGTATAGCATACCAACCTTGTCATAACCTCAACAACAAAGACTAAAGACCCATTCTCTACCAAATTTCGCGGCCAAACGTCACAGTTTAGACTAGTTCCGAATATCCTAGAAGCTTTTATCAATTTGATTACGGAGCATGGTCGTGCTATAGTGGATGGGGGCTTTTTTGGACACCTCAGGCTTGTCACTCAGCCGCGGCCAGGCATACAGTCTCCCAACTCTGGGTTTATTCTACAAGTTCGCGAAGTAGTGGTCCCTTGCCGACCATTGGGGAAGCTGCCATTTCCACCAGAGATCCTCATCGTCGGAATCCAAGACTTCTGGGTCTCGCATGGAATCCTCATGCGTTCTTTGATTAATCCTTACCGTTTCTGCAATTTCCTCCTCCGTAAGTATACTTCTCCAAGCTCGAACCAGTAATTGGTTTTCATCGTAATAGTCGAACTCGTCGCGTGTCTCAGAGTCGAGTGCTAAGAGTCGATAACCAACCATCCTCTCGAAGCACCAGATGGCAAAGCCTAGGGCTCGAAAAGGGATAAAAGGAACATGCCGCAACGGTGAAACGTCATGTTCGAAATCACGCTGAAAGGGAGCCGAATGGGTAGCTGCGTACTCCTGTACATGTTTGGAGAATAACCCCATGGTGGCTGACATGTAATCGCTGAGTGTTTTCCAGCCACTATCTCGCTTGCTTGGAACCGGATAATTTCTTTTTGTCTGCAAGAAACCCGGTGTGGTAATTGTCTGACTGTCTTCTCGAGTATAATCTACCGCGGTCCATATCAGCTCCCTGGTAAAAAAGTCATCTTGATGATATTGATATAGCGTTCGAGTTTCGAAATCTTCGTCGTGAAAATAAAGCCATAAAAACCGAAGAGGTATATCGCCTAGCTTCTGAATATCAGACTCTGGCCAACCAATTAGAGCCGACTTTGGAACCGCTCTAACGTCGTTCACGAGCTCTCTGCGCCAAAATGCCAGGAGCACCCGCTGTTCTTCCACCCAGGTAGGTGGGCCTATATCGTGTACAGTATAGGGTTGCTCTGGCTCCTTGTGTTGCCACGTCGCGATGCATCCACCATCGGGGCCGCCAGGGCACGACATATCGGTTGGATATTTAGGCTGTAAGCGTTTAAATAGATCCAGGTAGAATTTAAGACAGCTTATCATCAAGCAAACAATCCTTCGGTGGCTGGCTAGAACACTACGTAGTACAGTGGTTGGAGTGTCTCGCGGAATCCTTCTGTACCTGAGTAAGGTGGGTATCGTGTAGTCCGGAAGGTTTGGTATGAACTTATCAGAACGACGTACCCGCTTCCCCTTCCGCCAATAATGAGACGATATAGTTTCGTGCTGAAGAAGGGTCTGGAAGCTTTTGAAATCGCTTGCTTGGGGTGGGAGGGAACCAGATCTCAGCAGTACAGCAATGCGAATGACACCGCAAATATGGTCATGAGTCCCGCCTGAAGACAAGACGCTCTCGAATATCTCAACGGCATATTGGTCAAAAATACGGGTTGCCGTCGGCGAGGCTCTGAGAAAGTTGTCGAGGGTCTCGAGATCAGATAGCTAGCTAAGGATATGTAGAAGAATTTCGGGCGGATATGCCGTCAGGTCGGAGTTAGACTCCATGGCTGCTGAATGAGTATTGGAGGGACAATAGAGGGACGAAGAGGTTGCGATAGACAAGCGAGAAAGTGGTGGCTTTTAAAGCCTAAGTTAAGATAGAAATAGTACCCACGCGGGAGCAGAAGAGTAAGTGATCGAGATGGCTTAGTAGGTAGGGCTTTATGTAGGGATATTTATTTTTGTATGGGGAGCCGTAGGTGATTAACTATACCCCGACGCCGAACTAGTTCCTATATTCAAGTCCCGAGGTAGCTTAGGCAATAGGAAGAGAAGCGAGATGGTTTCTTGTCGAAGGGGGGGAACAGCCAAACTGTACTTCGTACAAGGCCATGGGACGGTGGGCGATCCACAATAAAGGAGGACGGAATGCATGTAGCATGCATGCATGGTCCGTAATCATAGGGTGCCTTTGTGAACTGAATTTTATTGAAAGTACGGAGTAAAGTAGGGGTATCTGGGATTTCGTGCTGTTCGTATTAAAATTAGGTAGAGCAGGGGACAAAATAAATAAACCTAGCAATGCTACGACGACCCACACCACCATCAGACACTTAATTTTGTGAGAGCAAACGCTGGTCCATTTTCCTTTGAAGGTCAAATCACCGGCCGTGCCTGCTTAAAGATCAAGGGTATCTGTATCGTACGCTCCCTACTTGGGTTCCACTGCGGGGACATGATCGACAATCCGTAAACCCCTCGTATTCAGGTCATTAGTCAGTGATTGCAGATGGTCCTAGCACTCCTATAAGTGTAGGCTTTGATAATTTACAGTGGTCAGGAAATTTCTAACCCTTCCGAGTAAATATTGTGCTACTTCGAAGGCCATTCGCTCGATAGATTCCCCGTCTTGGTATCCACGTTACCTGTTCTACTCTCCAACATCCTTTCAATATCTATTCGTTTAGGTCATAGAAAAGTACGGGAGAGATAGGTACCTACATTGCGTAGATTCCTGGCATGCGGAACGCGGCCGACTGCGACCCTCGAAATTTCTGGTTCTCAACGGACGCGGTGCCGGCGGGTTGAGCGATCTTGCAGCAATGGCGAAAATCGAAGGCAGCCAGAAGGAGAACCCGGCCAGAGCATCGTTTTCGGAGTTAGAATTGGAAGGCGCAGACCCCGCAGATGATCGAGGACCGTATTCAGGAGGCCACACATCTCGCCGCCTGCGTGCAAACGGTGGCACATATTATGCTCTCCCTACTACGGCAGCGGATAGTAAAAGAGAAACATCTTTTGTTCCGAGGGCGCGGGTATCAAGACGCCTCATCTTGATCTGCGTTCTTGCGGTGCTGAGTGTTGCTGTACTCTTTGGCGGCGTTCGTTACGCATCTGTAAATGTGGACCATCCTGAAGGGCCTGCCACCGCAGTCGTGATAAGTTCGAGCACCATTCTCTAGCTTTTTTAAGCGTGCAAATTCTAACACGGATTCCACCAGGTGAACTTATACCAGCCCATTTCCAGTCCCTCGACTCTAGGCGAGTCTCGATCCGGCTGGGACCATACGTCCTCCCACATCGCGACATCAACAACGGCAGGCTTTCCATGCACGAGCCAAATGTCGCTCACCCGTTTACCGATGGACTGATAACGGCGATACACGCCGATCTCATCTTCGCAGATGGGACCTCTGCAAACATTCAAAACGGTGCCATGTTGCACCACATGGTAGCCCGGTATATGGGACGGGACGATACAGTTTGTCCCGGCGCGCAGCCGGGTCAGCGGTTTTTTGCGAGCGGAAATGAGAGGACGCCAGTGAACTTCGCGTTTGGCGAGTAAGTGTCTCCGGCGGACCGCTGCAAACTCTGATCCGAACATCTGTGTGATATCTGACCGGAGCAGTCTTGTGCGTTTTGGTTATCCCATAAGCGAGGATCATGCTTTCGACATTGACATCGAGCTTATGAACATGGACCCGACAGGGGAGCCAGAAGTATACCTGAAGCTGGACCTCGAATGGGTCCCTCAATCGAAAGCGGACGGATTCCGGTCCCTGGTACCACTTTGGTTGGACGTGGGAACCTGCGATGACTACAACATACAGGTCCCCGACGATGCGGGAAGTATGCTAGAACTTCGAATGCAACCACCGTGGGTCTCAACCCTCAGTGGTTATGTCGTTGCCATCGGCGCCCACTTCCACGACGGCGGAACTCACTTAGATATTCTGCAGAACGATAAGGTCGTCTGTAACTGTGCCGGTCGGTACAAGCAGTATGCGCCGATGAGTGAGCACGATGTGCCCCCAAGCAAACACATCAACGGTATACTCGCTTGTACAAACGTAGGACGGATAGAAAAGGGTTCGGTATGGGACATTCGCTCAGTATACGACTTCTCCGCGCACGCGCCAATGCGGCTCAACGACGGTAGATTAGAGGCACTGATGGGAATTGGGCTAGTTTACATGATTAAAGATGATTAAGATACGTACGAGTATAGTTACTAGTTATTTGCGCTAACCCCTATTGTTTAAACAATGAGAGGCGGTTTATATCTCCAGGTAATCATTCAATTACCACGTCTCATTTTTCCATCCTTCCCCTACACATGTCGCCGCGCGCGGCCCGAATTGCGTGAAGCCCTATAGAGAAATGGACGAATACGACGACTACTTTGGACCAGAGTGGAACAGGATCCGACGAAGCTACATCTAGTCGCTTGTAGGGCAGAGGTCGAGGTTGCCATTCTGGCTGTTGCCCCACCAGATGGGGAAGGGCACGGAGGGCCCGCCGGCGCCGAAGACGGCAAAGGATAGGATGAAGAGCACGGTCAGACTGGCACCGTCCCAAGCGCCTGTCACCAGGTACATGTAGTCCTTGAAGATGCGTGGACGGTAGTTGCGAATGTAGAACTGGGCAATGAAGCCCGCCAGGATCTGGCTGAGTAGTACGCAGGTCTGGGGCGAGTTGTATGGGATGTAGCCGGCGTATTGGATGAACTGGGGTAAGTTGATGTCGTATGTTGAGAAGCTCCGGATCTTAGGTACAAACTGGAGGAAGATACCATGTTATTGGGCGTACCAGAAAAATATACAAGGAAAGATAAGGAGAGTAGGTACAGCACAGAGGATGACGGGATGACTTACGTGGACAAAGGCGCGGTGGAAGGCAACGGCGCCGGCACCAATCAGCAGGCCAAAAGGCACCAACTGATAATCAGCGCCGATCTTATAGAGGTACTTAGCCATAGCCCATGAGGCGGCGTTGGTATTGTACGACTGGAGGCCAGCGCCACTCCACGCAGAGCTACCGTTCCCGTCGATAAGCAGGTCGCGGTTGCTATTCACTATAGAGATCATAACAGCGTAGTTGATGAAGCCTCCAAGGATAGTGCCGTAGATCTGAGTGAGAAACATGGCGCGAGGCGGGATCTTGACTGTATCCCACGGAATCAGCTGACAGTACAGGGCATTCCGCTGTAGTGTGCGGCAGGCTGGGGTCATTACTTACGGTACTCGCCCATCTTAAGGTCGGCGCTAAGGTTGACAGCGTTTGCGATGACGTTGTGCGACCAGGCGGCGAAGTACATATTTCCGACGGGGCGCTCGGGCAACATAAGACCAGCAATTAGCTTGGAGAGGTTGTTGGTAGCGATACCGTTACCGTAGCGCGAGTAGAGGATGGTACTCTATAACAATGTTAGAATAAAGTAGCTCCAGAGAAAAAACACAACAACAACAACACGCCGGTAATACTCACAAATGGTGCAATGAGAATTCCCAAGATCAGCGAGACAATATAAGCCCAGGCAGGAAGCGTGATATTCTCCTTAATAACAACAACCAATCCAAGGACAAAGCTTATCACAAGTACAGCGGCATACCACCACCACGGCGCCTCTTTGTAATGCTTAGCCATATGAGCGTGGTGCCTATCGTCAAAGCGGCCGCTTCGCGCGCTCAGGAATGACCGCTTGACATCCCCGCCCCAGAAGAGGCAGCAGTGAGCGATGAGGGCGCCAATCTGACGAGGTCAGTTGGTAACCTTTTTACAGAGAGTGAAAGGGGGTACCCACGGCAGCGTTTGCCATAAACATAGAGTACGCAAAAGTTCCGGTTAACTTAGGGGGGCCATACTCGGCGAAGGCGGTACTGTTAAGTAGGCCGCCCGAGAAGACCTCGGAGACGGGATATGCGGTGCCATCTATAGAGCGGAGCCGCGTTGACATGAAGGGCTGGGACTGGGCATTCCATCCATTGCCATAGTAGATGGCCAACATAATAATGGCACATAGTCCGATGCCAAGCGCGGCATGTGCCTGCAACACGAGAGGGAATGAGGTCTGTGCCGAGGTGATCTGCAGGGCCAGTCGGTTAGCTTTTTTCATCGTAGCCCTTTCATGATTGCTGAGCTAAAGCGCTTGGGGTTGGGGCTGGGGCTGGGGTCAGGGTTAGGGTTAAGTACATATTGCCAGTCTAGCGACAAACTAAACAAGCCAACGCCCTCGTTGCTGAGGGATCCGCCAAAGATATTGGTAAGGATACTGGCCGTATTACCGGTGGCATGCATAGCGGCTAGGCAAGGTATAGATATAGAGT
>FTLB01002844.1_pt1 | contig 32936 bp, 25 predicted proteins | sample 1658291 | NCBI WGS metagenome assembly FTLB01 (sample SAMEA3914812, study PRJEB12502) | metagenome | biome: forest; material: soil | place: Canada | collected 2011-07-07 | depth 0.1 m
ATACTATTGGAAGCGTGGTAATGAAGTACATTACCTGGTTCAATATTATCATATTATTTATTATTGCTATAGGCTTGGTGTACAAATCAATCCCTATACTTGAATCAGAAAGTATTTCGGAATTGTTATTCTCTACCGAGTGGTTTCCGCTGAAAGGGAAATTTGGACTTTGGCCCTTTATTGTAAGCACCCTGTGGGTAACAGGCATAGCCATAGCTGTAGCCGTGCCTTTGTGCCTGCTTTCTGCTATTTATTTGTCCGAATACGCCCCAAAAAAAATCCTTCAGTGGATAAACCCATTTATAGATATACTTGCCGGCATCCCTTCCGTTATTTTCGGTATATGGGGAATAATTGTTATAGTGCCCTTTGTAAGCGATGTTATAGCCCCTGCTTTTGGAAGAACTTCTACGGGATATTGTATACTTACCGGGGGGATAGTATTGTCCATCATGGTATTTCCCATCATCATTCACGTATTGCTGGATGTATTTAATACCATTTCTGAAAACCTTAGAAACGCATCCCTTTCGTTAGGAGCAACCAAATGGCAAACTATTAAATATGTAGTGCTTCGCAAAGCGGGGCCGGGCATAGTATCTGCAGTAGTGCTTGGCCTGTCGCGCGCCTTTGGCGAAACATTGGCTGTGCTAATGGTAGTAGGCAACGTTGCCAAAATCCCTGGTTCATCTTTAGATCCTGGTTACCCCCTTACGGCTTTACTAGCCAACAACTACGGAGAAATGTTGTCCATCCCCTTGTATGACTCAGCTTTATTGTTTTCCTCGTTGGTCTTATTTGTTATTGTACTTGTATTTAATATCATATCCCGAATAATATTGCACAGGGTAGAAAGGAGCTTAGAGTAATGCAACGAAAATTTATTGAAGAGAAAGTATTTATTGTTTTAATGCAGATAGCAACCCTGCTAATAGTACTAAGCCTTGTTCTTATACTGGCCAGTATTCTTATGAAGGGGCTGCCAGCGATGTCTTGGGCTATGGTTACAGAGCCGCCGCAGGGAGGTTATTATATGGGCAAAGGCGGTGGAATATTAAACGCCATTGTAGGTTCGCTCTATTTAGCAGGAGGAGCTACCATTATAGCATTCATCATTGGCTTGCCAGCCGTTTTATATTTGAACGTATACCGCAAAAGAAAATCTAAATTTGCCAGTTTCACCAGGCTTTGCCTGGATGTGCTTTGGGGAATACCATCCATTGTGTACGGCGCTTTTGGTTTCAGCGTAATGACCCTTATCGGCCTCAAAGTATCATTACTTGCCGGTATGCTAACAGTAGGGCTTCTTATTATTCCTATTATGATACGAGCCATGGACGAGGTAATACGCACAACTCCACAAGGTTTACTAGATGCATCTTATGCGCTAGGAGCTACCCGTTTCGAAACTGCTTTTAAAGTAGTAATAAAACAGGGAATGCCTGGTATTGTTACCGCCATCCTTATTTCTTTTGGAAGAGGCGTGGGCGATGCCGCTTCCGTTATGTTTACGGCAGGATACAGCGACTATGTGCCTGAGTCCTTGACTCGCCCGGCAGCTACCCTGCCCTTGGCCATCTTCTTCCAGTTAGGAACTCCTATAAAAGAAGTGCAGCAGCGCGCTTATGCTTCTGCCCTTATACTTACCATTATTATATTGCTGATAAGCCTTGCTACACGGTTTATCACCCGACGATATTTAAAAAATAAAATACAGTAACTCATGGAACCTAATAATATTATGGCTTGCGCCGATGGGACTATTTGCGTAGAGAACCTGAATGTGAATTTCGGACAAACCCATGTTCTTAAAAATATAAACATTACCATTCCTAACCAAAAAATTACAGCCATTATAGGCCCATCCGGTTGTGGAAAAACAACTTTACTAAAATGCTTTAACCGCCTCATCTCCCCTGATGACGATGGCACTAAAGTAACCGGAAAAGTATTGGTAGACGGAGAAGACATATTTGCTGCAGACGCAGAAGTAACCAGGTTGCGGAAAAAGATGGGCTTGTTATCTCAGAGGCCATATCCTCTTCCTATGTCCATTTATGACAATATTGCCTACGGCCCTCGCATTCATAATTTCAAGAAAAGCAAAAGCGAGATGAACGATTTGGTAGAGCATTACCTGCGCGAAGCCAGCCTTTGGGAAGAAGTAAAAGACCGCCTTCGCAGCCCGGCTTCCAGGCTATCCATAGGGCAGCAGCAACGGCTTTGCCTGGCCAGAGGGCTGGCGGTAGAACCAGAAATCATTCTGGGCGATGAGCCAACATCTGCACTGGACCCTATTTCCAGCCATCATATAGAGCAGAAGTTTATGGAGCTGAAGCAAAAATACACCATAGTAGTAGTAACACACATACTGCGCCAGGCAAGACGAATTGCCGACTATATTATATTTATGTACTTGGGTGAGATAGTAGAGCACGGCCCTGCGCATGAAATTTTAGAAAACCCTCGCGAACAACGTACAAGAGAATATATAAAAGGTATTATTAGTTAAGTTAACGCAATAGCTTATAGCATTGTTGGCACTGCTGGCGCAAGTGTCCACTTATGCCATTTTTTTTCATTCTCCTCATTGCTATTTTCACCAATGATTTTTTGTTAACTATTTTATACCCCTTTTCCTTTTCTTCTCCATTATCTCCACAAAACCGGCGCTAAGTATTCCAGAAGGTATGGCAATAAGCGCTATACCCAGCAAAGCCAAAATAGAAGCCATCACTTTACCCCCAACAGTAATAGGGTATATATCGCCATAGCCAATGGTAGTAAGCGTGGCAATGCCCCACCACATAGCGGCAAAAATATTAGGGAACTTGTCCGGCTGAATGTCATGCTCAAAATAGTAGGTAGTGTACGAACAGAAAAAAAGAACTACGCCAGTGGCAAGCATTATGGCCGTAAGGTATTCCATTTTGCTTTTTATTACGCTTATTATGGTTTGTATATGTTCCGAATACCGGTATATTTTCAATATCCGTAGCATACGGAAAAGCCTTAATATTTTTACAAACGTAAAATGAACGTCTCCTACATAAAATGGGGCTACAGAAATCAGGTCTATAATTCCCAGAAAAGAAAATACATATTTAAAAAGCCGCTTTTCTGCATAGGCATATACAAGGTGGCAAACGTATTCAATAGAAAATACCACAACAGATACAAATTCAAATAACTGAAAGTAAGGCCTTATAGGGTTAAATTCCTTTACCGTTTCCAAGCAGAGAATTATAGCGTTAAGAAGAATGAAGAAGTAAAGAAACTTGGCAGCCAATACTATCCACTTGTTATAGCCAAGTCTTATAATTAGGTGGTTAATGGTGTTACTCCCGGGCATTACTATAGGTTAAACTGTAAAAAGGAATATAAAACGCTTTCTTTTTGTTTTTTTCTGTACTAAGGCAGGTAAGTTACTAAAAACATGAAAAAGAAAAGGTAAAAGGTTTATTTTATTCATTTTGCCTGCCAGGTAGCATGAATTGCAAATCTTTTTTAATTTTGAGCAAAATTTAGATTATGGCAACTACATCAGATCTCTCTAAAGGAGCATTTTTAAGGTTTAACAACGAGCTTGTTGTTGTATTAGAATACGAACACAGGACGCCAGGTAACCTAAGGGCATTTTACCAGGTTAAAATGAGAAATATCAGAACGGGGAAATTGGTAGAAAACAGGTTCAGGGCCGGGGAAGAAGTTGAACTCGTTAGAGTTGAGACAAGAAACTATCAGTATTTATATAAAGAAGGCGATAGCTTGGTTTGTATGGACAGCGAAACCTACGAGCAGGTAAATGTACCCGAAACGCTTTTTGGCGACAGCCTTAAGTTTATGAAAGAAGGGATGAATGTAATTATCTCTTTTGATGGAGAAACGCCCATTTATGCAGAAGCTCCAAACTCTGCCGAACTGGAAGTTACCTACACAGAACCAGGAGCAAGAGGAGACACCGCTACTAAAACATTAAAACCTGCTACCCTGGAAACAGGAGCGATTATAAAAGTGCCTTTATTTATAGAAATAGGAGAAAAAATAAGAGTAGATACCCGCACCGGAGATTACATGGACAGGGTAAAATAACAGCATGAAGCTGAGTGTTACTATGGCAGTTGTCCTTACAGGCGTTTTAGCAATAAACGCCTGTAAACCTCGTTATAGAACCAAGACGGATCAGAGAAAGCATAAGCAGGAACAACACCGCAAAAAGCATGATTGCCCTCATTTAGATTGTTAAAGTAATTGCTGAGTAAGAAAAGTTAATAAAATTAGTCGTTTTATTATATAATTAGAATTATTTTTGAATTGCTAACGTTAAGTTCGAAAATGAAAAGATTCCTTCTCCCACTTAATTTCCGAATATTATTCGATTATTCTGTATTGAGTTTAATACTTTGCATAGTATTTTCATTTTATCAGGACGTATTCTCCACTGCCTCTATGATTATCTTCTACTCTACCATGTACGCAGTTTTCTGCGACTAATAGCTTCGTTTTAATATCTCCTTGGTCATACTAATCCTTATTTTCTAAGAACAATACTATTATAAAAAAATAAACCCGGAGACCTGTATGAGATACAGAACCTCCGGGTATCTTTCAACCAGCTATGGAAACCAAATGTACAAATAGAATACATAGCTTAGGAATTTATTAGATAAACCCTTTCAATAGCTCGACAATGAATTTCTTTTTATAACTAAGACTTTTCCAAGAAATCCATTTTAGGAAAAAAGTCAACGTTATACCATTATAGCTGTATCAATAACATCTTGTTATACTTTAAAGTTGATATAGTACATCTCGGCTTTAAATACATGTTTAAGTACAAAGTAATTTTACTTTTTTTAGTTGTATTCTTCATTACTAGTTCCTCATTAGTAGCCTATTCCATACTTACGCACGAAGCTCTGATAGATGCCGCCTGGGAAAAGACAATAGCCCCTGCCCTTACTGCAAAATACCCTCATAACAGCTCTGCAGAAGAGCTTAAAAAAGCCAAAGCCTTTGCTTACGGAGGGGCAATTATGCCAGATATGGGCTATTATCCTTTTGGCAAAAAAATGTTCACCAACCTGGTGCATTATGCAAGAAGCGGAGATTTTGTAGTAGAGCTAATAAGGCAATCTTCCAATATTAATGAATATGCTTTTGCTCTAGGCGCACTGGCGCACTATACGGCAGATAATAATGGACACTCTTTAGGGGTAAATACTTCTGTTCCCCTACTATTTGGCTATTTAAAAAGAATGTATGGAGACACTATAACCTACGAAGAAAACCACATGGCTCATAAAAGAGCGGAATTTTCGTTTGACATCATACAGGTTTCAAGGTCTGCCTATGCTACAGAAGATTATCATCAGTTTATTGGCTTTGAAATTTCCGAAGATTTAATGAAAAAAGCCTTTGCTACAACCTATGGCTTTAGCCTTACTTACCTGGTATCAGATTTTCCCCTTGCTGTAAATACCTTTCGCTGGTCTATTCAAAAAGGATTTCCACTAATTGTAAGAGCGGCTTACAAAGCCAATAAGAAAAAAATAAAGAAAGAAGATCAATCACTCAACAAGTACAAGCAGAACAGCAATTTTGATGAGCTTACCTATAGAAAAAACTGGGGCAATCGTTACAAAAAACCAGGCGTTCCTTCGGCTTTTGCTACAGGCCTTGTTTTCATCATTCCAAAAGTAGGCCCATTTAAAGTGTTAAAGATAATGCTGCCCACTCCTGAGACAGAAAAGAAATTTGAGGACAGCTTTACAAAGTCTTATTCGGTATACCAGGGCTATGTTAAAGAGCTTGTTACTACTAATTCCTTAACCCTGGCTAATAAGGATTTTGACACAGGTAATCTGTCCCACTGCGGAGAGTATTGCCTTGCTGATGAAGCTTACCTCTATTTGATCAAAAAGCTAAAAAAGGAAAACTACACAGGCATGACCAAAGAACTTAAAGAAAACATTGTGCTATATTTTTCTAATGTAAGTTCTATTAAAAAACCTCAAATTTCAGTAGTAAAAGAGCTCAGTATTATTACTGTTAAATAAGGTTAACCTGCAAAATCATCAAAGCTTTTATCAGTTACCCTTATAATATGTTTCTTTATAAACTCAGCCCCTTCCTTTGCTCCGTCTTCAGGGTGTTTTAAGCAGCACTCCCATTCCAGCACGGCCCAACCAGGAAAATCATACTGAGCAAGCTTACTAAATATGGCTTTAAAGTTAACCTGCCCATCTCCCAATGACCTAAACCGCCCTGGGCGGTCTATCCATTCCTGGTAACCTCCATATATACCCGATCTCCCTGTAGGATTAAACTCAGCGTCCTTTACATGAAACATTTTTATGTATTGGTGATAGATGTCTATATAATCCAAATAGTTAAGCTGCTGCAATACAAAATGACTGGGGTCATATAATAGCTGCACCCTGGGGTGATTATCAGTAGCCTTCAGGAAGCGTTCAAAAGTTACCCCATCGTGTAAATCCTCTCCCGGATGTATTTCATAACACAAGTCAACGCCTGCTTCATCAAAAGCATTCAGGATAGGCAGCCATCGTTTAGCCAGTTCTTTAAATCCTTCTTGCACCTGTCCTGCTTTACGCTGCGGCCAGGGATAAACCGTCTGCCAAAGTAAAGCTCCAGAAAAAGTTGCCTCTGCCTGTAAGCCAAGGTTCTGGCTGGCTTTAGCGCTATATAGTAATTGCTGCACTGCCCAGGCAGTACGCGCTTCGTAATTTCCTTTTAGTTCCAGGGGAGCAAAAGCGTCAAACCCCTCGTTATAGGCGGCATGTGAAGCTACCAGCTGCCCCTGCAAATGGGTAGATAGCTCTGTAATTTCTAAGCCAGCTTCATGTACTATTCCTTTCAGTTCATCGGCATAAGTTTTACTTTCTGCCGCCTTTTGCAAATCCATACAACGCTTGTCCCAGGTAGGTATCTGCACTCCTTTAAAGCCAAGCCCTGCCGCCCATTGGCAAATACTTTTCAATGAATTAAAAGGAGGCTTATCATCCAGAAACTGGGCAAGAAAAATAGCAGGCCCTTTTAGTGTTCTCATAGTAGTAGTTTAATCTTATAGTTGAACCCAGCCAGAATTCTTTTTGCCCGATTCTATTACTGCTTCAATAAATCGCATGCCTCGCACCCCGTCTGTTATGGTGGGGAAGTCATACAATTCTGTATTCTCTTTTTTTCCTTCCAGGCGTGCCCTTATGGCAAATGAAAAGTTACGGTACAAATTAGCCAGAGATTCTATATACCCTTCTGGGTGCCCTCCCGGTAGGCGCGTATGCGCTAAAGATTGGGCAGAAAGATAGCTTTTGTCTACCCCTGTTCTATATACTTGCTTAGGTTGCCCATCCATCTTCACAATCAAACTATTAGGTTCAGATTGCAGCCACTCTATGCCGCCTTTCTCTCCATATACTCTTATCTTCAGCTCGTTCTCTTCCCCCGCCGCTACCTGGCTGGCAACCAGCACTCCTTTGGCTCCGCTGTCAAAACGAAGCAATACATTGGCGTCGTCGTCCAATAGCCTGCCTTCCACAAAAGTAGTAACATCGGCGCTAAGTTCTTTTATCTTCAATCCAGTTATGTATTCGGCAAGGTTCTCAGCATGGCTTCCTATATCGCCAACGCAGCAGCTTATTCCGGCTTTTGTGGGGTCTGTCCTCCATTCTGCCTGCTTCTGCCCCAGGCTTTCTATATTACAGGCAAGCCAACCCTGTGGGTATTCGGCTACTACTTTTCTTATTTTGCCCAGTTTACCGCTTCTTACAAACTCCCTGGCTTCTTTTACCATTGGGTAGCCGGTGTAGTTATGAGTAAGGCCAAAAATTAAACCTGTTTCTTTTACTATCTTCTCTAGTTCCTTTGCTTCCTCTAATGAAAAAGCAATCGGTTTTTCGCAAAGCACATGAAAGCCATCCAGCAAGGCCAATTTTGCAGGTTCAAAATGAAGGTAATTGGGCGTAACTACAGAAACAAAATTCATTCGCACGTCTTCCGGCAGTTGCTTTTCTTTCTTAATCATGTCCTCAAAGGAAAGATATACCCTTACAGACTCTAAACCCAACTCTTCCCCAGTTTCTATAGATTTGTACGCTTTACTGCTAAAAGCGCCGCAAACAAGTTCTATTTGCCCGTCCAACGCCGCAGCCATGCGGTGTACTACGCCAATAAAAGCGTCTTTACCCCCGCCTACCATACCCATTCTTATCTTTGTTTTCATTTTTACTGCGTCAAAATTTAAGTTTTCAAATTACAAGGATATAATTTAATTTGGAATAGAATTTAAGAAATACAATTTATCCGGTAAAACCCTTTTCATGCAAAAAGAAATTAATAAAGAAAGGTTATTTACAGCTTCCTGCATTGCATTAATTGCCACAGCTACAACTTTTGCCATTAGGGCTAACCTGATTGGCGCTCTTGGAGCTGAATTTGGAATTTCCAGCGAAGAGATGGGTATTGTAAACGGTACGGCCTTCTGGGGTTTTACGCTGTCTATACTTATAGGCGGTTCTTTATGCGATGTAATCGGAATGCCAAAGCTTTTAAGTTTTTCTTTTTTAGGGCATATCGCAGGTATAATACTTACTATCTTCTCTACAGGCTTCTGGTCTTTGTTTGCATCTACCCTGCTTATAGGAATCTCCAACGGCTTGGTAGAGGCTGCTTGTAATCCCTTAGTGGCTACTATATATAGCAACGAGAAAACCAAAAAGATAAACCAGTTTCACATGTGGTTTCCGGGAGGAATAGTAATTGGGGGCGTTGCCGCTTACCTGCTGGAAAAACTGGGCTTCAACTGGCAGGTGCAAACGGGATTTATACTTATTCCTACCATAGTTTATGGCTTTTTATTCTACGGACAGAAGTTCCCTGTTACAGAGCGCGTAGCTGCAGGAGTTTCTTACAAAGATATGCTGAAAGAATGCACCAAGCCTTTCTTTATATTTTTAATAGCTTGCGCTGTACTTAGTTCTTGTACGGAGCTAGGCACTAATCAATGGATAGCAGAGCTGTTAGGCAGCAGCGGCGTGCCTTCCATACTCCTGCTGGTATTTATAAGCGGATTAATGACGGTAGGGCGTTACTTTGCAGGAGATATAGAGAAAAGGCTTTCTTCCATGGGTATATTGCTTTTTTCCGCCATATTTTCCTGCCTGGGCTTATACCTATTTAGTCAGCTATCTGGCTACTGGTTGTTTGCCGCCGCTGGTGTATTTGCCGTTGGCGTCTGCTATTTTTTTCCTACCCTAATGGCCTTCATTTCACACACGCTTCCTAAAACCGGAGCTGTAGGGCTTTCCATTATGGGCGGAATAGGTATGCTGGCAGTATCTGTTTTTCTACCTTACATGGGAGCGTTTTATGATGCGCAAACCGCTCTAAACATCCCCGAAGGATTTGATATAAACACATTAAAAACCGCCTCTGCCCAGTCAGCCGAGGGAATACTATTGGCAAAAGCCAAACTGGCTGGGGGAGCCGCAACATTAAAACACGTGGCTATATTACCTGCTATTCTTATAGTAGTATATGGCCTACTAAATATATTTAGGAAAAAACTACCACTAGTTAAAATACAAGAACCAGTAAAAGCATAACCAATACTAACGTAAATAATACATGAGTAACGACAGACGTGATTTTTTAAAGAAAGCCGGCTTACTAGCAGGCGGAATTACTTTGCTTTCTCCCGCCTCTTTTCTTTATGCCGATGAGAAAGAAAGAAAATCATTTGATTTTAAAATATCGCTAGCGCAATGGTCTTTCCATAAGGCTTTATTTGCTAAACAAATGACTCCTCTTGATTTTGCCGCTAAAGCTAAAAAGGATTACGGAATAGAAGCCGTTGAATATGTAAATCAGTTTTTTAAAGATAAGGCAAAGGACATGGACTTCCTGAAAAGCCTTAAACAACGGGCAGACGATAACGGCGTAAGAAGCGTACTAATTATGATAGACGAGGAAGGGCCATTGGCAAGTCCTAAAAAAGAAGTAAGAGAAAAAGCAGTTGAAAATCATTACAAATGGGTAGATGCTGCAAAGTTCCTGGGATGTCACGCCATTCGTGTAAACCTGAAAGGCGACGCTTCTGCGCAGGACTGGCAAAAAGCGGCTGTTGAAGGCCTTGGTAAGCTGACTGAATACGGAGCAAAGAACGAAATAAGTGTAATAGTAGAGAACCACGGTGGTTTTTCTTCCAATGGTAAATTACTTGCCGAAGTAATAAAACAGGTAAACAATAAAAGATGCGGCACCTTGCCTGATTTTGGAAACTTTAAAATAAGCCCTTCCGAAAATTACGACCGTTACGAAGGCGTTAAAGAACTAATGCCTTACGCCAAAGGAGTAAGCGCCAAAACATTTGATTTCGACGCAGAAGGCAATGAAACAACTATTGATTATTTAAAAATAATGAAAATAGTAAAAGACGCTGGCTATAACGGCTATGTGGGTATAGAATACGAAGGAGAGCACCTAAGTGAAGAAGACGGCGTTAGAGCAACCCTGAAACTATTGCAGAAAGTAAAAGCAGAGCTATAAACGGCTCTTATTTTACTAATTTATAGCTTACAAAAGCAAATTGCTTACTATCAGGAGACCAGGAAGGCACGTTTATGGTGCCTTGCCCTCCAAATAGCTTGGCAATTACCTTAGGTGTTCCTCCGCTTAGCGGCATTAAACGCAGCGTTACATTTTTATTAGCTGGGTGCCCGTCTACATCGCTTTCGTAAGACACAAACACCAGCCATTTACCGTCCGGGGATGGATGGGCAAACCAGTCGTTGTACTCGTCAAAAGTTACCTTCTCCTGTTGGCTGCCATCCGCCAGCATTCTCCATATCTTCATTTTTCCTGTACGTACGGAATTGAAGTAAATGTACTTTCCATCTGCTGTATAGTCTGGCCCATCGTCAAGGCCATTGGCGGTAGTTAATCTTTTTTCTTCTCCTCCATTTACGGGGATGCTATAAATATCAAATTCATTATTTCGTTCTGCGCAATACGCCAGCGTTTTTCCATCTGGCGACCAGCCATGCCAGTAAGAAGGCCCGTTAGGAGTTACCTGCTTAGGCTCTCCTCCCTTTAATGGAAGCGTATATATAATAGACTTTCCTGTTTTTTCTTCGTGATGGCTAACTACCAGCTGAGTATTATCAGGAGAAATACCGTGGTCATTATTACACTTAATGGCAAAACCAGTGTTTAACAGTTTTGGCGTTCCTCCGCTAACAGGCAGTGTATATATATTCCCATTGCTGTTGTATACGAAAAACTTACCGTCTCTTGACCAGTTGGGCGCTTCAAAATGTTCTTTAGCTGTATAGATAACTTTTCTTTGCCCTGTCTCCAGTGTATATACTTCCAAGGTACTTTCTACCTTGTCTTCTTTAGGTGAAATAATAGTTGGCTCCTTAAAAAATAGTAGAGGAAAAAGCAGCAGTAATAGTTTGTAAGCCATAGCTATAAGATTTAAAAAATTTACTCCCCGATCAGTTCTTTCACCTTTTCTTCAAGATGTTCGCCGCGCAAATAGCTGGCTACTATTATACCTTTCTTATCCAGAAGAAACGAAGCGGGAATACCCTCAAGTTTGTATAAAGGCACAACGCTGGAGTTCCAGTGTTGTAGGTCGGACACTTGTAACCAGGTAATGCCGTCTTTTTGTATGGCTCTTTCCCATTTCTCTTTGTCTTCATCCAACGACACCCCATAAATTTCCAGCCCTTTATCCTTATATTTTTTGTAAAGGTTTATCAGGTTAGGGTTTTCAAAACGGCAGGGCCCGCACCAGGATGCCCAAAAATCGATCAGCACATACTGTCCTCTTAACGAGTAAAGGCTTATGGATTTACCATTTACATCTGGCAGGTTTATTTCAGGGGCAGTCTCTCCTACTCGTATCCCTACTTTAGAAGAGTCGCTCTCCTGCTTCTCCATTACCTTATCTACGTCCTTCTCTTCTATCTTTTCCTCTTTTTTCTGTTCTTTATCGCTTTTGTTTTCATTATTACAAGACAAAAGCGCCAGGGTCAGTAGTAAAAAAATAATTCGTTTCATCAGGCTTCAAGGGCTTGTTTTAATAGTTCCGTAGCAACTTTAGGGTCTGCCTTGCCTTTGCTTGCTTTCATTATCTCCCCCATAAACATTCCCAATATACCGGTTTTGCCGCCTTTGTACTCAGCTACCTTAGCGGGATTTTTAGACAGCACTTCATCTATAATTGGTTGTAAAGAGCCTGAATTACTTTCCTGTATAAGGTTAAGGCTTTCAGCGATCTGCAAAGGGCTTTTCTTATCTCCATTTAGCATTTCCGGGAATATCTTTTGAGAGGCGGATGAATAGCTCACCTTGCCAGATTCTACCAGGGCTATTATATCTGCTACCGCTTGGGTAGTAACCGGAAATTCGCTTACATGAAGCGTCAATTCATTTAAGTAAGATTTTACTGGCCCCATTACCCAGTTAGACGCCGCTTTGTAGTTCTTTGTTTTGCTGCAAAGGTCTTCGAAGTATAAGGCAATTTCTTTAGTGTCCGATAATACTACTGCATCGTACTCCGGCAATTTATATTCGTTAATAAACTTCTTGTACAATTCATGCGGAAGCGCAGGCAAAGAGGCTTTAATTCCCTTTAGCCATTCTTCGGAAATTTGAAGCGGCTGCAAATCTGGCTCAGGGAAATAGCGGTAGTCGTTCAGCTCTTCCTTAGTTCTCATCTCATACGTTTTGCCCGTTGTGGCGTCAAATTGACGGGTTTCCGAAATAATAATACTACGGCCCTCCAATTCAGCTATCTGTCTTTCAATTTCAAAATCTATGGCCCGCTGTACGTTACGGATAGAGTTCATATTTTTAACCTCTACCTTTTTGCCATACGTTTTACTTCCTTTTAGCATTACAGAAACGTTAGCGTCGCAACGCATAGATCCTTCTTCCATATTACCGTCGCATATTTCCAGGTAACGCACCAGCTTTCTTACTTCCGTTAGCAAAGCAAAAGCCTCATCCGAAGAACGCAAATCCGGCTCTGTTACTATCTCTATCAATGGAACTCCGGCGCGGTTATAATCAACCAGCGTATCGGTTTCCCCTTCCAGGTGCATATTTTTACCCGCATCGTCTTCCATGTGTATGCGATTCAGGTTTATTATTTTCTCTACGCCGTCTTTTGTCTTAATAGGTATAACTCCGCCTTTACAAATCGGGGCTTTGTCCTGCGTAGTTTGGTAACCCTTTGGAAGATCGGGGTAAAAATAATTTTTACGGTCAAAGAAGGTTGTTCTGGTAATACTGCACTTGCAGGCCAAACCCATTTTTACAGTAAACTCCACTACTTTCTTATTCAGCATAGGAAGCGTACCCGGGTGGGCAAGCGTAATAGCGCTAACATTGCTATTTGGCAAATTCCCAAACTCAGTAGAGTCGGAAGCAAATATTTTACTGTGCGTTAGCAACTGGGCGTGTACTTCCAAACCTATTACCGGCTGATACTTATCCCTTATCGATTGATCCATAGTTTAAGGTTTAACCCTCTTGTTATTTTTTAATAATTTCTTTCGCTTTTTCTACTACCCTGTCCAGGCCTTTTATATCCTTGCCTCCGGCAGTTGCATAAAACGGCTGGCCGCCGCCGCCGCCTTGTATTTCCTTTGCTAACTCGCGCACTATATTGCTGGCGTTTAGTTTTTTATCGCTTACCAGGTTATCTGACAGCATAACTGTTATTTGCGGTTTGCCTTCTATATCTGCCGCCAACACCAGGTACAAATCGTTAACCTTAGCTTTTAAATCAAAAGCAATTTGCTTCAGCGCATCGGCAGAGGCTATTTCCACCTTTTCTATAATATAGTTTACCCCGTTAGGCTTGTATATTTTACCCAACAGTTGTTCTTTTATTTCTTTGCCTTGTTTCGCGTATAATTCCTCTAACTGCTTTTGCAGCTTGCTTTTATCTTCCATTAGCTCCAGCGCCGCTTTTACTATATCCTTAGGCCCTTTAAGGATTTCAGTTACCTTGTGTATAGCCGCCAGTTGTTCGTTTACATAGTTCTCCGCCTCTACTGCCGTTACGGCCTCTATCCGTCTCACCCCGGCCGCTACAGAGCTTTCCGCTACTATTTTAAACAAGCCTATCTGCCCGGTGGCCGCCACGTGGGTACCCCCGCAAAGCTCTACCGAATAGTTTTTATCAAACGTAATTACCCTAACAAACTCCCCGTACTTTTCACCGAACAAAGCCATTGCTCCCAGCTTCTTCGCATCGTTAATAGGCACATTTCTTTTTTCGTCCAGGTGAATATTTTCCCGCACCTTCTCATTTACTATCTTCTCTACCTTTGCCAGCTCTTCTTCCGTCAATTTTGAAAAATGAGAAAAGTCGAAGCGAAGCACTTTGTCGCTTACGTAAGAACCTTTCTGGTTTACGTGCGCTCCTAATACCTGCTTTAGCGCAGCATGAAGTAAATGAGTCGCGCTGTGATTATCTTCTGTAAGCCTTCTTTTCTTTTCATCTACAACAGCCTCAAAATCTGCTCCTAGTTCAGCAGGGAGCTTATCGGCAAAATGGATAATCAGGTCGTTTTCTTTTTTGGTATCCAGAATAGCTATTTTCTCTTTGCCATACTGTAAGTATCCAGTATCTCCTGACTGCCCGCCGCTTTCTGCGTAGAATGGCGTTACATCCAGTACGATCTGGTACTGCTCTTTTGCTTTGGATGAAACCTTACGGTACTTTACTATTTTAGAATTCGCTTTCAATTGGTCGTAGCCAACAAACTCTATTTTATCTTCCTCCTTCACTACAGTCCAGTCTCCCGTTTCTGTCTCGGCCGCTTTCTTGGAACGCTCTTTCTGAGCTCCCATTTCTTTGGTAAAGCCTTCCTCGTCTATGGTCAGTCCGCTTTCTCTGGCTATCAAAGCCGTTAAGTCCAGCGGAAAACCAAAGGTATCGTACAACTCAAATACTACTTTACCATTTATTACTGTTGCTTTTCCTTTCAGTTCTGCCTTTATCTGGTCTAGCTTCTTTAAGCCTACTTCCAATGTTCTAAGAAAAGATATTTCCTCTTCCTGTATTACCTTTTGCACAAAGTCCTGCTGGGCTTTCAGTTCCGGGAATACTTCGGCCATCTGGTTCGCCAACACAGGAACAAGTTTGTAAAGGAAAGGCTCTTTAAAATTAAGGAAGGTGTACTGGTAGCGCACAGCCCTTCTCAATATCCTTCGTATCACATAACCCGCTTTATTATTGGAAGGCAATTGCCCGTCTGCAATAGTAAAGGAAATAGCCCTGATGTGGTCAGACAATACCCGCATGGCAATGTCCGTCTTTTCAGAAGCGCCGTATTTTATATCCGAAGCGCTGGCTATGTACTGAATAATGGGTTGGAAAACATCGGTATCGTAGTTAGACAGTTTCTTCTGCACCACCATGCAGAGCCGTTCAAAGCCCATCCCCGTATCCACATGTTTGGCAGGTAATTGCTCCAGGCTTCCATTAGCCAGTCGGTTATATTGTATAAATACGTTGTTCCATATTTCTATTACCAGTGGGTGGCCCTCGTTCACCAAGTCCTTACCCGGCTTTTTGGCTATCTCGCTTTCCGGCCTTATGTCCACATGTATTTCCGAGCAAGGCCCGCAAGGCCCCTGGTCGCCCATTTCCCAGAAGTTATCTTTTTTAGAGCCGTAAAGTATCCTGTCTGTCCCGCCTATTACCTTTTTCCAAAGCTCAAAAGCTTCGTTGTCCACTTCTAATCCTTCAGATTTATCCCCTCCAAACACGGTAACGTATATGCGGTCTTTAGGCAGTTTATATACTTCCGTAAGCAACTCCCAAGACCATTCTATGGCTTCTTTCTTAAAATAATCTCCAAAAGACCAGTTTCCCAACATCTCAAACATGGTATGGTGGTAGGTGTCCAGCCCTACTTCTTCCAGGTCGTTATGCTTGCCAGATACCCTTAAACATTTCTGAGTATCGGCAATTCTTGTATATTTGGGAGTTTCATTACCAAGAAAGTAGTCTTTAAACTGGTTCATCCCTGCATTGGTAAACATCAACGTAGGGTCGTTTTTAACAACTATTGGGGCAGAGGGCACAATTTGATGGCCTTTTGAACGGAAGAAATCCAGAAACTGTTGCCTTATTACTTTAGCCTCCATGAATGTGAGCAATATTTATATTTAATGGTTAAACCTTATTTTTCAGGAACATACCCTTATGGGGTAAAATTCCGTTATTAATTTGCAAATTTAGCAGAAATAGAAACAAATCTGAACAGATGGCAAGGATAAAATATTACTACGATACAGAGACCTGCAAATACGAACGTCTTAAAGTAAGCGCATGGGATGTAATTATCAATACCCTTGGCTTTCTGTTTGTATCCCTAATATTTTCATCGGCCCTGGTGCTGGCCTATATGAGCTATTTCCGCTCTCCAAGGGAGGCTTACCTGGAAAAGGAAAACGAGCAACTGGAGCTGTATTACGAGTTGATGAACAAAGAGCTTGACGAAACCAACGCCGTGCTGGCAGCGCTAAAAGAACGGGACAACAACATTTACCGCGTTATTTTCGAGGCAGAGCCTACGCCTGTAGCCAGGGTAAACTATGCCGAAACCGCTAAGTATAAAAACCTGCTGGACAAAGGGCTGGAAAGCGATGAGCTGATTGTGAATGCGCTGGTAAAGGTAGATTATCTAAAAAAACAGATGTACTCGCAGTCGAAGTCCTACGACGAGATAGCAAAATTGGCTAAAAGCAAAACGCAAATGCTGGCCAGCATACCTGCTATACAACCTGTACCCAATAAAGAGCTTACTAAACTGGTATCTGGCTTCGGTTTACGTATTCACCCAATTTACAAAGTAAAAATGATGCATACCGGCTGCGATTTCTCTACGCCAAGAGGAACGCCTGTATACTCTACCGGCGATGGCGTGGTAAAAGTAGTAACCACCAACCTGGGCGGCTATGGAAAAGAAATAGAGGTAGACCATGGTTACGGCTATGTAACCAAATACGCTCACCTGGATGGTTTTAACGTTAAAGTAGGGCAAAAAGTAAAACGCGGAGAATTAATAGGCTACAGCGGCAACACGGGAGCCTCTACCGCCCCTCACCTGCATTACGAAGTAATACATGATGGAAAAAAGGTAAACCCGGTGCATTACTTCTTTAACGACCTGAACCCAACCGAGTACGAGAAAATACTGGAGTTTGCCGAAGTCGAGAATCAGTCGCTTTCCTAGATTTGGACTAAGCGCTATTGCTTGAAGTTAGGATAGTTATTAGCTTTACATGTATATTTTTTAAAATACTATCAGATTAATATAATTATGAAATTAAAAGCTTATTTATCTTTTTTAACTTCCTCACTCTTTTTAATAGTAACCCTTCTCCTGGCTTCATGCTCCGAAAACTCAGATAAAAAAACTAGCGCTACTGAAGCTATTGTAAAACCTGACACCTTAACTGCTATTCAGAAAGAGGAGATGGAGGAAACGAAAAAGAAGTATTCGCCGGACACCTTAGAAATTAATAGTATAAGAGTAAATGGAATACCTTTCTATGCCAGCCTTAAACAACTAATAGATACTTTTGGAAAACCTGATAGTATTGTAAAGCCCTACTACGAATGCGGCCCCTATTCTGATACTACTAAAATCAAAAACTTAAAGCAATATTGGTATGGAGAAAGCAGCTTCCACGTTATTAACGACAAAGCAGAAATAGATAATATAGATTTTTCTGATGGTAAATTTACTATAGAATCCTTTCAGATTAAGCTAAATAAAAAAACAACCGTTGATGATTTAAAAAAAGTATTTCCGAACTCTGTTAATTTATCCATATTTAGAGCCGATCCTGATACAAAAGAAATGTATCAATTTGTGCGGTTCTCTCCAGGACGCTCCTACGATAGTATGTTTTTTCTAAAGTTTAAAGATAATAAGTTAATCAGTTTTGCTTTTTGGCATCCTTGCTAGAGAATATGTAATTTCATAATTCTTACTATTAAACCTTGAACTTTTAACTTTCATTGGCACAAGAGCAAAAAGCCGCCAAAACGGCAACAAATACTACACAAGCCAAAAAATAACAATACAATTAACAACGAATAACAACAAAATTAACAAGCGATAACAAGCGCGATAACAAGTGCCAAAAAAAATCGTGTAAGATTAACGTTACTATTACCTTTTTATATGTAGCACAAAGTTTCTCCTTTTAGCTGCTTAGTTATTAAATTTAATCGGGGCAATCACAGGCTGCGTAAACCCTTCCTCAAAATGCCAGTTGGCATGCCAGCGCCAGTTGTAAAAACACTGTACTAATTTAATCTTTTTTATTAAAAACCCTTCCTTTTTAAGCCCGCTTTTGCTTAATTTTAAACTTTAAACTTAAATACCTAAGTGCCCTATAAAGAAAAACATATAGAGAAGATGTACTACAGCATTGGCGAGGTGGCAGTCATGTTTGGGGTAGCGTCATCACTAATACGGTTTTGGGAAACAGAGTTCGATATTCTTAAACCAAAAAAGAATAAAAAAGGCAATCGCCAGTTTACCAAAGAAGACATAGAAAACCTAAAAGTAATCTACCACCTAGTAAAGGAAAAGGGCTATACCTTACAGGGAGCCAAAGAGATAATAAAAACGGACAGCCAGAAAGCCAGGAACAACTACGACATGATAAAGTCCCTGGAAAAAGTAAAAGCATTCCTTACCGAGTTAAAAAAGAACCTGCCTTAGTAGCATGCAAGACAAACTTTTATACGAAATAGCTATAGGGCTTATTCCCAGGATAGGAAATGCGCATACCAAACTACTTATAAGCTACTGTGGCTCTGCCGAAAACGTGTTTAGGGAAACCAAAGGCAAACTGCTTAAAATACCCGGAATAGGCCAGGTATTGGCAGAATCCATCACAACTGTTAATAAAAACCTTCTTTTGAAAGAAGCTGAGTCTGAATTAATAAAAGCAGATAAAAACAATACCCGCCTTCTTTTTTATACCTCTGAAGATTACCCTTCCCGACTTAAAAACATTTACGATGCTCCTGCAATTTTATATTATAAGGGGAATGCTACTTTAAATTCAGAGAAAGTGATAGGCATTGTAGGAACCAGGAACGCCACAGAATACGGAAAAGAGCAAACCGCTGAGATCGTGAAAGGGCTAAAATCACATAATCCCCTAATAGTAAGCGGCCTTGCTTATGGCATTGATATAGCCGCGCACAGAGCTTGCCTGGATAACGATATTGCCACCATTGGAATAATGGCCAGTGGTATGGATATTATCTATCCATCGGTACATAAAGAAATAGCTCAAAAGATGCTTGCCACGGGAGGGCTTATAACAGAGAATAAATTTGGCCAAAAGCCTGATCCTAATAACTTCCCTGAAAGAAACCGCATTATTGCCGGAATGTGCGACGTAGTTATTGTAGTAGAAGCCGGAGAAAGCGGCGGCGCGCTTATTACTGCCGAATTGGCCAATGGGTACAACCGTGAAGTAGTGGCCGTGCCTGGAAAGATAGGCGATGAATATTCCACAGGCTGCAATAACCTTATTAAAGACCATAAAGCGCACATATATACCAAGGTCTCAGACATAGAATACCTGATGAATTGGGAACCGGGCTTAGCGCCTAAAAAGCAAAAAACCATAGACCTGACTCCTTTTACCGAAGAAGAGCAAAGCATTATTTTACTAATGCAAAAGGGCGATGGAGCGCTGCTTGACGACTTGAGTTGGAAATCGCAGCTGCCCGTTAGCAGAGTGGCTTCTCTCCTGTTAAATCTGGAATTCCAGGGGCTGGTAAAGTCTTTACCAGGAAAAAAATATAAATTGCTGTAAGATGGAGTTTAATTACTACGAAATACTAGGCATAAACCAAAATGCAAACGACGCAGAAATTAAAGCCGCTTACAAAGAACTGGCTAAAAAATACCATCCGGATAAACATGGTAACAATAAAAGCTACGAAGAGCATTTTAAAAAAATAAACGCCGCCTATCAGACCCTCTCCAACAAACAAAAAAGAAACAACTACGACTATAAATTAAGATACCGCTCCACTTCGGTGCATACCAGTTCCCCTTCTAACCAGGCAACCTCTGCCCAAAATGCAAGGGCGCGAAGGCCCCAGCCAAGGTATTATCAAAAAGGAAATTCTTATTCTGCTCCAAATAAAGACAGCGATAAAAAACTACTACGAAAAGTTTATGCCACAACATTTATCAGCCTGATTATATTGGTAATAGCCGGTATTTACTTCTACAATTACATGAACCATTACTCTGCGCAGAAAGAGTACAACGAAGGGCTGCAAATGGAAAAGGAAAACAAATATTTCAGGGCGCTTGAAAGCTACTCTGCCGCCATTGCCTACGACGACCGTTTCGGCCCCGCGCACATAAAAAGAGGAATGCTGCGAATGATGTTATGGGATGATTATAAAGGAGCTTATTACGATTTTTCTAATGCCATTAAATACAACGAAAAGCCAGATGCCAACCTCTACTTCCAAAGAGCCAAGTGCCAAATAGGTTTAAACAATAAAGAAGATGCGCTAACAGATCTTAATGAAGCTGAAAAAATAAATCCTACAGTAGATAGCATATTCTTTTACAGGGGAGAGCTGTACTGCTACGTTTTTCATAACTATGAAAAGGCAATTGAAGAATATAAGCTTGCCCTAAGCAAAAACCAAGGCATGACAGAGGCATGGTTCGGTAAAGGAATAAGTGAACAAGAACTTGGTAGGCACCAGGCCGCCATACAGGATATAAGCCAGGCTATAAGGTTAAATGATGAAGATGGCAGGTATTACTACTACAGGGCATACTCCCACCTGGGACTTAAAGATACTGCCCTGGCGTGTAGCGACTGGAATGTGGCCATAAACAAAGAATTTTACGATGCCCAGGCCCCCTTGGAGAAGGTATGTAAATAAGCCAAATGGAAACCTGCAAACCCCGGCTTTTATTCATTTCGGAAAATATAACGCTGGCGCAAATAGTAAGGCTAAAAGAATTAGCAGATTGTCTTGATGAAACAGTATACGATATCTACTTTGCTTGCGCCTCCTTCCCAGATTTAATATTTGCTGGTAGCCGCCTCAAAAGAATAACTATTACCAGCATAAGCAAAGAATATATGAATGCTGCCATAAAAGCAGGTAAACCATTGTATTCGCTGCAAATACTAAAGCAATACATTGCCGAAGAACTTGCTATTTTTAATTCCATTTCACCCGATGTGGTAATAGGTGATTTCAGGCTTTCGCTATCCATAAGCGCTGCTAAGGCTAAAATTCCTTATATCAATCTTATAAACGCCTACTGGAACCCTTCGGCTGAACGAAAACACTATCCGGTACCAGAGCACCCAACAGTAAAATGGTTTGGGCACAAAGCCGTTTCATTAATCTTCCCTATCATACGCCCATCGGTATTTAAGCAATTTGCAAAACCTGTAAACACACTCAGAAAGCAAAACGACTTACCCTATATTGGCAGCCTAGAAGATGTACTAACTTATGGGGATTATGTGCTTTACCCAGATGTTCCTTATCTAAACCCTGTAAAAAAACTCCACTCTAACCATTCTTACATCGGCCCGGTACTATGGTCTCCAAAAATTGAATTACCTCCTATCACTCAGGACAAACCCATTATATACATTACTATGGGTTCATCAGGCGATGGCAGTTTACTTAAACAAATTATTCAATCTATTCAAAATTTGTCCGTTCAGCTGCTGGTATCGGGGGCAGGGGCAGAAATAGATGGAGGTGTTTTCCCAAATGTAATCTTCAGCGCTTACTTGCCTGGCTCTAAAGCTTGCGAAGTTTCTGCCCTGGTAATTTGTAATGGAGGAAGCTCTACAGCCTACCAGGCCTTGTCAGCCGGAAAACCAGTTATTGGCATCCCCAGCAACCTGGACCAGTACCTTTCTATGACTTGTATACTCGAAAAAAAAGCAGGAATATTGATCAGGTCAGATGCCTTTACAGCACAACAACTACAACGAAGCGTTATAGAACTACTTAATAATAAGTTTTATACTGCTAATGCCCAAAGAATTGCTTCCGAATTCAATAACTATAGTTTTCCAGAGCTGTTTAAGCAAATTTTAGAGAAAGCATTAATAGCCAGGTAAAAGCATTTTTTATTTAAATAAATCATATATTCGCCCCTTTAAACAAATTGCTGTTTTTTCTATTTTTGATAAATCTGAAAGCATAAACTATGCGTACTATTTTTATTTGCCTATTACTAGTCACTTTTTACTTACCCTCTTTTGCACAATACCCAACCCCTCCTAATAATTTCAGGAGTCCAAATAACCCGCATTATTGGAAAAACAAACGCCCTTCTGAAAGCTACTGGCAACAAGACGTGCATTATGAAATAAAGGCATCCATCAACGACTCTACCGATATAGTAGATGGAAACTATTATAAGCTGACCTATTGGAATAACTCTCCTTTCGAACTTAACGAACTTTACTTTCACCTTATACAAAACGCCTTCCAGCCAGGGTCTTATTACGACGATTTGAACAAGGCCAATGACGTAAAAGTAACCTTTGGAAAATATGAAAAGCAAAAGCTTGGCACAACGGTAGAAAACCTTAAGGTAAATGGCGAAGACGTACAAACCATATTAGACAATACCATATTAAGAGTAAACCTGAACGCACCGCTAAAACCAGGGGATTCGGTAGTAGTAACCATGAACTTCAAATCGTACTTTGATAGTGGAAGTATGCGCAGACGCATGAAGGTTTACGAATCCTGGGGATATAAGCATTACGATGGGGTGCAATGGTACCCGGCCATTGCAGTGTTTGATCATAAATTCGGTTGGGAAACGGAACAACACCTGGACAAAGAATTTTACGGCGACTTCGGCGCTTTTGATGTAGAACTTACTTTTCCGCAGGAATACGTAACAGAAGCTACTGGGGTATTGGTGAACCGCAAAGAAGCGCTACCAGATGAGCTAAGGGATAAACTGGATATGGCCAACTTCAAAACTAAACCTTTTAATGAAGCTCCTTCTGTTATTACCCCTAAAGAAAAAGGCAAAACAAAAACATGGCAGTACCATGCAGAGAACGTACATAACTTTGCCTTTACTTCCGACCCTACCTACCGAATTGACGAAGTGGAATGGAATGGCATAAGAGCAGTAGCCATAGCCCAGGAACCCCATGCTTCTAAGTGGACAGAGTCTGCTCTTTTTACCGCCTTGGTTATAAAAATATATTCCAGGGACTTTGGCATGTACGACTGGCCCAAAATAGTAGTGGCGGACGCTAAAGACGGTATGGAATACCCCATGCTGACGCTGGACGGCGGCACTTACCCACAACACCAGAGCCTGCTGGCTCATGAGGTAGGGCACATGTGGTTTTACGGCATGTTAGGATCCAACGAAACCTATAGGGCTATGATGGATGAGGGCTTCACTCAGTTCCTGAACGTTTGGTCGCTTGATAGGATTGTGGGCGAAAAAAGACAGCGCTTGTCTAAGAGCAAATACATTATGAAACATCTGGATTCCTCCGATACGCGATACGAGAATCTGTATTACCCCTACATTAACCATGTGGCAGAAGGTTACGACGAGCCGCTGAATACACATTCCTCTGGCTTTAATGGAGCTATACGACATGGCGGTAATTATGGACTAGTATATTACAAAACAGGTACTATGTTATACAACCTGCGCTATGTGCTAGGGGACGACCTGTTTTTAAAGGCCATGAAGCACTACGTGGAAAAATGGAAATTTGCCCACCCTTACCCCGAAGATTTTAGGGAAGCCATTATAGAATATACTCACGCCGACCTGAACTGGTTTTTTGATGAATGGATAGAGACCACTAAAAATATTGATTATTCCATTGAAAAGGTAAAAAAGAAGAAAGAGGGCGCCTACGAGATTGTGTTCCACCGCAAAGGAAGAATGCAGATGCCCATTGATTTTACCGTAACTACCAAAGACGGGAAAAAATACAATTATCATATACCAAATACCTGGTTTGCCAAAACTACAGACGCTACCATACTACCTAAGTGGTATGGCTGGGATCTGCTGGAACCCACTTATGCAGCTACTATAAGCTTACCGGCAGAAATTAAAACCGTAGAAATTGACCCCTCCCACTACCTGGCAGATGTGGACTTGACAAATAACAAATGGGGACATGGCGGTATAAGAACATTAGAGCTGGAAAACGAAGTGCATAACCTTACTAGCTGGACACAGCAGAAAAACTTTTGGCGGCCAGACCTGTGGTATAACAGTTACGATGGAGTGCAGGCAGGCCTTCATGCTAAGGGAAGCTATTTCGGCAAAAGCTCGTACAAAGCTACGGTATGGTACAATACCCGCCTTGGGCAGTGGAACACTTACCCATCGGACGTAGCAAAAAAGAATCAGCCCCTGGCTTTTGATTTATCTACTACCCATAGCCTGGTAAAAGTGTGGAAAGGCCTGGAAGCTACAGAAAGCGCCTATTATAACGCAGGGATATGGAAGTTTACGGCAGGCTTCGAAAAAACATTCCGCAAACAAGATCAGCGGAACCCTAAGTATTCTAAAATATTCCTAAACGCTAAATATCTTATTAATGATTTGTCGTACAAACAGTATTTACTATATCCTAACCAGTGGGGCAAGGCGGGAGACAGCGCCAAATTTGTAAATGCAAGCCTTAACTTTGGCTATTTCAAAAACTATACCTATACCAATGGCGGTGGAGAATTTACCATCTCTGGCAGGGTGCCTTTTGTTGGCTCTAGTTACAATTACTCCTACATTAACCTAAACTCAATCAATAAAATAAATGTATCTAAGTTGGAAATAAAATCCAGAGTATTTGCCCAATACGGTTTGGGTAATTTTGCTTTGGAATCTGCCCTATACCTTGCTGGCGCTAACCCGGAACAAAACATAGAGAACCGCATTACCAGGGCCAGAGGCATAGTTCCAAACAACTGGACGGGTTATGGCGGAGCAATTAACCACTTTCAGTACGGCGGCGGCTTAAACCTGCGCGGCTATGCTGGCTACCTTGCCCCTACGCTCACCAAAGTGAACGGGCAGGAAGTAGTAAACTACGCCTACTATGGCAACTCTGGCGCGGCTTATAACCTGGAAGTAGACTTTGATAAATTTGTAAAAATACCTGCAAAAGGTGTAACCAAAAACCTTAAACTGGATACCTACCTGTTCAGCGACCTGGGCGTACTAAGCTATACTACAAGTAACTCGCAAACAGCTTTAGGAACCTTCCGTATGGATGCTGGGGCAGGCACTGCGCTAACCATAAAATTCGGTTCGCTGGATATGAAGCCTGTTACCTTGCGCTTTGATATGCCGCTTTTCCTGAATGCTCCTCCTGCCAACTCCGATTACATGAAATTCAGATGGGTGTTTGGTATAAACAGGGCGTTTTAACTATAAGATAGGTTTAAATCCCAACGGGATCACCAAGGGATATTGAACCGCAGTCGTACAGAGAATAACTATGTGTACTTTCTTGTATTGCTAATCTGCTATAATAAGCTTTCCAACGCTTACCGTACCGCCTTCGCTTTCTATTTTATATAAGTATATGCCAGCAATAAGATCGCCGCGTTCAAGTTTATAAGTAGTGTTTCCAATGGCATTCAAAACAATTACCTCACTACTAACAAGCCCTCCATTAATATCAGATAAACTCAATTTCAATTTATTAGCTGTCACCAAGGCTCTGTTAATAACAAAATACACCACTTCGCTAAATGGATTTGGGTAAACTATAGCAACAACGGCATTCTGCTGGTTCTTGATTATTGCAGTTACGGAACCGGTATATTCATAAGCTCCAAGGTCTATGGCCGCCCCGGTTTTCCTCTTATTTCCTGCCAGATCGGTAGATGTAATAAGTAGGCCGCTAGTATCCGGTGTGCCTGCATCAATAGCAGGTGAGCCGGACGTAAGCAGTAGGTTACCGTCCCATTCCGGGTTGACAGCTATATTTCCTGTGCCCGCATAACCTCCTTTAACCAAACTATAGGTTACATTAGCTGTAAATCCCTGCGGATTGAAGACTTCAGGAACAGTATCGTTCCATAATATAGAGTTAATAATATACAAAGGCGCAGCATTATAGATAGCTCCGCTATCCGATTTATTTCCGCTAAACGAACAATTGATAATAGAACTACTCTCGCTTGTGTTCACATATATAGCCCCGCCTATATTAGAACTGTTATTCTGAAAAAGCGAGTTGCTCAATTTAAAATAACCATAAGAACAAAATACCCCTCCGTTTGATGGCTGCGAAAATGCTTCAATTCCGTTGTTATTTATAAATTTTGAATTTTGAACAACAAGGCTATCATAGGAATAAATCACGGCCCCATAAAACCCGGTATCATTAGTAAAAACACAATTTGAAATAAAACTTGGACCGCCGCCTAAGTATACTGCGCCGCCATAAGTAGCCCTGCTGCCAATAATAGTACAATTAGTTAACTTAATACTTCCAGCGCTAGCATAAATAGCTCCCCCATTTCCGTTACTAACTTCATCCCCTTTATTTCTATCAAACGTACAGTTATCAAAAAAAGAAGAACTTGTTGTATATACAGCGCCTCCATTGGTAGCGTTATTATTGGTAAATGATGAGTTTGTTACTATTAATGGCCCATTGGCAGCTATAGCCCCAGCATTACAATCACCGCCCGTACCTTTATTACTAGAAAATGAACAACTATCTATACTAATACTATTACCAGCATAAATACCCCCTCCCTCATTGCTGAATGTATTACCTATAAACTCACATTTTTTAATAGTTGCGCTATCGTAACACACTACTGCTCCGCCTGAATAACCAAAATTATTTTCAAATGTACAATTGGTTATATTAGCCTTGGCTAAGAGATACAAACCACCTCCCATATTGGAAGCCGAATTATTTGTAAAAGTGCAATTAGTTATAGTAACCAGAGAATTAGATTGATAAAAAGTGATTGCCGATCCTTGCAAAGCGCTATTACTCTCAAATGAACAGCTGGTAACGGTTAAGTTACAATAGCCTTCTCCCTGGATAACCCCCTCGTCTCCCATAGTATTATTATTAAATTGGGAATTAGATACTACTATAGTACAGCTATCGTAACTTAAAATACCAGCGCCGGAAACAATAGAATAATTATGTAAGAATTGAGAGGAGTCGATACTTAGAATGCTTTTATGCTGCTGGTATATACACGCCCCCTCTTCGGCGTTATTATTACTAAACAACGAGTTTCTTATGGTGAGTTGACTTAATGTATCTGCAAAAATAGCCCCTCCTGGTATTTCAGCAGAAATGTTATTCTTAAAGGTACAGTGATTGATAATCAGGCTAGCGCGTAATAAACATAAACCTGCCCCTCTTATACTATCCTGAAAATTATTGATGTTATACCCATCTTCCACAATAAATCCATCCAATAAAGAAGAAGTACTGGTATTTTTACATACCAAAATAGTATTAGTGTTATCAACGCTATCTCCTTGTATGCCAATATCGCCGCTTAAAATAGTAACATTAGTAACCCAGTTTCGCTGACTAACAGAGCTTTCAATTCCTGCAAAACCTCCATAAAGAGATATGCCACCTTTCAAATTGAAAGAAATATATCTGCCAGCATTGCTGATATTAGAAGTTGCTTTGTATACTCCTGCCGCTACCCATATTTGGTCGCCGGAGGAGGCAGTTGTTAAAGCGCTTTGCAAATCTTTATAAGCACTAGTCCACGAGTTTCCGTTATTAGCACCGGAAGCATTAGTATTAACATAAATGGTTTTTTGAGCATTAACGCTATTTATAAAAAGCATTAAGAATAGTACAATGGAGTATCCCTTTATCATATCTAAAAAATTAGTCTTTAAATAAAGTCAAAATATTTGATAATGTAAAAGTTATAAATAATTTACTTTAAAAATTGTTCTTAAAGCAAACAAATAAGCTTTTCTCTATTCGTACCTTAACGCATCAATTGGGTTAAGGCTTGCCGCCTTACGGGCAGGGTACCAGCCAAAGAAAATACCTATGGCCGATGAAAAAACGAAGGAAAGTATTATAGAAGCTGGGGCTATACTAATAGGCCAACCTAAAAAATTAGCAACTCCATAAGAAGCCGCTATACCTAATCCCACTCCAATAAGTCCACCCAAAAGGCTAAGCAAAACAGCTTCGGTAAGAAACTGAAAAAGAATATCAAAACCTCTGGCGCCTACCGCCATACGTATTCCTATTTCCCTGGTGCGCTCAGTTACAGAAACCAGCATAATATTCATAATGCCTATGCCGCCCACAATAAGGGATATGCTGGCTATGCTGGCAAGTAAGCCAGTAAGCACTTGCGAGGTAGAGTTTGCCATAGCGCTTATCTCCGACTGGGTGCGTATAGTAAAATCAGGGTCCTGACCCGGAGCAAGTTTATGTCTTTCCATCAAAACACCGCTTATTTCAGAGCTGGCATCGTCTATACTATTTTCAGTAGTAGCAGAAACGAGTATCTGTTGCACGTAGGTAATGGCAAGCAATCTCTTCTGAACGGTAGAAAAAGGAGATATGATCACATCGTCCTGATCTTGCCCAAATGAGTTTTGCCCTTTTTTATCCAACATTCCTATTATTTTAAAAGGCACATTATTAATTCTTATAAATGACCCTACAGGATCGGCTCCTTCCCCAAATATATTTTGAACCACCGTTTGCCCTACTACGCATACTTTAGTGGCAGATCGTTCATCCGTCATTTCAAATGGTATTCCGCTTATAACGGTTAAATTCCTAATATTGAAATATTCGGGATAAGCCCCATAAATAGAAGTTCTCCAGTTCATAGAGCCTGCCACTACCTGCACAGTGCTTCGCACGGTTGGGGAAACATAACTTACATCCGGGCATTGTTTCTGTATGGCGGTGGCATCGTCAATAGAAAGCCTTTGCGAGGTTCCCGCTTCTGTTCTTACTCCACCTGTATTAGTAGAACCCGGCATAACGATGATAACGTTTGTGCCCAAGTTTGAAATGGATTTTTGAATATTTTCCTTAGACCCCTGCCCTATTGCCAGCATGGCAATTACCGAACCTACGCCTATAATAATCCCCAGCATGGTAAGGAAAGACCTCAGCTTGTTCTTAGATAACGAGCGAAGCGCAATTCGGAAAAGGTTTGATAGTTTCATTTAGCGCTAGTCCTTATTGGTTTGCATACTTAGTAAAACTTCTGAAGCTACTTTAGGTTTTTCTACCTTAAAGTCTTTTATAATACTACCGTCCTTAAACCATACATTCCTGGTAGTAAACTCGGCAATATCCGGCTCATGGGTAACCAATATTATTGTAATTCCTTTCTTATTAAGATTTTGAAAAATTTCCATTACCTCCACGCTGGTTCTAGAATCCAGGTTTCCCGTAGGTTCATCTGCCATCATAACCACAGAATCATTGGCCAGCGCTCTTGCAATAGCCACTCTTTGCTGTTGCCCCCCGGAAAGCTGATTAGGAAAATGGTGCGCCCTGGAAGAAAGGCCAACTGAATCCAATGCCTTAAGCGCTCGTTCACTGCGTTCTTTAACGCCTATGGCAGAATTATACAATAAGGGCAGTTCGACATTTTCCAAAGCTGTTGTCCTGGAAAGCAAGTTAAACGACTGGAATACAAAACCTATTTTGGAGTTACGTAGCTTAGCCAGTTTATCTTTACTAAGTTTTCGCACATCTTCTCCGTCCAGAAGGTATTCCCCGGAAGTCGGTTCATCAAGGCATCCTAAAATATTCATGAAGGTAGATTTGCCCGAACCGCTTGTACCCATTATAGCCACAAATTCTCCCTCCATAATCTCAAGATTAATCTTTCTAAGAGCGTTTACCTCTACATCTCCCATTTTATAAACCTTACTAAGGTTCTTAACAGCTATTATGGTTTTCATGCGCTGCTACTACCTTCTGGGGCCTCCACCGCCGCCACCGCCTCTTGGGCCGCCGCCGGGCATGAACGGATTTTGCTGTTGTTGAGAAGACTTTTGCTTTTCAGGATTTTTTACATTCAATATTACCAGGTCGCCTTCTTTTATTTTTTTACCTTCCACTTCTGTATAGCTTCCGTCCGAAAGACCTACAACAACCCTGGCGGGTTCTATTTCCTCCCCTTTCTTTATCCATATAGTTGCTTTATTGCCAGGGCCAAAGCTTCTCTTCGAACCAGATTTACCTTTACCTCCTTCACCGCCGCCGCTTCCCCAACGTTTTCCGCCTCCGCCCCCTCTTTGCCTATCCATAAATTTTTTCTTTACTGAATCAGGTAAGTGTTTTGCAAATTCTTGAAAAATAATAGAGTCTGGTTTGTATCGTAAAGCGGCCGTAGGCACTTTTAAAACATCTTCGTGTTTTTGAATTACTATAGTAATATTAGCGGTCATTCCCGGTAATAATTTCAACTCATCATTATTTACTTCTATTATTACATTGTAGGTAACAACATTGGTAGTTATTATTGGTTGTATGCGTATTTGCTGCACTTTTCCTTTGAAACTCTGGTCTGGGTATGCGTCTACTGTAAACGACACTATCTGCCCTACTTTTATCTGGCCTATGTCTGCTTCATCTACGCTGGCAATAACTTCCATTTTAGTAAGGTCGTTGGCAATGGCAAATAAGGTAGGCGTGCTAAAGCTAGACGCTACAGTTTGCCCCACATCTACGCTCCTGGAAATTACTGTTCCATTAATAGGCGCCACTATAATGGCATATTTAAGATTTATTTCTGCAGTATTCGCTTGGGCTTTGGCAGAGGTATAAGTATTCTTGGCTGCCTCATAATTAGTTTGAGAAGTATAATAATCAATATCGGCCACTATTTTCTCGTCCCACAGTTTCTTATTCCGGTCGTAGTCCCGTTTTGCCTGCACCATCTGCACATAAGCCTTCTGTTCACTTGCCTGGGCATCCTGCAACGCTGCAAGAAGAGGCGTTTTGTCAAGCTCAGCTATTACCTGTCCTTTCTTTACATTGGAATTAAAATCTACAAATATTTTTGTAATAGTGCCAGATACCCTTGTGCCTACCTGCACTGTAGTAACAGGGTTAATGGTGCCTGTAGACGATATACTTACTACCAGTTCCCCTCTTTCTATCGGCGCTGTAATCCATTCATAAGCTACCTTCCTTTTTACCCATAAAAAATAGTAGGCCGCGCCAGCGACAGCTACTAAAAGTACGATAATAATTATTCTTTTGGCGTTCATTCTTTAAATGATAGAGGTTTCCCCTGGTAAAAATTTAAGACCATGTTTTTAAATATAAAGTTATACTTGGCCTGTACCACTATAGACTGCCCCTGCACATAATTATTCTTGTCAAGCAGATAGTCGGTATTGCTAAAGGCTCCTAAGGCAAGCTTACGAACGGCTATATTATAAGACTTCTCCCAGGCTGCAAACTGGTTTAAGGAAGATTTGTAATTGGCAAAGGATGTTGTATAGTCCACGTAAGCCTGCTCTATACTTTTTCTAAGATTCATTTTCTGAGTTTCTTCGTTAATTTTGGCAAGCTTCAAATTGACCTTAGCTTGCATTATATTGGCTCTGATATTAAAATTATTAAGAATAGGCACAACCAGGTTAAGCGAAAAAGTTTCTCCTACTTTATTCTTCAACTGTTGATTAAAGTAATAAGGGCTTGTGCCAGTAATAGGCGCATTTGTATAAACTGGTTCTTGACTAGTTCCATTAAGATAATAACCTATTGGTTTTTGTTGAATCCCAGTAATGGTTGTTAATGAACCGGTGCTGGTATAATTGGTAGATATGCTACTATTAAACGTTAATCTTGGTATGGCCGCTCCCCTTGCTATTTGCAGGCCTACCAAAGCGCTTTTGCTTTTAAGGGCATAGCTTTTTATTTGCGGCTGGTTATTTAGTGCATAATTATACACGTCTTGTCTTGCTAACGCTGTATCAGTATTTACTATATTAGTAAATACCGGCCTGTGTATTTCAAAACTATCAACTACTGGCATATTCATCAACTGCTCTAGATTCACCTTATAGATTAAAAGCTGACTCTGTGCATTCACATAATTGTAGTTATCTGTAGCCAACTGGGACTTTATGGTATAAATATTAACTTCTGCAAGGCTTCCGGCGTCAATTTGCTTCTGGGTTTTTTCCACCATCGCCTGGGTATATTGTATTTGTTTTCCAAAATTATCGGCCTGCTCATACCCCAGTAATACCTGCAAATACCCTGCAGTTACAGAAAGCGCCACATCATTCTTGGCTTTTGCTATATCGTAAGAGCCGGACTGATAGTTTATGCGCGCCTGCTTAACAATATTTAGATTTTGAAAACCATTAAATAATGTAAGGGCGCTGGTAGCAGAAAAAGTGTTGGTATGATAATTCAGTTGCTCAAACTGATTAGTCGCAGGGTCAATTGAACGTCCCATCTGAAAGTTTTGCGATCCATTTGCATTTAAGGTAGGCACCCGGTTACCCTGTGCATCCAATATCAATACCTTATTTGTTTCGTTGGTATTCGCTACCTGTGCTACTGTTAAGTTGTTTTTTATGGCCTCATCAATACATTCCTCCAACGTCCACTTCTTTACCTGCCCAATGGAAATTAAAGGAATTAAAATAACACATAAAGTCATTATGCTTTTAACTATATACTTTAAGAGGGGCATTTTAATAATTATAAATTTTAATTCTTTTTTTAGCTCTAGTCATTTGACAAAATAATGCAATTATCAGCTATTAATAAAACTAAACTGATAGTTATTCGATATATTACCCACAAAAATTCTATATTATTTTAATATGATATGT